>Ga0194128_10000434_pt1 | contig 76524 bp, 68 predicted proteins | sample TA2KigCa65mmetaG_FD_148650 | JGI IMG/M metagenome (GOLD analysis project Ga0194128, IMG submission 148650) | Freshwater microbial communities from Lake Tanganyika, Tanzania - TA2015037 Kigoma Deep Cast 65m | ecosystem: Environmental > Aquatic > Freshwater > Lake | place: Tanzania: Lake...
ACGCGAACGAAGCACCAGCAGGTAGGCCACGACACGAATCGAAGGGACGACTTCGCTGACGTCTCGTCCCGGTGACCGCGTCAACGACCGCGTAACGGGCCGGCCATTTGCCGTAGTGCTGGCGAACTGAACCTCTCACAGCACAACACCAAGCAGGCGACTTCGGACAACGCACCGACATCGGGGCCACGGCGCGTGTCCGAATAGGGCCGAAACAGCTCCGAGCGTCCTTCGCGCGGCGGCCTCTCAGGCCTCCACGCTGGGCTTGTGTGGTGGGCGATACCGGGCTCGAACCGATGACCTCCACGGTGTGAACGTGGCGCTCTGCCAACTGAGCTAATCGCCCCAGATGTCGACGCTATCAGCCATCGCTCCCATCGAGTCCGGGTACCGCAGATCCGCTGTCCAGTCGGACGCAGGCAATTCCCATACCTTGACGATCGCGGTATCCGGCAAGGTCGAAGGGGCATGTCGCGTCGAAGGGAATCAGTTGCTCAACGGTCCCGTCATGGGCCCCACCACACTCCACCTCGTCCACTTCGAGACGCACGTCGTCGATCGTCACGCAGGATCCCACTCGGATGACATTGTCGATGGGTGTCGGCTCGGCCGGATCGGTGAGGGCGCCAACCCCGAGGATGACCGCGGTGGCTAATCCGATCAATACGAGGATGAACCGCCACGGAAATCGAGGCGGATTTTGATATCGACTGAACAGATCGAGTCGAGGCTGAACGGTCGGCGCACTCTGAGTGCTCCCAACGGAGGCGTCTCGAAGGGCGGGGTCGCCTCCACCACCGAGGTCGGAGTCGTAGCGAGCACGTAAGTCCGGATCCGACAACACGCGCCACGCTTCGTTGATCGCCGCCATCTCGTCGTCGGATCCCAACGACCCTCGAGCCACTCGCGTATCGGGATGATGACGCCGCGCGGCTTCGCGATAGGCGGCACGAATTTGATCGGCGGAGGCGTCGGGTTTCACGCCGAGCCGTCGATAGTGGGCGCCAATGATCATGTACTCAATCCGAATCGTTCGCTCAGTAGCCGAGTTCGGGGAACACCAACCCCATCAGGTCCTCACCTTCGACCCAGGCTCTCACGTTAGAGGCGATCCGTTCGCTGAGCAACGGAACCGCCATTTCGGGGGTGTTCCCCACATGAGGGGTGATGATGCAGTTTGGAAGCGACCACAAGGGATGACCCACGGGCAAGGGCTCAGGGTCGCAGACGTCCAATCCGGCCCCGCCAATAACGTCGTTCTGCAAGGCCCACACCAGATCGTCGGTCGCGATGTGCCGGCCGCGCGCGACGTTGATCAGCAACGCATGATCAGACATGGTCTCCAATTCCGAACGCGAGATGATGCTGTCGGTCTCCGGCGTCAATGCCAACGCCAACACCACAACATCGGCGTTCGGCAAAGCGTCGAGGTATCGGTCGCTCTGCAGCACCTCATCGACTCCATCCATCTCGCTCACTCGATTCCGAACAACCGTGATGCGACAGTCGAACGGTTTCAGCAGTCCGACCAGCGACTTGGTGATACCTCCACCACCGAATATGGTGATATTCGAGCCCAGCAAGTTACGTCCCTCGGGCTTCGACCATTGCGTGGCTCGGGCATACGTGCCCAAGCCCCGCACCCCCGCAAGGGTCAACGCGAGCGCCATCTCGGCCACCGGCTCGGCGTACACACCCTTGCCGCAGGTCCACAGACGTGAGTCGTCGACCAGGTGCACGAAGTTCTCGATTCCCGCGAACGGCAATTGCACCCAGCGAATCTGTTCAGCGTGTCGAAGGACCTCTGCCAACCCGTCAGAGTCTCGGGCCGCCCCCCAGATCAGAGCCTCGGCGTGCGACACGGGGACAACCTCGCCACCTCCTCTTCGCACCGCATCGACCATCCACGACGGAGCCGACGAAGGTTCGACGGCAACTCGAGGTGGACTGGTGTGGGGCATGACAGGAACGAAATATAGAGGACTCGCTTATGCTCGGCTCATGCCGGAATCGAAGAAAACATCATTCGCCACGCACGTCGTGAATTACCCGCAACCTCCGGCGACGGCTCCCAACATTGTCGTCATTCTCCTCGACGACGTGGGATTCGGACAGTTGGGATGTTTCGGTTCACCCGTCGAAACCCCGAACATCGACGAACTCGCTCACGGCGGACTTCGGTTCAACCGTTTCCATGTGACGTCGATTTGTTCGTCGACCCGAGCGGCACTCCTGACCGGTCGCAACCATCACGCCGTCGGCATAGGTGCCACCCAAGAGACGACATTCGCTCTGCGAGGCTACACCGGGCGTATCCCCCGCAGTGCTGCCACCCTCGCGCGCATCCTGCGCGACAACGGTTACAACACGATGGCCGTGGGAAAGTGGCACCTCACGCCACAGGCCGAGTACTCGGCCGCCGGTCCTTTCGAACGTTGGCCCCTCGGTATGGGCTTCGAGCGCTATTACGGATTCCTCGGTGCCGAGACCAATCATTGGTACCCCGAACTGGTCCGCGACAACTCGCCCATCCCCACACCCGACGCGCCCGGCTATCACCTCACCGAGGATCTGGCCCAACAAGCCGTCGACATGATCAGTTCACAGCAGGCCGCCTCTCCCCAGAAACCATTTCTTCTATGGTTCGCCACCGGCGCCGCCCACGCCCCGCACCATGTCTCACGCGAATGGTTCGAGCCGTACGGCGGGAAGTTCGACAAGGGTTGGGAAGAACTTCGTGAGGGCATTTATCGACGTCAGTTGGCTGAAGGGATCATTCCAGCGGGAACCGCATTGACTCCGCGACCCTCGTGGGTTCCCGCGTGGAGTTCGCTGTCGACCAACGAGCGCCGGTTGTACGCGCGTTACATGGAAGTCTTCGCCGGATTCGTGACCCACACCGACGCTCAAATCGGTCGCATCCTCCATCATCTGGAGACGTCCGGACTGTCCGACAACACCATCGTTGTGCTCATGAGCGATAACGGCTCCAGTAGCGAGGGTGGCCCCTCCGGAACGCTCAACGAGGCGGCCTCGTGGCTCGGTGATCACGCCACGGTCGAAGAGGCTCTGACCCACATCGACGAGATCGGTGGTTCCAACCACACGAATCACTATCCGTGGGGCTGGGCCTGGGCGGGAAACAGCCCGTTCCAGTTGTGGAAGCGCTACTCGTGGTTGGGCGGTGTGCGCGCGCCCTTGATCGTACGTTGGCCCGCCGGCATCACCGATGTCGGGGCTATTCGCCACCAATTCACGCACGCAATCGACATCGCCCCCACACTTTTGGGCGCCGTCGGATTGTCGATGCCCAGCGAAGTCGACGGGGTGGCGCAACAGCGCGTCGATGGGGTGGACGCACACCTCATGTTCACCGACCTGAATGCCGCTGAGCATCGTCACACCCAGTATTTCGAGATGCACGGCTCACGCTCGATTTACCATCAGGGTTGGAAGGCCACCAGTAACTTCGTCTCGCCGTTGTTCAACGAGAGGACCCACATCGAAGGCAGCCATTCCTACGACACCGACAGGTGGCAATTGTTCGATCTTGTTGCAGATTTCTCCGAGAGCACCGACCTTTCCGAGACGCACCCCGAACTACTGCGAGAGCTCGAAGAGAAATGGACGCAAGAAGCCACCGCGAACCATGTGTTCCCTCTTTTCGATCCCTCCGCGGGATACCCCGCCCATCCGAGTGAGCACCCACTGCCACGTTCGATGACCTATCGACCGTCGGATGATCCGGTAGCCGCTGGTCGGGTACCGGCAATGTTCGGAGGCTTCACCTTGCGGGCCGAGCTCGAAGCCGAGGCGACCTCTCAAGGTGTGCTCGCCGCTCTGGGTGACCACCAAGGTGGCTGGGCCCTCCATGCCCGGGATGGAATGATCTGTTTCGACGTCGTTCACGGCTCGACGCGCGCGCACCTGGTCGCGGCTCTGCCCGCGGGTCGCCGCACCGTCGAGATCACCATGGACCGTGACACGATGATCCTCTCGATCGACGGATCTCCGACGGCTGAGGGACGTTTCGATGGACTTTTCCTGTTTCCCGGGGTCACCACTGCGGCCGGTGGTTTATGGATCGGGCGACACGACGGCCTCGCGGTGAGCGACTATTCGCTGCCCGGACGCTTCGACGGAACGCTCGCATCGGTGACCATCACCTCCGGCTCACCGAAAGCAGCACCGTCATTCGCCCAGACCCTTCGCATTGCCGAGGGATCGGACTAGCCCGAGTCATCGGGCGAGAATGCGCTCGGCGGCGGCGCGTCCCGACTCCACGGCCCCCTCCATGTAGCCGGTGCACGTGGCCACGTGTTCGCCAGCCAACTGAAGCCGCCCCACCGGTTGGCGTAGCACCTCCCAGTAGCGCGTGACTTGACCGGGCTCGTACACGGCGTATGCACCGCCGTACCGACCACTCGACGTCCATGATCTGGAGAAGGCTCCGATCGGACCGACGCCGATGCCGTGCACCTTGCGCATATCGGTCGCGATGATCTCGACTCTTTCCTTCTCGGTGGAGCCACCCAAGGTGTCTCCACCGTCGCCTCCGCAATAGGACATCAGAACTCCGGTTGCTCCACCCTGCTCGACCGAACAGTCGTACAGTCGCTGTGAGACCGACGTGGTGGTGCCGTATCCCGGTCGCCACTGACGACAGGGGAACTGTACGGCTGTCTTCGTGATCGTTCCGTAGCCGAGGCGATCGATCGCCTCGCGCAGCAGTGGTGGCAGGCCCTCGATTTCCATGCGTCCGACCGCACGCAAGGGAGTTGCCAATACGACGAAGTCAGCGGTGACGTCGTCGGTACCTGTGGTCACCAGAGCGCTCTCGGCCCCTGGCGTGATACGCCTCACCTCGGTCGACGGCCGGAACCGCACGTTCGGGCGGGCGATCACCTCGGCCGCGAGACTTTCGGCGACGGCGGACACTCCCCCGGCGACTCGGTGAGCACGAAGCTGAACACCGGTCCGGGCCAACACCTCGTTTTCTTGTGCTCGTTGTTGGGCCACGAACAGCAACGACACCCGCTCGGGTTCGGTCCCGAACTCGCCTTGGGAGTTCCGTCGGGCGAAAAGAGAGGCGGCTGGGCTCAACCCGGCGCGACGCATCATGTCGGCCAGCGAGAGCGAGTCGAGTTCCTCCGCTTGGGGATGATCCTGCGGGCGCGATGCATCGATCATCGCCTCAGCGTGACGGTCGACCGATTCCTCGTAGGCGTCGACGCTCTCACCGAGTCCCCGTTCCCATTCGGGTAACTCACGCTCATCCAACAAGCGATCACCCCAGAAGAGCCAGCGGCGGATGGCACTCCACTTCATGCCCTCACCATGAACACCGAGCCCGTACCGATCCATCAATTCCTTCATCCGCCAATGAGTCGTGTCCACCCACTCAGCGCCGCTCTCGGCGTACTGGCCGTGAGCGAACCGGTCGCGGACGGTACGGGTCCGACCACCGACTCGATGACCAGCCTCCATCAACTCCACCTCGACTCCGGCCCCTGACAACGAGTCCGCGGCGGACAAACCGGACAAACCAGCCCCGACGATGACAACTCTCACGATTCGAAGTCTACCCCGAAGTCACCGAAGGGCGATTTCAGGATCCGCCGGTGAGCGTCGCGGCCACCTTCGACGAGTCTTCACCCGAACGGCGCAAGACAACGGCGGCGAGAACCAACGAGAGCAATGTAACTCCGAGTAGTAACGTGGCCATGGCAGCGATATCGGGCTTGCGAACCGTCTTCACTTGACCCAACACATACGTGGGGAAAGTGTTCGTGCCGGGAGCTCTCACGAAGTCGGAGATGATGACGTTGTCCAGAGCGAAGGTGAATGCCAGCAGGCCACCGGCGAGCACCGCCGGGGCGATGAGGGGCAAGGTGATTTGACGAAACGCTTGCACCGGAGTGGCATACAGGTCGTTAGCCGCCTGCTCGAGACTGTCGTCCATGCCCTGCATACGAGCCCGCACGATGAGGGTCACCACGGCGATCGAGAAAATCGCCTGACCGATCCACAGCGGAACCAGACCCTCGCGCAGAATGCCTCCGAACGAAACGAATTGAATCTGCATACCGGTCGCTTCGACGATTTCCGGGGTGGTCAGGACCAGAAGAAGGATCGCCATGAAGGCCACGGTCCACTTACCGGGTCGGCGGGCCAATGCGACACCGGCGAAGGTCCCGAGCACGACCGAGATGAGGGCGGCGACCACTGCGGCACTGAGCGATGACTTGACCGAGTCTATGAGCAAACTGTTGTCCCACATCTCTCCGTACCAGCGAGTGGAAAAACCGGCCCAAACCTCGAGGGCCTTGTTGTCGTTGAAAGAGTGCGCCACGACGAAGGCGATGGGCAAGTAAAGGAACACCAACACCACCACCGACCACGCCCGCAACAACGAGTCACCAACCCGCTCGGGTGTGTTGGCCACCAACCAAAAGGTTCCCGCCACGAGGGCCAGGGCCAAGAAAGAAAACACCAGGCTCGAAACTGAAGGCTTGAGGACGAACGCGCCGATCAGCAACAACAACGTCGTCAAAAGCGCCGCTCCCGCGCGGTGATCGACCCTGGCAACCTGGCGCACCACTTTCACCACGATCGCACCGATCGCCGCCACAGCGAGGATCGACAAAATGAGAATGACGGCAATAGCCGCACCGAGCGAGGGATTCTGCGACTGCAGAAACTGCGTGGCCACCAGATTACCGGGCATGTTTCCTTTGGTGCCGCCGAGCACGTTGGCGGTGACGTAGTCACCGGCCAGTGGAACGAACACCAGCATGGTGCCCGCGATGATTCCCGACGCCGAGAGGGGCAGAGTTATCTGCAGGAAAGTACGCAAACGATTGGCGAAAAGATCCTTGCTGGCCTCACGGTGGGTGATTTCGAGCCGATCGAGTGCGACGAACAACGGGAAGATCATCAGCGGCAGGTAGTTGTAGACCACGCCGATCTGCACACCCAGCCGAGAATCGAGCACGTCGAGTCGACCGTCGAGGAGTCCCCAATCGAGGAGGGTATTGGAGATGAACCCTTTCGGAGCGAGCACAATCCTCCATGCCAAGGTACGGATGAGGAAGTTGGTGAAGAACGGTATGGCCAGCAGTGCCAGTACGAACCCTTTGCCCCGTTTGACCCGAGTAGCCAACAAATAGGCCAACGGGAATGCGATGACGAGGCACAAGAGCGTGCCGAGAATGGTGGTACGCATACCTTGCAGGAGCACCTTGACAAAGGTGCCGTCGAATCCACCCTCCAAGGCCTCTCGGTAGTTGTCGAGACTCAGGTTGCTGTAGGTGACTCGCCCCGCCGAGCCCTCGATCTTGCTCCCAAAACTGGCGACGACGACCAACACGACCGGCACCACGAAGAACATCGCCCACCAAGCCCACGCCGGAACGGCCAGGACGTACTTGGGAAGTCGAGGCCAACGGCTCCGCCGAGCACGGGGTGCAACCATCGTGCTAGCCATGCTGCAAAAGGACCCTTGTATCAGGCGCCCGCAGCCGCTTTACAGTTGTTGTAGATCTCGACAACTCTCTCCTGATTGTCCAAAGAGCCCGCCCTCATCCGTGACACCTCGTCTTGCGAGAAGTAGATCATGTCGAAATACTTCGTATCGGCAGGCAGTTTGTCCTTGGCGGCCTGTATGCCGGTGTTGTATCCGTGGAATTCGACGTCGGTTGCGGAGTTCGAAACATCGAGGATGAAATCGAGGAAGTTGTAGGCCGCGTCCTGGTTTGCCGCGTCCTTCAAGATGCACCAGGTATCCATCCAGAGTTCGGTCTCCGGGGCTCCGAGACCCCACACATAGTCGTCGGGATTACCGCCGGCCTCCTCGACGGAGAGCAAACCCTGACGGGCATCACCATTCCAGACCATGGACAGTGCGTAGTTGCCCTGCGTGAGGTTGATGCCGGGATACGAATCGAAGGCCTTGATACTCGACGCGAACTCATTGACGAGGAACTCCTCGCAAGCACCGAGTTCCGCCTCGTCGGTGGTGTTCCAGTCGACTCCGTTGGCCCAGAAATACATGCCACACAGATTGGGGGCGGTATCGAGAATCGAGGTCTTGCCCTTCGCTTCATTCATGGCGACGTCGATGAAATCGCTCCACGAGTTGATTTCTCGCTTGACCACGGTTTTGTCGTAAATCCAGCCCGTCGAGCCCCAGTTCTTGCAAACCGAGTATTTGTTGCCCGGGTCCCAGATCTGGTCGACGTACGCCGCATCCAGATTCTTGAAGTTGGGGATGCGCGTCAAGTCGAGTTCCTCGAGCAAACCCTCGGCGGCGAGCTGCGGAATGTAGGTACCCGTCGGGCAGATCACGTCGAAACCGTTGTTGCCCCCCGCCGCGACCAGCTTCTGAATGGCCTCCTCGTTCGAATTGAAAATGGTGATCTCGATGTTGCCGAAGGAGGCCAACAGGTCGGGATCGTCGTACTCGGCCCACGTGAACAACTTGAACGAGTTGTCGCCGCCGCCCGCCGGTCCCTCCGGGTCACTACTGGAATCATCGCCACAGGCGGCGAGAAACGCCGCCAGCGCAGCCGAGCCTCCGATAGCGGCGAGGAGTTGTCGGCGATTCATCGCCCCGAGAAGACGTTGTGCGGTCGCTCGGTCAGCCAAAATTCGGATCGGTTCACGGGTGGTCATATTGCTTTCTCCTTTTTTCTGTCGGATGTGGGATCACTGATCGGTGAGCCGTCGGTTCCGTCGTGAAGGACGATGGCGGCCTGTCGGTCAGAGAATTGATACACGTCGTCGGTCGACCAAGAGCAGTACACCTTGTCACCCGAGATGAATCGATCAGCGGTGGTCCTCGGAGTGAGCACCAAAATGTCCCGTCCGCCGGAGTTGATCACGTACTGCAACACGTCCCCGAAATGGGACACTCCAGCCACTACCCCCTTGGTCATGTTGATGTCCAACGACGGGCGATCGGCGCTGAGGTTGATGCATTCGGGTCGCACCGCCGCCAAAGCGGTCTCCCCGTTCGGGACATCCTCTTCCGGACGGCTTGCCACGAACACCGTTCCGTCGTCGGCCCGTGCACCGTGTTCCGTTGCCACGCCCCGCCAAAAGTTGTTTCGACCGATGAATCCGGCGACGAAGGCCGACGCCGGGTGCTCGTAAACAGTCTCCGGGTCACCCAACTGCTCGATGTGGCCATCGAGCATGACCGCGATGCGATCGCTCATACTCATGGCTTCCTCCTGATCGTGCGTAACGAAGACGAACGTGATCCCCAGACGAGACTGCAGCAATTTCAACTCGATTTGCATCTCCTCGCGAAGCTTGCGATCGAGAGCTCCGAGTGGTTCGTCGAGCAAGAGCACCGACGGCCTGTTCACGAGAGCCCGGGCCACGGCAACTCGCTGCTGTTGACCGCCCGACATTTGGCGTGGCTTTCGATCGGCCAACTTGCTCATTTGGACCATGTCGAGGGCCTCAGCCACCCGCGTGGCGATCTCGGCCTTGGCGACTCCTCGCTGACGCAGACCGTAGGCCACGTTCGCGCTGACCGTCATGTGCGGGAACAACGCATAATGCTGAAACACCGTATTGACGTCGCGCTTGAAGGGGGGAACCCCCTGCACGTACTCACCACTGATACGAATGAAACCGGAATCGGGTTGCTCGAAGCCCGCCAACATGCGCAAAGTCGTGGTTTTGCCACAACCACTGGGGCCGAGCAACGAAAGGAACTCTCCCGGTTGAACCAAGAGGCTGACCGAATCGACGGCCACCGTAGCGCCGAAACGCTTGGTGACGTTTTCCAATTCGACCGCGCCACGCTGCCCGCTCACCTGCCATGTCCCCCGTTTCGACTCTCTGTCTCGATGACCCGACCAATCCGAGCGGACCCGAACTCCGCCATAAGGGACTATACGTCACCAGGATCCCGACCAAAGCCAACTCACCACCACTTTTGGAGTGCTGGCCTCGCGTCCCGTCTCTGGGAGATTCGCGTGGCCCGCCCCACATCCAAGTCCTTCGACTCGCTCGGACAGCGCCACCTCGGGGGCACTTCTCGAACTTGTCGGCAGCCCGACACCATGGCCTGCCGGTGATCGTGCGCGGTGAAGGCCCCCGTTTTCGACGCCGACGGCAAGCATTATCTCGACGGTCTGTCCGGCCTTTTCGCGGTGGATATCGGACACGGTCGACGTGAACTTGCGATGGCCGCCGAAAGACCGATGAGCCAACTGGGTTTCTTCCCACTGTGGGGTTTTGGGCACGAGCCCGGAATCTGACTCGGGGCCACACTGGCCGGACTGGCCCCCGGCGACCTCAATCGGGTGTTCTTCACCTCCGGAGGTGGCGAAGCCCTGGAATCGACCTGGAAGGTAGCCGTTCAATACTTCGTCGCCCTCGGCCAGCCCGCTCGGCGCCAGGTGATCAGCCGCGACTACGCCAACCACGGCACCACCTTGGGGGCGCTCGGCATCACGGGAATCCCGGCGATTCGCGATCCCTTCGAACCTCTGCTGCCATGGGCCGTCAAGGTGTCCAACACCAACCGCTACCGGTGCCTGAACTGCGCCGAGTCCCCCGCTCGCACTCTCGACTGCGCCGACGAGGTGGAACCCACGATCCTGCGCGAGGGGCCCGAGACCGTGGCCATGATCGTCATGGAGCCGGTGCAGAACACCAGCGGAGCCCTCGTGCCCCCGCAGGGTTACTGGGCACGTAGGCGCAGGATCGCCGATCGGTACGGAATCCTGCTGGTCAGCGACGAGGAATGCAACTGGATCCTTCGCGACCAGTTGTCACCACGGATCTACCTAAGGGACTCATCTGTCGAGCCGACGAACGCGCCGAGCCGGTGTTGGCGCTATCACCCACGTTGGTCTGCGGCCCCCAGGAACGGCGATTCATCGGGAAAGTCCTCACCGAGGCCATCACCGAAACCGCCGCAGCCTTTGCCGATCGTCGAGCGCTCAACCGATGTTGGCCATCACGTGCTTGATGCGCGTGTAATCATCCAAGGCGTACGCCGACAGATCCTTGCCATAGCCCGACTTCTTGAATCCTCCGTGGGGCATCTCGGCCACCATGGGAATGTGCGTGTTCACCCACACGCAGCCGAAGTCGAGGCGCTTCGTCATGCGCATAGCGCGGCCGAAATCGCTCGTCCACACGCTGGAGGCCAACCCGTATTCGACTCCGTTGGCTCGACGCACGGCCTCGTCCTCGTCGGCAAATTGTTGAACGGTGATGACCGGACCAAAAATCTCACTCTGGATCATCTCGTCGTTCTGACGGAGATCGGAAACGACGGTGGGCGGGAAGAAGAACCCGCTGGTGTCCCGTCGAGCACCGCCGATGTTGACCTGCGCGTGCGCCGGAAGACGATCGAAGAAACCTGAGACTCGCGCCAATTGGTTCGGGTTGTTCACGGGCCCGAACAGCACGTCGTCATCGGGCATTCCACACTGCGTGGTCTTGGCCTGCTCGGTGAGAGCGGCCACGAAATCCTTGTACACGCCGGCTCCGCACAACACGCGCGTGGCGGCGGTGCAGTCTTGGCCGGCGTTGAAGTAGCCCGCCACGGCGATGCCCTCGGCTGCCGCGGCGACATCGGCGTCGTCGAACACGACCACCGGCGCCTTGCCGCCCAACTCGAGGTGCACCCGCTTGAGCGACCGGGCCGCCGCCTCAGCCACCTCCATACCCGCGCGTACCGAACCCGTGACGCTGACGAGCGACGGGGTGTCGTGCACCACCATGGCCCGACCGGTGTCGCGATCGCCGCACACGACGTTCATGACACCGGGCGGGAGGAACTCGGCGCAGATCTCGGCCAACAAGGTGGTGGTGACCGGCGTGGTGTCCGAGGGCTTCAACACCACCGTGTTGCCAGCCGCGATCGCCGGCGCGAACTTCCAAACCGCCATCATCATCGGGTAGTTCCACGGAGCCACCTGAGCGCACACGCCGATCGGCTCGCGCCGGATGTAACTCGTCATGTTCGGCACGTACTCACCGGCGCTCTTGCCCTCCAGGTGGCGGGCAGCGGTGGCGAAGAAGCGCACATGGTCCACCATCGGCGGGATCTCCTCGGAGCGGGTGATGCCGATCGGCTTTCCACAATTCTCGGATTCCAAGGCGATGAACTCCTCGGCTCGCGCCTCGATGGCATCGGCGATCCGGAACAACGCCAGAGAGCGATCCTTCGGCGTGGATTCCCGCCAGCCTTCGAAGGCGGTGGCCGCGGCCCTCATTGCGATGTCGACATCGGTCGCCGACGACAACGGTGCTGTGGCGTACTGCTTTCCGATGGCGGGGTCGACCACGGCAAGCGTGCGACCATCCGACGCGTCGACGTATCTTCCGTCGATGAAATTTCGGTACGTTTTCATGCTGCCAACCATAGTGCCGCGCGACAATCGGCCGCACCGGCCGCCACCGGCTAGGTTTTGATCATGGTTACCCCCATCTCCGAACTGGACATCCCCGTGGTCTCGTTCGATTTTGCCGACGCCCAAGAGCAGCGCCAGATGTTGCGGGACATCTCGAAGCAGTCTTGGATCGCCAAAGGTGTGTTCGCGTATCCGATTTTCGCCTACGAGGACTGTGTGGCCATCTTGCGCGACAAGCGCTGGCACAGTGCGGCCGCCTTGGCCGCCACGGCATTCGGCGTCAATGACCCTCGGCTCGAAGGACGTCGTCGCGAGTCGATCCTGTCGGCCGAGGGAGAAGTGCACACTCGTCTGCGCCGATTGGTGGCGCCCTCGTTCTCTCCCCGCTCGGCTGACCGGCTGCGCCCCTTCATGCGCGAGGTCATGAACTCGTTGCTGGATCCAGTGGCGCCTGCCGGACGGTGCGAGCTGGCGAGCGACGTGTGCGACCCCTACCCCATTCCCATCATCTGCGAGTTACTCGGCGCACCGAAAGAGGACTGGCAATTGTTCAGCCGCTTGGCCGAACAGGTGTTGAACATCTTCAACGTCACCAGCTCCGAACAGCTGACCGAAGTCTTCGCCGCCCAGGACGAACTGGAGGCCTACACGCTCGACCTCATCGCCGACCGACGAAACAAGCCGGCCGACGATCTGATCACCAGCCTCATCGCCGCCGAAGAGGCCGGCGACAAACTGAGTGAGCAAGAACTGGTGATGATGGTGCAGGCCGTCATCGTTGGAGGAACCGACACCACTCGAAATCAGCTCGGGTGCTCGGTGGCGCTGTTCGCCGAGCATCCCGACCAATGGTCATTGTTGGCCGAGCGACCTGAGTTGGCTCCCAAAGCAGTCGAGGAAACCATGCGCTACTTTGGTGCCGTTCGCGCCACCGGTCGTTTCGCCAGCGAAGACATCGAGTACAAGGGCATCTTGTTCCCCCAGGGGACGTTGGTCACCCCGGCCCTCGCGATGGCCAATCTGGACGAGTCCGTTTTCACCGAACCGGACACCTTCGACATCACGCGCGAGCCAGTGGGTCAGCCGCAGATGACGTTCGGATCGGGGATCCACTATTGCCTCGGTGCGGCGCTGGCTCGTGCTGAACAGCAAGAGGCCCTCCCCCTGATGGCGCGACGAATGAAAAACCTTCGTATCGACGGAGCAGTCACGTGGAAGCCCTCCACCGTGGCCATCTTCGGACCTGAGGCACTACCGATCACGTTCGATCCATCCTGATCCGAATTGAGCCCTCGTGCCTCGACGCTCTAGGTTCGGGCGATGAGCGCCAACAAGACGATGAAACTGGGTTACAACACCGGGTACTGGTCGGCGGGTGCGCCCGTGGGGGCCCTCGAGGCGGTGAAGGAAGCCGACCGGCTGGGCTTCGACTCCATTTGGACCGCCGAGGCCTACGGCTCCGATGCCCTCACACCTCTCGCCTGGTGGGGTGCGGCCACCGAGAAGGTGCGACTCGGCACCGCGATCATGCAGATGAACGCCCGCACGCCTACGGCGGCGGCCATGGCCGCGATCACGCTCGACCATCTCTCGAATGGACGCTTCATCCTCGGTCTCGGCGCCAGCGGCCCTCAGGTGGTCGAAGGTTGGTACGGCCAGGCCTACGGCAAACCCCTTGCTCGCACCCGCGAGTACGTGGAGATCGTGCGCCAGGTGCTGGCCCGCGAGACGCCGGTCGAACACCACGGCGAGTTCTACGACCTTCCCTACACCGGATCCGACGGTCGCGGCCTCGGCAAGCCGCTGAAGTCGACCGTTCATCCCCTGCGACGTGACATTCCGATCTTCCTCGCCGCCGAGGGTCCGAAGAACGTGGCCCTGTCGGCCGAGATTTGTGACGGCTGGTTGCCCCTCTTCTTCTCGCCGAAGGAGGACGGCTTCTACCGACGGTGCCTGTCCGAGGGGTTCGCCAAATCGAAAGACGCGAGCAAAGCCGGTCGCTTCGAGGTGGCCTCGACGGTGATGATGATTCCGGGTGACGACGCCGAGAAGTGTGCCGACATGGTGCGCCCCTTTCTCGCTCTCTATGCCGGAGGAATGGGCGCCAAGGGAGCGAACTTCCACTTCGAGGTCTTCGCCCGCATGGGATACGAGGACGTCGCCAACAAGGTGCAGGATCTTTATCTCGCGGGCAAGAAGGCCGAAGCGGCCGCCGCCATTCCCTTGAAGATGGTGGAGGATGTCGCCTTGGTCGGTCCGCCGGCCAAGATCAAGGACGAGTTGGCCATGTGGAAGGAAACCTGCATCACCACCTTCCTCGTGAGTGGACCGGCGCAAGTGCTGCCCTTTTACGCCGACCTCATCAACGGCTGACCCGTGTTCGGGCCGAACCCTCCCACGGTCGCCCGCCAGAGAGATCTGCTGCTTGGCGGCGAGGCCTGCGCCGTCGACCTGGTCGAGTCGTGTCTGCGTCGCATCGACGAGGTGCAACCAGAATTGAACTGTTTCGTGACGGTGTGGGCCGACGAAGCTCTCGAACGCGCGCGAAAGATCGACGTGTCGCGCGGAGGGTTGGCGGGGATTCCGGTGGCCATCAAAGACACGTCGTCGTGGAAAGGACACCTCTCCACCTCGGGGTCGGTCACGATGCACGACAATGTTGCCCGCCACAGCGACGCGGTGGTGCAGTCGTTGCTAGACGCTGGTGCCATCATCGTCGGTAGCACCAACACCCCCGAGTTCGCCCATGCCGGAATCACCGATAACCCGTTGTGGGGTGTCACGCGCAATCCGTGGGATACCTCGCGCACTCCGGGGGGCTCGAGCGGCGGATCGGCGGCCGCGGTGGCTAGTGGGTGCGTGGCGATCGCCGAGGGCAGCGACATGGGTGGATCGGTGCGCATTCCCGCCGCATGGTGCGGCATCGTGGGACTCAAGCCGTCCCTCGGCCGTATCCCGATGACCGCATTGCCCGGCCTGTTCGACCTGCTGTCACATCACGGCCCGCTCGCGCGCACCGTGGATGACGCGTGGGAGTTCCTGTTGGCCACCCAGGGTCCGTCCCTCGCCGACCCCTTCGCGGTCCACTCGCCGTTGTACCGAGTCGAACCGCCTCTGACTGGTCTGAGCGCCACGCTGTCGATCGACCTCGGATGTTGGGCGGTGGACCCGTTCATCGCAGCCGTCGTCGAGGGTGCCGCCGACTCTTTGCGCGACTGGGGAGTGTCGATCCAACGTGTCGATCCCGGGTTCACGGCCCGCGACAACGCGTTGTGGCTGGAGTACTGGGGCATCTTCATGGCCGGCTTTTACGGAAACATCGCCGATGAGCGCGCCGAGGTGATGGACCCCGATGTTTTGTGGTTGATCGAACTGGGCCGATCGTTCACCGCGGTGGACGTGAAACGGATGGACGTCGAACGAACGTCGTTCTGGAATCGCGCCACCGCGACCCTTCGGGAACATGACGTCATCTTGTGCCCCACCATGTCGCGCGCGCCCGGACCGGCTGACAAGGCCAACAATCGGATCCGCCAGGTGATTCACGACGACGGTTTGGTCCACAACGAAGACATGACGTCGGTGTGGAACCTCGCGTCACCCTTGCCGATCGCGACGGTTCCCTGTGGACGCTTCGCCTCCGGACCCGACGCCGGCCTGCCCATCGGAATGCAGGTGGTCGGACGCCCGGGACGCGAGGACGTGGTCTTGGCCGTCGCCCGGGCCATCGAGGCGACGCACCCGCTCTGATCTCAGTCGCAGCAGGAGTCGCGCCAGCCACAGGTGCGACATTTGAAATGGGCGTGCTCGGGTGTCAGCCCGCCCCCGCACAACGGGCATTCCGCGAAGGTGCCCATCGGTGAACGACAGGCGCCACCGACCGCGGGCGGTGGCACCAGATTCTTCGACGGCTCGACGACGCGCGACTTTTCGGGGTTCACCCGTCCAGTGTGGCACGGCTCCGGTTCCACTCAGATGACCATCGGTAGGCTTTCTCCGCCCCCATGTCGAATCCCCCTGACAACGCAGAATCTTCGCCACTCCCCCATTCACATCGCCCCGGCACTGCCCGGGCGGCATTCTCGTACCGCGACTATCGCCTGGTCTGGACCGGCATGTTGTTGTCGAACATCGGCACCTGGATGCAGAACCTGGCCCTGCCGGCCTACATCGACGATCGCACCGGCTCGGCCAAGGTGGTCAGCCTGTTGGTCTTCGCCCAGTTGGGTCCCCTGCTCCTACTCGCCATTCCCGGTGGCATCATCGCGAGTCGCTTCAATCTGCAGCGCTACCTGTTGTCCATGCAATGGATCCAACTCGTTTTCTCCTTGGTGCTGGCCGCCATCGTCAGCAACGACGGATCGATTTGGGCGCTGTTCGTCACTCAGACCGCCATTGGCGTGGCCAACGCTCTCAATGCTCCCGCCTTTCAAGCCAGCGTTCCCATGCTCGTCGATCGACGCGACCTGGCCGGCGCCATCAGCTTGAACTCCACGCAGTTGAACGGGAGCCGGGTCGCCGGTCCGGCCATCGCCGCGCTGCTGGCAATTGGCGGCGTCAGCACCGCTCAGATTTTCGTCATCAACTCGGCGACGTATCTCTTTTTGATCGTCACCTTGTTCATGGTTCAGATTCCCGACATACGATCGGCGCCCACCGAGACCGGATGGCGTCGGGCCCTTTCCGGCTTCAACATCGCCGCATCTCGCCCCGTTCTGTCGCGCTTGCTGGTGGCGATGACCCTCTTCTCGTTGTTCAGCCTCCCCTACATCGGGCTGTTTTCGTCGGTGGCTCGCCTGAACTTCGGTATCAGCCCCGTCGGGTCCACCTATCGCTGGCTGTACGCCGTGTGGGGCCTCGGAGCACTGTGCGGTGCACTGGCCACCGGAACCGTGCTGGCCCACAAACACCGACCCTCCATCATTCGCCACGGCTACGTCGGGTTCGCCGCCGCCCTGGCCTCTTTCGCACTGGTTCGTTCGGCGATCCCCGCTTTTCCGATCGGCTTCGTCCTCGGCTTCTTCTACTTCATGACCGCGAACGCCATGGTTACCGTGTTCCAACAGAATTTGCGGGACCACGAGCGGGTCACGGTCATGCCGTTGTGGTTCATGTCCTTCGGTGGCACGGTCACCATCGGTGGGTTGCTGGCCGGACCGATCATCGACTCCCTCGGGTCGCGTTGGGTTCTTCTTTTCGGCGCGGCCTTTGCCCTCTTCTTGTCGTGGTGGAGCGACCTCGATCGCTTGCCCTGCGACTCGTACCTCGAGCAGCCCTGAGCGGCCTTCGTCGCATCACACCGCCACGGCGTCGACCAGCCGGTCGAGCTCGGCGACACGACTACCCTTCACCAGGGCCACGTCTCCGACTGCGAGAGACCTCAGCGTCATGATGGCGTCCTCGATCGACAGCGCGGTGAGACCGTACAGATCCGTGGCAACGGCCACCACGTCGATTCCCAGACTTGCGGCCACCGCGGCAATGCGCCTGTGGCCCCGGACGGGATCATCGAGTTCGGCCATCACACCGAGCAGCGCCACGCGACGCCCGGCGGTCATGTCGGCCAACGTTCGCAAGGCGGCCTCCATCGACGTGGGGTTCGCGTTGTAGGAGTCGTCGATGATGATCGCCCCGGCCTCGGAGGACCGCAGTTGCATACGTCGATCGGACACCGTCGCGCGACCGAGCGCCTGCGCCATCGCGGGGAGAGGAAGGCCAAGGGCGTGACCGACCGCCAGCGCCGCCGCCGCGTTCGACGCCATGTGGCGTCCGGGGATGACCAAGTCGACCGTCGCTCGATCGTCGCCGATCACCACATCGAAACTCGCGCAACCCCGTTCGTCGACGATCAATCCGTCGATGCGAACGTCGGCGTCGTTCGATTCACCGTAAAGGATCACCGGCGCCGTCGATCGTGAGCCCATCGCGCGCACCCGAGGGTCGTCGGCGTTCAAGACGGCGAAACCCTGCGGGGGTAAAGCCTCGATCAATTCGCCCTTGGCCCGGGCCACCCCGTCGATTCCGCCCACCAACTCGGTGTGCGCCTCGCCGACTCGCGTCACCACCCCGATGGACGGGCGCGCGATGCGGCAGAGGCCGGCGATCTGAGCGAAACCCCGCATTCCCATTTCCAACACCAACGCGCGGGTGTCAGCGGGGGCGTTGATGATGGTCACCGGCAGACCCTGTTCGTTGTTGAAACTGCGTACATTCGCCGTCGTCTTGATTCGACCACCCACAGCGACGGTGATCAGATCCTTGGTGGACGTCTTGCCCACCGATCCGGTGACGCCGATCACCACCGTGGATGCCGGGAACAACGTGCGCACCCATCCACCGGTGTCGATCAACGCCTCGGCGGTGTCAGACACCTGAATGGCTGTACCACCGAACCGCTCGTGAGCATCGTCGCGCGAGGTCAGGTACGCCACAGCACCGGCCGCCAAAGCGTCACCGATGTAATCGTGCCCGTCGCGATCAGCCACCATCGGCACGAACAACTGGCCGGGACGGATGTCGCGCGAGTCGAACGAGACGCCGTCAATGTCGACATCGGGACCCTGGAGTCGAGCGGAATCACCCCTCAGGTTGCGAGCCGACAACGCCGCCACGAGTTCGGCGGCCGTGAAACGCATGCATCAACGGTACAACAGAGGAGCCGACCACCATCGGCAGTCGACCCCTCATGAGCCGGCGGGTCTTTCAGCTCAGGGGCTCGTAGACCTCGCCCAACTCGAATTTCACGTACTCCTCGCCGGTGTCCACTTCGTTTTCGAACTGGATGACACCCATCTCCTCGAAACGTCGGCGCAACCACGCATCGTTACGATCGAGTAAGCCGAGTTTCTTGCAGTTCGGCACGATCTTGGAGAACAGTATTTGCTGAAAGACCGCACGGGTGGGGTCGTTCAGCACCAACGGAATCACGTCGCGGGTGTTCACACCCATGCGCTCCCACACCTCCTGCGACATGAAACGATCACGCATACGCACCGAGGCCTCGTAGGCGAACTCCTGGCGATCCTTGATCTCCTTGTCGCTCATCTGCGAATACACCTCTTGTAGCGACAACACGCCAAAGGCCACGTGGCGGGCCTCGTCGCTCATGACGTAGCGGAGCAACTGCTTGAGCAAGGGTTCGGACACGAACTGGTACATGTTGCCGAAGGCGGCCAGGGCCAGACCCTCGACCATGACCTGCATTCCGAGGTAGGTCATGTCCCAGCGACTGTCATTGATGATGTCGTCCAGCAACATACGCAAGTGGGCGTTGATCTGATAGCCACCACCCAACTTCTCGTTCAAGTACCGAGCGAACACCTCGACGTGACGAGCCTCGTCGACCACCTGGGTACTGGCGTACAACTTGGCGTCATACCACGGCACGGTCTCGGTGATCTTGGCAGTGCACAACAAGGCACCTTGCTCGCCGTGCATGAACTGCGACAGGCTCCACCGACGCTGTTCCATCGCGAACGCAGTCCACTCCTTGTCGCCCCACTTTTCGGCCGGCGTGCCGTCGTAGTGCGTGGCGGTGAGACCCGAGGACAGGGCGGCCAGATCCTTGGACACCTCGGCTTCGAGGTCGACATCTTTGTCCCACGGAAGATCGGTGGTGGCGTTCCACTGACCGGTCTTGGCCTTCTCGTACAACTTGCGCAACCCGGGACGCGAGAGCGAGTAATCCCAGGTGAAGATGGCGTCGGCATTGTCCTTGACGATGTGCTCGACTTCGGTCGGGTCCACGGTCGGAATGGCCAGAATCGCCTCGACGTCGTTGAGTTCGGAACGACCGAGAATCTGTTGGCTTTCGCTTTCGGTGATGCTCATTTGTGTCTCCTTGTGGTGTGAAATGTGTGCGAGGGAGCCGTTCACGCTCGACCGACCGCCATGGATTCGAAGGCGGCGACGAAGGGCCGGAACAGCTCGGTCGCCGAGTCGGGATCAGCGAGATCGAAGTGCTCGCTCGGCGCGAGGAAGAACGAGATGACCAGTCGTGCCAGCAACTCGACGTAGACCGCCGCCTGGTCGGGATCCAAGAACTCACCGGTGAGCGGCGTGATGTACTCCGACGCGACGCGAACAATTCGCGGCAAACCTTCGACGGTCAGCGACTTCAACGCCGTGCCCTCCTCGGTGGCCAGCATCATGGCGAGGTGCGCGTCACTGCGCATCTCGCGAATGGCGTATCCGGCCACTTGCACCGAAAAGTCGAGCAGCGAGTCGGCGTGATGCAGGTTGTCGCGCATGCCGGTGAAGAACTCCTGAAGTTCGCGCACCCTCAGGGCGTCGAACAGCACGTCCTTGCCGCCGGGGAACAATCGATACAACGTCGCGCGTGACACGCCCGCTTCGGTGGCCACGTCATCGATGGTCAACTTGCTCAGTCCCCAGCGATCGACGCAACGTCGAGCGGCGTCGAGAACACGATCTTCCGGGGACGTTGCGATGACCACGGTCATTGCTGAGACACTAAGACTGTTTCTGTCTCAGTGCAAGGTCATTCGGAAAATTTCCTGACCTGTTGAAGCGGTCCGATCCGCGTACTACCCCGACACGCGTCCCGAGGTGACCCCACACACCACGTCGCGTTGCAAGCAGTACTTCACTTCATCTTCCAGCTTGTCCTGATCCCAAGAATTCACGAAGTCGGCGTGACCGGTGAGCACTCCCCCGGAGGCCAACTTCAGCCCCATCGGATCCCCGGCAAACGAGTACGCCACCGAGAAGATCAATTGCGGCACGTGGACCGGATGCGTCGAGGGGCATCGCCCTCCCGACGAGTACCGCATGTGCTCGCGATGACCCACCACATCCAGGTGGTCACCATCCCAGCAATCGGGGAACGTGACGTCCAAGCGCAGGCCCCGCCCCGACGGACACGACGGTGGCATCTGCTCACGAGCGGCTCCGTTGCCACAACTCCAGGCCACCACCGACGCCGGCTGAGGCTCCACGGCACGGGGATCGCCGGCGATCATCGACAGTCCGGCCGGGAACGCCACCACCGAGGCGGGGTCCACCTCGAGTCCGGCACGGTAATAGGCCACGCTTTTTTCCGGAATCAGCATCACGTCGTCGTGATACAGCGCCGGCGCCCAATACGACGCGGTGTCGAGAGCCTGCTCGCACGTGGTGCCGTGGGCCAACAGGCTCGCCAAAGTCGAGTCAGCGTTCGCTCCGGTGTTGCCGAAAAACACGTGCATATGTGAGGCCCCCGGTTCGCCGGGGTGCACGATGGGGTCGTCGGGTAAAGCGTGGCTGAAGGGACACTCCACGACGAACTGCCCCACCGCGCCCTGCGGGCCGGCGATCGGACGATCGGGAGCACCCATGACTGCGGCCGAGTCGACCAACATCGACACGTGGTCGTGCGCGGACTCGCGGACATCGCGCGGATCCGACGCACATGACGAGGCCACGACGACGAGCGCCAACACGACGAGCAACCCCCTGATGGCTCGTCGGATCGAAGTCATCGCTCGTTCGGGATCGCTCGTGATCCGTCGTCAGTCGATCTTGTCGGGGACCACGATGGACGCCAGATCGATGGCGGGCGGAACCGCGCTGGCCGGCGTGGCCGGAGCGGTGGCCGCGTCGGGCATGTTCTCGAGTTGAGGAATGTCCGGCAACGACGCCGTCTTCCAGTCCACCGACGGCGGTGCGGTCTCGGCGTCCACCAACCAGGTGATGACGTTCAGGTCACCGGCGAGCCAGTCTCCGGTGCTTTCGCTCAGGGGGGATCCGCAGGGAGCGAGGGTTTCCAGATCGAGCGGAGCCGAGGTGGAGAAGGTGTTGTCTTCGAAACAGTTGCCCAGTTCCCACAGGTTCGTGCCGGCCGAACCCACCGCGATGTCGGCACGACGGTTGTCCTCCAGAACGTTTCCGAGAACCTCGTTGTCGTGCGAATCCCACAACAGTGGACCGTCGGGGATGACGGGCATCAATTGCTTCTGAGCGGCACAATCGGTCTCCCAAGCGTCCCGGCCCGGTATGACATCGTTGGCATCTTCTTCGAGGAACGGGACGAGACCGATGCCGGTCTTGTCGTGGTCCCACACGCGGTTTCGCTCGATGACGTTCTGCACTCCACCGGCATTCAGGATTCCGTTGCCCATGGCCAGAATCGCGACGTCGATGGCCGGTGTGTCGGGCTGGTTGTTCGAATAAACCTGGTTGCCGATGATGGTGGTCTTGCGTTGCGGGTAACAGAGTTCGTAACTGCCACTGTTGGGAACGATGCCCGCGCGATTGTTTCGGAACACCGAATTCACGATAATGAGGTTGCCACCCGCGTTGGTGCCCGAATACCCGAGCCCGTTGTGCTCGGCGATGACGTTTCGGATGACGGCGTCGCAGGGGAAGCATTGTCCGATGTAAAAGCCGGCATCCGGGCTTCCCGCGGCGTAAGAGTGCTCCAGCAGACCTCCGACGGAGTCGAAGGCGTAGATGCCGTAGTCACCGTTGCGCCAGGCCGTGAGGTACGAACCGCGATAACCGTTGCTACCCGTCCAGAAGAACCCGTTCTTGGTGTAGTTCATGGCCGTCATGTTTTCGATGGCCACCCCCGACGCGCCCACGACGCGGAACCCATTGTCGAATTCGAAGTTGCCATCCATGATGACGGTGTTGCGATCGAGACCGCGGATGACGATGTTGTCGGTGGTGACTTGGACTGCTTCCCGGTAGGTACCGGGGGCGATGAGAATCAGGTCGCCTCCAGCCGCCGCATCGACAGCCTCTTGGATCGTGGCGTAGTCGGCCGGTACGTTCAAGACTCCCTCGGCGGGCGCGACGGTGGTCGGAGCATCAGTCGCCGGCGCCTCCGACGGCGGTGACTCGGTGGACGGTGCGACAGCGGACTCGTCGCTCGAACCACAAGCGATCATCGACACACTCAAAATGGACAGGCTGAACAACGTGCGAAGCGATCTCATGTTTCCCCCTCGGAAGGTCGCGAAACCCTACGCTAATGCGTGCGTCAGTCGACTCGGATGACCCCGTACATTCCGACTCCTGGCACGCCGTGAATCGAGCAGTAATACGGGTAGACCCCGGGTGCCGTGAAGACGTGGCGAAAAAGTTCGCCCGGGGCGAACTCCGTCGATGCGACGCCCCAGGCGGCCGGCGACACGTCGGTGGCCAACATCGCCGAGAGACCGGCGTCATCCTCTACCGAGTCCGGGAGAATATTGTGTTCGTTGCGACCACGATTGTCGAACACCACTTCGGTACCGGCCGCGATCTCGAGGTCGATGGGACGATAGGAGTTGTCCAGCACCTGCACCGTGACCGACTCGCCATTGGGAGGAAACGTCGCCATGGTGGTGGCGACGACCGGGTCGCCGTCATCGGCCGTCGATCTGCGAGCAGCGTCGGACGTACACGCCGTCAGCATCGTGACCGGGACCATCACGAGGGGCACCACGACCATGGGCCAGACCCGACACGACATTCGAAACCTGCTCCTCATCGTCGTCTCAGACCGTGGGTAACCGGTGATCCGCGAATCGGTCACGCAGGGTCTTCTTGGAGAACTTGCCCACGCTGGTCTTGGGTACCTCGTCGATGAAGACCACATCGTCGGGCAGCTGCCACTTGGCCAATTTGGGCGCCAGGTAGTCGAGGATCTCCTGGCGAGACATCTCTTTTCCGGCCTCCAACACCACGCAGGCCAAGGGGCGTTCGCTCCACTTGGGATGCGACACGCCGATGACCGCGGCCTCGCGGATGTCGGGGTGGGCCATGAGTTCGTTCTCGATCTCGACCGAACTGATCCATTCGCCACCGGACTTGATGAGATCCTTGGTGCGATCGAGCAGACGAATACGACCCCGCGCGTCGACCGCGGCGACGTCACCGGTGCGCAACCAACCGTCGGCACTGAAGCTCTCACCGGCGCGCTCGTCGTTGTAATAAGTGGCCGCGATCCAGTTACCCCGGCACTGCAATTCACCGCTGCTCTCGCCGTCCCACGGCACGCTGACAGTGGATCCCGGTTCCACTACCCGACACTCGACTCCGAACACGATGCGACCCACCTGGGTGCGCAGGTCGGCCTGAGCGTTCACGTCGAGCAACAACTGATCCGAGTCCAGGTGACACACCGCCGCAATCGGGCTGGTTTCGGTCATGCCCCACGCCTGCAGAATGGGTAAGCCCAACTGCTCGCGATACGCCTCGCTGAGCGCGCGCGGCACGGCCGAACCACCACACGGGATGGCTCGCAGACTCGAAGTGTCGCGACCTTTCAATTCGGGCAGGACGCCCATCCAGATGGTGGGCACTCCCGCCGCGATGGTGGGGCGCTCGTTCACGATGAGATTGGCGATGGCCGGACCGGACAAATCGGGACCGGGCATCACCAAGTCGGCTCCCGCGGCCACGGCGGCGTGGGCGAGACCCCATGCGTTGGCGTGGAACATGGGGACCACCGGCAGGATCTTGTCACGCTCGCAGGCTCCCAATCCGTCCGACATCATGGTGGCCATCGTGTGTAGGAAGGTGCTGCGATGCGTGTACACCACGCCCTTGGGATTGCCGGTGGTACCGCTGGTGTAACACATACTGGCGGCGGTGTGCTCGGGAACCTCTTCGAAGTGTGCCGGAGCGGCTTTGGCCAACAATTCCTCGTAGTCGCTCGACGCGATGCCGGCGAGGTCGTCCGGTATCTCGCCCTTGCCGTCATCCATGATCACGAGATGCTTCACGGTCGTGAAGGTCGCCAGCAATGGGGTCAATAATCCCATCAAAGACTTGTCGACGAAGATCACCTCATCCTCGGCATGGTTGACGATGTACGTGAGCTGCTCGGGGAACAGTCGGATGTTCAACGTGTGCAAGACCCGCCCGGTACACGGGGCAGCAAAGTACAACTCGAGGTGGCGCGCGGTGTTCCACGCGAAAGTGGCCACGCGCCCGGCGGACGAGATGCCCAGTTGGTCGAGGACGGTGCCCAAGCGTCGCGTGCGCACCGCCCACTCGGCGTAGGTGGTCCGCTGAAGGCCGGTGGCGGTGACGGTGGTGATCGTTTTGTGACCGAAGTACCTTTCCGCACGATCGAACAAATGATGCACCGACAACGGAACGTCCTGCATCGAACCCGGTATCACCGGGTGGTTGACACCTCTTGTGGCTCCGACAGACATGGTGTTTCCCTCTCACACGGTCCCCGACCGACGTCGGTCGCACATTAGTCCTAGGCTCACTTCGATGTCCGAGGCTTGCGTCAATCCCCCGACCACCGAACCGTCCCCGCCATCGACCACGGCTCGCCGTTTCGTGTTGATCGCCTCGGGCTTGCTCCTCACCCTCGGAACCATCGGATCCAACCTCGGCCCGGCGTGGGTCGACGAACATCCAGCCGCGGTGCTCGCCCTGTCCAGTCGTAACCGCAACCTGTTCGGCTCGGTTCCCTACATCGACGTCGTCCCGTACGCCCTCATTGGTTTCACGCGCCTCTTCATCGCCGGCCTCGCGTTGTTCTTCCTCGGTCGTTGGTTCGGCGAGCGGGCCATTGCGTGGACCAAGAAGCAGACGGGCGAGTTGCCCGCGCTCTACCACTGGTTCGCCCGCGCCATGGACCGCGCCGGCTGGCTGGTGGTCATCGTTTTTTGCGCATCGAACCTGGTGTGGATGATGGCGGGCCACCGACGCATGAAGCCTCGCCGCTACGCCACGCTGCTGGCCGTGGGCATCGTGATTCGACTCACCGTCTTGTGGGCGGGTGGTCAAGCCTTCGAGGATCAGATCCGCTCCTTCCTCGGCTGGGTCGAGGACTACCAGTGGTACGTGGTCGGCGGCTTGTTCGCGGTCTCGTTCGCCCAGTCGGCTCGTCGGACCCGCCGAGGCGTCCCCCGGGTGGTCCAGGAGATCGAACATCCAAGTGAGCAATGACGGCTGGACGGCCCTAGATTTCGCTGAGTCACAAACGACCGTTCGCTCGAGGAGAGTCCATGTCCATTTCCGTCGGAAGTCAGATCCCCAACGTCACCTTGCACGTGCTCGGCGAAAACGGCATGCCGTCGCCGGTGAACTCACTCGATGTCTTGGGCAAGGGCAAGGTCGTTTTGTTCGCCGTGCCCGGTGCCTTCACCCCCGGTTGCTCGATGGTGCATTTGCCGGGTTACGTGAAGAACCAGGCCGCGCTGCGGGCCAAGGGCGTGGACACCATCGCTTGCGTCAGCGTGAACGACCCCTGGGTGATGGATCAGTGGGGTAAAGCCAGTGGCGCGGAAGGAATCGTGATGCTCGCCGACGGCGCGGGGGTGTTCACCAATGCGATGGGCTTGGCCATGGACGGCTCGGCTTTCGGACTCGGCGCGCGTTCACAGCGTTACTCGGCGATCATCGACAACGGCGTCGTGAAGGAACTGAACGTCGAAGAGGGTGCCGGCATCACCGTGAGCGCCTGCGAGATCGTTCTCGAACACCTCTGACCCTCGAGGGCCTTCCCGGACGAGAGAACGCCGGCTCACGGCTCGGCGGTCGACAAGTCGACGTGGGTCACAAGCCGAGGACGGACTCGAGGCCCAACGTCAGTCCGGGCAAGGTGTCGATCTTCTTGCAGGCCAGAACCACGCCGGGCATGAACGACACCCGGTCGTAACTGTCCTGACGAATGGTGAGCGTCTGACCGGCCGCTCCCAGGATCACCTCCTGGTGAGCCACCATCCCGCGCATACGAACCGCGTGCAGACGGATGTCAGCGGGGCCCTTGCCTCCGCGCGCGCCTTCCACCACCTCGTGCGTGGTGGGATCGGTGGCCCACTCGGCGGACGCCGCCGCCATGCGCCGGGCCGTGGCCATCGCGGTGCCGCTGGGGGCGTCGGCCTTGTTGTCGTGGTGCAACTCGATGATCTCGGCGGTGTCGAACCACGGCGCGGCCATCTCGGCGAACCTCATCATCAATACGGCGCTGATGGCGAAGTTGGCGGCGATCAGACAGTTCGACGACTGGAACGTCGAGCGGAAGTTCGCCAGATCGTCGTCGGAAAAACCGGTGGTACCCACCACCGCGTGCACTCCGTGCAGACCGCACCAACTGAGGTTGGTGCGCGCGGCCGCAGCCACGGTGAAGTCCACGGCCACCTGCACACCCGCGTCGGCCATCGCGCGCGGATCAGCGGCGATGGTGAGGCCGTGCGTGCTCTGACCCACACCGGCCGGATCCACGGCGGCCACCAGCGCGAGGTCGGCATCGGCCGCGACCGCGTCGCACACCGAGGCGCCCATGCGGCCGGCGGCCCCGAAAACCCCGACGCGTCTAGGAGAGTCAGTCATGTCCCGAGCCTAAACCGCACCCGTCATGCTTCGGAGGTGAAATCGCCACGCGCGCCGCCCGAACGCCGCCTTGGAAACAGGAGACGGGCGCGGGTCAGCGGTGACGACGCGGGCCGCGATCGCGACCTCCGCGACGATCGCCACGACCACCACGGTCGTCACGGTCGTCACGGTCACCGCCGGCGCTACCACCGGGGCCGAGGTCGCCGAGTTCACCGGCGATCTCGCTGTCGAAGGCATCGTCGAAACTGACGGTCACCGGACCACCACCGTTGGCGCGACCCGACGACTCGCGCGACTCGCGCGACTCGCGCGGCGCCGGTCCACCGACCGGCGGCTCGGGACCATCGCCCACCGGCGACAGGCTGACCTTGCCCTTGTCGTCGATGTCGTCGACACGGACCTGGATCTCCTGGCCCAACGTCAACACATCCTCGACGTTGTTGACACGCCGACCGCGACCGAGTTTGGAGATGTGCACCAGGCCGTCGCGTCCGGGCAGGATGTTCACGAACGCACCGAACTTGGTGATGCTCACGACACGACCGTTGTAGACGGCTCCGAGTTCGGCCTTGGGCGGATCGACGATGGCCAGAATGCGCGACTTGGCATCCTCCATACGCCAGCCCTCGACGGCACCGATGGTGACGATGCCCACCACGCCGTCGTCGTCGACGCTGATGTCGGCGCCGGTCTCCTGCTGGATGGTGTTGATGACCTTGCCCTTGGGACCGATGACCTCGCCCACCTTGTCGAGCGGGATGGTGATGCTCGTGATCTTCGGTGCCGACTCGGCCACTTCGGAACGCGGGGCTCCGATGGCGGCGTTCATCACGTCGAGAATCTTGAGGCGGGCCTCCTTGGCCTGATCGAGAGCAGCGGCCAGAACGTCGGCGGGGATGCCGTCGATCTTGGTGTCCAACTGCAGCGCGGTCACGGCATCGGCGGTGCCGGCCACCTTGAAGTCCATGTCACCGAAGGCGTCCTCGGCTCCGAGGATGTCGGTGAGGCTGGTGTACTTGCCCTCGGCGTAGACGAGGCCCATGGCGATACCGGCCACGGGGGCCTTGATCGGCACACCGGCGTCCATCAACGACAGCGACGACGAACACACCGACGCCATCGAGGTGGAGCCGTTCGACGACATCACCTCGGACACCAGACGCAATGCGTAGGCGAAGTCCTCCTGGCTGGGAACCACCGGCAACAACGCCCGCTCGGCGAGCGCACCGTGGCCGATCTCGCGACGCTTGGGCGAACCCACGCGACCGGTCTCACCGTTGGCCCACGGCGCCATGTTGTAGTGGTGCATGTAGCGCTTTTCGGAGGTCGGCGAGAGAGTGTCGAGCATCTGGTTCATGCGGGGCATGGCCAGCGTGGTGACGTTCATGACCTGGGTCTCGCCGCGTTGGAAGAGTCCTGAGCCGTGAGCCGACGGCAACACGCGCACCTCGGCCGAGACCGGGCGCAAATCGCGCGGTCCGCGACCGTCGATGCGGATGCCCTCGTCGACGATGCGCTTGCGCACCAACTTCTTGGTGAGCGAACGCACGGCCTCCTTCACTTCCTTCTCGCGACCGGCGAACGCCGATCCCTCGCCACACAACTGCTTCACCGCCCCGTCGCCGGCGGCGTCGGTGGCGGCGTTGCGATCGGCCTTGCGGGCGATCTTGATGGCGTCGGCCAACAGCGGTCCGGCGATTCCCTCGACGGCGGCGAACACGTCGTCGGTGTAGTCGAGAACGGGGGTGTAGGCGAGCGGGGTGATGGCGCCCTTGGTGGCGATCACCGAGGCCACCAGCTGACGCTGCAGTGCGATGGACTCCTTGATGTAACGCTTCGAGGCCTCGAGACCACCGGCGAGCACGGTCTCGTCGACCTTGGGTGCGCCGTTGGCGTAGTACTCGAACGACTTCTCGGTGCCGCCGGCTTCCACCATCATGATGGCGACGTCACCGTTGTCCAACTCGCGACCGGCCACGACCAATTCGAACGTGGCTTCTTCACCCTCGGTGTACGTGGGATGGGGAATCCACGTGCCGTCCTGGGCGAACGCGATGCGTACCGCGCCGATGGGACCCTCGAAGGGGATGCCCGAGATCATCAGGGCGGCCGAGGCGGCGTTGATACTGAGCACGTCGTGCGGGTTCACCTGATCGGCACCCAACACGGTGAGCACGATCTGCACCTCGTTGCGGAAACCGTCGGGGAACGCCGGACGCAACGGCCGGTCGGTCAGACGGCAGGTGAGGATGGCGCCTTCGCTGGGACGACCCTCGCGTCGGAAGAACGCGCCGGGGATCTTGCCGGCCGCGTAGGCCCGCTCTTCCACGTCGACGGTGAGGGGGAAAAAGTCCACGCCGGGGCGGACGTCTTTGGCGGCGTTCGCGGTGGCGAGAACGATGCTGCCATCAATACTGGCAACCACCGCTCCCTGGCTCTGGAAAGCCAGTTTGCCGGTCTCGAACGACAGATTTTTGTCGGTGCCCCCAACGGGACCCGACACTCGAATGGCATCGGCCATGACGAGCTCCTTTCGCGCGATGCGGATTCTTTCCGCATCGCCTCTGGAGCAGCCGGTCGGTTCCCAGTGGGCGGGGTCGGCACCTCGATGCCGGCCGGGGCCACTGACAACCGAACTCTTGTCTGCTCGGATTTGGTTGTATTGCTAAACGGGCGCGCCTCAGCGACGCAGACCCAACTTGGCAACGATCTCGCGGTAACGCTCGACGTTGCGACTCTTGACGTAGTCGAGAAGACGACGACGACGTCCGACCATCATGAGCAGCCCACGACGGCTGTGGTGATCGAGGGGGTGAGCCTTCAGGTGATCGGTGAGATGATTGATGCGCTCGCTCAGTAGAGCGATCTGCACCTCGGGCGAACCGGTGTCGGTCGCGTGCGCGCGGTGCTGAGAAATCGTTTCAGCCTTGGGGGTGCCAGCCATGGCGGTCCCTGCCTTCCATGTATGTACATGTATGTAGATGACGGAGGACGCTCGGGCCGTTGGGCCCCAGCATCACGCCGGAGTCGGAACCCCAACGGACGACGCAGAGCCTACGGGGGCAGAACGGATGTTCCACCCCGGGTGGGGCCGGAGGCTCGAGACCAAGGCAAAGTTTGCCCTGCTCACAAGGGCGATACCCTGACGGCATGTTCACGGGCATCGTCGAAGAGCTGGGCACGGTGGTGTCGTCCCAACCCGTCACCACCGAATGGGGTGCCGGGGTGCGTCTGCGCATCGCGGCCTCCACCGCGTTGCAGGGTTCCGGCCTGGGGGCCTCCATCGCCGTGAACGGCTGCTGCCTGACGCTGGTCGACCAAGGAGTCGACGGTGGTTCGGGCTGGTGGGACACCGACGTCTCGCAGGAGACCCTCGACCGCACCACGACCGGTTCATTGCAGGTGGGCGACCGGGTGAACCTGGAGCGCCCCATGGCTCTGGGCGATCGCTTGGGCGGCCACATGGTGCTCGGTCACGTCGACGGGGTCGGCGAAGTGGTCTCCCCCGCCCCCGATCTGGTGGTGCGCGTACCCACGTCGATGATGCGGTACCTCGTCGAGAAGGGTTCGGTCACCGTCGACGGAATCTCATTGACCGCTTTCGACATCACCGAGGACACCTTCCGCGTGGCCGTCATCCCGCACACCGCCGAAGTGACCACGCTCGGTTTCCGACCCGCGGGCTCGAAGGTGAACCTGGAGATGGACGTGTTGGCCAAGCACATCGAGCGCCTGGTTGCGCCGTATCAGAATTAGTCAGCCGATTTCGGCCGGCGACAGGCGCGCCGCCAACTTCCTCAACGCCAGGACCGCCTGGATAGCAGCCCGCTGCAGAACTGGAAGGGACCGGAAGGCTACGCCGACCAGTTCCTGGCTGTGTGGGGCGTCGCCTGATCCAGACCTGACGATCGAGTCAGCCCGACACGCGGCTGACCACGAGGTACGAACGGGACCGGGTGCCATGCACCCGGTCCTTTTCGTTGTCGGGGAAGAACCATCGTTCAATCGTCGTGCGCTGGTCGGCCACTCGTCTTTGGCCCGTCGCCGGCTCCACCTGCGCTCGTCGTTGCCCGTGAGCGAGCAATCGCAACGGTGTCGACCACCGAGCAAGGTACGGTTGAGAATGTGTCGAGCCATGTGCCTGCCGAGTCGCAACCGGTGAACCCGACCCTTGGTGATCTACGCCAGCGGATCGACGACCTCGATCGCCAATTGGTCGCGGTGCTCACCCAGCGCATCGCGGTGTGCCACGAGGTGGCGCATCTCAAGGAGCACAGCGACACGCCCATCATCCAACCCGATCGAGTGCGCAACGTTCTCGAGAGTCGTCGTCAGTTGGCCATCGATTCCGGCATCGACCCCGACTTCGTCGAGGACGTGATGCGGGTCGTGCTGGCCGAAACCCACCGCATCGAGGTGGCCGGGCACCGTGCCGACGTCGCACCCGAAAAGTCGGCCCTACGCGACAATCGTCGGGGCACACCGTCGGACATTCATACCGCCCTCGACACCGTGTCGACGCGCGTCGACCACGTGGTGGTCACCGTGGGCGATCTTGCCGGCTCGCTGAGACATTTCACCGACAACCTGGGCTTCCACGCCACTTCGACCGATCCCGAACGACCGGGGATCGCGGTGCTCGTCTCCGGTGGCGTGACGATCGTGCTGGTGTCGGCCGAGGCCGGACCGGCGGTGGCCGACCACATGAAGGCCAACGGACCCGGCATTCATCACGTCGCCATCGAGGTGTTGAACGCTCGTTACGCCCACGACGCGTTGTCGAACTCGGCCGATTTGACCGCGCTCGTGGACGACACACATGGTCACGAACAGTTCTTCGCGGTGTGCGATCCTCTCAGCGGCGTGCGGTTGGGCTACGTCGCCCGCACCGGCCACCGCGTGGGTGTGGCCACGCAGAACATCCTCGAGGCGTTCACGGAACGAGACTGACACAGGTCACGCCGACGAGTCGGCGGGCCCCGAACACGATCTGCTTGCGCTGGAATTCAGGGCCGCCCGGGTGGTAGCCTGTCCCTAGTACGACCGCTCGGAAGCTCACGATGACGCGAACTGCCGGGCATGGGGGTTTCGCGGCTCTTTCGCATCCGCGGCGCTCCCGTTGTGCGCTGGCAAAAACCGAGTGTCGTCGGGGCCCTCCCGACTGTGATGTCTCTGAAAGGTCGTCCCATGACGCCCCAGCGCAATCGTGTTTCGTATGTTTCCAATAGTTCCACTGTTGCGGTCGCCGTGGCGACGGCTCACGGGCCCAACACCCCAGCGCCGAGCGAACGTGGTCGGGGTTTGATCGACCTCCCGCTCGACGAGATCATGAGCCGCGCGCGGGCCATTCGCGATGCCCGCACCGGCAGTCGGGTGACGTACTCGCCCAAGGTGTTCATCCCGCTCACCATGCTGTGTCGAGACAGTTGCGGGTACTGCACGTTCGCCCAGCCTCCCGCGCGCCTGCAGAGTCCGTATCTGTCACCCGACGAGGTTCTGGCCATCGCCCAGCAAGGCGCGCGTCGGGGATGTCACGAAGCCCTCTTCACCTTGGGCGAGGCCCCCGAGGAGAAGTATCAGGTGGCCCGTGACTGGCTGAATGCGCACGGGTACACGTCCACGGTCGATTACCTCGCCGCCATGTGCAAATTGGTGCTCGACGAGACCGGCTTGCTCCCCCACGCCAACGCCGGCGCCCTCAGCCGCGATGAACTGGCGTTGCTACGACCGGTGTCGCCCAGTCAGGGAATGATGGTGGAGACGCTGCGCGACGATCTGGCCTGCCACCGTGGCGCACCCGACAAGAATCCTGCGCGTCGTTTGGCGACGCTGGAGTACGCGGGCGAGTTGGGGATTCCGTTCACCACCGGAATCCTGGTGGGTCTGGGTGAAACCCGCGCCGATCGTCTGGCGGCCCTCGAGGCCATCGCCGCGTCGCACACCCGGCATGGTCACGTACAGGAAGTCATCGTGCAGAACTTCCTGCCCAAGCCGCGCACCGGTATGCAGAACGAGGCACCCTGCCCCAGCGACGAGTTCTTGTGGTCGATCGCCGCGGCGCGTCTCGTGTTGCCACCCGAGATTCACCTGCAGGCCCCGCCGAACCTCAGCGACGACTTCGGTGCGTTGCTCGACGCTGGTATCGACGACTGGGGTGGCGTCTCACCGGTGACCGCCGACCACGTGAATCCCGAGCGCCCGTGGCCCGAGTTGGATCTACTTCGAGAGACCACCGAGGCCCGCGGCATGGTGCTGGCACCCCGGCTCACCGTCTATCCCGAGTTCATCGCCAACATCTCGCTGGATCCGGCGCGACATTTCGACACTGCTCACAACCGCTGGATCGATCCCGCGTTGCGCTTCGCGGTGCTCGATCGATGCGATGCCGAGTCTCTGGGACGCGATGATCCGGGTGCGGTGTGGCCCGAAAAGGTGACCGCGGCCGACGTGGTACACGACGGCGCCGAGGTGGTGTTGGTGGGTCATCGATCCACCCCGTGGTACTCGGGCAGCGAGAACAAGCCGGCGGTGATCGTCACGGCTCATCGCCCGGCGAAACGGGTCGGGGATGCGTCGCGCGTCCATGCCATCATCGACGGTCATGCCGCGGGCCACGAGGTGGGCGTGGACGAGATCGTGGCTCTGTTCCGTGCACGGGGCCCCGAGGTGCGTGCCATCGCCGAGTATGCCGACGGGTTGCGCGAGCAGGTGTGCGGCGATCGGGTGACGTGGGTGCACAACCGAAACATCAACTACACCAACGTGTGCACGTTCAAGTGCAGATTCTGCGGCTTCAGCAAGGGGCCCTTGTCGCTCAACCTGCGCGGCACTCCGTACCTGCTCACCCTGGACGACATCGCCAATCGGGCCCGCGAGGCCTGGAACATGGGAGCCACCGAGGTCACCCTGCAGGGCGGGATCCACCCCGACTTCGACGGCGATTACTACCTGAACGTCACCCAGGCAGTGAAGGACGCGGTGCCCGAGATTCACGTGCACGGCTTCACCGCCCTCGAGATCACCGAGGGCGCCAAGCGCAACGGCGAGGATCTGCGGACGTACCTGCTGCGGATGAAAGACGCCGGATTGGCATCGTTGCCCGGCACTGCCGCCGAGATTTTGGACGACGAGGCCCGCATGGTGTTGTGCCCCGACAAGGTGAGCACCGAGGAGTGGCTGGAATGCCATCGCGTCGCCCATGAGGTCGGATTGCATTCCAACATCACGATCATGTTCGGCAGCGTCGAAAACCCCGTGCATTGGGCCCGTCACATCGTGCGCACCCGCGATCTGCAAAAAGAGACCGGGGGCTTCACCGAGTTCATTCCGTTGCCGTTCGTGCACATGGCCTCGCCCATCTATCTGCAGAGGCGTTCACGTCGCGGTCCGACGTTCCGCGAGACGGTACTGATGCACGCCATCGGACGCATCGCGTATCACGGCCTCATCGACAACGTGCAGGTGAGTTGGGTCAAGATCGGCGTGGACGGTGCGCGCCAGTTGCTACGCGCCGGTTGCAACGACATCGGGGGCACCTTGATGGACGAGAACATCAGTCGTGCCGCCGGAGCGAACCACGGTCAAAAGATGACCGAGGACAGCTTCGACGCTCTGGTGTCACCGCTGGGACGAACGCTCACTCAACGCAGCACCGTCTACAAGATCATCCAGCCCAGTTGAAGCCGCGGGGCCTCGAGGGTCGAGGACACCTCGATCAGGCCGAGAGGGCTCGGCGGGCCTCGGCGATGTCGCGGGCGAGTTGGGACTTCAGGGCATCGAGACCGTCGAATTTTTTCTCGCCGCGCAATCGGGCGACGAAACGAATACGCGCCGCCTCTCCGTACAGGTCGAGTTCATCATGATCGAGACCGCCGCTGTCGATCACGTGAGCCTCGATGATCGAAACCGGGGCCTCCTCGTAGAACGTGGGCCGGCGGCCGATATTGACGGCGGCGGGTAAGAGAACGTCTCCACCGGGCCGCAGGTACCAGGCGGCGTACACGCCGTCAGCGGGAATGCACATGGGCCCGGGCACCTCGACGTTGGCGGTGGGGAAGCCGATGGCTCGCCCGCGGGCATCACCGCGGACCACCACGCCGCGCAGTTCGAAGGAACGTCCCAACATCTCGTTGGCGTTGGCGATGTCACCGGCCATCAACAGACGGCGGATCTCGGTCGAACTGGCGGTCACACCGGTGTGTCCCGCGATCAAGGACAGCGGCTCGACGACGAACCCCGGTTCGTCGTGAGACACCGGGGCATCGTGGTTCGTCGAACCCGCCGCGTCCCGTCGACCAAGGGCCTCGAGCGTCTCCACGTTGCCCGCGCGCCCTCGCCCGAAGTGAAAGTCCGATCCCACGATGATGCGAGCCACACCGAGGCACCTCACCAGAACACGAGCCACGAAATCCTCTGCTGACTCGGCAGCCTGGTCGGCGTCGAAGGGCACGACGGCCACGGCATCCAACCCGGTCCCCTGCAGCAGTTCGATCTTCTGCTCGTGATCGGTGAGCAACTTGGGTGCCGACTCCGGGCGCACCAACGACGCCGGGTGACGGTCGAAGGTGACCAGCACGGACCTCGACCCCTCGCGTCTGGCTCGCTCCACCACCTTGTCGATGACCGTTCGATGACCCACGTGAAGTCCGTCGTAGGCCCCGATGGTGACGATGCTGCGCTCGCCCGGCCACGGGCATACGGAGAAGTCGTCGACGATCAACACGATGACTCAGGTTACCGAGAGGGGCACTGCGCCGAGAGGGCCGCACCGGGGTCGGCCTCCGATGGTCGACGAACCTACGCCCTCAGAACGATCGCGGGGCGGGCCATCCCCTCACCAACCTTGTGGTTGGCGAACGGCTCGAACACCGCCAGCACGTCGTCGCCCTCCACCACGGCCCAGGGCCCCGGTCCACTCCCGTCGAAGACGGTCTCGGGCAACACCCGACCCACCTTCACGGCCGCCCGAATGAGATCGTTGGGCGCCACTCGCGACAACGCACGCACGCAGTCCGACACCGGCCGCAACCACTCGCCGATGACCTCGGCGGTCAACACGTCGAGGACAACGCAGTCCGCCACGTCGAAGTGACCGACCCTGACACGACGGAGGTCTCGCACGTGTGCTCCCCCACCGAGGAGATGGCCGAGGTCCGCGGCGAGCGTACGTACGTAGGTACCCGACGAGCACTCCACACGAATGCACACGACGTTCGCCTCGACCGAGAGGACATCGAACCGATGCACGGTCACGGGACGAGCCTGACGCTCGATCTCGATCCCTTCGCGCGCCAATTCGTGCAACCTCCTACCATCGACTTTCAACGCCGACACCATGGGCGGGGTTTGCATGATGAGACCCGACAGTGCCGCGTCCACTATCCCCTGAACCCATTCGATCGTCATTGTCGCGATGGTTTCGGACATGTCGTGCGTGGCAGTCACCTCTCCGGAGGCGTCCAGGGTCGACGTCTCGGTACCCAGCACCACCTCGGCGGTGTAGGTCTTCGAGGTGCTGGGTTTGTCCATCGTTCCGCCGGGCACCACGTCGAGGTAGCGCAACAGTCGCGTGGCGTCACCCACGCCCAACAACAGCACGCCGGTGGCATCGGGGTCGAGGGTTCCGGCATGACCAACCTTGCGTTCTTTCAGCAGTCCACGCACGCGATCCACCACGTCGTGGCTCGTGATGCCCGCCGGCTTGTCGATCGCCAGGAGGCCGTGCACCGTGGCCGGCTTGCGTCGGGCCATGATCAGATCTGGTCGTAGACGTCCGGGTCCAGGGGCACGTCACGCGCCGGACTGGGGTTGTCGCGCAGGATCTTCTCGATGCGTTCGGCGGACCGAATGACCTCGTCGGGGCGGAACGACAAAATGGGAGTCTTGCGCGCGCGTACCTGCCGGGCCACCGACGTCTGCAGGCGAATGCGGTGCTCGCCCAACACCTCGATGATCTCGGCATCCCCCTGCTCGCCGCTCAGCGAATCGAAATAAATCACGGCGCGGTTCATCTCGGGGTCCACGTCCACACGGGTGACGGTGACGAACTCGAGGCGTTCATCGTCGATGCGCACCAGTGCGTCGGCGAGCACCTCGCGCAACGTCTCTCCCAAGCGCACCGCGCGCGGATAACTGTGGGCGGTGGACTTGCGCGGAGCACGACCCTTCGCCATGACGTCAGGCTACCGAAGCCCATCGACAATTCTCGGCCGAGTGATTCCTCCGGCAGTGTCAATCGAAAACGGGGGCCGAGCGGTTCGAACGCTTCAACTCGGCCACGCCGGGGGTGGTGGCCACGATCTCGACGGCGTCCCACAGTCGTAATGCCTCGGCTCCTCGCGGGATTCGAGCGATCACCGGGCCGAAGAACGAGCCCTCGTTGGGTTCACCGGGGTGGAAGGTGAGGATCGGAGTACCGACGTCACGTCCCGCACGTTCGAGAGCCGTTTCGGTGTCAGCAGCGATGACCGCGTCGAGTGACTCGTCGAAGGCCGCATCGAGCAAACCCGCGTCGAATCCGGCGAGGGACAGCACCTCACCCACGAAAGACTCGGTGCTGGCGGCGAAGTCGTCCCGACGCCTCTTGTTGTGCCCTTCGACGCCAACCGTCGTGTAAAAGTGCCCGACCGCCTCGTTGCCCAGTTCGGCGTCGATGCGCGCGGCCACCCGCAAGGCCTCGTGGCCCATGGCGTGCCAGCGCTTGTACTGATCCGTGTACCAATCGGCGGTGTTGGCCGCATTCAGTAATTTCAACGAGATGAAGCGCCACCGCACGTCGTAGGCGCGAAGCGACTTCACTTCTTCCACCCAGCGCGACGTGATCCAGGCCCACGGGCAGACCGGGTCGAGGAAAAACTCGAGATCGGCAGACTTCTGATTCGACACGAACGGTCCTTCCGGGTCAGGTGCGAACGACGAGCTTCTCTTCGAATGTCTCGATGAGGTCGCCCTGCTTCAGGTCCTGGAAATCGGACAAACCGACACCGCATTCGAAGCCCTCACGAACCTCGCGAACGTCATCCTTGAAACGACGCAGCGAGGAGATGGCGCCCTTCCAGATGATGACGCCTTCGCGCAAGAAGCGCACCTTGGTACCGCGCGTGATTTGTCCCGAGCGCACGTAGCAACCGGCAACGGCACCGATCTTGGGCACGCGGAAGACCTCGCGGACCTCGGCTTCACCGGTGACAACTTCTTCGTATTCCGGAGCGAGCATGCCGACCATGGCGCCCTCGATGTCCTCGAGAAGTTTGTAGATGATTTCATAAGTGCGAATCTCCACGTGTTCGGCCTCGGCCAGGTCACGAGCCTTGCGGTCGGGTCGCACGTTGAAGCCGATGATGGAGGCGTTGGTCGCGGCGGCCAACGTGATGTCGTTCTCCGTGACACCGCCGACGGCGCGGTGCACAAAGGCCAACTTCACCTCGTCGCGCTCGAGGCGCCTCAGGCTCTCGGTGACGGCTTCCAGCGAGCCCTGCACGTCGGCCTTCAACACCAGGTTCAAGGTGGCCACTTCGCCGGCCTGGATCTGCGAGAACACATCTTCCAATTTCACGCCACGCTGGACACGGGCGTCGCCACGTTGGGTCTTTGCGCGCAGACGCTGTTCGCGGGCCTCACCAACGGTGCGGGCGGTCTTTTCGTCGGGAGCCACGCGGAACTCGTCACCGGCCTGCGGCACGCTCGACAATCCGAGTACTTGCACGGGGGTGGAGGGGCCGGCTTCTTTGATCTGCCGACCCTTGTCGCCGATCATGGCGCGCACGCGACCCCACGCACCTCCGGCGACGACGGGATCACCCACCTTGAGTGTTCCCTTGTCGACGAGGATGGTGGCCACGGGACCACGACCGGTGTCGAGATTCGCCTCCAACACCACACCCTTGGCGCGGCCGGTCGGGTTCGCGGTGAGCTCTTCGATTTCCGCCACCAGGGCGAGTTGTTCGATCAAGTCGTCGACACCCAAGTTCTGCTGAGCCGACATCTCGACACAGATGGTGTCACCTCCCCAGGACTCGGGAACGAGTTCCCGTTCGGCCAACTGCGACAACACCCGCTGCACGTCGGCGTTCTCCTTGTCGACCTTGTTGATGGCCACGACAATGGGCACACCGGCCGCGCGAGCATGGCTGATGGCCTCGACGGTCTGGGGCATGACACCATCATCGGCGGCCACCATCAACACGACGATGTCGGTGACCTGTGCGCCCCGGGCACGCATTTGAGTGAAGGCCGCGTGACCCGGAGTGTCGATGAAGGTGACTTTCCGGCCGCTCGTGTCCACTTGGTACGCGCCGATGTGTTGGGTGATGCCACCGGCTTCGCCGGACACCACGTTGGCGTCACGAATTCTGTCGAGCAGCGTCGTTTTGCCGTGATCGACGTGACCCATAACGGTGATCACCGGAGGGCGAGCGACCTGGGCCTCTTCGTCGACGTCGTCACTGTCATCGAACAAGGCCTGCAGTTCCAACTCTTCTTGCTGACCCGGCTCGACCAACAGCACTTCGGCACCGATCTCGAGGGCGAACAGTTCCATCTGCTCGTCGGTGAGCGTCATGGTGGCGGTCACCATTTCGCCGTTCTTCATGAGGAACAACACCACGTCGGCCGCGGTGCGATTCAAGCGGGGCGCGAATTCCTGAGCCGATACCCCACGCTCGACCACGATGGTGCCCTCGGGCACCGGCGCGCCGGTGGCGCTGTAGCTCTGCATCGAGGGCTGCAGTTCTTCCTCACCACGACGTCGACGACGACCCCCGCTGCGGGGGGCCCGTCGGCCGCCGTCGGGGCGGGCACCTCCGCCGGGACGACCACCGGGACCACCCGGACCACCGGGCGCACCACCCGGACGCGGACCACCCGGACGCGGACCACCAAAACCACCGGGCGCACCACCCGGACGCGGACCACCCGGACGCGGACCACCAAAACCACCCGGGCGCGGCGGAGCACCCGTGCGCGGTCCACCGTATCCCGCTCCGCTGGGACGCGACCCAGGGGGCGGCGCAGTGCGCGGCCCACTGGGCGGTGGCGGAACCGGGCGACCCGAGACGGGCATCGCGCGACCCGGCGGGGGTGGCGGAACTGGGCGACCCGGGGGCGAGGTCGGGCGCGATGGGGCAGGAGGCGTCGCGGGGCGAGCCGGTGAGGTCACCGACGCTCCCGATGCCGCCGGAGCGACGGACGGGCGGGAGGTGTCGGGGCGAGGCGCAGGAGCCGACGGACGCGGCACCTCCTTGGTGGCGTCGCGACCGGAGATCACTCGGTTGGACTTCACCGACGGAGCCGATTCGACCGGCGCCTTCTCGACCACCGGAGTCGACACCTCGGCGACCGGGACAACGGGAACCGACGCCGGCGAGGTGGTTTCTGCCTCGGACACGGCGCCCGTCTTGGCGGCGGTCTTGGCCGGGGCCTTCTTCGCGGTCGACTTCGATGCCCCGTCGTCGGTTTCACCGTCGGCGTCGGACTTGGCGGTCTTCTTCGGGCCTTTGGTCGCCTTGGTCTCTTCGGGTTGAACGTCGCGCACCAGGCCCTGGGCCTTGGCCTTTCGTTCGAGCAACGGGACGAAGGCATCGGCCAGAGTCGACTGGGGCGTCTTGGCGGCAACTCCCTCGGCCTTGCAGAGGTCCAACAATTCGGTATTGGTCATACCGAGCTTCTTGGCGAGTTCACTTACTTTGATCTTGGTTGCCACGCGACGTACTGTCCTTCGTTGCTCTGTGGCCGGGCGAACCCGGCTCGGTCGATTACTTTGCCATGGTTAGGCGGTTCCTGAAATTGGTGTTCTTGGTGAAAGACCGAGCGCCGAGGGCGCGGTCGAAACCCCGAGTCGAAAACGCTCGGTCGAGACAGTTCTGTGAGTCGGCACAGATCCATGCTCCGCGACCGGCGGCGGAGCGCGACTCTCGCACCTCGCCGCTCGCCGCGCGAACGTAACGACGCAATGCCGACTGTTCCCGGCGGGAACGACATCCCACACAGGTACGGATTGGAGCGGGCAAAACGGTCATGGTCAGGAGTTCTCCGGCGATTCCGAAGCGGCCGACTGAGCCGACATGCGCTCCCATTCCACGAGGCTCATGATGGACCCGTCGGCGGCGTGCCATTCCTGTTCCCCGGTCTCCGGATTGGTCTTCCAGTCGCCCTCGGCGAAGTCTTCGACGAAGATGCCGTTGAGCTCGTTCTGGAACTGGGTCTCGCTCTTGATGTCGATACGCACACCCGCCAGACGCGAGGCCAAGCGCGCGTTCTGACCCTCCTTGCCGATGGCCAAGCTGAGTTGGAAGTCGGGCACGATCACATCGGCCTGGGTACGGTCCTCGCTGAGGCGAACCTCGGTGACCTTGGCCGGCGACAAAGCCTTGGCGATGAAATCGGCCAGATCCTCGCTGAACGGGATGATGTCGATCTTTTCCTGATTCAGTTCGTTCACGACCATGCGCACGCGTCCTCCACGCGCGCCCACGCAGGCACCCACGGGATCGACGTTGCTGTCGTTGCTGTGAACGGCGATTTTGGTGCGGTGACCGGGCTCTCGAGAGCAAGCCTTGATCTCGACCACGCCGTCGGCGATCTCGGGAACTTCCAACTCGAAGAGTCGCTTCACCAGACCGGGATGCGTGCGACTGACCACGATCTGGGGTCCGCGCTCCGAACGTCGCACTTCGACGATGTAGGCCTTGAGACGCGTGCCGGCACCGGCCCTCTCGTAGGGCACTTGCTCGCTCTGGGGCATGAGCGCTTCGACCTTGCCCAGGTCGAGCAGCGCATAGCGGTGGTCGTTCTGCTGGACGATGCCGGTAACGATGTCTCCCTCGCGATTCGCGTACTCCTCGAATTTGCGGTCGCGCTCGGCCTCGCGGATGCGCTGGCCCATCACCTGTCGGAAAGTCTGCGCGGCAATGCGACCGAGCTCGTTCTTGCTCGGCGTGTCGTCGCGTTCGTTGACCCAGTTGCCATCCTCGTCGATGTCGTAGGCGATGAAACTCATCTCCAGCGTGTCGGGGTTCAGCATCACCTCGACTTCCTCGGCCGCTCCCGGACGCTTCTTGTACGCCGTGGCCAACGCGTCGACCAACACCTGTAGCAAGGTGTCTTCGGAGATGTTCTTTTCCTGAGCCAGCAGCTTGATCGCTTCTTTCATGTCGAGGTTGCTCATGACTCAGGGCTCCTGGTCGTCGTGGGTGTCTGTTTCGTCGAAATCGGGGTCGTCTGGATCGGTGTCGATGTCAGCGCACAAGTCTGCCGTGGCCGAGCCCTTTTCGGCTCCGGACCGCGGTCCCGAGGCCGAACTTTTACCCCGGGCGCCCTTCCTCGCGCCGGGTACGGGCTTGGGCGCCGCCTCCCACACGAAGACGGTGCGGGCACGGTCCACCTGATCCAGTGCGATGACCCGCTCTTCTCCCGACTCCAGACGCAGGGTGAAGTCGATCTCCGACGCCGCGATCAACTCACCTGATGTTCGTCGCTCGCCGTTCACGACGTTGGCGAGTCGCACGGTCACCTGCTTGCCGATCTCGCGTCGGAAGTGACGAGGCAGGCGCAAGTTGCGCTCGAGGCCGGGGCTGGAGACCTCCAAGGTGTAGCGACCGGGGATGGGATCGACGTGATCGAGATCGCGCGAGATGAGGCGCGTGGCGCGGGCCAACTGGTCCACGTCGACGCCACCAGGCGACCCCGCAGGCGTGTCGACGGTGACCTTCACCGTGCCGCCGACGTATTCGAGGTCGTACAACTCGAGACCGAGATCGGCCAGGATCGGCAGAACGAGTCGGTGGACGCCGTCGGTGACGCTGTCGTCGGTGCCGGTCATGTCGTCGTTCTCCTCTCCTACGTCTGTCGTGGTGTCTGACCCGTCCCAAGTGATGAAAAAAGACGTGAGCTTTCGCTCACGCCTCGTCGACCCGCCTACGGCGGAAACCCTCTCAAGACGACCTGCATGTTACAGGCTGCGAACTAACCTCGGGGCAATGTTGCGGCTGTCCAGCCTGTTCGTGCGAACCCTGCGGGAGAACCCCTCCGATGCCGAGGTTCCGAGCCACCAATTGATGCTGCGCGCGGGCTACATCCGCCGGGCCGCCCCGGGCGGGTTCACCTGGCTGCCCTTGGGCTGGATCGTCTACCGCAACGTCGAGCGGGTGATCCGCGAGGAGATGGACGCCGCCGGCTTCCAAGAGGTCCACTTCCCCGCCCTGCTTCCCCGCGAACCGTACGAGGCCACGAACCGCTGGTCCGAGTACGGGCCGAACTTGTTCCGTCTTCAGGACCGACGCGGTGCCGACTACCTTCTCGGCCCCACGCACGAGGAGATGTTCACCCTGCTGGTGAAAGACCTCTACAGCAGTTACAAGGACCTGCCCCTCGTGATCTACCAGATTCAAACCAAGTACCGCGACGAGGCTCGTCCCCGTGCCGGTTTGCTTCGGGGCCGCGAGTTCGTCATGAAGGACAGCTACAGCTTCGACATCGACGATGCCGGCTTGGGCAAGAGCTACGAGGATCACCGAGCCGCCTACATCCGCACTTTCGAACGCCTCGGTCTGCCTTTCGTCATCGTTTCGGCCATGTCGGGAGCCATGGGCGGGTCCAAGAGCGAAGAGTTCCTGACCCCGCTCGAGGTGGGTGAGGACACTTTCGTGCGGTGCGCCTGCGGTTACGCCGCCAACACCGAAGCGGTGCGCGTTCCGACACCGAGATCGATCGCCATCGACGCCGCTCCGGCCGCCCGCGTGGTCGACACCCCGGGTACCCCGACCATCGCCACGCTGGTCGATCTGTTGAACGACCGCGCTGATCTGCGACGGAACGATCGCGCGTGGAACGCCGCCGATACGTTGAAGAACGTCATCGTGATGTTGCGCTATCCCGACGGACGTCGCGAGCCCTTGGCCATCGGGCTGCCCGGCGACCGCGAGGTCGACATGAAGCGTCTCGGGGCCCAGGTCGGTCCGGCCGAACCCGAGGCATTCTCCGAGGCCGACTTTGCGGCGCACTCCGTCCTCGTGAAGGGCTACATCGGACCCGACATGCTCGGAACCACATCGGCTTCGGGGATCCGCTATGTCGTGGATCCGCGCGTCGTGCCGGGTACGCGATGGGTCACGGGCGCCAACGCCGCGGGAACTCACGTCGTCGATCTGACGTGTGGTCGCGACTTCACGCCCGATGGCACCATCGAGGCGGCCGAGGTGCTGGCTGGTGACCCGTGCCCGGCCTGCGCCGAACGCGGGATCGACTCGACGCTGGAGATGGCGCGGGGAATCGAGATCGGTCACATCTTCCAACTCGGTCGCAAGTACGCCGAGGCCCTCGGCCTGACGGTGCTCGACCAGAACGGCAAGCAGGTCGTCGTCACCATGGGCAGTTACGGCATCGGTGTGTCGCGCGCCGTGGCCGCCATCGCCGAAGCAACGGCCGACGACATGGGACTCTGCTGGCCACGCGAGGTGGCTCCCGCCGACGTGCACGTTGTGATCGCCTCCAAGGGCTCCGACATCATTGCCACCGAGGCCGAGCGTCTGACGAGCGAACTCGAGGCCCGAGGTGTCAGGGTGATGCTCGACGACCGCACCACCGTGTCGCCTGGTGTGAAATTCAAGGACGCCGAACTCATCGGCGTTCCGACCATCGTGATCGTGGGCAAGGGTCTGGCCGACGGAGTGATCGAGGTGCGCGATCGCGCCACCAACGAGCGACGCAACATCGCCGTCACCTCGGCCGTCGACGAGTTGGTGGCCCAATGCAGCGCGAACCCGCGTCGGTGATGAGGTCGGTCGATCGACCATGAAACTCGTCCGCGGTGTCGTACAGCACTACCCCTGGGGGGACTCGGCGTCCATACCGTCGCTGCTCGGACTCGATGCCGACGGTCGCCCGTGGGCCGAACTGTGGTTCGGGACGCACCTCGGCGGTCCATCCAAGGTGATCGAATTGGACGACGCGGGCCGACGGGGCTACTCCCCGAGCCTGAGCGACGACACCGGTGGTCTCTTCTCTCCTCTCACCGCGGTGTCGGGTGAACTGCCGTTCCTTCTCAAGATCCTCGCCGCCGCCAGGCCGTTGTCTCTGCAAAGCCACCCGTCGCAAGAGCAGGCCCGTGGCGGATATGCCCGCGAGAATCGTCTCGACATCCCCATCGGCAACAGTCGCCGCATCTATCGCGACCCTTTCGCCAAGCCCGAACTCGTCTGCGCCCTCGAACCCTTCGAGGCCTTGTGCGGCTTTCGCCGCGAAGTCGATTCGGTCAGTCTGCTGCACTCCATCGGTGGTAGCGCCTCGCATCTCGCGCGGTTGATCGCGGATCACGATCTCGATCACGCGCTCCGCTACCTGTTCGGCGGGACCGAGGAGGTCCGCATCCTGCAGAACGACATCATCGACTCCTGTCTCCACCACGATTCGGCGAGCGCGCAATGGGCGGCCCGACTGGCTCGCTCGTACCCCGGCGATCCCGCGGTGATCGTCACGCTGCTGATGAATCACGTCGTGCTCGCTCCCGGAGAGGCCCTGTATCTGGGTCCGGGGAATCTTCACGCTTATCTCCGAGGCACCGGCGTCGAGGTGATGGGGTCGAGCGACAACGTCGTGCGTTGTGGTCTCACCAACAAGCACGTCGACGTGAACGAGTTGTTGGCCACCGTCGTTCCCGAGTCACTTCCCGACCCCGTCTTACGCGCCACACCCGTCGCGCGCACCGAGGCCGGTCGCCTGTGGCGTTACGTCACCCCGCCGGCTCCCTTCGTCTTGTGGGTCCACCAGATCGACGGGACCGAGACCATCCGCGCGCGCACGCGCGAACTGTCCCTGTGCGGGGTGGGGTCGACCGACATGCTCCGGCGGGGCGAAGTCACCTACCTTGCGCCCGGGCAGGAACTCACGGTTCGGGGCAAGGCCACCTTCTTCCGCGTCACGGAATGGTCCGATGTCGCGCGCTGAGGGTTGGTCGTCACCGCGAGGCGACGCTCAGGACTTCTTGCGAATCTCGATGATTCGTTCGTTCACGTTGTTGGCGTCCTCACCCTTTTCGGCCAGCAAGGCGGAACGATCCTTGGCCGCCTCACGTTCGGCCTTGGCCGTGTCCGCACGGGCGATGGCCGCCTCGACCCCGTGCTCGTGAATGAACTCGGCCCAGTCCACCAACGCCTCGACCATCTCGGACTCGGGCACCACGGCCACGTTGCGACCCTTCACGAAGAGGTGACCCCGCTTGTTACCGGCGGCGATGCCAATGTCGGCGTCGCGGGCCTCGCCGGGACCGTTGACCACACAACCCATCACCGCCACCTGCAGAGGAATCTGGCGCTCACCAAAGGCGGCCATGGCCCGGTTCGCCACGTCGATGACATCGATCTCGGCGCGTCCGCACGACGGACACGCGATGAGATCCACGTTCTTGCGCTCCCGCAAACCGAGCGCCTCCAACAGTTGTCGGCCGGCACGGGCCTCTTCGACCGGATCAGCGGTGAGGCTGTAACGGATCGTGTCTCCGATACCTTCCATCAAGAGCGTGGCGATGCCCGCGGTGGCCTTCAACAAGCCGCCGGGCAACGGACCGGCCTCGGTGACTCCGAGGTGCAAGGGATGGTCGGTGGCCTCGCTCAGTTGACGATAGGCCTCCACCATCAGTGGGACGTTGGAGGCCTTGACGCTGATCTTGATGAGATCGAAATCGACCTCCTGGAAGTAGGCGATCTCGCGCAGAGCCGACTCGACCATCGCCTCCGGAGCGACTTTGCCACCGTACTTGTCGTACAACTCGGGATCTAGTGAACCGCCGTTCACCCCGATGCGAATGGGGATGCCACGATCACGGGCTTCACTAGCCACGGCTTTGATGTGCTCGGGCTTGCGAATGTTGCCCGGGTTCAGGCGTAGACCGTGCACCCCGGCTTCCATCGCGGCCAACGCCATCTTGTACTGGTGGTGGATATCGGCGATCACCGGTACGGGTGAGCGCGGGACGATACGGGCCAAACCCTCGGCGGCCTCGATCTCGTTGCAGGTGCAGCGAACGATGTCACAGCCCGCAGCCGCCAATGCGTAGATCTGCTGCAGGGTACCTTCGACGTCCGCGGTCTTGGTGATGGTCATCGACTGCACCGTGATCGGCGCGTCACCACCGACGGCCACCTTGCCGACGTGAATCTTGCGCGTCGGGCGACGAGGGATGATCGACGCGTGCTGCATGACCGTCAGTTTGCCAACAATCAGAACGGGCGTGTGAGGTCGAGGTACAGGCCGGTGAAGGTGAGGAACATCAGAAGCGACACGACCACCACGGTGGCCGGCCACATTTTCTCGACATCGGCCCGGTAGTCACGACCCTTTCGGCTCCGAATGCGCTCGTAGGTGGCGATGGCGGCGTGGCCGCCGTCGAAGGGTAAGAGGGGCAGCAGGTTGAACAGACCGACGAAAACGTTGATCGAGGCCAACACCTCCAGCACCCCGTAGAGACCGTCACGATCACCGATCTCGCCGGCGACCTTGGTGACACCGACCACGGTGGTGGGTCGCTTGGACTGATCGGCTTCGGAGTTGGTGAGTTGCTCCCATTGATTGGCCGGGTTCACCACCGTGCCGATGCCAGAAAACGTGCGACCCATCCCGCCCCAGAGGTCGCCCATGACGTGGGAGAAACCCGAGGCGATTCCCAGTTCGGAACGTCCCCAGCTGTTGGTTCCCACGCCCAAATAACCCAATCCGGAGCCGGGCTCCGAGGGTCGCTCGACGAGGGTGACATCGACCGACGCCGCCGTCCCATCGCGGAGGAACTCGACCGTGACGCGCTCACCGGCCCCGATGCCACCGATGGTTTCGCTCAATTCGTCGACACTGCCGATGGCCCGGCCACCGATGGTCGTGATGTGGTCATCGAGTTCGATACCGGCGCGTTCGGCCGGTGAGCCTTCGGTGATGGCGAACACCTTCACCTCTCCGGTCTCCTGATAACGACCGCCGGTGGTGTACACGAACATCATGATGACGATCGCGATGATCATGTGCATCATCGAGCCCGCGGTGATGACGAGTAGACGCCAACGGTAGGGCTTGCTCGAATACGACACCGTCTCGTCGCCGGGTTCGACCGGATCGAGATTGTTCATACCGACGATGCGCACGAACGCCCCCAACGGCAAGGCGCGAACGCCGAATTCGACGCCATTGCGGGTCATGCTCCAAAGCTTGGGGCCGAATCCCATGAAGAACTGGGTTCGCTTCATACCCGCCCAACCGGCGGTGACGAAGTGGCCGACCTCGTGAAGGAAAACCGACACCAGCAGACCGACCACCAACACGAGGCTCCAGACGTTCGTCACGCCGAGCCAGACCAACAAGGCCAAGATGACGAGCCCGGACGTGAGCGCGACCGAGCGCTTGGGGCCTTGGTCGACCGGGGTCTCGCCCACGGCCCCGCCGGCCATCATCTCGTCGCGCAGCGATCGGTACAGGGTCATGGCGACAGAATGCTACGAGCAGTTTCGCGCCCGCGCCGGTCGGCCTCGATGATGTCGGCGGCTTCCAATGGTCCAGAGAGTGACTGATGTCGCTGCAACGACTCCTCCACGATCTCGGCGATCTGGGTCCACCGCAAGCCACCGTCGAGGAATCGATCGACCACCACCTCGTTTGCTGCCGACATGAACGCGGGTGCCGTTCCGCCGATGCGACCGGCCTCGTAGGCGAGGTCGAGGCAACGGAACGTGTTCCGATCGGGAGACGCGAAGTCCAGTCGTTGCAGGTTCTTCCAATCGATGCGCCCGAAGGGTGACGCGATGCGGTGCGGATGCGCGAGGGCATAGCCGATGGGCAACCGCATGTCGGCCAGGCTCAACTGAGCCATCGTGGAGCCGTCGGAGAATTCGACCATGGAGTGGATGATGCTCTGGGGGTGTACCACCACGTCGATGTGGTCGTACGGGATCCCGAACAGTTCGTGAGCCTCGATGACCTCGAGTCCCTTGTTCATCAACGTGGACGAATCGATGGTGATCTTGGGACCCATGCTCCACGTCGGATGGGCCAGCGCCTGATCCACCGTGACGGACCGCAGGTCGTCGGTGGTGCGACCCCGAAAAGGTCCTCCGCTGGCGGTCAGGACGACGCGGGACACCTCCACTCCCGGGCGAACGGTGGAACGCAGGCACTGGTGGATCGCGCAGTGCTCGCTGTCGACCGGGATGATCTCGGCGCCAGGCGTCGACCGTAACGGCCGCACCACCGGCCCGGCAGCGATGAGGGATTCCTTGTTGGCCAACGCCAAACGCTTGCCCGCGGCCAACGTCGCCAACGTCACGTCGAGGCCGGCGAAGCCGACCACGGCATTCACGACCACGTCGGCGTGGGCGACGAGGTCGGACATGGTCGCCTCCACGCGGACCCCGGGCAACGCCTCACGCACCTCGGCCACCCGGGCGGTGTCGGCCACCGCCACCACGCCCACGCGAAACTCGCGGGCTTGGGCGACGAGAGTGTCGACTGACGAACCGACGCCGAGAGCCGTCACGACGTACTCGACGTCACGCTCGGGTCGCGCGTTCTCGGCCCGCACGACGTCGAGAGTTTGTCCACCGATCGAACCGGACGAACCGGCGATGGCCACACGAACAGTGCTGGGCGAGCCCATCATCGACCGACCGTCACGACATGTAGGGCTGAAGCACCATCAAGAGGTAGTACGACGCGGGTAGGGCGAACAGGAATCCGTCGAACCGGTCGAGGACTCCGCCGTGGCCACGAATGATCGTGCCGAAGTCCTTGATCTCGAGGTTGCGCTTGAACATGCTCTCGACCATGTCACCCAAGGGCGCCAAGACCGCCACGACGATGGCCAGCAACAGCACCTCCCCGATGTCGTTCCACGTGTCACTCTGCAAGCTGACGATCCACATCACGACCAGTGTGGCCACGGAACCACCGAGCAGTCCCTCCACGGTCTTGTTCGGGCTGATCCAAGAGCGAAGCGGCGTGTTGCCCGCCGCCGAACCGACGAACAAGGAGCCGACGTCATTCGCGATCACACCGGCGGCGACGATGAACAAGGTGTCGGTTCCGACGTGCGAGAGGCCGGGCGCGTTCGACGCGCCAGCCAGCAACGCACCATACGCACCGAGTAAACCGATCCACGTCACGCCGAGCGTGGTGATGGCCACGTTCGGCATCGGATTGGCCTGCACATTCTCGGCACCGATGTAGGTGATGGCCGAGGCCATGAAGGCGAACGTCAGCACCAACGGCAGGGCGCCGTCGCCGACCCAGTAGGCGGCCAACGGAGCAGCGACACAAGTGGCAATCCCGACGATGGTGGCCGGACGATAGCGACGCTCGACGATCTTCTCGAAGAACTCGGCGGCGGCCAGACCACACACCAACACAACGATCGCCAAGACCGCGACCGGCCTCCAGAGCAACGCGGCCACGAAGACCGCCAACATGAGCAAGCCAACGGCGATGGCCGTGGGCATGTCACGCCCGCCGGAGCCACCCATCGAACGCGCGGCGCGCGCCGGACGCGGGCGCGCCTCGGGACGCACCCGGGCACCACTTCCGGTTCGGCTCTGCGGGTCGTCCCCGCTCGAGGCACGCCGACCACGGCCGGTCTCCGAGGTGTCGACGGTTGCCGGGATCGGCCGCGTGTTCGCCCCGGTGGTCGGGTCTCGCCGGGTTCCACCGGTGGACTCGCCCAAGCGCACGCGCGGACGACCACCACTGGCGTCGGCCGTACGCGGAACCGAGCCGGACGGATCGTCGGGAACGGGGCGCGGGGCCGGACTCGAGTACGAACCCCAAATGTCGACATCGTCGTCGGTCGAGCGCGGAGCGGGTCGCGCGGCGCCGCCGGAACGCTCGTCGGGGAACAAGGGCGCCTGGTCCGCCGATGGCGAGTCGGTCCAGTGAGGCAACGCCCCCGAGTCGTCAGAGCCGAAACTCAACGGGGCCACGTCATCGGCCTCCTCGTCGGAGAAACGAAGTTCACCGAAGTCGTCCAAGTCATCATCGTTCGATCCGTCTCCGGATCCTCGACGCCACATGTCATCGCTCATGATTGTCTCCCCTCGGTCCGGTCAGACTTCCAGAAGTTCCTGTTCTTTGCGTTGCACGGCCTTGTCGATGTGCTCGACGTGATCGTGAGTGATCTTGTCCAACTCCTTCTCGGCACGTTCCAACTCGTCGGCCGAGATGTCGCCGGCCTTCTCGATCGTCTCGAGTTGCTTGCGCGCGTCGCGACGAACATTGCGGACGGCCACTCGACCGTCCTCAGCCATAGTCTTCACCAACTTGACGTAGTCACGACGTCGTTCCTCGGTGAGCATCGGGAAATTGAGTCGAATGACGACACCGTCGCTCGACGGCGACATTCCGAGGTCGCTGTCACGAATGGCCTTCTCGATGGCCCCGAGGGAGCCACGGTCGTGGGGCTTGATGACCAGGACCCGAGCCTCGGGCACCTGGAATCCGGCCAACTGCTGCATCGGGCAGTCGGCTCCGTAGTAATTCACCAGCAGTTTCTCGACCAGAGCCGGGCTAGCCCGCCCGGTGCGAACCGTTGTGAACTGGGCTTGGGCGTGCCCGACGGCCTTGTCCATCTTGTCGATGGCCTCGAGAAGGATGTCGTCGGTCACCCCACCAGCGTACCGATGCGCTGACCCTCCAGAACGGATCTGATGTTGCCCGGTGTGCTGACATCGAACACCACGATCGGGATCCGGTTGTCGCGGCAAAAGGCGATCGCAGTGGCGTCCATGACCCGCAATTCCTTCTCGATGACCTCTTTGTGCGAGACCCGGTCGTAGCGGGTGGCGCGGGGGTCGAGTTTGGGATCTGCGCTATACACGCCGTCGACACCGGAATGGGTGCCCTTCAAAATGGCCTCGGCATCGATTTCGGCGGCGCGCAGGGCCGCTGCGGTGTCGGTGGTGAAGAACGGGTTCCCCGTCCCTCCGGCAAAAATCACGACGCGTCCCTTCTCCATGTGACGCTCAGCGCGACGACGAATGTACGGCTCGGCGACCTTGGGCATTTCGACCGCGGTCATGACTCGACTGTGTTGTCCGACGCGCTCAAGTGCGTCCTGCAACGCCAGACCATTCATGACGGTGGCGATCATTCCCATGAAATCGGCTTGCGCCTGATCCATTCCTTGCCCGGCACCTTTCAGACCGCGCCAGAAGTTGCCCCCTCCGACGACGACGGCGATGTCGATGTTCAGGTTCTCACGCACGTCCTTGATCTCGGTGGCCACCTGGTGCAACACGTTGGTGTCGAGTCCGAAGCCGGTCGGTTCGGCCAGCGCCTCACCGGACAGTTTGAGAATGACGCGCTTCCACCGGGGACGATCCTTGGTCGCACCCATCTCGAATCAGCCGATCTCGATCTGGGCGAAGCGCACGATCCTCGCGCCACCCAGAACTTGGGTGACCGATTGTTTGTCGTCCTTGGCGTAGGGCTGTTCGACGAGACACACGTCCTTGAAGAAGCCGTTGATGCGACCCTCGACGATTTTGGGAAGTGCGGCCTCGGGCTTGCCCTCGTTGCGGCTGATGGTCTCGAGTGTGGCGCGCTCTTTGTCGACGACGTCGGCGGGAACCTCGTCGCGCGTGAGGTACTTCGGGCGGGCGAAGGCGATGTGGACGGCGATGTCGTGCGCCAGATCAGCCGACCCGTCCGCAACCTCTACGAGGACCGCGTTCACCCCCCGACCACCTTGGACATGTTGGTAACTGTCGATGACGTTGCCAGAGACGGCTTCGACCCGGGCGACCTCACCGAGTTCGATCTTTTCCTTCAGCGTGATCTTCAGGTCCTCCAGAATGGCGGCGCGCTCCGAAACGGCGGCTTCACCCTTGGCGACCACCAGTTCGGCCAACGCCTGAGCCTCGGCCTTGAACTGATCGCTACCGGCCACGAAGTCGGTCTCGCACTTGAGCTTCACGATGGCGCCCACGTTGCCCGACACCGAGAGGGCCACGACTCCCTGAGTGTTCTCTCGGTCGTCGCGTTTGGCCGAGGCAGCCAAACCCTTCTCGCGGAGCCACTGCTTGGCCCCTTCCATGTCGCCGTTGTTGGATTCGAGCGCCTTCTTGCAGTCCATCATTCCGGCACCGGTGGACTGGCGCAACGTCTGGACGTCCTTGGCGGTGAACGACATGGGTCAGGACTCCGCGGAGGGCTCGTCCGCCACGACGGTCTTGGCGGCGGCCAATTTGGCCTCACGCTCGGCTTGAGCCGCCGCGGCCGCGGCGCGGGCTTTGGCCTGATCGGCGGCGAACTCCACCTTTTCGGCGTCGGAGCGCTCGGGAGGAACGAGGCCCGGGTTGCGCTTGGACGCGATGTAGCGACCCTCGATGACCGCCTCGGCGATGACCTTCGACATGAGTTCGTTGGCACGAATCGCGTCGTCATTGCCGGGGATGGGGTACGTGATCAAGTCGGGGTCGACGTTGGTGTCGACGATGGCCACCACCGGGATGCCGAGCTTGTTGGCCTCGGTGACACCGATGTGCTCTTTCTTGGTGTCGATGATGAACACGGCGTCGGGACGACGGGTCATGTGGCGGATACCGCTGAGGTTCTTCTGCAGCTTGGCCAACTCTCGGCTCTTGAGAAGGGCCTCCTTCTTCGGCATCAAGTCGAACTCGCCGGACTCCTTCAGCCGCTCGAGTTCGAGCATCTTTTGGACGCGCTTGTAGATGGTCTCGAAGTTGGTGAGCATGCCTCCAAGCCAACGCTCGTTGATGTACGGCATACCGCATTTGTCGGCGAAGTCGGCGATCGGGTCTTGGGCCTGCTGTTTCGTGCCGACGAAGAGCACGTCGCCACCCTTGGCCGACAGATCGCGAATGAACGCGTAGGCGGACTCGATGCGCTCGAGAGTCTGCTGCAAATCGATGATGTAAATGTCGTTGCGCTCACCGAAGATGAATCGCTTCATCTTGGGGTTCCACCGACGGGTCTGGTGTCCGAAGTGAACTCGTGCTTCCAGAAGTTGACGCATCGTGACGACGGCCATGGCTTTTCCTCTCGTGTCTGCGGTTGGCGACACCGGCCGACGCGGCACCCGAGGGTGCCGACCACAGGACGCGATCGGTGTGTGCTGATCAGGACCCGTATCCCGGGCCGTTGAGCAGGTTAGCGGGACTTCGTGCCGGCCGGACAGGTCCATTGGGGCGGCGGGGACCGCCACGAACCGGACCGCGGTACCAACCGCGGGGCCACCCGCCATCGGCCGAGAATCGGACGGGGATCGACATAGGGGTCATTGGAGCCGAGCCGACGCACGCTGAGGGTGATGGGCCAGCCACCGGCGTCTCCAACTCGCTCCCCCTGTCGGACCGGGTCCCCCCGACGGGGATTGGGGCCCTCGGCCGAAACGTCATCGAGCAGGAGCCCGCCCACGGTGACCAACGTGCCCGGCGCGAACACCGGTGAATCCGTCGGATCAATGGTGATGTACAGGCGGCCGCCGACGAAACCGTAGAACGCGACGGTGCCGGCGACCGGCGCCAGCACCGCCTCACCGAGCACGCTGGCGAAATCCACAGTGCGATGACCGGCGCAGTAGGGGCACGGGGGCGCAACGTAGGGGGCCACCACGCGACCCGACACCGGAGGCTGGAGGCACGTGGAGGCCGAGCCCCCGAGCGCTGACGGCACGAACATGGACGCGGACACGAGCGCGGCGATCCCCAGCATGCCTCGGGGTGGGCGGACCGCGTCGCTCGGCGACCGTTATCTGCCGGCGATGATCACAAGCCTGCCGAGGCGAGGCGGGCTCGCAACATGATGACCGCCTTGGAGTGAATCTGCGACACCCGACTCTCGGTCACGCCGAGTACGTCGCCGATCTCGGCCAAGGTCATTCCTTCGTCGTAATACAACGCCACGACGGTTCGTTCGCGCTCGGGAAGATTGCGAACCTCCCCACGCATGATCCGACGCAACTCGCGATCCTCGACCACCGCCTCGGGACCTTCGTCACGCGACGCGGGAAGTTGCCGCGGTTCGGTCTCACCTCCCGAGACCACGTGGTCGAGTGGTCCCACGTTGGCCACCGACAGACTGCTCAACCACTTGGCAAGCTCCTCGTCGGAGATTCCCAACTCGACGGCGATCTCCTCGTCGGTCGGAGCCCGCTTCAGCTCGTTACCCAACTTGGCGACCGCCTGCTCTATCTGACGTCCTTTGCTACGGATGGAACGCGGAACCCAGTCTTGCGCCCGTAGGCCATCGAGAATGGCCCCTTTGATGCGGGGCACGGCAAAGGTCTCGAACTTCCATCCGAGCGAGGGATCGAAACGATCGACGGCATCCATCAAACCGAAGAAGCCGGTGCCGACCAACTCTCCGGTGTCCACCCCGGCAGGTAGCCCGGCGGCCACACGACCGGCCACGAACTTCACGAGCGAGGAGTAGTGAACGACCAGTTGATCTCGGGCTCGCTCGTCGCGTTCCTCGACCCAGCGCACCCAGGCGCGTTCGATCGCCGGCGTCGTGCGAACAGGCTTTTCGTCGGATTCAGTCATCGCCTTTGGTCCGGATTCGTGAGGGTAGGTCACCCTCGAGAATCAGGCCCGAGGATGAGTGTTCGTGTACACAGACCGTAGACGCTCTTTGCTCACGTGCGTGTACCTCTGCGTGGTGGCCACGTCGCTGTGACCCAACAGTTCCTGAACGGTGCGCAGATCGGCTCCGCCATCGAGCAGGTGGGTGGCGAACGTGTGGCGCAAAGCATGCGGATGCGTGGGACTGGCACTGCGGCGGTCCATCACCCGACGAACGTCACGAGCGCCCAGACGTCCGCCCCGAGAATTGAGGAACAGGGCCGCGCCGGATTCGTCGGTCTCCACTTCGAGTCTTTTGGTGATCCAGGCCTTCACCGCCTCGACGGCCGCTCGCGACATCGGGACCCGACGTTGCTTGCCACCTTTGCCCCACACCGTGACGATCCCTCGTCGACAGTCCACACCGTCGAGGTCGAGCGAGCACAACTCGCTCACGCGCAGACCGCTGCCATAGAGCATCTCCATCAGGGCGTCGTCGCGTCGTCGACGCCATTGCGGTTCGGAGTCGTCCGCGCGACTCTCGGGTTCGAGCACGGCCCGTAACTCGGCGCCGTCCAGCACACGGGGCAGACGACCCTCCCCCGCGGGAGCCCGCAGGCCGAGCGACGGGTCGGTGGCCACCAGCCCGGTGCGACGAGCCCACCGGAAGTACCGACGAATGGCGGCCGCCTTGCGGGCGATGCTGCGCTTGGCGAATCGTCGGGCGGCAAGGTGGGCCAGATACCGACGCAGCAACAGGCGATCGACTTTGGCCGGGGCGGACGCGTCCACGGAGGCGCACCAAGCCACGAAGGCCGACAGATCCGATGTGTAGGCGGACTTGGTGTTGTCGGACGCCGCGGTGAGCGACGCGATGAAATCGGCCGCTCGCCATGCCGGGTCGACGGCCGAACTCACCGAGGTCACTGCGGACACCATGTGGTCAGGGTACCGACACGATGGCCGACGATGCCGACGTCGCACCGTTCTTCGGTTCGCATCGTGAACCTCAGTGTCGGGCTCGTTCGAACCAGCCACTGGTGCAGATCAACCAACCTGCGGCCTCCAATCGGCCCAGGCTGACCGCGGTGGCCCCGAATGACGAACCCCACGAGTCACGGGCGAGGGTCGCCACGTCGTCCAGCGACAAGGGTTCAGCGTCGAAGAGTTCGAGGACCCGCGCGTCGATTCCCACCGCGGGCACCCGGGGGTCGAAACGTCCCGTCGCCCGTCGATGATCGAGACCCAACACCGCCAGCACGTCGTCGGTATCGATGGCCACCAGGGCGCCGTCACGAATGAGCAGGTTGGTGCCCTGCGAGGCGCGGGTGCTGGTGGCACCCGGCACCGCCATCACCGTGACCCCGCGCTGCAGGGCCTCGCGCACGGTGATCAACGACCCGCCCTCCAGTCGCGACTCGACCACCAACACGATCTCGGACAGGCCGGCGATGATTCGATTGCGCAGGGGAAATCGAAAGGGTTCGGGGGCCGAACCCAGCGGCGACTCGGTGCACAGAAATCCGCGTTCGCCGACCATGGACCACAATCGATCGTGCTCGGGCGGGTACACGACGTCGAGCCCACTGGCCACCACCGCCACCGGGCGTCCCGGTCCACGCGAGTCCAAGACCCCACGATGCGCGGCGGCGTCGACACCGCGCGCCAGACCGGACACCACCGCGACCCCGGCCTCGCCGAGTTCGGAACCGAAGCGACGGGCCACCCCACGCCCGTACTCGGTGGCGTTCCGGGTGCCCACGATGGCGACGCGTCGTCCACTCAACACCGAGACATCACCCCGTGAAAACAACACGGCGGGAGCCGACGGATCGCCGACCAGACACTCCGGATAGTCAGCCATCCCCCACACGCGGACATCGATGTCGGTGGGAAGCGGGTCGACACTCGACGAGTCGACCAGGGCCTCGCGCCACAAGTCGGCCAGCGAACGTCCCGCCGACGTCGACGGGTGGAAGGACAACATTCGGGTGATGACCTGATCAGAATCCCAACCGCCGTCCCGCAATCGCTCGACGATCACCGACGGGCGACCCCGAGCGAGCAGAAGGCGCAAACGCCGCGCGGTCACCAGGGGCAGTGCGGCGAGACGGCAAGCAGCGACCCGTTCGGCGGCATCGGAGGCACTCGTCATACCTCTTGTCGCCGGTCGTCTCCTCGCCGTGGAGCGATGCGGGCCCGCAAGGCCAACGCCGTGGCGACGTGGACCTCGTCGATGCGCTCACAACCGCCCTCTCTGTCGGCGATGGTGCGCGCCACCCGTCGAATGCGGTGCAGCCCACGGCCGGTGAGTCGACCAGCCTCCAGTTCGCTACGCAGCAGGGCCATGCCCCGCTCGTCCACCGGCGCGAAGCGATCCAAATCGTCGCCGTCGAGAAAGGCATTCAGCGAGCCCTGTCGATCGAGGGCGATCGCGCGCGCCCGCATCACCCGTTCGCGCACCACCGCCGTTCTCTCGCCGGCCTTCTCTCCGAGTAAGTCATCCACCCGTGGACGATGAACCAGAACCCGAACGTCGAATCGGTCGAGGAGGGGTCCGCTGAAGCGACGGCGATACTTGGACAACGCAGTCTCGTCACACTCACAGGTCCCCGGTGTCCCACCACCACACGGACACGGATTCGTCGCGGCCACCAACGTGAATCGTGCGGGAAGTTCCAGACGAGTGTTCGCGCGATCGATGCGGATTCGACCACTTTCGAGCGGTTGACGCAGGGCGTCGAGAGTCGACGGTGCGAACTCACCCAACTCGTCGAGAAACAAGACACCGCCGTGGGCCAAACTGACCTCGCCGGGTCGTAACGACGAAGAGCCACCACCGATGATGGACACGGTGCTCGCCGAATGATGTGGCATGCGGATGGGGGGCACGGTGACCAAGCCGTCCCCCGGCAGTTTCTCGCCGGCCGCTGATCGCACGAGCGTGGCGTTCAGGGATGTCGTGTCGTCGAGAGGCGGGAGCAATCCCGGCAACCGCTGGGCCAACATCGTCTTGCCGGAACCGGGAGGGCCGACGAGGAGCAGGTGGTGCCCTCCCGCGGCCGACAGTTCGAGACCCAAACGGGCGGCATCTTGTCCACGAACGTCGGCCAGGTCCGGCGGCGGTAAGTGGGCACGGGGGGCGGCTGGTGGCGGGAGATCGGGCCAAGGCCCGATGCCGACCAGACAGTCGACCAATTCCCGCAACGTTCGTACGGAGCGCAGCGACGGGGGTTTGGCGATGCGCGCCTCGTCCACGTTGCCGATCGGGACCACCACGCCACTCAACGAGGACATGAAGGGGCGATCGTCGTCGACAGCAACGTCGACGTCGTGCACCAACGACATCACCATCGGTGCCACGCCCGAGACCGGTCTCAGACGACCGTCGAGACCGAGTTCGCCGATCACCGCGAGACCATCCACCGCCCGGGGTGGAATCTGCCCGTCGGCGACGAGGATGGCCACGGCCATGGCCGCATCGAGAGCCGTGCCGGTCTTTCGATGCGTGGACGGCGCCAGGTTCACCGTGATGCGACGAGAGGGCCAGTGCAACCCGCTCGAAAGCACAGCGGTGCGAATTCGGTCCCGCGATTCACGACAGATGTCGTCGGGACGCCCAAGGATGGTGAACGTCGGAAGTCCGACCCCGATGTGCACCTCGACGTAGACCAAGGCCCCCTGGGAGCCCATCACACTGGCTGAGCGAATCGTGGAGAGCATGTGTACCTCGCGTTCTGACCGGCGATCCGGCGTGACGTCGTGTGTGCGACTCGGGGCGGCGACCGGCGAGAACCCGTCGAACGCGGTGACCGGATTCCCACTGAACGACCTGAAAGACTGACCATGCCATGCGTGTTCGCTCTCGTCACCTCACGGCCGTTGGTTTCGTCGTCGCCATCGCTTCGACGTTGGTGGCTTGTAGCGACACCGACCGCAGCGGAGCCCGCTTCTGTGGCGAACTGTCGGGGACGGTGGCCGGCCTCAGTGGACCGCTCTCATCCTCGGTCGAGATCGGTGACCTCATCGATCGCTACGAGAAACTGGACGCGATCACCCCATTGGCCATTCGTGATGATTGGCACGTCGTCACCGAGCTCCTGCGCTCGGCCCAGGACGTGGACTTCGAGGATCCGCGGAGCCGACAGGACCTCGCCGATGCGGCCTACAAGGCCGAGCGCAGTGCCCGAGCGGTGGCAGCCTGGGTGGAGTCGACTTGTGGAATCGCCATGCCCGACGTCATCGGCGTCGAAGGACCGGACCCCACGACCGCCACGACGGTCCCGTGATGGACGCCACCTTTGCGGGGACGAGTCAGAGGATCTCGCCGCGCTTCAAGATGACCTTGTCGACCAATCCGTATTCCTTGGCCTGCTCGGCGGTGAACCAACGATCGCGTTCGGCGTCGGCCTGGATGCGCTCGAGCGTTTGACCACTGTGAAAGGCGGTCAGTTCGGCCATGCGCTTCTTGGTGTAGCCGAGTTGCTCGACCTGAATGGAGATGTCGGTGGCCTGCCCGCGCAGACCCGCCAGAGGTTGATGCATCATGATGCGGGCGTTGGGCAACGTGTATCGCTTGCCCTGGGCGCCCGCGGTGAGCAGGAACTGACCCATCGAAGCCGCGAGACCCATGCAGACCGTGGCCACGTCGCAACTGACAAACTGCATCGTGTCGTAAATGGCCATGCCGGCGGTGACGGAACCTCCGGGGCTGTTGATGTACAACCAGATGTCGGCATCGGAATCCTCACCCTCGAGGTACAGCAACTGCGCGCACAGTTGATTCGCGATGTCGTCGTTGACGTCGGTTCCGAGCATGACGACACGATTTTTCAACAACCGCGTGAAAATGTCGGCGCGGCCGGGATCACCGGCATCGAGATTCATCGGGCGTCCGGGGTCCATGTCGGAAATCATGTCGTGAGACTAGCCCTGTACGGGGCAGAATGACGGAGTGGCGAACCCCTCACAATTCACACCGAGTACCGACGAACTCGTCGCCAACAACCGCCGTTTCGCCGCTGAATTCGCCGACCGCGGACGGGCTTCCGCACCGCAACGCCACCTAGCCATCGTGGCCTGCATGGACAGTCGACTGGACGTCGGGCGACTTCTCGGCTTGGACCCGGGTGACGCTCACATCATCCGCAACGCCGGCGGTGTGGTGACCGACGACGTCATCCGCTCACTGGTGCTGTCCCAACGCCTACTCGGCACGCGCGAGGTGATCCTCATCCACCACACCGACTGCGGGCTTCAGAAGGTGAACGAGGACGATCTCAAGGACCAGATCGAGAAAGAGTGCGGTGTCCGGCCGAGGTTTGACTTCGAGTCCTTCGGAGACCCCGCGCAGAGCGTCCGACGGAGCATGGACCGACTGCGCTCGAGTCCTTTCATCGTGCACAAGATCCACATCCGCGGCTTCGTCTACGACGTGGACGACGGAAATCTGCGCGAGGTCGACGCCGCTCGCTAGTCGCGCCTCACCCCTGAGAACGCCACCACCACCCGGGCGTCGTCGTCGATATGGGAACGACACTCCATCAATCCGGCCAGTCCCGCCGCGCCGGTGGGGCTGACATCGATTCCCGAGATCGACGGCGCCATCAACGAGGCCCGAATGACGTTGTGTTCCCGTGCCACCACCACCCGTCCGCCCGTGGTGCGCAGTTCGATGACGTCGGCGACCCAGTCGTAAGTCTCGTCGTCGAGGATGCCGTCAGCGAGGGAACGAGGCTCGGACTCCCAGGCCCTCATGTGCTCGCTCCAGTGCCGGGCCATCACTTCATCGTCGCGCGCCGAGGACCAAGCACGCGCCAACGGCGCGCATCCCTCGGTTTGCACCGCGAACAGGGGGGCTCGTAAACCGGTCTCGCGCGCACCGCGGGATACGGCGGCGGCGAACGCACCGCCACCGACCTGCACGAAAAGAGCGTCGACCGCGTCGATTCCCTCGCCACCCAACGACTCCCCCAACTCCCAACCGAACGTGCGCCCCCCATCGAGGCACAAGGCGTTTTCGGGACCCTGAACGCTGAACGGTATGGCGCCCTTGGCCACCGCCTCGCGAAAACGAAGCACCGTCGGATCGCCGGGAGGATCTCCGGCTCGCCGGGGGCATCGGTTGATTCTGGCGCCGAGAGATTCGAGTGAACTCACCGTCAGGCCGCTGGCCCATTCCGGAATGAAAACGTCGAGCGGCCACTTGGCGGCGTGGGCCAGGGTCGCAGCGGCGATGGCAGCATTGCCACACGAAGAGATGGCCAGCGACGGTCGCGTGGGTTCCGTCCACGACACCAGTCCCAACGACTCAGCAACCCGCAGGTGGAGCAGAATCGACATCAGGTGGCGGGCCTTTTGACTTCCACCGACGTTGCCGGTCTCGTCTTTCACCCACACGCCCCCCGTCGGGCCGAACCCGAGTTCGTCGCTCAACGACGACGAACGGGTAACTGGTGTCGTGTGGAATCCGTCATTGGTGTCGCGCACCAACTGCACGGTTTCGGCATCGGACATTCCGTGCGCCAGCGCGAACGCGTGCCACGCCATGAGGCGACGGAAACGTATGAAGGGGTTCGCTTCGTCGCCATCGGCCGACACGAGGGGATCTCCCACGTCGGCACGCTCCATGCGCAACAGGACGTGCCGGCGATCTCCGTTCTCGTTCGGGCACCGCCACGGCGCGACGGCGTCGAGGCCGACGAACGCCCCGCACGACGCGCACCGGAACCCGTCGATCATCGCCCCAACCGGATCAAGCGGCTGCCACGCGGGCGTTGAACTCGGTGATCATCTCGTCCCACAGCGGTGTGTACCGGCGGAGTCCCCGCCAGAAGGACTGATCGCGACGGGCCTCGAACAACTCGAACGGAGTCCCCTGTTGCTCGACCCAGGTGTAGTAGCCGAGGTTGAAGATACGGTTGCGGTCGCGCTCGGTGCACTCGATCATGTCCTCGGTGGTGACGTGCCCCAGATGACGACCCCACACCTCGGCGGCGTCCGCGGAACTCATCTCGCCACCGAAGCGGCTACTCACCGTGGCCACGCGCGAACTCGGGTACAGAGCGGCCCCATCGGTGGCGATGGTGATGACCGCCTCGTCGGGGCCGAGGTTCAACAACTTCGAGGTCTTGATGGCCGCGAGCGTGTTGCAGATGGCCGAGAAGCCGAAGTGCTCCAAAGCGGCGATGAGGTCGGTCGAGAGTCCCTTCTTGTCGGCCATGTAAGCGCGACCGGCCGCCGAGTTGAACAAGACGTCCAGTTCGTCGGTGGCCTGATCGCTGATGGCGCACACCACGTCGGTGTTCGTGATGTTGTGGATGAGGGGGATGTGCTTGTCGCCGATGCCTTGGATGTTGTGTTCCCCGTAGCCGTTCTCCAGCATGGTGGGGCACTCGAGAGCTTCGACGGCCACGATTCGGGCGCCGTAATCATCCTTCAGGCGGTCTCCGGCCGCGATGGTGCCGGCGGACCCGGTAGCCGACGTGAACGCCGCCAGGGAAATGTCGCGACCGGCCTTCTTCATCGCCGCGCGGACGGTGTCGAAGACGTGACCCAACGCCCGACCGGTCACCTCGTAGTGCCCGAGATGATTGGCGAACTCGCAGAACTGATTGAAGATGAAATTGCCGGGGTCCGTGGCCAACTCGTTGCAGGCGTCGTAGATCTCCTTCACGTTGCTCTCGGTGCCCACGGTCTTGATGACGTCTTCGGCGGGATTGGCGCACCAACGGTCGAGCCAGTCGAAACGCTCCTGGCTCATACCTGCCGGCAGGATCGCCACACCTCGACACCCCATGATGCGGCTGATGGCCACACCCCCACGGGCGTAGTTGCCCGTCGACGGCCAGATGGCCCGATGGCGCGTGGGATCGAACTGACCGGTCACCACGCGGGGGGCAAGACACGAGTAGGCGGCCAACACCTTGTGGGCGGTGATCATCGGGAAACGATCGCCGAACACCACGATGATCGGATTGGGAACTCCGGTCAGTTCGCCCGGCAACACCACGTGGTCGGGAACCGGGGTGCGACGACCCTGAAGGTCGTTGTACCAATGGACCCGCCACAGGTTGCGGGCATCGGGTCCTTGCGGATCGGCGTCGGCGACGATCGACGGGTCGACTAAGGAAGGGTCGGCGACCTGGGCGAAGGTGGGCAACACGATGCCCTGTTCGCGGAACCGCTTCACACTGTTCGACACGGCGCCGGAATCCACCACGCGATCGGCCAACCCGAATTGGTTCTCGAGGGCGAATCGAGTGGCGGGAGATGAGGATCGGTCCACGACGGTCACCTTTACAGTTTGTCAAAGGATCGCCCGAAAGGCGTGCTGGACCCGGTATTTGCCAAGTGACCACTTGCGATATTCGGGTAGCCTCGCGGCGTGACTTCCCTCGGCGGTGGAACCAAACAACGCATCGTCGAGCACCTTCAGACCGTCCTGTCGGCCACCGCCCCCGACCTGGCCCGACTGATGGGCGTGAGCGACGCCGCGATGCGACAGCATCTCGAGCAACTGGAGGTCGACGGGGTGGTTCGCCGCGACACCGCCGACCACCCGATCGATGCGCGACATCGGGGGCGACCAGCTCTGCACTGGACCCTCGATCGCGACGGTCCATCCTCGATCGTCGACGTCTTCCCCACCGCCTTCCCCGATCGCCACGACGATCTGGTCGTCGACTTGCTGAGCGCGATCGAAAGCGAACTCGGACCCGACGCTCTCGAACGCGTCCTCGCCCGTCGAGGCGAGCGACAAGCGGCGAATTACCGCGAGTCGATCGGACGCGGACCCCTGAGTGAACGGGTGGCCAGACTGGCTCGTCAGCGCGACCTCGAGGGTTACCGAGCCGAGGCGGTGACGGCGAGCGACGGTGCGATGATCCTCACCGAACACCACTGTGCGATCAGTGACGCGGCCAAGTCGTGTGGCTCGCTGTGCGAATCCGAATTGACGGCTTTCCGAGTTGCGCTGGGCACCGATGTTTCCGTCGAGCGCACCCGACACGCCCTGGCTGGTGACGGCCGTTGCAGTTATCGCATCGCGCCCGCCGACTGAGACGAACGAATCAGTCCTCCACGACCTCGGATATCTGCATCACCGGGACGATGTTGGTGTAGTTCGGCACATCAGCCTGCACCTCGGCGGTGAGAGGTGATCCGAGGGCGGCACCCATCGCCTCCATCGATTCGAAAGTCATGTGCACGGCAGCCACGTGCGGACCGTTGACGCCCTTGTCGATGACGGTGGATGTGGGCTTCCAAGCCGCGACAGCCAACGGAACATGGGTGGTTCGGTAGTAGTCGTGGTCGAAGGTGGAGCCCTCCGATGACGGGTAGTAGACGCTCACTTTGATCATCGTCAGACCGTAGCCTGTGGCACGCACGACACGCGCGGGCGTGGCGAAACTGGCAGACGCGCAGGATTTAGGTTCCTGTTCCGCAAGGAGTGTGGGTTCAAGTCCCTCCGCCCGCACTAGAAAAGAGCCATGGTCGCTCTGCCCGAACTGCCCACCCCCGCGTTGGTGCTGAGCCTCGAGGTTCTGGAGCGGAACCTCGCCACCATGTCGGCGGCCCGTCCCGGCTCCAGGTTGCGTCCCCATGTCAAGGCCCACAAATGTCTCGGGATCGCCCGTCGTCAAGTGGAAGCCGGGCATCACTCCTTCACCTGTGCCACGCCCCTCGAGGTGGTCGGAATGGCTCGGGCCGGTGTCGGAAGCGACCTGCTGTTGGCGAACGAAACCGTCGATTCGCACCGATTGGCGGCGATGGCGGCGGCCGAGCGCGAGAGCGGGATCACGGTGACGGTGGCGGTGGATTCGACCGTGACCGTCGACCTGGCCGCCGCCGCCGGACTGCGTCACGTGTTGATCGATGTGAACGTGGGCCTGCCCCGTTGCGGATGTGCGCCCGACGAGGCTCGCTCGCTCGCCGAACGTGCCCAGGCGGCGGGACTGACGGTTCGTGGCGTGATGGGTTACGAGGGTCACCTGATGACCGTTCCCGAGGAAGACAAGCCGCGCAAGGTCAAGGCCTGCATGAGTTCGTTGGTGGAGGCCTTCGACTCGTTGGTCGACGTGACCGGCGAGGAATGTCGCATCATCTCGGCCGGAGGTACCGGCACCTACCACGTGTTCGACAACGACGATCCCGTGTTGGGTCGAATCAACGAGGTGCAAGCCGGCAGCTACGCGTTGATGGACTCCAGCTACGGGGCACAACCACTCCCCTTCGAGCAAGCCCTCTACGTCGTGGGCACCGCGGTATCCACCACGTCCCGCGACTCCGGGTCCTGGGCCGTGATCGACGTGGGGCTCAAATCGTTGGGAATGGACCACGGCAACCCGTACATCGACGAGGCGACGGTGTGGTTCTGCAGCGACGAGCACACCACCTTTTCGATGAACGACGGCTCACTGCCGGCGATCGGCGAGCGGGTGGCGGTGCGACCCGCGCACATCGACCCGACCATCGCCCTCCACGCGGACATCCACGTGGTCCCGCGCTGGGGTGAAGAGGTGACCGAGGTGTGGCCGGTGGAACTTCGTCATTGGTGACCGGTCAATCCGGCAGCGCACCGACCAAAGCCACGAATGCTCGAGCGCGGTGCGACAGGGAGTTCTTCTCCCCGTCGGACATCTCGGCGAAGGTGCGACCATCTCCCTCATCGGGAACGAACAACGAATCGAAGCCGAAGCCACCCTCACCGCGCTCCTCGGTGGCGATGGTTCCCGAGCACTCTCCCTCGACGACGAGTTCGGTTCCGTCGGGATACGACACCACCACCACGGTGACGAAGCGCGCCCGTCGACCGCGAGCGTCGGCGATGTCCGACAAAGCGACCAACAACTTGTCCCGATTGGCTCGGTAGGGATCGGTCGCGTGTCGCGGTTGATCCGACGCGTAGCGAGCGGTGCGCACGCCCAGTTCTCCGGGCAGGGCCTCGATGAACAGACCGGTGTCGTCGGCCACCGCCGCCATCGAGGTGGCGTCGCGAACGGCTTGGGCCTTCCGACGCGCGTTGCCGACCAACGTGTCGGCCGTTTCGTCGACATCGGGGACAGCGGCGGGCCGTGGACGCAGGTCGACGAGCCCGACAAGGAGGAGTTCGATCTCGCGGACCTTGTCGGGGTTGGCCGAGGCGCACACCAACACGGGCCGGTTGGGCGACGCCGACACGTTCACGAGCGCCGTGCGGGCTCGCTGGCGATCAATTGCAACTGCAGGTCGAAGATTTCGCCCAGTCCGTTCTCGGCCAAACCGAGCAAGGAGTCCAACTCGCTCCGCGTGAACGCCATGCCCTCGGCGGTGCCCTGAACTTCGACGAAGCGCGCCTGACCAGAGACCTTGTCACGGAGCATCACGACGTTCATGTCGACCTCGGCACTGCTGTCCTCGACGTAGGGAAGATCGATCACGGGTGATCCGCCGACGATGCCCACGCTGATGGCGGCACACAACGAGGTGAGCGGATGTCGCGCGATGGCCCCCGAACGCACCAGTCGGGTGAGGGCATCGTGGAGCGCGAGGTAGCCGCCACAAATCGAGGCGGTTCGCGTACCACCGTCGGCCTGCAACACGTCACAGTCCACCACGACTTGTCGCTCGCCCAACAGGTGCATGTCGCACGCGGCACGCAGACTGCGGCCGATGAGTCGCTGTATTTCGACGGTTCGACCACTCTGCTTGCCCTTGGCCGCTTCGCGGTCGACGCGCTCGGGGGACGAACCCGGAAGCATGGAGTATTCCGCGGTCACCCAGCCCTTTCCACTGTTCCTCATCCAGCGCGGCACATCCTCGTCGATGCTGGCGGTGCACAGCACGCGCGTGCGACCGAACGACACCAGCACGCTGCCGTCGGCCATCTCGGTGAAATCACGCTCGAACGACAGAGGACGAAGTTCGTCGTGGAGGCGTCCGTCGGCGCGGTGTCCGGTGCTGCTCATGTCTTCTCCGTTGCTCGTCGTGGTGTCGGTCGTGATCGAGATAGATCGTTCGTCTTCAGCGTGGGGTCCAGGTCTCGGCGTCGACCAATTCGGGGCCCAGCAGTTTCTGCCCGAGGGTCTCGAACCACGAGACGTCCCCGCTGGACATGAATCGATGACGGGGCCGATGGCCGTCCGACCGCAACAGTCCCATGTCACTCAGTTGCTCGCGTAGGGCGAACGCGGTCTCATCGGCCGAGGACACCAAGACGACGTGGCTTCCGAGAACCTCGGTGATCACCCGAGCGAGGTAGGGATAGTGCGTACAACCCAGCAACAGCGCGTCCACCTTGGCGTCGCGAATGGGTGCCAGCAAGCGCTCGGCGAGAAGAAGGACCTCGGGTCCCGTCGTGCGGCCACGTTCGACGAACTCCACGAAACCGGGGCACGCGGCGCTGGTGAGTCGAACGGTGGCCCCGATCGCCGCTCGGGACACGGCGCGGTCGTAGGCCCCCGACCCGATGGTGCCGATGGTGCCGATGACACCGATGTCCCCCGAACGCGTGGAGTGCACGAGGGCGCGCGCGCCGGGTTCGATCACCCCGAGGATCGGAACGCTCGTTCCCTCGGCGGCGAACTCGGCTTCCAACGCATGCACCGGAAGAGCGGCCGCGGCGGTGTTGCAGGCCACCAAAATGGCCTTGGCCCCGAAGTCACGCACCAGACTCCAGGCCAATTCGCGGGCGTAGACGCGCACATCGTCGGGGTTCTTGTCGCCGTACGGATACCGGCCGGTGTCACCGATGTAAATGACATCCTCGTTCGGTAGCAGGTCGATGACCGCGCGGGCCACCGTGAGACCCCCGAATCCGGAGTCGAACAGACCGATGGGTCCGGTGATGTCGGCGGTGGCGCTCACGTCGCAGAGGCTACGAGAAATCAGCCGATTGTTCCTCGCATGGCGCTCACCACGGTGAATACCCCGAGGTTCGAGACGGCGGTTTAGATTGGTGTCATGTCCGCACAACGCATCCGCCACATCGTTCTTTTCAATTGGAAACCGGATACGCCCACGGACCATGCCGAGCGCACCACTGCGGCATTGGCCGAACTTCGACGCAAAATCCCTCAAATCCGCTCGTACCACTTCGGCGCCAACCTGGGCGTCAACCCCGGCACCTACGACTACGGCGTCACGGCCGAGTTCGACAGTATCGACGACTACTTCGTTTATCGAGACCACCCCGATCACAAGATTTTCATCGAGACGTACACCGCACCCTTCATCGACACTCGTGCCTCCATCCAGTTTGCGGTTCCCGACGGTTCCTGAGACGCGTGTTCGTCGCCACCGCTCTGGCACTGGGCGCCGCCGTGCTTCACGCCGGCTGGAACCTACGCGTCAAACAATCCGCGGACCGCTGGTTGGCGTTGTGGGGCATGTGCGTAGCCGGTGGGGTGATCGGATTTCCCTACGCCTTGGCGGCGACATTGTCAGGCGACCTCGGCTGGAGCGCGTGGGGTTGGGCGGCCGCGAGCGGTGTCGTCCACACTTTCTACTTCGGACGCCTCGGACACACCTACGACGTCGCCGACTTCAGCGTCACCTACCCCATCGCTCGCGGCGCGGGAGCGTTGTTCGCCGCCATCGGCGGGGTGCTGTTCCTGTCGGACCGTCTGTCGGCGATCTCCGTGATCGGCATTCTGGTGGTGGTTGGCGGATTGGTGCTGTTGTCCGGACACGTGCGGTGGAGCCTTGTGTGGCCCGCATTGGTGGTGGGAATGCTCATCGGAACGTACACGGTGATCGACAGCAAGGGTTCGCGATCGACCACGGGGAGCGCGTACGCGATGTCCATCTTCGTCACCGGTGGCATCGGTACCACGGTTCACGGCGTGCTCCGCCGACGTTGGAAAGAGATGCGGGTGAGTGTGCCCTCCATGTGGCACCAGTACGTGGTGACGGGCGCAATCTCTTTGGTGACCTACTGGATGGTGTTGCTGGCGGTGCGACGCGCCCCGGTGGGATACGTCACTGCTTTGCGGGAGTCCAGCGTGGTGTTCGCCGCCCTCATCGGCTGGAGGGTTCTCAAGGAGGGCAGTGGTCCTCGGCGCCTCATCTCGTCACTGGTGATGGTGATCGGACTGGTGACCCTGATCGTGGGGCGTTGATGGAGGCCACTATCAAGAGAACATTTCGTCCAAGGTCACGACGCTAGGGAACACCGGACCACGTCCGTTGAGGCCGTCGTCCAGCCACTCGCGCAACACCTTGGTGGCCAACACGTCGTCCTCGTTGTAACGGAGCAATTTCTCGCTCATCTCACGACGTTGGGAGTCGTCATCGGTCGTCACCGCGATCTCGTACCAGAGGATCGAGTTATCACCACCGGCGTCCTCGTCACGCCAGGAGAACCCGGCCAACGGGGCCACTTCCTTCAGACTCAACGAATCCGTGGGCCACACGAGACCCTCGACCGTCTCCTTGAGGTCGACCCAGTGGTCGGTCGCACAGAGAGCGTCGATGGCCTCGTGGTCAGGCATACCCGGGAAGTCGAGCCATCGGGAGGCGATCTCGTGCATTTTGGTGTTCTCGGCGTCGGTGTAGCAGTAGAACCGAACGGTCGCGTTCTGGTGGTCACACTCGGCGATAACCGTGTGCATCCAATTCCACATCGTCACGAAGGCCCCCGGTTCGTCGACGTGCCCGCCGGCCAACGTGTGGAAGGGTCGGTAGCCGGGTCGCACGCTCGCCGGAGCGGATACACCGTCACGAACGGTCGCGTTGGTCCCCCACAGGTAGACCACGTCGGAATTCTCCATGTCAACGTCGATTTCGACGTCGGCGCGTGGCACAACTGGAATTCGCTCGTCCCGCGGTAAATGTGGCAAACCATCCGGGTGCAATCGGACGCGCGCACCGTCGATTCGTCGGGTCACGTGAGCGAACCAGGGCATCGTGGCGAGCCGGGGCTCGAGCCAGGAAAGATCGGACACCGTGACGAAGCCTTCCGCAGTCAGGAACTCCAACGTCTTCTTGCTCCGACCGGTGAGGACGCTGACCGGATCGTCGGGGTTCGGGTGCTCGCTCGCGAGGACCCGAATCTTTCCGAGGTCGACGCCACGCGACTTGGCCCGATCGAACATGGCGGCTGAACGGACGTCGAGACGAGACAACTCACTCTGGGTTCGCACCCCGATGGTCGCAAACTTCTTCACGTGAGCCTTGGTCACCCCCGCGACGAGGGACACGTGTTCGGAGGCGTCGAGTTCTTCGTAGCAGACGTTCTTCCACTCGCACGTCGCACAGTTCCCGTGGAGGATCGGTTCGGTCGTCGGATCGGATCCGTCGAGCATGCGGGTCACCGCATTCCAACGGAACTCCCATTCAAGATCGAGGATCTCGAGAGCGCTCCGTTGTTGGGTGATCTCGGTAACGGGATGTTCGTGTTTCCAGAGCGCTATGTCGAGACGGCGCCAGACGAGACGGGCGTCGACGTCGAAAATTCCGCCAACAGGATCAACCCGCGGGATCCAGCCCGACTCCTCGAGCATGCGCCAATAGTGCGCCAGTTGCAGTGAGTCGTCGAGCAAAGGGGTGCCGATCTCGTCCAGAGTTGTCGCGTCGTGCAGGAATGGCGACTCAATCGATCCGACCAACCATTGACGAGCCTTGGTGGTGCCCTTGAATCCTCGATGGCTCTTGACGTCGACGGGGACGTATCCCCATGCTGCCCGCGTGCTCGGCGCGTCGACACGGATCAAGATGTCGGGTTTACCGGAGCGACCGGAAACGATCGGCAGCCCTCCGCCCATGATGATGCGCGCTCCGTTGACCATCGCCGAATCGGTGTCCTTGATCAACGCGGGAGCGCTCATGGCGGGGAGTCGCACAACGCCGTGAGCGACCTCCAGTCGCTCGTACACCATGGCCTCGTGTTCGATACCCTTCTCCATGAGTAGCTGGGCGAACGCGCTCGGTTCGGTGCGCGCGAGATCGTCGTACGCGTGGTTCCGATTATTCACCTCTCGGTGCGCGCACGCGGTCGTGAAACGCCCGTCACCGGTCGCTCCCACGGGAATGTGGATTTTCTGGTCAGACAACGAGGTTCCTTTCGCGGTGGTATTCGAGGAAATCAGAGTGAAGGGCGTGACCCTTGCCCACCGCGTCTGGGCAACCGAGTGCCTGATCGGCGAGCGGAAGGTGATCGTTGAGGGTCGCCGCGACGTGATCGCGCGTGACGAAGAAGCACGCAGATTGGTGGCGCGAGGCCATGACACAGAGCCGACCGGTCTCGAGGTCGAACGACGAGGGGGACCTCACACCCGAGAGCGGATGTACCGCGACCATGACGGGTCGCTGCAATCCTTGCCAACGCTCGGGGGTGGTGACCCGCACGTCCGCGAACTTGGGCGAGAACTTGAGCAATTCTTTGTGCACGGCAGTGTTCATGAGGTTGTGCGTCGAGACGACGCCGATGTCGAGCGGCCGCAACAACCGCGGGGCGTTCTTTTCACTCGAATCGGTCGATACCTCACACCGACGAGCGATGAGCCGGGCGACAATCTCGGCGGTGTACTGGGCCAACTTGAGGTCGGTGCCCGCCGGCAGGCCGCCGTCGGGCGTCGGCAACTGGATGATTGCTGTGGTCGACGGCCAACGGTGCGCCCACATCGCGTCGAGCGCTCGATCGAGTAGATCGTCCGCGAGGGCAGCGGCGGCTGGACGCTTGACGGCTCTGACGAACCTCTCACCCGGCTTGGCCTGACTGTCAAACTCGAAGTCGTAGAAGCGATTGACAAGACGGGCCGAGTCGTAGGGCAGGCGATGGCACGTCGGCAACCGCAATTCGGTGCGCACGGACGCCAATTGTGGGTTGGCCATGATCAGGTGGGGAGCCGCGAGGTGGGGGCCGTGATCGGACGATTCCCAACGGTCGACATCGATGGACACTGTCGGGGGGATCTGACCGGGGTCGCCGATGAAGACGTAGCGATCGGCGGACTGGCGAATGGTGAGGAAGTCCGCCCACGCCATCTGCCAGGCCTCGTCGACGAACAAGATGTCGAAGTCGCCGTCGAAACTCGAGAGCGCGAGTTTGGCCACGGTTCCAACCATCACGATCGGCCCGTCGGGGATGGAGCTCGTTCGTTCGATGTAGACCACGCGCGGATGCGTTCCGGGTGGTCGGGGATAACCCGAACTCGCGAAACGCACGACCGACAGATCGGAGTAGCGCTCGGCGATGCGATCACTGATCTCGTCGACCTGGTTGTTGGTCTGAGCCGCTACCAGAATGCGCAGTCTCTTCTTGATGCCGGCTTCCAGTGATTCGACCAGCGTTCGGGTCTTGCCCGAACCCGGTGGAGCCTTGACCACCGCGACGACTCCGGACCCCGCGACGAACGAGCGAAGTTCACGAACGACCGCGCTCATTGTTCGTCGCCTTCGTCCAGGTCAACTTCGACCGCCACCGGCCGTTGGAAGTAATCGAGTATGTCGAATCCGCTCTCGGCCCGATCGTGAACGCGCAAGCTCGTCCGCTCGGTGAGTGCGGCCGGAAAGTCCTCGAGCAGAACCATGCGACGTCCCCGCCAGGTCGGATCGCCCGCTCGCTTCGACATCGGACCCGAGGGATACTTCGCTCCCGTCCATTGCGGCGCCACGACGATTTGTCGATCGTCGAGGTTCACTGAGACCACCTTCACCAACAGTTTGGCCGCACCAGCGATGGCTAGCGTCCCGCCCACCTTCACGTCGGGGAGATCCGGAAAGTCGAACGCGACGGCCCAACGCGAACCGCCGCCGTCGACCGAGATCACCTTGGCTCGAATTCCGTGCCCGCGCAGAAGTTCCTCGTTCTGCAACTCGCGGTCACCGTGGACGAGAGCGCTCATCGCGAGCCGATCGGCTGCGACCCTTTGCTGGAAGGCGAACGCGGCCTGTTGCGCACTCAGATCCCCCCGCAAACCCGGCCAGAAAGGTCGCTTGTCGGGGTCGCCATTCTTCTCGCGCAGCACGTGCTCCCACCACACCCGTCGGAACTTGTCGACGCTCACACGAACGAGTTCGGCCAGGCCCGTGTTGGGGCCTCGGGGATCTCGACGCAGCCGCGCCACGGCCTCGATAGTCAACGAATGACGATGCCGCAACTGATCACCCAACACGCCCGCGATCTTCGACGCGACTTTCTTGCCCGCGGTCGCCCGTTGCTCGCGAAGCGGCGTATTCCATTCGTCGACGAGAGGCGCAAGATATCGGCGCTCGAATTCGGGGTCGAGCGCTGTCGCTACCGACGATTGCTCGGCCAGAGTCGCCGCCCGCAGGCGCGAGTCACGCGTCTTTTCGCGACCGAGCCATGCCAGAAGATGTCCGAGGTGGGCCTGCCTCACTGGTGAGGTCGGGAAGTCGAATGCCGTGACGAGGGCGACCGAAGCGACCATGACCGTTTGCTGACCGGGCCGTTGGGACTCGACGTAGAGGCAGTTGGCGAGATTGCCGAGATCTCGCAGCACCTGCACGTCGGGACGGTCGCGCCGCGTGCGCGCGTAGGCGAACGCAAGCGAATGGAGCAACTCGAGGTGCGACGTCGCCGGCAACCAGAGCTGACGAAACTCGTAGCTTGCGCTCGCTCCGTCGACATCGGGGGCGTGATTCGGGTGCCCGAAATGCGCGAGCAAGGCCCGCCCTACCTCGACCATCATGTCGGCCACCATGTCGCGGTCGCGGGGGTCGGGAACCGTGAACAACCGCGGTTCCTCGTGCGGGCGGGCGAACACGACCCCCCACGGGAGCGACTCGCCACCCATGCGCACGAACGACAGGCACATGATCTCGTCGTCGTCACCGACGTGCAGGTTGACCTTCTCGCCACGAGGGAGCGGGTGTCCTTCGTGCCAGGCCAGTAGTCGACGGGTTGTTCGGAGTTCGTTGCTCACGGCGCACCGTCCAAGGGTCGACTCATGCGGCGAACGAAATCGCGCTCGATCTCGTTGCGAGCACGAGCACCGCCCATGAGCTCGTCGGCCCGGTGCAGAGACAGGCCATTCAGGAACCGTGCGACATCGTCGCCGAGGACGGCACCGTCGCCCTCGGTCAGCGCCTTGGCGTGACAGGCCGGTGCGCGTTCGCAGAACGACGGACATACATCGGCGAACGACGTCGGTGCGGCCAGCACCATGTCGAACAAATCGGCGGGTCCGTCACCGTCGTCGTCGCCCACCAGTTCGGACAGATCGTGCGCCGCGGCCTCCATGAGTTCGAATCCCTTACGCGCTCGCTCGGCCTGATAGCGCAGGTCCTCGCCGACCCGCACGACCGGATTGTTCGACCCGGGATTGGTGAGGACCAGGAACCCCACGAAGGAAACCGCGATCTTGTCGGACAAGTCCCATTGATCGAGCACCAAACCCAAGGCATGGACGTACAGCCCCATCTGGGCGCGAGCGTGCGCCAAATCGGTCTTCGAGGTGTGACCACCGCGATCAGCGTAGGTCTTGATCTCGCCCACCGAGACATGGGGTCGTCCATCGACGGAGCGCACCGCCAGGGCGTCGATGATCAGAGTGGCTTCCGGCAGCATCACACCTTTGGGGATGCGTAAGGAGGCGCTCGATACCACCCCTTCGAAAGAAGGATCGTCGGCCAGGACCCGCAAAAACTTCTCGGTGTGCGCGATGGCATCATCAATGTCGGTCAGCGGACCGCCGTTGATGGAGATGCGAAAATCGAGAAATCGGGGGTTGGGACTATCGAACATTTCCTGCCTGACCATCGCCAACCGCAGGCGCTCGCCGTTATTCGCCACCAACCCGGCCTCGAACCGACGCCCGCGGGCCAGAGCGAAGGCCGACTGTCCCTCGCGGGGCGCGTTCGGGTTCTCGCGTCGGGCGACGGCACCCATTTTGACGTTGTGCACCGCCGATACCAGGTTCGCGCCGCAGCCGGGGTGTTTGACCCATTGTTCGAAACGTCGACGAGTGTCGCGCCGGTTGGCGGGAAAGGGCACCGGAACGGGATTCATATCAACCTGAACGGTAGACCGCCCTCTACCTGTGCGGGGAGGAGCAAAAATCTTGGCCCGGCGAAGGGTCAGAAATAGATGATCTTCTCGGCGCGGGCCTCGGCCTCGTCGAGATCGTCGGTGTAGGCCCCGGTGGACAGGTACTTCCAACCCCCGTCACACACGATGAACACGATGGTGCCTTCCTCAATCTCCGAGGCCACCTTGGCCGCACCGGCCAGAGCCGCGCCGGTGCTGATGCCAGCGAAGATGCCGCATTCGCCCACGATGCGACGGGTCCATTCGATCGATTCGCGCGGGCGAACCACGCGCTTGCGGTCGAGGATGTCGAAGCCGTGCCAGTTGTCGAACAACGGCGGGATGT
>Ga0194128_10000437_pt1 | contig 76467 bp, 76 predicted proteins | sample TA2KigCa65mmetaG_FD_148650 | JGI IMG/M metagenome (GOLD analysis project Ga0194128, IMG submission 148650) | Freshwater microbial communities from Lake Tanganyika, Tanzania - TA2015037 Kigoma Deep Cast 65m | ecosystem: Environmental > Aquatic > Freshwater > Lake | place: Tanzania: Lake...
GTGGGGAAGGCGCCGCGGCTTTTGAGGATCTTCCGTAGCGAATGGTTGAGGGATTCAATGGCGTTGGTAGTGGAGATCACCTTGCGGATTTCGGGTGGGTAGGCAACGAAGGTGGTCCACTGGTCCCACTGTCCCCGCCACAGCCGGCTGATCGAGGCGTACTTGGCATCCCAGGTGCTGGCAAAGGCGTCGAGAGGCACCTGGGCCTCCGCGGTGGTGGCCGCCGAGTCAATGAAGCTTTTTGTGTAAATGGCAGTGTCAGTTTTCAGCGGCGATCTCAGGAAACATCAGGGCAAATTGGTTGAGTGCCGCTTTCCAGTCCCGGATGGGTCGGGTCCATTTCTTGGCAATATTCCTCATGGCCAGGAAGAGCAGCTTGGTGACGGCGTCATCGGTGGGGAAGGCGCCGCGGCTTTTGAGGATCTTCCGTAGCGAATGGTTGAGGGATTCAATGGCGTTGGTAGTGGAGATCACCTTGCGGATTTCGGGTGGGTAGGCAACGAAGGTGGTCCACTGGTCCCACTGTCCCCGCCACAGCCGGCTGATCGAGGCGTACTTGGCATCCCAGGTGCTGGCAAAGGCGTCGAGAGGCACCTGGGCCTCCGCGGTGGTGGCCGCCTGGTAGATCTTCTTCAGGTCGCCGGCCACCTGCTTGCGGTCCTTGTAGGTGACAAAGCGCAACGACTGGCGGACCAGATGGACGATGCACAGTTGGACCTGGGCCAGGGGAAATACCGCTTCCAGGGCTTCGGGGAAACCGCTGCGGCCATCGACGCAGGCGATGAGCACTTGGCGCAAGCCTCGGCTCTTCAACTCGGTGAGCACCTGCAACCAGAACTTGGCCCCCTCGTTGGGCGACAGCCACAGACCCAGCAGTTCCTTGTCGCCCTCCAGGGTGACCCCCAGGGCCAGGTAGACCGCCGACACCGGCCGGCACTGCCAGGCTTTGACCTCGGCCAACACCGAATCCGTGACATCCAAGATCAGGCCGGGAGAAACCTCGGCCCCAAACAACTCCTCCCGGTGGCCCTGGATCTCGGCCACCGTCATCCCGCGGGCATAGAGCGAAATGATCCTCTCGTCGAAGCCGGGTAAACGACGCTCCCCCTTGGGCACGATCTGTGGGGTGAAACTGCCCTCCCGGTCTCGGGGCACCTCCAGGGCCAATTCCCCCTGCCCGGTCTGGACCCTCTTGGCGGTGCTGCCATTGCGGGAGTTGCCCCCGTTGCGCCCCTCCACCGCGTGTTTCTCATACCCCAGATGGTGGGTCAGCTCCCCTTGCAGCATCCGCTCCACCAGACCCTTGCTCAGCTCCTTGAGCAGGCCGTGCTTCCCCAGAAGATCCTCGGGGCTCTTGCAGTCTTTGATCAGTTCGTCCAGCAACTCTTTCCGGATGGCCGTCAGTCTTCCTCCTTGTTATTCCAAGGGTCGTTAGCGATGGCCATTTACACAAAAGATCTCATGTACTCTGGCCGCCTGGTAGATCTTCTTCAGGTCGCAGGCCACCTGCTTGCGGTCCTTGTAGGTGACAAAGCGCAACGACTGGCGGACCCGGTGGGACGATACACAACTGGACCTGGGCCTGGGGAAATACCGCTTCCAGGGCTTCGGGGAAACCGCTGAGGCCATCGACGCAGGCGATGAGCACTTCGCGTAGGCCTCGGCTCTTCAACGCGGTGAGCACCTACAACCAGAATTTGGCCCCCTCGTTGGGCGACAGCCACAGACCCAACAATTCCTTGTCGCCCGCCAGGGGGACCCCCAGGGCCAGGTAGACCGCCTTGTTGCGAATCACCCCATTGTCGCGCACCTTGACCATCAGGGCATCCAACTACAGGATGGGGTAAACCGCTGACACCGGCCGGCACTGCTAGGCTTTGACCTGGTCCCGCACCGCATCGGTGACATCCGAAATCAGGCCGTGCTTCCCGAGAAGATCTTCGGGGCTCTTACAGTCTTTGATCAATTCGTCCAGCAGCTCTTTGCGGATGGCCATTAGTATTCCTCCTTGTTATACCAAGGGTCCGTAGGTATGGCCAGTTACACAAACATTATCATAGACTCGGCATATGTGCTTTGCCGTTCGGACCAGGCAATCCGCCAGCTCTTTATCGAGGGCCTGCTCGTCCGGGTGCGGGGGATCGCGGAGATCGTCAACTTCCCCGGGCGGTTATTCCAGCACCGGCTAATGTTCCAGAACAACGTGCCGCTGCGCTAACCTGATGACTCCTTCCAGCACATGATGTAGTTCAGCTAACAGCGTCTCTGCCACCCTTTGGCCCACCCAACATCAAATGACGAGGAACTGCATGTATACCCTTGCCAATCAACAACTCACTGTCTCGGTCCTCGACCCCGTGGCTGATCAGGAGCGCATGGGCTCCCGATACTGCACCGGTGGGTACATCTTTCAGGTGACTGACCACAAGGTGGGCGACCTGCTCAGCGGCCCCACGTATCCAGACAGCTTCAACGTCTTCGATGGCCAGGGCATCCCCGACGCCTTCAACCTCAGCCCCCTGCGCGACCCCTATTCGGCCGACCCCACCAGCCTGATCGTCGGTATCGGCCTCTGCGACATCAAGAATAGAAAGGTGCTGGAATTTTGCAAGTGGGATGTTAGCCACCAGCAGGACCAGGTGCGCATGGTCACCGAGCAGCACTTCCAGGATCATGCCCTGCGCCTGGAACGCATCGTCACCCTCATTGAGCGCACCGTGCGCTCCCAGATCCGGGTGGAGAACCTCGGCCAGGGCTTTCTCAACCTGCGCTGGTTCCCCCATCCCTTTTACCCCCATCCCGAGACCGACGAACTCTTCCGGGTCAATTTCCCGGTCTCCTTTGCTGAAGACCCCGGTTTTGTCATGGGCGCCAACGGGTATATCCGCCGCAAAACCTCGCCCTGGAAGGGGGGCCAGACCAAGCTCGACCACGAGGGCAACACCAAGCTTGTGATCCAGCAGCGCCATCCCAAGCTGGGCTTGGTCAGCGCCACCTGCAGCTTTGCCCCGGACTTCTTCCTGATCTGGGGCAACCCCCGCACCTTCTCCTGGGAGCCCTACTTAGAGCGCACCCTCCTGGGCAGCCAGGAGTACGCCTGGTCCATCGACTACGACTTCTGAACTGTTTGCGTTTACAGGGTCTCCACGCTATTATCTATTGTTCCACTATCAAGTTACCTGATAAGGACCCCCGCATTCATGACCCTCCGCCACCTGCTCGAATCCCGCCTGACCCAGGCCCTGCAAAAGGCCGGCGCCCCGTCCGAGGCTCCGCCCATGCTGGGTCCGGCCACCCGGCCCGAGTTCGGGGACTACCAGGGCAACGGGGTCATGGGGGCGGCCAAGAAGATGGGCCTCAAGCCCCGCGAACTGGCCGAAAAAGTGGTGGCCGCCCTCGACCTGGAGGGCATCGCCGAGAAGGTAGAGATCGCCGGCCCCGGCTTCATCAACATCACCCTGAAAAGCGCCTGGCTGGCCGGCTATGTTAACGGGGTGCTGGCCGACGAGCGGTTGGGGGTGGCCACAACAGCCGCACCGCAGACCGTGGTGGTCGATTACTCCCACCCCAACCTGGCCAAGGAGATGCACGTCGGCCACCTGCGCAGCACCATCATCGGCGACGCGCTAGTCCGCATCCTCGAATTCCTCGGCCACCGGGTGATCCGCCACAACCACGTGGGGGACTGGGGCACCCAGTTCGGCATGCTCATCGCCCACCTCGACCACTTCGAAGGGCAGGGCCAGGACGTGTCGGGGGAGTTGGCCGACCTGGAGGAGTTCTACCGGGTGTCCAAGCAGCGCTTCGACGAGGACGCGGGCTTTGCCCGCATCGCCCGCGAGTACGTGGTGAGGTTACAAGGCGGCGACCCCAATTGCCTTGAGGTGTGGCAGCGCTTCGTCGGCGAGTCCCTGAGCCACTGCGAGCAGGTGTACGCGCGGCTGGGCGTCACTCTCAAACGCGAGGACGTGCGACCCGAAAGCGCGTACAACGACGACCTGCCCTGCGTCGTGGAGGACCTGCGCAAGGCCGGGCTCTTGCGCCAATCCCAGGGCGCCCTGTGCGTGTTTTTAGAGGAGTTCAAGGACAAGGAGGGGGAGATCACCCCGGTGATCATCCAGAAGTCTGACGGCGCCTACCTCTACGCCACCACCGACCTGGCCGCGGTGCGCTACCGGGCCCGCCAACTCAAGGCCGACCGCGTCCTCTACGTGGTGGACGCCCGCCAGGACCTTCACCTGCGCCAGGTCTTTGCAGTGGCCCGGGCCGCTGATTTCGCCCCTGCCTCCTGCTCCCTGGAGCACCACGCCTTCGGCACCATGATGGGACGGGACGGCAAACCCTTCCGCACCCGGCAGGGCGGCACCGTGAAGTTGCTTGAATTACTCGACGAGGCCGAGGCACGGGCTTTTGCCCTGGTCTCGGAGAAGAACCCCGACCTCGCCGAGGAGGAACGCCGGCAGATCGCCCGGGTGGCGGGCATCGGCAGCGTCAAATACGCCGACCTCTCCCTTAACCGCACCACTGACTACCTCTTCGATTGGGACAAGATGCTGGCCCTCGACGGCAACACCGCGCCCTACCTTCAGTACTCCTATGCGCGGGTGCAGAGCATCTTTCGCCGGGGCGACCTGGAAGCCCCCGGCGCCCAGGCCCGGCTGCTCATCGCCGAACCTGCCGAAAAGACCCTGGCCCTCAAACTGGCCCATTTCGCCGAGACCGTGGAGGGGGTGGCCAGCGAATGTTACCCCAACATGCTCTGCGCCTATCTCTACAGCCTGGCCGAAACCTTCATGCGCTTCTACGAGACCTGCCCGGTGCTCAAGGCCGAGGACCCCGTGCGCCAGAGCCGGCTCCTGCTCTGCCAGGGCACCGCCCGCACCATCCGGACCGGCCTGGGCCTTTTGGGCATCGAGACCGTGGAGCGGATGTAAAAGAAAGGTAGATCGGGAGCGGGCCGGGTGTGCCCTGGAGGTGTCTCCCGGGGAGTGGCCAGGCAGGGCAGGACGCGGGAGGAGTGGGGTGGTGATCGGAGCCGCAACGCCCCGCGTTATAGGGCGTTGCGGGGGAAGGGTTGCGGGTGAGGGCTAGCGAGCGGGGCGGCGAGTCAGCGCCTTGGGAGACACCGGAAGGGCATTCCCGGCACGATACCTTCCCACCCTGGAAACACTGAAGGGGCGACCCCGGAGCGCCCGCGAGGAAAAGCTGATGACACCGAAAAAACTCCGGTGCGATACCTGCGGCAAGGAGACCGACCAGTTGCGCCGCGACGTGGTGGACCAGGGGTACAACGCCCTCAACAAGACCCCGCTGTGGAATTGCGAGACGTGTTACGAGAAGAAACGCGCCCAGCGGCAGGAGCCGCCCCGGTGAAAGGCCCCATCTTTCTCACCGGCTTCATGGGCACCGGCAAGACCAAGATCGGCCGGCTCCTGGCCCAACGCCTGGGCCGGGTCTTTCTCGACACCGACCACCTCATCGAGGAACAGGCCGGCAAGAGGATCCCCCAGATCTTCGCCGCCCAGGGGGAGGCCGCCTTCCGCCAGTTGGAGCACCAGTGCCTGGCCGAGGCCGCGGCCCGCGCCAACGCGGTGGTCGCCCTGGGCGGGGGGGCCATTGCCCAGGAGCGCAACTGGGAATTGCTGGGCCGGGCCGGCGGGGTGGTGGTCTGCCTCCAGGCTTCGGTGGACACCATCCTCGACCGGGTCAGCCGCAAGGAGGATCGGCCCCTGCTGGCCGGCCTCAACCCCCAGGAGAAACGCGCCAAAATCGAGCGCCTGCTGGCCGAGCGCGCCCCCTTCTACGCCCGGGCCGATGTCCAGTTCGACACCAGCGACCACCTGGACCCCGAAACCACCGCCCTTCGCCTAGCCCAGACCCTGGAACAATGGGATGCAGACCATCGCCCTGGCCCTTGAGCCCCACCCCTACGCCATCCACGTGGGGCACGGGGTGCTCTCCCGCCTGGGAGCCTTGTGCCGGGAGGCGGGCCTGGGCCGGCAGGTGGCCCTGGTCACCGACCACACCGTGGCCGGCCTGCACCTGGCCCCCGCCGCCGCCAGCCTGCGGGAGGCCGGCTTCGCGGTGACCGAGGTGCGTATCGCCGGCACCGACGCGGCCAAGCACCTGCGCACCGCCGAGGAGGTCTTTGGCCGGTTGATCGAGGCCGGCCTGGATCGCCGGGCCTGGGTCCTGGCCCTGGGCGGGGGGGTGGTGGGGGATCTGGCCGGCTTCGTGGCCGCCACCTTCCTGCGCGGCATCCCCTTTGTGCAGGTGCCCACCACCATCGTCTCCCAGGTGGACGCCAGCATCGGCGGCAAGACCGGGGTCAACCACCCCCTGGGCAAGAACATGATCGGCGCCTTCCACCAGCCCCGCCTGGTGTGCATCGACACCGCGCTCCTGCGCACCCTGCCCCGCCGCGAGCTGGTGGCCGGAATGGCCGAAGTGGTAAAACACGCCCTGATCCGCGACGCGGAGCTTTTCTCGCTGCTGGAGCGGGATATCGAGCGGATCGTCGGCCTGGAACTCAGCCCCGACGAACTGGATCAGCTCATCGCCGCCAACGCCCGCATCAAGGCCGAGGTGGTGGCCGCTGACGAGAAGGAGAGCGAATTGCGGGCCCTCCTCAACTACGGCCACACCATCGGCCACGCCATCGAATCGGCCAGCCAGTACGGGTACCTGCACGGGGAGGCCGTGATCCTGGGCATGATCGGAGCCGGGGAACTGGCGGTGCAGCGGGGGATGTGGCCGGCCCCTGAGCGCCAGCGCCAGGACGCGCTGCTGGCGCGGCTGGGCATCCCCGCGGGCCTGTCGCGCCTCTCCGCCGACCTCATCGTCGAACGCACCCGCGCCGACAAGAAACGCCTGGAGGGCCGGCACCGCTTTGTCCTGCCCCGCCGCATCGGCCAGGTGGAGATCATCGACGGCATCAGCGACGGGGAGGTACAAGCCGCCGTCGCCTACATCCAACACCAACACCCGTGAAGCCATGAGCCAGTCCAACCCCCCCAAGGTCCACCTGGTCAACCTCGGCTGCCCCAAGAACCTGGTGGACTCGGAGAAGATGAGCGGCCTGCTCCAGGGCAATGGCTACGTGCTGACCGCCGACCCGGAACAGGCCGACGTGGTGGTGGTCAATACCTGCGGTTTCATCGGGCCGGCCAAGGAGGAATCCATCCAGGCCATCCTCGAAGCCAACCGCCTTAAGGAGGAGGGCCGGGTCCGGGCGGTGATCGCCACCGGCTGCCTGGCCCAGCGCTACCAGGAGGAATTGCAGATCGAGCTGCCCGAGGCCGACCAGATCCTGCCCCTGGCCGAGGAGGCCCACATCGCCGCGCATGTGGACCGCGCCCTGGGCCGGACCCGCGACCATTACCTCGACAGCGCCCCCAGAGCACAGCTGACCCCGCGCCACTGGGCCTACCTGCGCATCTCCGACGGCTGCGACCACCAGTGCGCCTTCTGCGCCATCCCCGGCATCCGCGGCAAACACCACAGCGAGCCCATCGACAAACTGGTGGAGGAGGCCCGCCGCCTGGCCGATGGCGGGGTACGCGAGCTGGTGCTGGTCTCCCAGGACTCGGTGCGCTATGGGGCCGACCTGTACGGCCGGGCCCAACTGGTGCCACTCATGGAGCAGTTGGCGGATATCCCGGACATCGCGTGGCTGCGGCTCATGTACACCTATCCGGCCTTCTGGACCGGGGAAATGATCGCCCTCTTCGCCAATCACCCCAAGGTCTGCAAGTACATCGACATGCCCCTGCAGCACATCGCCGACCCGGTGCTGCGGCGCATGAAGCGGGCCACCACCCGGCAAAAGACCCTGGACCTCCTGGCCGATTTGCGCGAACGCATCCCCGGGGTGGGACTGCGTTCTTCTTTCATCGTGGGGTTTCCGGGGGAAACAGAGGCGCAGTTCGAAGAATTGCTGGAATTCGTCGCACAGACCCGCTTTGACTACGCCACGGCCTTCATCTACTCGCCCGAGGAGGGCACCTCCGCCTACAAACTAGACGGGGAGATGGATGAAGAGACCAAGGCCGAACGCTACCGCCTCCTCACCGAGTTGCAGGAGCGCATCTCCGGCGAACGCAACCACGCTCTGGTGGGCACATCCCAGATCGTACTGGTGGATGAGCGCACCCCCGAGGGCCAGCACCTGGGCCGCATGGAGCGCGACGCCCCCGAGATCGACGGCCAGGTGCTGATCGAGGGTCCGGCCGAGCCAGGGCAGTTCATCGAGGTGGAGATCACCGGCGCCGCCCCCTACGAACTGAATGGCCGAGTATTGGCCCCACAGCGGCGGGGAGATGACCCCATAGGGCTTTCCCGGGGAGTGGCTGGGAAGGGAAGTTCGCGGGATGGGTTGCGGGGAGAGCGGAGCCAGAGCGAGCAGGGCGGGAAGGACGCGCCTTGGGAAAGCCCGGAGCGGGTCGCTCCCCGACGCGACGGAGTGCAACCATGAACAAGAAAAGACCCGCCGAGATCGGCCTGAGCGACACCGAGCTGGCCATCCGCTGGCAGGACGGCAGCGAGAACCGCTACTCTCTGCAAGAGCTGCGCCGCAACTGCCCCTGCGCCCAGTGCCGCGCCCTGCGCGAGGAACCCGGGGTGCAAGCGCCGCCCGCGCCGGGCCCCCTCGAACTGCCCATGCTCAACGACACCGCCGCCAGCGCCACGGCCAGGGCCGCCGGCTGGGAGCTGGTGGGCCGCTACGGTTTGCGCCTCACCTGGGCCGACGGCCACGACCACGGCATCTACACCTTCGAGTACCTGCGCGAAGAGGGCTGAGGCTCAGTCAAAGAAGTCCCCGTCCTCCTCCCGCAGGTACTTCCGCGCCGCTTTCTCGTTCAGCTCGATCCCCATCCCTGGCCTGTCCCACACCTCGATGAAGCTGTCCCTGACGATGGGATCGGGCACGCCATCCACAATATCGTACCACCACTCGGGCCGGCCCGTGGGATACTCGAAGGCGATGTAGTTCTGCGGCATGGATGCCGCCACCTGCACCAGCGCCGCCAACCCAAGCAAACCATTGCCCGTGCCGTGCGGGGCCATCAGGATGCCGTGCAGGTCGGCGTACTCGGCGATCCACTTCAGCTCGGCAATCCCACCCACATCGCAGGGGTCCGGCCCGACGATACTCACTGCCCGCTTCTCGATCAGCTCCTGAAAGTTCTGCCGCAGATAGATCTGTTCGCCGGTGTGGATGGGTGTGGTGGTGCTCCGCGTCACCTCGCGGTACATATCGGCCTGCACATAGGGGGTGTAGTCGCCGGTGAGCATGTCCTCCAGCCACATCACGTTGAAGGGCTCGACGGCCCGGGCCAGGCGGATGGCATCTGGCACGGTCCAGCCCGGCCCGCAGTCCAGGGCCAGGCCCACCTCGTCCCCCAGCACCTTCTTCATCGCCTCGATGCAGGCGACGATGTGCTTGAGGCCCTGCTCGGTCAACAAGCCGCGGGTGTGGTAGGGGCTACCGCTGCGTACCTCCCCGTACATGTAGTTGGGCACCTCCTGGGGCATCGAGCTGTGGAAGGCGATGCCTTGCTTGATGATGCTGAACTTCTCCGGGCTCTCCTTCATCCGCTGCATGTTCTCGGCGTGGGCCTGGGACGAGGAGCCGGCCATGGGGAAACGCACCGCCCCGTTGTACACCCGCACCCGGTCGCGCACCTTGCCACCCAGCAGCTTGTACACCGGCATTCCGGCAGCCTTGCCAGCCAGGTCCCACAGGGCCATCTCGATGGCGCTCACCGCGCTGCCCCAGGGCTTGAAGCTGCCCAGCTTGCGGATCTTGAGCATGACCCGCTCCACATCGGTGGGGTCCTCACCCAGGATATATTGCTTGTAGTAGAGCACGTGGGGCTTGAGGTAGGGCTTGCTGGCCTCCACCTCGCCGTAGCCGCACAGTCCAGCGTCGGTGGTGATGCGGACCACGGGGTTCTGGCCGATGACTGCGCACTTCAGATCGGTGATCTTCATCGCTTATCGCCTTTCTGGTGAACAATGGAAACCTGCGCTGACGGCCTCAGCTTAGGCACACGCCGCACCCAGGTCGAGCTGCCCCTTGGCATTGTTCGACCCCCCAGTGTATATTGCACCGGCCAATGCTTTCCAGGGAGGATTTTGCCATGAAGCATCTTGTGTTCTTGTTCAGCCTCGGCCTTTGCTCCTGGGCCGCGGCCCAGGAGCCGCCCCTCAACCGCACCCCGGAGGACGACTCCACCTTTGGCCGTTTCACCGAGCGCTACGAATACGACCACAACCTGCCCCTGCACGCCAAGGTGCTGGACACCCGCATCTACAACAAAGAGCAGCTCTGGCAGGAGTGCGAGCACGTGATCCTGGTCGAGGACCAGAAGCAGATCAGCCTGCCCTGGCTGGAGAAGTACCTTCGCTAGCGCCGGGCTGCCCGGTGCGGATGGCCTCGACCAACCCGGTGGTCGAGTACCCGGGAGAGAAAGGCAGGATGCGGATCTGCCCGCCGCCCCGGCGTATCACCTCGGCCTCGGGAAGGTCCTCGGCAATGTAGTCGCCCCCCTTGCAGTGGATGTCGGGCCGCAGCCGGGCCAACAACTCGTTGGCCCGCACCTCTTCGAAGACCACCACCTCGTCCACGCAGCGCAGGGCCGCCAGCATGGCGGCCCGGTCCTCCTGGGAGCGCAGGGGCCGGTCTGGCCCCTTGAGCCGGCGCACCGAATCGTCGCTGTTGAGGCCCACAATCAGCAAATCCCCCTGGCTGCGGGCCTGCTGCAAGAAGCGTACATGGCCGGGGTGCAAGAGGTCGAAGCAGCCGTTGGTGCTGACCACCACCCGCCCCTCCTCGCGCCAGGTCTGCCGCCCTTGCAGGAGTTCGTCCAGGGGTCGGGGACCGGCGGGGGTCCAGACAAAGGCCGCCATCTAAGCCAACCTGTCAAAGAGCTTCAGGAGCAGGGCGCAGCGCCGGCCCCGCCAAGGGCCGTAGTGTTTGCACATGAAGGCGCTGCGGCTCTGGCGCATCCAGCCCTTGCGCCGGCCAGGGTCCACTGGCGTCTTGTTGTGATAATGGTACAATTTGGATTGCGGGACATAGAGGACTTTGTACCCTGCCTGCCGCGCCCGGTAGCACAGGTCCACGTCCTCATAGTACATGAAGAAGGTCGTCCCATCCCAGCCGCCAGCCCGATCCAGGGCCTCGCGCCGTATCCACAGCGCCGCCCCAGTCACCCAGTCCACACCCCGCTCCTGCTCGTATCCCAGGAAATGCCGTTGGGAGAAGCGCTCCAGGAGCGGCCGGAGCGCAGGCAATGACTGGAGCAGGCGGTCGATGGCAATACTGGTCAGGGTAGGGAAACGCCCCATCGAGCGCTCGACCTCACCTGCGCTATCCAGGAGCCGGCTGCCAAAGACCCCGCACTCAGGATGCCGCGCCATCACCTCCAGCATGGCCCGCAGGCTGCCGGGGGGCGCCTCGGTGTCGGGATTGAGAAAGAGCAACAGGGGCGCGCTGCTGGCTAGGGCGCCGGTGTTGTTGTTGGCGGCAAAACCCTGAGGCTGCGCGTTGCAGACCAGCGTCACCTCGGGGAACTGCTCGCCCACCAGCTCGGCGCTGCCGTCGTCGGAACCGTTCTCGACCACGATAACCTCCGCCGGAACCTCCGGGTGGGCCCGCAGCGAGCCCAGGCACTGCCCCAGCCACTGCCGGGCCTTGTGGCTGACGATAATGATGGAGAGATCGGGAGTCATGTTCGTTTAGAGTCGCGTGGAAAGCGGCGGGGAGATGACCCCCGAGAGCTTTCCCTGGGTAGTGGCTGAGCGGGGAAGTCCGCGTGGCAGGGTTGGGAGGTAGCGGAGCTTCGCGAGCGAGGGGGAAAGGACGTGCCTTGGGAAAGCTCGGAGTGGGTCACTCCCCGATGCCACATATCAACCATCGCGTCGCTCCGCCAGGAGCCGGCGCACTTGAGCCACACTCTCGGCGATTTGCTGCCGCTCCAGCAACCCCACCACCCCCGCGTAGATCCCCACCATCAGGGCACTGCGCAGTATAAAGTCCACCAGGGCCTGGCCCTGGGCCACGGCGCTGTACCCCAACCCAGCGAGGGCGGCCAGGCCCAGCCCCAGCAGCGGGGCCCCAAAGATACTGGGCCACGACACCTCCGCGTAGCGCCGCACCCCCCAGCACAGACTGACCAACCCCCGCCCCCCCCCCCCTCCCATGCTGTAGGCCACCCCCCGAATTCCCCACTGCCAGGCCATGAAGGGCACCAGCAGCCCGGCCACTAGCGCCTGCAACCCCATGAGTTGCGCGCTCAGCCGGGTGCTACCCACCGCCCACAGGAGCCCGAAGCAGTCGTCCATCAGCGGGCGCAGGAAGGCGTACCCGGCCAGCCACACGATCATCGCCGCTGATTCCGCCCAGTTGGGGTTGGTCAGCGCGATCACCTCGCGGGCATTGAGCACCAGCACCAGGGCCAGGGGCCAGGAGATCCATACCTCCAGGCTGAGCATGCGCGAGAAAACCTCGCTCAGGCGCGGCCGGTCGTGTTGGTAGCGGGCATACAGGGTGCTGGTGTAGTTGAAGATGATGTGGGTGAGGATCGCCGTGGGGATCTGCACCCAGAACCAGGCGTTTTCGTACAGGGCCACCTCGTCCCCGCCCACCACCAACCCCACCACCAGCTTGTCGTACCACAACACGAAGGTCTGGAGCATCCAGCCCACCCAGATCCACACCCCGTACCCCAGCAGGCGCCGGGTCCATTCCGGGTCCAGGTGCAGGCGGCCAAAACCCTGGGGCCGGCTCAGGCCCACGGCCCCGGAGTAAAAGCAGGTGTAGACTAGGCTGAACACCGAGTAGGTGGTCCAGCCACCCAGGATCAGGCTCCACATCCCCCAGCCGGCCCAGGCCGCCCCCAGCGCCCCCACCAGCGACAGCACCGTGCCCAGGCCGTGGAAGAGGGAGAGCCGGCCGAACTCCAGGTCCAGGCGCAAGAGGCCCTCGGCGGTGAGGGTGAGGTTGCGCAGGAAGAAGAGCAGGGAGAAGGCGCCGGCCACCAGCGCGACCTCGGCGCTGAACCTCTGCGGCCACCAGTGGTGCAGACCCCAGAGCGCCAGGAGGGCTCCCAGCAGGGTCAGGCCGCAGATGAGCAGGTTGAGGGTGAAGTGGGTCTGGAGGAAGGCGCCGGTCTTGTCCTGGAAGTGCAGCAGACCGTACATCAGCCCGAACTCCCGCGGGCTGGCCAACAGAATGAAGAGGGTCACGCCGAAGACCGCGTCGGCAAAGACCGAGGGGGGCAGTTCGCGCCGGATCAGCACCGTGAGCGCCACGCTGGCCAGCCGGGCCAGGTATCCGCTGCCCAGGGTGTAGAGAAACCCCTTGAGGAGTTTCTGCGGGGCGCTCATGTGGGGGAGAGGACGCGCCCTCTCCGCCAGTCCCAGATCCCTACCCCGACCACCGCCAGCAGGCTCAGCAGCGCGGCCCAGCGCGAGAGGGAGACCACCCGCGAATGGTAGCGCAATTCCACCTGGTGCTCCCCGGCCGGCAGGTACACCGCCTGCCACACGTAGTTGGCCCGCAGGAGCCGGGTGGGCTGGCCGTCCACGGTGGCCTGCCAGTTGGGGAAGAAGTTCTCGGCGATCAAGAGCAGACGCGGCCCCTGGGAGCGGGTCCTGAGCGAGACCCGGCCCCCGGCCAGGTCGTAGACCTGCCGCTCCACCTGGTCCTGGGCCGGATCACCCTCGCCGCTGAGGGCTCCGGGCGGCTCCTCTTCGAGCAAGACCCTGCGCCGCAAATCCACCTTGCCCTCCACCAGCAGGGCGAAAGCCTCGTCCTGGGACACCACCTGCCCCTCTGGCACCAGGCTGTGCCAGGGCAGGGCCGTGGGGTTGTCGTAGAGCAGGTACTGCTCGCCCTTGAAGGCCAGGGGGAAGGCGGGTGAGTTGAATTCGATGCCGCCGGGCGCGGCGATGTACCGGGCGCTCAAGAGATTCAGCAGGGGATGGACCGCCTCCAGCAACTGCTCGTCGCTGTAGGGCACCTGCTGGCCGCGATAGTACTTGGCCCCCAGGTACGCGCTGACCGGGGCGAGTTCCTGCAAAAGCCGGTCGTAGCGCTGCAAGGTGAAATCGTGGAAGCCGCTCACCCCAGGCACCCCGTACAAATGATACCCGGGGCTATCGAGGACGCTGTAGTCGGGCAGAGGGAAGACCCGCCAGAGCTGGCCGTCCTGCTTGATGAACTCGACGGTGCGCGGGTTCTCCTTGCGAATGTCGGTGTGGCGGGCGGGGTCCTCGTACTTGAGAAAGACCCGGTCGATGCGCCAGGTGTCCGCCAGGGTCAGGAGGATGAGTCCGGCCACCAGCCCGCCGGCGGCCAGCCGGCCCTGGCTGCGCAGGTAGAGCAGGCCCGTGCCCACCCCGGCCACCGCCGCCGCGATCAGGCTGCCCCGCGAGAGCCAGTCGAGCCCGGCTTCTAGGACCTGGCGTTTGGCCGGAGCGATGTCCCCATAAAAGAGCGAGATCCACATGCCCGTCATCGCGCCGGGGGCCAGGGCCAGGAGCAGGGCCAGGCCCGTCAACACCCCGCCGCACATGAGAAGGCGCCGATCCAGGCCGGCCTCGCCTTCGAGCAGGCAGTGCAGGCTGTGGGCCGCCAGCACACAGGCAGGGAAAGCAAAGAGAAAGGCGATCATGCCCGGGGTGCGCAGCACCTTGGCGCCGGGGGCCAGGTGGTAGAAGACCCAGTGCACCGGTGTGTGCGGCCCTACGGCGTAGCCCAGGGCAAAGAGAAAGAGCAACACCATGAACACCAGCCGGGGCTGCCCTTTCAGGCCGGGCAGGGCCAGCAGGGCCAAGAGCACCACCAGGATGCCGAAGTACTCCGAATTGAGCTTGAGGGCATTGCGGCCCCAGTAGTAGTTCTGGTTCTCCTTGGGATCGGCAAAGCCCCCGAACTCCGGCACCAGGAGCGAGCCCACCTCCTCGGGGTGCAGGGCCCAACTGCGGGCGAATTCGAGCTGCTCCTCCGGGCTGCGGCCTTGCTCACCGGCCGCCCGCTTGGATTCGCTGCGGGTGTAGAAGAAGGAGGGGAAAAGCCCCTCGGCGCCCACCCCCAGGCCAAGGGCAATGGCCAGGGCAAAGAGGCCGGCGCGTTGGCCCAGGACGGGTCTGGGAGTGCCGGCGCGGTAGAGGTGGTAGAGTTTGAAGAGCAGGTAGAAACTCGCCCCCCACAGCGCGTAGTAGAGCATCTGGAGGTGCGGGGAGTAGATGCCGGCGGCCACCAGCAGGGCCAGACCCGCAAAGTACAGGGGCCGGCCCTCGTCCATCCCCCGTTCGATCATCAGCCCCATCAGCGGGAAGAGGGCGATCACCGCCATCTTGGCGTAGTGGCCGGCGTACGGGAAGGCCAGGAAGGTGGGCGCCGACATGTAGGCGACGCCGGCCCATAGCGCCGCGTTGCGGCTTATCCCCAGCCGGCGCAGGTACAGGTACATGGCCAGGCCGGCCAGGAAAACGGTCAGGATATAGCGCCAGCCGATGTGCCGCTGGAAGGTGGTGAACAGGTACCCCACAAAGGTGGGGAAGTACTGCCAGCGCAGGCCCTCGCCCTCGGGGAAGCCGCCCATGCGCTCGCTCCACATCGGCTGGGCCAGTTCTCCCAGCTTGGCCCCCAGCGAGGTCTCGCCCCGGTGGTAGTCGGTGCCGACATCGCTGCCAAAGACGATCTTGCCCGAGAAAATGAATTCGGAGAAATAGACCAGACTCAAGAGCAGGAATAGAGCCGCCGGGAACCAGGGCCGGTGCCAGAGGGAGATGCCCGGATCAATCGCCGCTGCGCTAGTAGGGGCTGCCAGCCCCGTGGCCTTCTTGGCCATCTCAGTTGTCCTCGCGTCGGTTCGCTGCCGCTGCTCTCAGGTACACTTCTTCCTGGTCCCGGGCGATCTGCTCCCAGTCGAAGCGCCCCGCCCACACCCGCCCCTCTTTTCCCAGGCGCTGCCGCAGCTCGGGCTGGTCGAGCAACTGCCGCATCCCCTGGGCCAGGGCCCCGGGCTGGCCGGCCTCCACCAGCAGGCCCGTCTCTCCCTCGCGCACCGCGTCGCGCAGACCGCTGACCCGGGTGCCCAGCACCGCCTTGCAGGAAGCCTGGGCCTCCGCTGCGGCGATGCCCCAGCCCTCGTAGCGCGAGGGCATGCAGGCGAAGAGAGCCTGGCGGAGCAGCTCGCATTTCTGCGCCTCGTCCACCGCGCCTAATAGTTCCACGCGGCCTTCGACGCCGGCCTGGCTGATGAGCCGCCGCACCTGCGCCACCGCCTCAGGGGTGCCGCGTCCAGCCACCTTCAGTTGGACCTGAGGGTACTGAGGCGCCACCTGGGCGTAGGCCGCGATCAGGGTGTCTAGGCCCTTGGTGTGGACATCCATACGCCCGAAGTAGAGCAGATACGGCTCCTCCTCCGGCTCCAGGCCAAAGTACCGGGCATCGACGCCGGTGTACACGCAGTCGATCTGCACCTGGCGCTCTCCTAGGCGGTGCCGCACCTCCTCCTGCACGCTGGGGGAGATGGTCACGATGTTGGCGTACCGCCGCAGGGTGAGGGCTTCGGCCGCCCAGGCGACCCCGCCCACCAGCGGGTGCTTAACCAGGGCGTGGGCCCCGACGAAGTGATAAAAAAATAGCAGGCCCCGCCGCCGCAGCCGCGCCTCGGGCCACAGGGGCGCAAAGGCCGAGAACTCGTGTACCCACACCTCCCATTCCTGGCGGCGCAGGCAGGCCAGGGCCTGGCAGCAGTAGCTGAGCCGGCTGCGGGCATAGCTGGCGTCCGACCCCACCCGCAGGAAGCGCACCCCATCCGCCACCTCTTCGCGGGCCGCCCCAGGAAAGTGGCCGGTGACCACTGTGACCTGGTGGCGGCCAGCCAGCCGGCGGTAGATCTCCCGGGCCCGCAGCGCCCCACCGCCCCCCAGCCAGGGGTTTTTTACGTCGTCGTAGATCAGGTGGCAGATCTTCACGGGGGTATTTGTTGTACCGGGTTGCCTGAAGAGTGATACAGTTCCGTGGGTAGAACCAATCTGAGCCTTTCCACCTACATGCGCGCCAGTGCTCCGGTAGATGGGTATTTCCCCACCCCGATCAAGGTCCGCCGCTCCAGAAGGCGGTCACTGTGGTTGAACCCCAAAATACGCGCAGTGACCTCCCCAACATTGGTTTGCGGTTGGATAACCACCCCTTCCAGTCTGAAGTGCATTCCCCATCGGTCTATGCGCGGATTAAAGAATCGGCAGAATCCGCCAGTCCCAATCAAGACCGAGCCTACATCACTGCCCTTCTGGCGATTGCAGAACATACAGGCATACGCCAAGTTGTCCGCCTCTGTTGACCCGCCGTGCTTCACACTGATAATGTGATCGACCTCGCAACCAAAGAAGGTGGCCTCTTCGTGTATCAAGCAGTATTCACAGAGGTATTCCGCACGACTTGCGAGCAGTATTCACAGAGGTATTCCGCACGACTTGCGATCAGACTTCGAAGTCCTTCGCTGATATAGCTAGGCATTGGCAAGGTGCAGGCGAGCGCCTGCCTTGGCCAACCTCATGAGATGTTCCAATTGCAGATAGTGCTCTAGCTCCGACTTTTCTTCAGGTGAAAGGCTACTGTTTTTCTCTCTGGCAACCAACTCTGCCACACGGTCTTTCACCCCTTCAGATGGGTGAAAGCTGATCACCCCGCTCGGGCTCGTTCCAGCCGCGATAAACTCAACGACTTCCTTATAGGCTTTCAGGGTGCTCATCGCGCAACTCCTTCGTATGTCACTGCCCTTTAGCTATCTTGACTCTCACCTCTTTCGACCTGCCCAGCAGGGGAAAGAAGTTTCTCGGTGGACAACCGCGGACCGCCAGATTAAGGTCCGAACCCTTGCGAATCCGGCCTTCAGCAACAGAGCCGAATACATGGACCTCCTGGCATCCTCCTTCTCTCAGGATCTGCACCGCGCGCTCGATATCCGCTCTGTATGCCTTTGGAAAGGTCTCCAGTATTGATGCAGAGCCCTTGCCCGCCGCCGAAAAATGTCCCCTCGCCGCTATCTTGCCCCTCGCTCCTCTGATCGCTCAAGACGCCGAGCGGTTATGCGCCGAATTCACGCCGACCGAGCTGCGTATTTCGCTCGCGGTGGCTTTCCTGACTACGTGGACTTTTTTCGGTTTCATGCCTCCATCCGCTATAAAGTTTCAAGCACTTCGATTTCGTCAGCTATAGGTGCATCTCGCCCCTCGACCTTAAGCGCGATTTCCTTTGTGCGATCGCGCAATTTGGTCCGTGTGTCGATCACGTTTCGGGTTTCCTTTGCTATGCGAGCCGCCAAGTCCGCATCCCTGGGGATTGGCAGCAACACCTCAAAGAGCCTTTTGTCCAGGGTAGAGATCTTCTCCGCCAGAGGTCATTCTCGGCTGAGCCAGGGTAGACTCAAGGGCGCCCAGATCTCGCAACCCACCAGAACCACCGGTCTCCTCGACGATGCGGCGGTGGAGGTAGAATACTTCACTGAGCCTCAGAAACCTCACTAGCTGAGCCGCTTGTAAAGCTCGTGGTTATGAGATATTACTCGCTCGGCGGCGGCCCTGAACTCTTCCTCGGACTCAACGAGCAGATCCATGAGCACACTGCGCGCCAGTTGTTCAGGAGTCACCCCCAATTCCGCAGCCTGGGCTTGGAGTCTGAGGGCCTCCTGATCGTTTAGCTCCAGCGTTAGGTCCATCCTGCTCCTACCTCCGCTTTTTTCTAGATTGAATCCCACGCGCTCACCACTCGATACCCTACAACACCCCCTTGGTCGAGGGAATTCCCTGCTCGCCGGGCCGCAGGGCCACGGCCTGGGCCAGGGCCCGGCCGCAGGACTTGAAGAGGGCCTCGATGCCATGGTGGTCGTCGCTGCCGCGCAGGAGGTCCAGGTGCAGGTTCATGCGGGCCTGGTCGGCAAAGGCGCGCATGAACTCCCGCACCAATCCCACCGGCAGTCCGCCCACCTGCAAGCCGCTGAAGGCGGCCTGGAACACCAGGTAGGGCCGGCCCGACAGGTCGATCACCGCCCGGGCCAGGGCCTCGTCCATGGGCACGTAGCTGTGGCCGAAGCGATAGATGCCGGCCTTGTCGCCCAGGGCCTGGCCCAGGGCCTGGCCCAGGCAGATCCCCACATCCTCCACGGTGTGGTGGGCATCCACCTGTAGATCCCCCCGGCATTTGAGCTTGAGATCGAACAGGCCGTGGCGGGCAAAGGCGGTGAGCATGTGGTCGAAGAAGCCGATGCCGGTGTCGATCTGGAGCTGCCCGCTCCCATCTATGTTCAACTCTACCTCGATCTGAGTCTCGGAGGTGTGGCGCTGCACGCGCCCGGTGCGCTGGCTCATGGCTGGCTCCTGTAGTCTTGCAGGCGGAGGCGCAGGGCCTCGGCGTGGGCCTCAAACCCCTCGGCCTCGGCAAGGCGGACGATCTGGTCTCCAACCCGGTCCAACCTCTTGGCGGTGTAGGCCACGATGCTGGTGGTCTTGGTAAAATCCCCCACCCCCAACGAAGAGGAGAAGCGGGCCGCCCCGTTGGTGGGCAGCACATGATTGGTGCCGGCGAAGTAGTCGCCCACCGGCTCGGTGGCCGCCGGCCCCAGGAAGAGGGCGCCGGCGTTTTTTATCTGGTCCACCCAGCTCCAGGGGTCCCTCACCAGCAATTCGGCGTGCTCGGGGGCCAGGCGGTTGAGCAGCTCGACGCCGGTTTCCAGGTCCGGCACCACCACCAGGGCTCCAAAATTCTCCAGAGCCCGGGCTGCGGCCTCGGCCCTGGGCAGGCGGGCCAACTGCTGCTCCACGGCCTGTTGCACCTGCGCCGCCTGGGCCGCCGAGGGGGTGATACAGACCACGGCCTCGAAGCCGGTGCCGTGCTCGGCCTGGGAGAGCAGGTCCGCGGCCGCATAGCCCGGGTTCGCCTCGGCGTCTGCCAACACCACCAGTTCCGAGGGGCCGGGAATCATCTCGATGCCCACCACCCCGTACACCTGCTGCTTGGCCGCCACGGTGTACAGGCTACCCGGCCCGACGATCTTGTCCACCTTTTTGACGGTGGCGGTGCCAAAGGCCATCGCGCCCACTGCCTGTGCCCCGCCCAGACCGTACACCTCGCTCAGGCCCAGCAACTGCGCCGCAGCCAGGATGGTGGGGTGGGGCAGGCCGTCTGCCTGGGGCGGGGAGACCACGCACAACTCCGGCACCCCCGCCACCTGCGCGGGGATGGCCGCCATCAGCAGACTGGAGAAGAGCGGGGCCTGGCCGCCGGGCACGCAGATACCCACCCGCTCGATGGGCAGCACCTTCTTGCCGAGGATCACCCCGTCCCCATCCTCCATGAACCACGAGTTGACCCGCTGCCGCTGGTGGAAGGCGCGGATATTGGCCGCCGCCGCCTCGATGGCTCGCCTGAGTTCGGGGTCCAACTGTTCCAGCGCCTGCTCCAGCGTCGCTGCCGGCACGCGGAACTGTTCCGGCTGCAGTTTCACCCGGTCGAATTTCTCCGTGTACTCGGCCAGGGCCTCGTCGCCGCGTCGCCGCACCGCCTCCAGTACCTGGCGCACGGTCTCCTCCACCTGGGAGGGGATGCGCTGCTGCCGGCCGAGGATGGCCCGGAGCTTGGCCGGCAGCGGGTCGGCCGGGTAGTAGAGGATCTCAATCACTCAGTACACCACCTTGTTGAGGGGGTACTCGATAATGCCCTCGGCGCCGCTGCGCTTGAGCTGGGGGATCAGGTCGCGCACTACCTTCTCGTCGGTGATGATCTCCAGGGCCACCCACTCGGGGTCCGACTGGCCCGAGACCGTGGGGGTGTGCAGGGCCGGCAGTTGAGCCAGCACCGCGTCGAGCTTGCTGCGCGGTACGTTCATCTTGAGCCCCACCTTGGCCTCGGCCTCCAGCGCCCCCTTGAGCAGGAGCAGCAGATTCTCGGCCTTCTCCCGTTTCCAAGGATCTGCCCAGGCCGCCTGGTTGGCGATGAAGCGGGTGGTGGACTCGAACATGGTCTCAAGGATGCGCAGGCGGTTGGCGCGCAGCGAGGAGCCGGTCTCGGTGCCATCGACGATGGCGTCCGCTATGCCGGGGATATTGGCCTTGACCTCGGTAGCGCCCCAGGAAAAATCGATCTGGGCTTCGACGCCACGCTCTGCCAGGAAACGGCGTGTGGCGCCCGGCAGTTCCGTGGCGATGCGTTTGCCCTGGAGGTCCTCGACCTTTTTGATGGGCGAGTCCTCGGGCACGGCGATCACCCAGCTGTAGGGCCGCGAGCTGGTCTTGCTGTAGACCAACTCGGCCACTTCCACTACCTGAGCACTGCTCTCCAGAATACAATCCTTGCCGCTCAAACCCACGTCCGCCACCCCGCGCTCCACGTACTGGGGGATTTCCTGGGCTCGGAACATCAGGCCCTCCAGTTCGGGGTCGTCGATCTCGGGCACGTACGAGCGAGAGGGCAGGCGCAGGTTGTACCCGGCCCTGGCGAAGAGTTTGAAGGTGGCCTCCTGCAGGCTACCGGAGGGCAAGGCGATCTTCAGGGTGTTCATGGCGTCATTTCTGCGAAAGAGGGTCCATGGCAGGGAAAGTCTCTAAAGATAACGCTCCTCATTGACCCTCGTCCATTTTTCCCCTCTCCTGTTGGTGGCAGCGCGCGATGGCCGAGCGGGCCACCAGAGCCCAGCCCGACTGGCTGTACTCCTCGCTCAGGCGCTGGTAATAGGGCAGGGCCTGGGCGCAGCCGCCGGCCTTGTCCGCCAGTTCGGCCAACCGGCCAAGGGCTTCGTCGGCCAGGTCGTGGTCCGGGTGTTTGGCCAGCAGTTGTTTCAGTTGCTCCGCTGCCCCTTTGGTGTCTCCCTGCTGCTCGGCCACCCGCGCCAGGTAGAAGAGCCCCTGGGCCTCGGGTCCTTCCCCCTGGCCTAGCAGTTGGGCAAAGGACAGGGCCGCGGCGTCTAGCTGCCCCTGCTGCAACTGGAAACGCCCCTGGCGCAGGTACGCCTCGGCCGTGTGGTGGTTCCAGGGCAGGCGGGCGAGCTGCTGGTACAGCGCCTGAGCCAGGGTGTCCTCAGCGCCGCGTTCGGCCTGCACCGCCTGCGAAAAAAGCCCCTCGGCCTCGCCCACAAAGCGGGTGTTCTCGGCAAAGTACTCCTCCACCCTGAGAGTGTCGCCCAGGGCCAGGAAAAGGCCCACGGGCCCGTTGAGGCGGCCCAGGGTCTGGGGCGCCAGATCGCCGGCGGACAACTGGATATGGGCCGCGTCCACCTCGAACTGGTCCCAGGACGGGTCCACGCTGGCCCAGAACCCCACGTACACCTCGGCCCACAGGTGGGGGATCAGCATCCCCGAAGGCGAGGCCACCAGGCCGGCGCAGGCCCGGGCCGGGATGCCGACGGCCCGGCACAGGGAGAGGAAGAGCACGGTGTACTCGCTACAGGTGCCTTCCATCTCTTCCAGGATCTCGGCGGTGGACTTGAAGCGCACTGCCGTCTCCACCGGGCGCATCCGGTCGTGGACCCAGCGCTGCAGGCGCAGGGCCACCTGCCAGGCGTTGTTTTCCCGGCCCCGCAACTGGGCGGCCAGTTCAAGGATGCGCGGATCGTCGGACTGCACGTAGAGCGAAGGCTGGAGATAGGGCTCCAGGCCGGGCGGAACCACCAGGGGCAGCCGGGCCGCTTCGCCGCGGCGATCCTCGGGCCGCTGGATGGCCAGGCGCACCACCCCATCCAGACCCTCCACCACCTGCTGGCGCTCGTCCTGATGCACCAGGGATCCCAACAGGTGGGAGGGCAGCCGCAGGACCAGGCGCTCGACCTTGGCCGGGGCCGGCAGCGGGTAGTCGAGTAAGACCAGCTTGTCGGGCCCAGGGATGCCCCAGGAGAGGGCGCGGCCCGCCCTCACCCTCCCCTCCTCGACCCCGATCAGAGGGGCCTGGCGCTGCACCTGCCGGCCCTGGGCATCGAGCCAGCAAAGTACATCGGCATCGCCGGGGGCCGATCCCAGGCGGGCCACCAACGCCGCCTCACCTTCGCCCGGCTCAAACTCCACGAAGAGGGTGCCGGTAGTCTCGGAGTTGGGGTTGAAGACGCGCAGCGAATCCCGTCGCCCGGCCTGGGCCCGGCCCTCGGCAGCCAGCTTGAGCAGGGCCACCTCGGCCAGCACCGCCCCGGTGTCGGTGCTTACCTGCCGCTGCACCACCCGCCCGTCCAGGCGCTGCTCCAGGCGCACCTGGTCCCCCTCCCAGGCCCCCACCACCGCGACGACCTGCCCCATCTCGCCGCGTTCCTCGACAAAGGCGAGGGGCCGGTACGCCGGGTCGGTCCACAGCTCGAAGAGCCGGCGCACCAGGCTCCCGCCCCAGGTGACCTCCTCCTCCAGGTAGTGCCAGCCCTCGGTCTCCTGGAAGAGATCCCGCCGCAGCACCTGGTGTTTGTATCCGGTCTTGCCCCCCCGCTCCCGCAGCTCCTGCCAGTCCTCCCACTCGGCTTCCCTGGGGGATGGGGAAGGCTGGGCACAGAAGGCGTACAGGTACCCGTCCGCTCCTCCTGCATAGAGCCAGGGGCCGGCGGCGCACAGATACAGCCCCCCTCTGCCCAGCACCTGCTGCCGCCAAAGGAGTCGCCCGCTGCGGGCTTCGAGGGCCAGGATCTCCCCGTCCTCCGTGGCCACCAGCACCTCGCCGCCCGGGCCCAGGGCCAGGGGGCCGGAGCCCTTGGCCTCCAGCGGGAACCTCCACTTCACCCCGCCGCCGGGGTCCAGGCCGTAGACCCAGCCATTGCCGGCCAGGCAGACCAGCCGGCCTGCGCTGTAGAGCGGCTCGGCCTGCAGCGGGGCACCCAGGCGCTCCTCCCAATCCAGGGCCAGATCCTTCCGGCGGAAGGCCCGCAGGTACCCGTCCGCGCCGCCCACCACCAGCCGGTCACCATCGCCCACCGGCCCGGCCACCACCGGGGAGCGGGTCTCGACCTGGTTCAACCGCACGCCGCTGGCCAGGTCCACCTGCAACAACTGTCCCGGCCGGGCCGCGGTATAGACCATTCCTCCGCTGACCCAAGGCCTGGAGGGCTGGGAGTCCCCGGTGTGGAGCCGCCATTCCTCGCTCCCCTCCACCCCGGACAGGGCGTAGATCCAGCCGTCGGCGCTGCCCAGCAGGCAGCGGCTGCCCTCCACCACCACCCCTGCCTCGCCCCAGCCCTGGCGTTGGGCGCTCCAGATAGGCGCCCCGGCGCTGGCTTCGAGCACCTCCACCCGGCCCCAGGCATCGGCCACCAGCACCTGCCCGGCGGCCAGGGCCAGGGAATGGCGCAGCGGGCCGTACCCGCCCCGCTGCCAGACCGGCGCCCCGTCCTGCTGACGCAGCGCCACCACCTGGCCCTCGCCATTGCCCGCAAACACCAGCGAGTCCCTCCAGGCCAGGGCGGTCGCCGGGGTGCGGGTGAAGTGTTTCCACTGCAGGGCGTAGGGGAAAGACTCCTGAGCCCCGCTGCTCTGGCTCAGCAGCAGCAGAACCGCCCAACACCAGCCCTGGGTCATTCGCTCATCTCGTCATACTGGAAATTCGACCTCACCACCATCACCTCGCCGCCGAATGGATACACGTACCCCCAGAACAGGGCGCCAGCCAGGACCACCGCCAGATAATAGACCAACAGCCGCCGGCCGAACACCGCCCCCAGCACCGCCAGGGTCTGGAACTTGGTGGCCGGGCCGGCGATGAAGAAGGCCAAAGCCGCCCCCGGACTCATGCCCATGTTCATCATCATCTGGACGATGGGGATGGTGCCGCCGCCGCAGGCGTAGAGGGGCACGCCCATGCCCACGGCCAGGGGCACCCCCCAATAGCTCCCCGGACCCAGCCACTGGCGGACCAGGTCGGCCGAGAGGAAGGTCTTGGTGAGGGCGGCGACGAAGATGCCCAGGGCGAAGTACTTGCCGATGAAGGCCAGGTCCACGCCCAGGCGGCGAGCCAGCAGCCGGAGCTCAGCGCCCAGGCCGGCACCAACGATCCGTGCCCCTGGCGCCAGATCCAAGGCTACCCCGGAGAAATCGAGCAGCCCTCGCCGCACAGCCCCCTGGGCGCACAACCCTGCCGCTGCCCCTAGACTGAAGGCGGTGAGCACCCGGGCCAGGGCCATCTCCCAGCCCAGGGCCCCGGCGGTGTACACCAGCAGGGAGGGATTCATCAGGGGAGAGGCCACCAGAAAGGCGATCAAGGGAGCGGCAGAGGCGCCGACCGCCAGCAGACTGCCCACCACCGGAATGGCGGCAAAGGTACACAGGGGTGAGACCAGGGCCAGGAAGGCGGCGGCGGCGATGGACCCGCGCCGGGACAGGACCCGGCCCACCTCGCCCCTGGGCAGAAAGCGCCAGGCTAGGGTGCTCAGGGCCGCCCCGATCAGCACAAAGTACCACATCTGCGCCAGCAGATCCCAGCACACCGCGGCGATCCGCCCGGTATAGGTGTCCTGAAAGGCGGTTTGCACCGCGCCCAGCAGGGTCAGGAGGGGGCGCAGGAGTGCGTCGAACATGGCCAAAGAGTATGGGCAACCCCTGGTTGTGACAACATATCTACATTGATAATCAGCCTCTTCAATATATATTAATACCAAATTTGCCGAGTTGAGGAGGCCTGTCTTGATCCGACTTTTCTGGCTCTGCTCACTGCTGCTCCTGCCGGCGCTTCGCGCCCAGGCCCAGGAGGCCGCCGAACCATCTTCAACTGTTTTTGATTCTGTAGCTATTGTCCACTATCAAGCAGGATACAAGCTGCTACAGGCTCAAAATTTTCGTAATGCCGCTGCTGAATTCGAGCAAGCCGTAGCCGCCGCCCCTACCTATGGTGATGCTTTCTACGCCTTGGGCAAGGTATACAGAGCCCTCAACGAATACGACAAAGCAATTAAAGCGTACGAAACCGCAAAAAACCTGCCCTTATCTTCGCAGGTCAAAGGCAATCCATCCAAAGAGCTATCCGTTGTTTACGATAAGTTTGCTCGTAAGCTTTATGGGCAACGCAAGTATCAAGAAGCTGTTACCATGTGTGATAAAGCTCTGGAACTTGAACCAGCTAAACCAGAAGTGTACTATGTTAAAGGGCTCAGCCATTTCAGGTTTGGCGCTCTTGAAGAGGCCCGGAAAGCATATATGCAGGAGCTCCAAATCAACCCTTCTTACGCCCAAGCACACAAGGCCATTGGCGATCTCTACAGGCAAAACCGTAGCTACAGCCTGGCAATCGAGGCGTACAAGAAAGCAATTGCCCTCGACTCGACCCTGACGGACGCCTGGGGGGGGGTAGCCCGATCTCAGATGGACAACCAAAGTTTGGACGAAGCCTTAAAAACCTTAACTCGGGCCGTAGTGCTCGATCCAAAATACGAGGAAGGCCACTTGCTGATGGGGGTAACCCTCAATCGGCTAGGCCGGCAACAGGACGCCATCGCCCCTCTTCGCCAAGCCATCGCCCTAGACGGCAAGGACCCCGAGGCCCACTTCCGCCTGGCCGAAGCTTACTATGCCCTGGGGGACTATCGCAATGCGCTGAGTACAGCACAGAGTGCTGTACAGTACAAAAAAGATAACCGTCCACCGGGAAAGGCAGCTGAAGCGACGATAGCCGATAGTTACCTCAAGCTGGGCCAAAAAGATCAGGCCCGCCTCTGGTACCAAAAAGCCCTTGATGATCCTCTCTTCAAAGACTATTGCGCCCACCAGCTCGAAGAACTCGCTAAGGCCAAGTAGCCTCTGCCCGCATGCCTCTGCTGGTAGCCACCCACAACGCCGGAAAACTGCGCGAGTTCCGGCAATTGCTGGACCCTCTCGAACTGGTTTCGGCCGTGGACCTGGCCTCTGACCTGGTGGTGGAAGAAACAGGCCACACCTTTGCCGACAACGCCCTACTCAAGGCCCGGGCCTTCTCCCAGGCCACCGGGCTGATCGCCCTGGCCGATGATTCGGGTCTGGAGGTCGATGCCCTCGATGGCGCGCCAGGCGTGCTCTCGGCCCGGTACGGGGGGCCCGGCCCGGACGATGCGGGCCGCTGCCGGCTCCTGTTACAAAACCTGTTGCTCTTTCCCGACCCCGCCCAGCGCACCGCGCGTTTCCGCTGCTGCCTGATGGCCTGGGCCCCCGATGGCCGCCACTGCCGGGCCGAGGGGATCTGCGAGGGCTTCATCGCCGCCGCCCCGGCGGGGGAGGGCGGCTTTGGCTACGATCCCCTCTTCTTCGTCCCTGAGCACAACCAGACCATGGCCCAACTTCCCTCCCAAACCAAAAACCAGCTCAGCCACCGCGCCCGCGCCCTGCGCACCCTCCATCCCCTCCTCCTGCAGACCTTTCCCGAGCTGGGCTAACACCGCGGCGGGGAGATGACCCCGGAGGTCTCTCTCGGGGAGCGGTAGGGTAGGGAAGACCGCGTGGTGGGGCGGCGAGGGAGCGGAGGGATAGCGAGCGAGGGGGCACGGCCCGCCTTGAGAGAGACCGGAGCGGGTCGCTCCCCGACGCCACGCTGCGAGTCTCTTTTCTTGACCATGTTCATCCCTGCCCCTATTCTCTTCTGACACCCTCGATCCACACCCCTCCTGCCGACTCCGGAGTCACACTGCCATGCATTACGGACATTTGGCCTGGCCCGACATCAAACAGATCGACAAGGACAAGGTCGTCCTCCTCCCCTTGGGTTCCTGCGAGCAGCACGGCCCCCACATGCCCATCCTCACCGACACCCTCATCGTCACCGCCTTCGCCGAAGCCGTCGAAAAACAGCTTGGCGACCAGGTACTGCTCCTGCCCACCCTGTGGGCCGGCATGTCCGACCACCACCTCAATTTCGCCGGCACCGTCACCTTCAATCCCGAACTCTACACCCGCGTCCTGGTTCGCGCCCTGGAAACCCTGATCAAACACGGTTTCCGCAAGATCTTCCTGCTCAACGGCCACGGCGGCAACCAGGTGCCGGCCAACCAGGCCCTGGTCGAGCTGTACAGCCGCGGCCACGAGCGCCGCGACCTGTGGGTGGGCTTCGCCAGCTACTGGACCCTGGGCCAGCCCACCATCAAGAAGGCCGGCACCGCCGGCATCGAGGGGATCAAGTTCGAGAGCCCCATGCTCACCCATGCCGACGAATGGGAGTACTCCCTGGGCCTGCATCTCTTCCCCGAGCTGTGCCATCCGGACCGGGTCAAGGCCGTGCCCACCCCCTTCAAGACCGCCTATTACGACGTGGACATGTCCATCCAGACCATCAGCCTCTCCACCCCCTTCACCGCCTTCCTCGCCACCGGGGCGGCCAATCGGCCCCATTTGGCCAGCCCCGAGAAGGGCAAGGTCCTCTACCAGGGCATCCTGGGCGATTTGCTGGAGTTTTTCGCCACCTACAGGACCTGGAAGGAACACCCGTCCAACCAGGACATGGGGGTTTTCTAGTCGCCGATGTTCGGGCCTTTCACTGTCTATATACGCCCCTATCGCCGACACCTGCTGGCCGGCCTGCTGATGATCCTGCTGGCTCAGGCCGCCGCCGCCCTGATCCCGCTGCTGACCGGCGAGGCCGTCGCCGCCGTCGACCCGCTGGCCCCGCAGCCTCTGGAGCGCCTGGGCCTGATCCACGGCTATGTGCTGCAGATCGCCGGCCTGGCCCTGGGGGTGGCCTTCTGCAACCACTTCATGCGCCGGCTCACCGGCGGAGCCTCGGTCGGCATCGAGTACGATATCCGCAAGGAGTACTTCGCCCACCTGCTCAAACTGCCCCTCTCCTTCTATCAGCAGCAGAGCACCGGGGACCTGATGTCCCGCGCCACCAACGACCTCAATGCGGTGCGCATCTTCTTCACCTACGGGCTGCGCTCCCTGGCCGAGGCCCTGACCATCTTCTTCTTCAGCGTCGCCATGATGCTCTCCATCGACTGGCAACTGGCCCTGGTGGTGTTGGTGCCCATGCCGGTCTTTGCCCTGCTGATCATCCGCATGGCCTCCCTGGTCCACAACCGCTTCCGCACCATCCAGGACTTCTTTGGTCACATCAGCACCTTTATCCAGGAAAACGTCGCCGGCATCCGCATCGTCAAGGCCTACGCCCAGGGCCCCGCGCAACTGGCCGCCTTCGACGAACTCAACCACGAGTACCTGCAAAAAAACTACCTGCTGACCCGCACCCACGCTGTGTACCACCCCATGTCCGCGGTGATCTCCTCGGTGGGGCTGGGTCTGATCCTATGGTTCGGGGGGAGGCAGGTTATCGCCGGCACCCTGTCCATCGGCGATTTCGTGGCCTTCAACGGGTACCTGACCATGCTGATCCGGCCCCTCTCCTTCATCGGCTGGGTCATCGACCGCTTCCAGCGCTCCCTGGTCGCCATGCGCCGCATCAACGAGATCATGGAGGTGGAGCCCGAGATCCGCGACCGCGCCCCGGCCCTGCTGCTCAAGGAGAAGGAAGTGGAGGGTCGGGTCAGCTTCCGCAACCTGAGCTTTGCGTACGGGGACAGCCCGGTGCTGCGGGACATCAGTTTGGAGATTCCCGCCGGCTCCACCCTCGGGGTGGTGGGGCGGGTGGGGGCGGGCAAGACCACCCTGGCCCGGCTCATCCCGCGCCTGATCGAGGCCGGCCCCGGCCAACTGCTCATCGACGGCACTCCGGTCGAAAACTGGCCCCTCGAAGCGTTGCGCCAGTCCATCGGCTACGTCTCCCAGAGCCCCTTCCTCTTCTCCGACACCATCGCCGCCAACCTGGGCTACGGGGCGCCCCGTGCCGGCGAGGAGCAGGTGCGGTGGGCCGCGGAGCAGGCCCAGTTGCGGCAGGACGTGGAGGCTTTTCCAGAGGGCTTTGGCACTCTCATCGGCGAGCGGGGTGTCACCCTCTCTGGCGGCCAGAAGCAGCGGGCCACCCTGGGCCGGGCCCTGATCCTGCAACCGAGGATCCTCATCCTCGACGACGCCCTCTCCGCGGTGGACACCCACACCGAGGAGGCCATCCTGGGTCATCTGCGCCAGGTGATGAAGGGCCGCACCACCCTGCTCATCGCCCACCGCATCTCCACCCTGCGCGACGCCGACCACATCATCGTGCTGGACGAGGGCCGCATCACCGAGCAGGGGCGCCACGAGGAGTTGGTGGCTCGAGGCGGGCTCTATGCCGACCTCCACCGCCGGCAGCAACTGGCCGCCGAGCTGGAAACCCTGTGAGCGAAAACATCCAGCAGGAGGAGGAGGTCCAGGAACGGCCCTTCGACAAGCGCTTGCTCCTGCGCCTGCTGGTGTACCTGCGCCCGTACAAGGGCCGGGTGGCCGCGGCCCTGGCCCTCATCCTCGTTTCGGCCATCTCCGGACAACTGGGCCCCAGCCTCACCCAGATCGCCGTGGACGAGCACGTCCTTAAGGGGGATCTGGAGGGCCTCAGATGGATCATCCTGCTCTTCTTCGGCAGCCTCGCCCTCCAGTACCTGGCCCAGTACGGGCAGACCATGGTTACGGAACTGACCGGCCAGTACGCCATGCGCGATCTGCGGCGGCAGATCTTCGTGCATTTGCAACACCTGCCCATGCGCTACTTCGACCGCACCCCGGTGGGCCGGATCATGACCCGCACCACCAACGACGTCGAGGCCCTCAACGAGTTCTTCACCGACGGGGTGGTCTCGGTCTTCCTCGACCTTTTCACCCTGGTGGCAATTGTCTTCTTCATGGCGCAGATGGACTGGGAACTGACCCTGGTCTCCTGCGCGGTGATCCCTGCCCTCTGCGCTCTGACCTTCTACACCCAGGACCGGGCCATGCGGGCCTACCGCGAGCTGCGTTTCCGGCTGGCCCGGCTCAACGCCTACCTCCAGGAAAACATCGCCGGCATGGAGGTGGTGCAGCTCTTCAACCGCCAGGAGCGCAACCAGCAGGATTTCGACCGCGAGCATCTGCCCTACCGCCGCGCCGAGGAGCGGGAGATCCGTTACTACGCCATCTTCTTCCCTTTCAGCGAATTGATCGGCACCTTGGGGGGGGGGCTGGTCCTCTGGTGGGGTGCCGATGCGGTATTCGGCCAGCGCATCGAGTTAGGCGTACTGGTGGCCTTCTTGCAGTACGTGCGCCGCTTCTTCCGCCCCATCATGGACATCAACGACCGCTACACCCTGCTCCTGGGGGCGATGGCCTCCTCGGAGCGGATCTTCACCCTGCTCGACACCCCCACCGAGTCCCAGGGCGGCCCGCCGCAGCGCGATGGCGCGGCGCAGGGCGGCGTCATCGAGTTCGATCGCGTCAGCTTCAAGTACAACCCCGAGGCCCCGGACTATGTGCTCAAGGACGTTTCCTTCCGCCTGGAGGCCGGGCACAGCCTGGCCCTGGTGGGGGCCACCGGCTCAGGCAAGACCACCATCGTCAACCTGCTCTGCCGCTTCTACGACATTCAGGAGGGGGAGATCCGGGTGGATGGGAAGGAGGTGCGGGAATGGCACGTGGAGGACCTGCGCCGGCGCATCGGCATCGTGCAGCAGGATGTGTTCCTGTTCTCGGGGGATATCCGGGGAAATATCCGGCTGGGGAACCTGGACATCGCGGACCAGCGGGTGGAGGAGGCCGCCCGCCACGTCAACGCCGAGCGCTTCATCCGCCGCCTGCCCGGAGGGTTTGCCCAGCCCGTGGCCGAGGGCGGCTCCACCCTTTCATCGGGCGAGCGTCAGTTGCTCTCCTTTGCCCGGGCCCTGGCCTTTGACCCGCAGATCCTGGTGCTCGACGAGGCCACCTCCAACATCGACACCGAGACCGAGCAGCTCATCCAGGAGGCCATCGGTGTGCTGATGCAGGACCGCACCTCCATCGTCATCGCCCACCGCCTCTCCACCATCCGCCACGCCGACCAGATCCTGGTCCTTCACCACGGCCAGGTGCGCGAGCGGGGAAAACACGAGGACCTGATCAAGCTGGGTGGAATCTACAGCCGGCTCTACCAGTTGAACTATGGGATGGGCGGAGAGGGGTAAACGGAAGTTGCGCCTTGCGCTCGAGACAGTCCAGTTTCTTGGGCACATATCCGTCCTCAAGAAAGATGGCCGCGGTGCGCCAGGCCCTGCTTTTCAGGTTGGGATTCGATGAATGACAAGCCGGCTCTACGCGAAACCTCTCTTCCTAGGTGCGGTCGAGTTGCGCCATCTCCTGGGAGGTCAGTTCCCAGTCAAAAATCTCCTGATTCGCGCTCAAGTGCTCCTTTGAGCTGGCCTTGGGGATGACGACTACCGCCTTTTGCACCAGCCACCGAAGGGCTACCTGGGCTGCGGATTTGCCGTGTCGCTGGCCGATCTGCCGCAGCATCTGGTCGGTGGCTGTCTTACCCCGCGCCAGCGGGCAGTAGGCAGTGGTCACCACCTTTTGGTCTTGGTGGTGCCTTCGCAATTCCTCCTGGTTGTGACCCACGTGGTAGAGCACCTGGTTGACGCACACCGGCGCCCGGGAGACCGCCTGGGCCTGGTCCACCTGAGCAGAGGAGAAGTTGCTGACCCCGATGCTCCTCACCTTTCCCTGATCGCAGAGGGCATTGAAACTGCCCAGGGTCTCCTCCAGGGGCACCTCCGCGTCAGGCCAGTGAATGAGCAGCAGGTCCACGTAGGGTGTCCCCAGCAATTCCAGGCATTCCTGGAACTGCCGCAGCACCTGCTCGTGTCGCAGCGCGTCCTTCCAAATCTTGGTGGTGAGGAAGATCTCCCGCCGGTCCACGCCGCTTTGGGCGAGGGCTTTACCGATGGCCTCTTGATTCTGGTACATGTGGGCCGTATCGATTTGCCGGTATCCCAAGTCCAGGGCCAGCCCGACCACCTCGGTGCAGTGAGGTCCCTTCAGGTCCCAGGTGCCCAGGCCCATCAAGGGCATGGAGTGGCCAGAAGTTAGTTCGACCGCATGCATGAGGTCCTCCTGAAAGAATCCGTACCCAGCTATTTGTAGTAGGATAGGTGCTGAATTGGCGCAGAGGGTAGGCTGCGATCCGTGAGACTGGAAAGCGAAGGGGACAACGCTGTGAAGTAACCGTGACACCACAGCCCGTGCGGGCTGCTGATGCTCAGGCTGTTTCGCTTTGGCCCGCTATCTGCCTAGCTTTGCCGCCATGACTAGCACCCCGGAACTGACCACCCGCGACGTCCTGCACCAGATCGCCCGCCGGCTCGCGCTGATCGAGGAGGACGTGCGTGCCCTACATATGGGAGTAACCAGTGGCTTCCAGCGGCTGGACACCAGGATCGACACCATAGCTGGCCGACTCGATGCCAAGATAGACAAGCTGGATCTCAAGATCGACACCAAGGTGGGCGATGCCTACCACCGGGTCGATGCCAAGATCGATATTCAGATTACCCGGCTGGAAACAAGAACCGATACCAGATTCAGCCGGCTGGAAGCAAAGACCGACACCCACCTGCGCTGGACCCTCGGGATGGTCCTGGCCAGTTGGCTCTCCCTCATGGGCGCGGTGCTGCTCCAGTAGTACGAGGGAAGTAGCGCCGGCTGCTTTCAGCCTCAGCCCCGCTCCTCCCAGCAGTCCATCAGGGTGCTGAAGATCAGCAGCCCGGCCACCAACCCCACGACCACCCCCAGCAGAAAACGGGTCATGGTCTCAGCCCTCCCCGCCGACTTCGGGCCGGAGCGGGCCGGCCCCCACCCCCTCCTCAGGTCTTTCGCCGCGCCGGATGCCCTCCTGCATGATCCGGCGCAACTCCATCTCCTGGAGCCTCAGTTCGGCCTTGAGCCCGTCCACTTGGTCCTGCATGGCCCTGATCTTCTCGTCTGCGGCCAACCCCTGCTCCTGCCCGGCGCGCAGCCGGGTGTGAACCTCCTCGCCCAGGTCGGCCAGGGCAGCCCGCAGCCGCCGGCGGGTGGCGGCCATATCGGCCCGCACCCCCAGGGCCTGGCCCAGCACCCGGCCCCGCTCGGCCACGTCGGCCAGGCGGCCCCGGAGCATCTCAGCTATTTGCTGCTTCGTCGCCATCGCGCTTTCCTTTCTCTCGCCTTTCCATCAGTTCCTCCACCGCCTGGATCGCCTGGTCCCTGGTCTCGCCGGCCCGCCGGCTGAGCTTTCGCCGGGTGATGTCGCCCCGGTGCGGGGCCAGCAGCAGCCCCAGGGCCCCGCCGATGGCCAGGCCGGCCAGGCACCCCGCCAGAAAACTGAGCACCTGCTCGGTATCCGAATCCGCGCTGTTCCTCAGTTGGTAGCCCATGGTTCACGCCTCCAGCATGCCGCCCGCTCGCCGATTCGAGGGGTCGTATATAATAATATCATTCCTGATTTGAACGATACCCCCCTGATCCGTATTTTTAATGATTGCCTCTCCCAGACCCTCCTACCGGCGAGGTCAGACGCGCCATGGCCAAGGTACTCACTGCCCTCTCGCATAGCCTCAAGGAATTCCGCCTCCTGCCCGGTTACACCCCTGCCGACAGCACGGCCCCCAAGGCCTCGCTGTGTACCCGCTTCTGCCGCCAGGGAGACGGCTACCTACAGCTCTACTCCCCCTTCCTGAGCGCAGCCATGCAGGCCGTTACCGGCACCGAGATGGCCATCGCCCTGGCCCAACTGGGCGGCATTGGCATCCTGCCAGTCAGCCAGACCATTGAGGAGCAGAGCGCCAAGATCGACCGGGTCAAGCGCTTCAAGGCCGGCTTCCAGACCAATATCCTCACCCTCTCGCCCCAGCAACGCATCGGCCAGGTCATGGAGATCATGGCCCAGACCGGGTACTCGACTTTTCCGGTGACCCTGAGCGGCAACTTCCACGACAAGCTGATCGGCATCCTCACCGACAAGGACTTCGACGCCCGCCGCGACCAGGAATGCCCGGTGGCCTCACGCATGAAGACCGACGTGCAGGCCGGGGTGGATCTCAACGACCTGAAGGAAGCCAATCAACTGATGATCAAGTACGGCCGCGGCTTCCTGCCCATCCTCTCCAGGGAGGGGGTACTGCAGGCGGTGGTCTTCAAGAAGGACCTGGACAAGCACCTCCTGCATCCCAACGAGTCCATCGACCAGCACAAACGCCTGCTGGTGGGCGCGGCGGTCTCCACCCACCCCGAGGACCAGCAGCGGGTCCGCACCCTGGTCGAGCGCGAGGTGGACGTGCTAGTGGTGGATGCCTCCGACGGACACACCCAGTTCCAGCAGGAGATGATCCGCTGGGTCAAGGCCAATTTCCGGGTGCCGGTGGTGGGCGGCAACGTAGTCACCGCCGAGGGCTTCCGCTTTTTGGCCGAGGCCGGCGCCGACGCGGTCAAGATCGGTATGGGCATCGGCTCGGGCTGCACTACCTCCGAGATCAAGGCCACCGGCCGCGGCCAGGGCACGGCGCTGATGGATATCGCCCAGGCCCGCGACGAGCTGGCCGGCAAAAAAGGCATCTATATCCCCATGATCGCCGACGGGGGGATCAGCGGGCCGGCGGACATGGCCGTGGCCCTGGCCCTGGGCGCCGACGCACTGATGATGGGCAATTTCTTCGCCCGCTACACCGAGAGCGCCGGAAATCTGGTCCGCAACGCCGCCGGCGAGATCGTCAAGGAATACTGGATGGAGGGCAGCATGCGGGCCCGCAACTTCCGGCGCTACGCTCACGTCAAGGACCTGCTCTTCGAGGAGGGCATCACCGGGTACGTGCCGCACCTGGGCTCCATCTACGACAAGTTCCCGGTGGTGCTCCAAATCCTCCGCGCCACCCTAGCCACCGCCGGCTGCCACAACATCGACGAACTGCACCAGAAGGCGGTGCTCGAAATGCTCTCCCCCTCGGCCCTGATGGACAGCAAGGTCCACGACATGGTGCCCATGAACATCGACCAGCAAATCCTCTAAGGAGCGCCCCGTGAAGATCGGCTACTCTACCTGGGGCATGCCGACCCTGCCCATCGACACCGCCCTCGACCATCTCGCCAACTTGGGCTTCGAGGGGGTGGAGCCCACCGTCATCCCCGGCTGGTCCACCGAGCTGGATACCCTTGACGTGGCCGAGCGCAAGCGTATCCGCCGGCTCTTCGACCAGCACGGGCTGGAGATGCCGGCCGTGGCCGGGCACCGCTCCCTCATCGAAACGGACCCGGCGGCGCATGCCGAGAATTGGCGGCGTCTGACCGGGGCCATCGACCTGTGCGCCGAGTGGGCCGGCCCCGAGGGGGGGCCCGGCCTGGACACCACCCTGGGCGGCGGGCCAGATGATTGGGAGCCCAAACGGTCGCTGATCCTCGAAAGACTAGGCGCGTTGGTCGAGTACGCCGCCAAACGCGGGGTGGTGGTGGCCGTCGAGCCCCACGTCTCCTCCTCCCTCGACCTGCCCGAAAAAACCCTCTGGCTGCTGGAGCAGATCAACTCCCCGTACTTCAAGCTCAACTTCGACATCAGCCACTTCGAGGTGATGGGCCTGCCCACCGCCCCGGTGGTGGCTGCCCTGGCCCCGCACGCCTCCCACACCCACGTCAAGGACCAGCGCGGGGTGGTGCCCAATTTTGAGTTCCTCATCCCGGGGGAGGGGCCCTTCAACTTTGTCCACTATCTGACCGAGATGAAAAAAGCCGGGTACACCGGCCACATCACCGCCGAGGTGAGCATCATGGTGCAGAAGCGGCCCAACTACGACCCTCTGGCCGCAGCCACCCTCACCTACCAGACCCTGGACCGGGCCTTCCGCGCTGCGGGGCTAAAAACATGAGAAGGCGGCGGGGAGATGACCCCGGAGGCATTTGCCAGGGGAGTACCTGGGAAGGGAAGGACGCGGGAAGGGGTGAAGGGAGACAGACCGAGCGGGGTGGCAAGTCCGCGCCTTGGGAAAGGCCGGAGGGGGTGACTCCCCGACGTTACCCAAAAATCAATGTGATCAACCATGCTGAGCGAGCGAGAAATCGCCGAATTCCACCGTGAAGGCTTCCTTGTCTTCGCGCGGATGCTGAGTCCCGAAAGGCTGGCCCATTTACCGGCCCCTCTTCGACGCCCTGGCAGATTAGGGCCAGACGCTGGAGGCGCCGGTTCCCCACTTTGCCCTTGAACTCGACGGCAAGGAAGAGCCCATCCCGCACCTGCTCCACAAGGTGCGGGGAGTGTGCCAGGTCGAGCCATGCCTGCTGGAGTTGGCCGCCGAGCCGGCCATTACCGGGCATGTCGCTCCCCTAATAGGGCCGGATTTAGACGTCTTTGGCACCAAGTTCCTCCCCAAGCTGCCCGGCGGGGGCAGTTCCACCCACTGGCACCAGGACAACTACTACTTTGCCACCATCTCCGCGCAGGTACTCTCCTGCGGCATCTACCTGGAGGAGGCCGACCGCGACAACGGCTGTCTGCGGGTGGTGCCCCGCAGCCATCTGAGGGCCTGGTCGAACACCAGCGCGATCCGCGCACCCACGGCAGTTGGTGCCAGGTGGAGGACGCACAGGCCCTCGATTTACCCGTGCCGGCCGGCACCGTGGTCCTCTTCTCGGCTAATCTCCTGCACGGTGCCAATGACAACTTCGATACCCGGCGCACCCGCTACAGCACGGCCTGGCATTGTATCCCGGGCAGCCTGCACCTCGAACGCTTCCCGTGCCGGGTCTATCCGGACCGGCACACGGTGCGCGGCTGCTGAAGCAGGCGCCCCTCTTAAGGGAGAAATGGCATGAGATACCAAGCGTTGCTCGGCGTCCTGGCCCTGGCCGCCGCGCTCCTGAACTGCAACTCCACCGTCAACGAGGGCCCGAGAGCCACCGGGTCGCTCCAACCCCTTCCCAACCTGGGATCAGGCACCGAGGCTCGGCTGAATGGCCTCCATGTCAAAACCCTTCAACTGCTCAAGGGTGAGGTCGGGGAAGGGCTTTCCCTTCAGTTCCAGGCCGGGGGCATGTCCGGGGTCCGCCAGTTCGAGTTCACTTTAGCCCTGGAACCGGCTGAGGCCTTTGACCTCAATTCGGCCTCCTTTGCGCCCGCCAAGCCCTTCATCACCATGGGCTCAGGGGTGCAGATCATCCCTGAAAAAACCCTGCGCCTCGGCGGCGCCTATCTGGATGCTTCCGGGTACACGGGCGATGGGGAACTGGGCACCCTTCACTTGAAAACCCGTTCCAGCCAGGCGCGTATCCGCATTCTGCGTTTCTCTGTGGGCCCTTCCTCCAGCAAGCGCGACACCTATACCGAGCAGCAGTTGAACCTGGGCCTGAACCTGGGGCCTTGACGGGGCCGGCGCGATGGTTTAATTTTTTGCTTGCTGGGGCTGTAGCTCAGTTGGGAGAGCGCTTGAATGGCATTCAAGAGGTCGTCGGTTCGATCCCGATCAGCTCCACCACTTCTCAAATTTCAATAGCACTGAAAGACTGGTTCAGGTCCAACCCCCTCACCGCATAGCGAGGGGTTTTTTGTTGAACGTCCGCAATAGTGGCGGGGAGTGAGCCCCGCAGGCATTTCCCAGGGAAGTGGCCGAAAAGGGAAGTCCGCGTGGTGGGGCTGTGGGCTAGCGGAGCGACAGCGAGCGGGGGTAAAGGACGCGCCTTGGGAAAGGCTGGAGCGGGCTGCTTCCCTACGCTCCCTCCAGACATTGCCCCCTCCCCACTACTGCGCTAAATTGAGGTGACTTCGGCCATCGGCCCGCATCAGGAGCCCCCCATCCATGCTCGCCTCCATCTTCCACGTTACCCACACCGCCGACTTCTACGACGAGGCCGGCAAGCTCAAATTCAAGGACATTGGCACTGAAGTCCTGGCCAACCAGCCCCATATCCAGACCTCCCTGCTCAAAGAACACCGCCCCCACCTCGACGCCGAGCAGCTCCGCCAGGCCAACGGGGTGGTGGTGCTCACCCCCCAGGTCACGTCCCGCACCTTCGAAGGCAACCCAAATCTTTTGGCCATCGGCCGCTTTGGCGTGGGGTACGACTCGGTGGACGTGGCCGCCTGCACCCAGGCCGAGGTGCTGATCTACATCACCGCCGGAGCGGTCAACCGCTCGGTGGCCGAGGCCACCATCGGCTGGATGATCGCCCTCTCGCACCACACCGCCACTAAGGACCGCCTGGTACGCCAACTCCAGTGGAACGAGCGGGCCAAGTACATGGGCCGCGACCTGCGCGAGCACACCTTTGGCGCTGTGGGCCTGGGCGGCATCGCTCGCGAGACCCTCCGCCTGCTGACCCCCTTTGGCATGAACCCGCCCGTTGCCTTCGATCCCTTTGTCACTCCGGCCACCGCCAAAGAACTGGGCGTGGAGATGGTGCCCCTGCCCGAACTGATGCGGCGGGCCGATTTCGTCTCCATTCACTGCCCGCTCACCCCAGAGACCCGCGACCTGATCGGGCCGGCTGAGCTGGCGCTGATGAAGCCCGACGGCTTTCTCATCAACACCGCGCGGGGCGGCATTGTCAATGAAAAAGCCCTGTATGAGGCGCTGAAGGACCGGCGCATCGCCGGGGCGGCCATCGACTGCTTCGACGTCGAGCCCGTGGTCTATCCCCACCCCTTTGCTAAGCTGGACAACGCGCTCCTGGCCCCCCACTCCATCGCCTGGACCGACGAACTCTTCCGCGACATCGGCCGGGCCGTCTGCCAGGGCATGGTGGACCTGTCCCTGGGCTGCCGGCCCCATGGCGCGGTCAACCCCGAGGTCTTCGACCGGCCCGGCTTCAAGGAGAAGTGGTCGCGGGTGCGGGTGGTGCCCTGAGCCGACAACCCGCTTCCTCACACACTGCAAGGAGTTCGGCCATGCGCTGCTGTACACCTCGTCCCGTGCTCCTGGGTCTGGCCTGCGCCGCTTTGGCCCTGGCCTTCACCCTGCTGCCGGCCCGGGCCGGAGCCCAGGAACAGGAAGAGGAGGGCTACACCAACCTCCACATCCTGCCCATCGACATCAGCCAGGAGGAGTTGCGGGAGGTGATGGGCAACTTTTCCTCCGCCCTGGGGTTGGGCTGCGGCCACTGCCACGTCATGGGGCTGGACGACCGCGATTTCTCCTCGGACGAAAAGGAAACCAAGCGCGCGGCATGATGCTCCTGACCCAGAGCATCAACGACTCCCTTGCAACGGTAATCGGTCGGCAGGAGGTGATGCGGGTGGAGTGCATCACCTGCCACCGGGGCCAGACTGAGCCGCGCACCCTGCGCGGGGTCCTGACCCAAACCGCCGCCACGAAGGGGGCTGAGGCCGCGGTGGCTAAGTACCGCGAATTGCGGGACCAGTTCTACGGGCGGGGCAGGTACGATTTTGGCGAGAACGCCCTGATCGAGACCATCCAGTCCCTGGAGAAGGACAAGGCCGAAACCGCAGCGCTGCCGCCACTGTTGCAGCGCAACCTGGCATTCTTCCCCCAGTCCGCCATTACCCATGTAAACTGGGCCGTCTGCTGATCAAACAGCACAAGAAGGACGAGGCCATGCCCCACTTTGAAGAAGCCAAGAAGCTTCAGCCGGACAACCGCTGGCTCCTGCGTCAAATCCAGGAACTGGCCCATGAGGGGAGAGGGCACTAGCATGGGCAGACAACTGCTCAAGGACCAGACCGCCTGGATCAGCGGTGGGGCCTCTGGGATGGGCGAGGCCATCGCTGCACTCTTCGCCCAGGAAGGCGCCCGGGTCGCCGTGGCCGACGTGCAGGAGGAGCGTGGACAGGCAGTGGCTGAGCGCATCGCTAGCGCCGGAGGTCAGGTGTTCTTTTCCCTCTGCAACGTAACTCAGGAGGCCCAGGTGCGCGGCTCCCTCGACCAGACCGCCGCCCGTTTCGGGGGATTGCAGATCGTGGTGAACTGCGCTGGGATCGTCCACGTCGGCCCCTTGCACGAATATGCTGAGGCGGACTGGGAGTTGTTGATGGGCGTCAACCTCAAGTCCATCTACTTCTCCCTCAAACACGCCCTGCCCCACCTCCGCCGCCACGAGCGCAGCTATATGGTGAACATCGGCTCGGTGGGCAGCCTCATCAGCCAGGGCCTGACCCCCGCGTACATCGCCTCCAAACACGCGGTGCTGGGCCTGAGCCGCTCCATCGCCCTCGACTACGCCGTGGACGGGCTGCGCTGCAACTGCATCTGCCCTGGGATCACCGACACCCCCATGTTGCGCTACCACCTGAGCACCACCCCCGACCCAGACGCCACCCTGGCCGCGCGCCTGCGCCGGGTGCCTTTGGGGGTGGCCATGCACCCGCCCGATATCGCCCGCGCCGCCCTCTACTTCTCCTGCGATGACTCCTCGGGGGTCACCGGCACCTCGCTGGTGGTGGATGGTGGGTACATCGCCGCCGCTGAATGGGAAACCACTACTCCGACCCAGTTCATGAGGAACCCGTCATGAAAACTAAATTCGCCTGCGCCGATTTTACCTTTCCGCTTCTGTCCCACGACCAGTCCCTCCAGCTCATCTCCCTGCTCGACTTCACGGGTGTGGACATCGGCCTTTTCGAGGAACGCTCCCACCTTTGGCCCTCGCGGGAGTTCAAGAACGTCTCGCGCTCGGCCCGCGCCCTGCGCAAGAAACTCGACGGCCTGGGCCTCAAGCCGGCCGATATCTTTTTGCAGATGGCCCCCGACTTCACCGCCTTTGCCGTCAACCACCCCAAGTCCCAGCGGCGGCGTAAAGCCCGAGACTGGTTCCTGCGCACCCTCGACTACACCGCCGAATGCGGGGGCCGGCACATCACCATACTGCCGGGCGTCCACTTTGAGGTGGAAACCCAAGCTGATTCGCTGGACCGTTGCGCCGACGAACTCGCCTGGCGGATGGCCCAGGCCAAGAAGCACCGCCTCGTTGTCTCGGTGGAGGCCCATGTGGGCTCCATCGCGCCCCGACCCAGCCTGGCTGCTGCCCTCATCAAGCGGGTGCCCGGCCTCACCCTCACCCTCGACTACACCCACTTCACCCGAATCGGTCTGCCCGATTCCTCGGTGGAGCCCCTGGTCAAGCACGCCAGCCACTTCCACGTACGTGGGGCGCGAAGGGGCCGGCTGCAGGAGCGTTTCACCCACAACACCATCGACTACGCGCGGGTATTCAAGACCATGCAGAAGAGCAATTATAAGGGCTGGATAGGTATCGAGTTCGTCTGGCAGGACTGGGAGCACTGCAACGAGTGCGACAACCTCTCGGAGACCATCCTCTTCCGCGATTTCTTCCGGAAAATGGCGGGATGAAAGCCCCGGGCAAATGGCGTATATCTCATAGAAGGGACTTGTTTCCCATTTAGGCCGCCATGCCCGACCTGAACCGCTAAGCCCCTTCACACCGCGCCGAACTGGAGCGCCTGCTTGACACTCCCGCCTGGCAGGAGGCCCTGCGCCCCGGGCGGGTGGAACAGGACCGCGCCGAGAAGATCCCTTTGGACAGACCCGCAACTTCATCGGCATGGTCGGCGATCAGTTGCTCGCTCTCAACCTGCAACGGGCCGAGGCGCTGGTCGCCGCCGGCCTGCGCGACGAGCTGCCTCTGCTCGGCGAATTGGCCCGGTGGCCTCTCGATCTAAAGCCGCCTGCAACTCATGGACAAGGTCGCCGACGGGGACCTGCGCACCCGCATCCGGGCCGGCATCCCCTCCCTCGAAGTGCTACCCACCCAGTAAGACTGCTACGGCTGCGCCCTGGCAACCCTGTACATCAACCAGGCTGTCGATAAGGAGTTGTTGGCAGCAGGAAACTTAACTGCTAGCGCGGCGAAATCATGTTGTAGTTGTTGATATCCCCGACCATGAACTCCCCCTTCTCCACGAACCCGAACTTGCGGTAGAAGTGCACCGCGCGCGGATTGTCCTGGCGCACCCCGCCCGACAGCACCATCCGCTGGCGCCCGCACGTCCTGGGGATGTGGCGCAGGTGCTCCATCATCTGGCTGCCCAGGCCGGCGCTTTAGTGGGCGTCAGCCACCGAACGCGCCAAGGTGCAATCCCCCTCTGCATCCAAGCGGATGCCCAGCTTTTCGTATTGCTTCCGGTCAACCTCGTGTATCCCGAAGACCAGGAAAAAGTAAGCGATTCCCTGCTCGGCCTCCCCTGACCCCAGAATGGCCAGGAGGCGCAGGGCCTGGCTGCAATCTAGTTCCGCGCAGATCCGGTCGGCGGTCTCCTGGTCAACGGCATGGGGGCCGGAGACCCGCCGCGTCGCCTCAGAAAGATGGCTGAAATAGCAGCCGAGGAGTAACGCGTCCCCCCGATGCAGCGGGCGTAGCAGGACCGGTTTCCCCGAGGGGAGGCGCAGCTACTGGGAAAATAGCGTGGGCTTGGCGTTAATGTCGGTCGGCTTCATCTCAGGGAGCGCTTATTTTTCATTTGGTCGGCGCGGTGCGGCAAAATAGATTAGAGACCAGCATCCCCGAGCCCCAAGCAACCGTTTTTGAACGATAACAAAAGAGGAGCGCAGTCGCCATGTTCACCATCGGCATGCTGATGAAGGTCAAACCAGGCTGTTACCCCGAGTATAAGAAGGCCCACGACGAGTTGTGGCCGGCCATCGCCAAGAGCATGTCGGACAACAAGGTCAGTATGGAGATCTTCCTCTACCGCGACCAGCTCTTCCTCCACGCTATCGCCCCCTCTGAGGCCGACTGGGACAAGAGCCGGCAGCACCCCGAGCTCAGGCGCTGGCACGACTACATGGCCACCCTGCTCCAGGCCAACACCGAAGGCAAAATTATCTTTGAGGAGTTGGAGAAGGCCTTCACCTTTGGCGATTTCGGGGACTGAGGTTCAGTGGACCAGAGCCAGCTTTTTGGACTGCGCACCCGCCGGCGTCTCTAGCCGGTACACGTAACTCCCCTAACCGGCGCGGCGGCCCTGCTAGTCGAGCCCCTCCCAGGTTGCGGCGTGTTGCCCGGCAGGCTGGGCCCCCTCTGCCAGCCGGCGCAACTGCCGGCCCAGCAGGTCGAAGATATTCAGCCGCACCAGAACCGGATCGGCCAGCTCATAGGTGATGTTGGCGGTGGGGTTGGCCGGATTGGGGTAGCTCTGGTTTAGACAAAATGCGGAGGGGCGCACCGCCGTCTCCTCTACCGCGGTGGGGGCCGGCGGGCTGATCCCTTCGAGGGCCCATGTATCATTAGTACCTGGTACCGCGGATCCCGCCCCAGGCAAAGACCACCATCCGCCCCTCGCCCTCCACGTACACCGCTACCGCCCCGTCCCGCTCCGGGGGGCGGGGCTCCCTTTGGGTTGAGCGACGCCCATGAGTTCATCCTTAAGTCAAAGGTTCACATCTCGTTGGTGCGCACCTGTTCTCCCAGGTTGCCCCCGAAGAGCAGGGCCCGGTGGTTTTAAGGGTCGTACACCTGGGCCGTGAACATCCGTCCGGGGGTCGCTGCTCCGGGGTCAGTTCGGTCTAAGTGTTGGCCGCAAAGTCGAAGGCCCAGATATCGTCCAGGGACCCGGAGCGCTGCCCTCCGTAGACGATCATCCGCCGCCCCCGGCGGTCATGACTGGCCGAGTGCAGGCAGCGCAGCCCTGGGCCTTCGCGCTCGAAGATCCGGGTCCGCGCCCCACTGCTTAGATCAACGCGCCAGGTATCGCCGAAGCGGCCCTCGTCGGTGAATCCGGCGAAGATGTCCATGCTCCCCGAAGCTGGGTCGGGGGCGCTATCCGTGCCGTAGCGCTTGTTGGGCTCCCCCCTGGCCAGCCGAAGTTCGGCCCAGACGCCCTGTCGCAGATCAAAAGCCCATAGGTCGTTTAAGAGCCCTTCGTCGCCCTGGGTCGTATACCGCGCTGGGGGCCAGGCGCGGCTGGGGCGTCGGTGGGCGGGGTGAGGTCAGCCCACTCCAGGGTGCACAGATCCAGGGCCCAGACAGCGTTGAGATTCCCCATAGGACTGATGCCGCCAAAGACCACCAGCCGGTGGCCCTGCGGGTCGTAGACGGCCGTTGCCCGGCTGCGGTGGGGCGGGGCGGCCCCTCTGGTTCTTGGCTGCACCCACTCCTGGGCACCGGCAGCGCCGGGCAGCAGGATTAGCCCGAAGAGGAGCAAGAATCCTCGCACAGCGGTCTTCATCCTGCTGTACCTCCTTGTCCGAAGATGCCGTGCCTCAGCAAACAGGCTTTTGGGGGATGCCCCAGCGCTGCGGCTGGTTTTCCGGTCGCTCCCGCCCCTGGTCTTGAGGCCCCGGCGGACTTAATGTAGTTTTGGGTCGGCCCGACCACCACCTCCAGGAGAAGCCCATTAAAACCACCCTGACCCCCAAGCAGATCGCCCTGTACCGCCAGCAGGGTTTCATCGTCATCGAGGATTTTCTCTCCCCGGCCGAGTTGGAGACCTGGCGAGAAGCCGTGGACGAGTCCGTGACCCAGCGAGGCCGGCGCAAACTGGCCGGCCGCCAGGACTTGCAGTCGGGGGATTCTTTCTACGACCGCGTCTTCACCCAGCGCATCAATCTGTGGATGGACCACCCGGTAATGCGTCGGCTCATGCTCGACCCAGGCATCGGCAAGCTGGCCGCTGACCTCGAAGGCGTGGATGGCATCCGCATCTGGCACGACCAGACCCTGATCAAGGAGGCCTGGGCCAACCCCACGGCCTGGCATCTGGACAACCCATACTGGTCCTTCTCCTCGCCCCACGCCATCAGCATCTGGGTGGCCCTCGACGACGTGACCTACGAGAACGGCTGCCTCTACTTCCTCCCTGGCTCCCACCGCGAGGGCCGCTTCGAGAGCTGCGGCATCGGCGAAAATATGGCCGAGATCTTCAAGGTCTACCCCGAATGGGCCGAGCGCCGGGCCGTGGCCGCGCCCATGAAGGCCGGCTCCTGTTCTTTCCACAACGGCCTCACCGCCCACGGGGCCGGGCCCAACATGACCCCGGGCCGGCGCCGGGCCATGACCTGCGCGTACATGCCCGACGGCAGCACCTTCAACGGCCAGAAGAACGTGCTGCCCGAGGACTACCTGGGCAAGCTGAAACCCGGGGATGTTTTGGACTGGGACGAGCAGAATCCGCTGATCTACCACCGGAGCAAACCCTGCGTCTCGGCTTGACAAAGCGCACGGGGCTCCCTCAGGAGATGGGCCAGCCTCCCGAGTATCTCCTGATCCAGGGCCGTTCGCGCGAATTCCCGGGCTCTGTCTGACAAGAGAAAGGTCGCGATGGAAAAGGTGAGGGTTGCCATCCTGGGTTGTGGGTCTCGCGGCAATGCACACGGGGCGGCCTGGAAGCAACTGTTGGATGTGGATGTGGTGGCCCTGTGTGACATCGACCCGGAGCGGCTGCACGCCGCCGGGGAAAGGCTGGGGGTGGCGCGGCGCTACGCTGATTTAGAGGAGATGTTCGCGTGCGAAGACCTGGACGTGGTCAGCGTGCCTGCCCGGGCGGACTGGCATTTTCCGCTGGCCAGGGCCGTGCTGGAGCATGGGGTGAGCGCCGTGGTCGAGAAACCGATCACCCTCGACCTGCGCGAGGCGGACCAATTGGTGGATAGGGCAGGGGCCCAGGGCTGCCTGCTGGCCGTCCACCACCAGAACAGCGTTGGCCCGGTGCAGCAAAAGGCCAAGGCACTTCTCGCCGCCGGCGCGATCGGGGAATTGCGCTGTCTGCGCGGAGAATGCAAAGGGTACTACGGCGGCTTTGGCATGATGGAGACCGGGACACACATCCTGGACCAGATGCGCAACTTCGGCGGCGAGGTCGAATGGGTGCAGGCGCGTGTCACTGTGCGCGGCCGCGACATCGGCGCCCAGGACGTGGCCCAGGCGCCCCGCGGCCTGGGCCTGGTGGCCGGCGATCACGTCACCGCCTATTACGCCTTCCGCAATGGCGTATACGGCACCATCGAGTCCTTTTACCGGCCCAAGCTCGAATCCCGTTTCTCGGGTGTGGACCTGATCGGCACCGAGGGAATGCTCTGCTGGCGCACGGGCGGAAATGGCCTGTACCTGGTGAAGGAACCCATCGGCAACCTCATGGGCGGCGCCTCCTGGGAGGCGGTGTCCCTGAGCGAGGAGGACCGCCGGGTGCCGGGCACGGACCTGATCAGCGACGATTCCGGGGTCTGGATGGCCCAGGAAATGGTGAATGCACTGCGCCAGAAACGCGAACACGCCTGTAACGGCGCAGCCGCCCGCACCGTGCTGGAGATGATCCTCGGCTGCTACACCTCGCACGCCTGCGGCGGGCGCGCCCAGCTACCGCTTTTGGACCGCACCCACCCGCTCCAGCGCCTGTGCGAGGCCGCCGGGGTCCCGGTGCCCGAATTCCGGGTCTCGACGGACGCGGAGTTCCTCGCTGCCGAGTGGGCCCGATCGGGCAGGTGAGGCCCCCCTCGTGACCATCCGCCTCGGCATTCTGGGCGCCGCGCATTCACACCTGAGCGGCAAGGTGCAGGCCATCACCAGCGGGCAGGTGGAAGAGGTGGAACTCGCCGGCGCCTGGGAGTCCGACCCGGCGATCCGCGCCCGGCGCGAAGCCGACCCCATTTACGCCGGCCTGCGCTGGGTCCCGCGCGCCGAGGATTTGCTCGCCGACGACTCTATCCAGGGCATCGTCATCGACGGCGAGGTCTGGCAGTTCCTCGACCACACCCGCCAGGCCCTGCTGGCCGGCAAACACGTGTACCTCGAAAAGCCGGCTGGCCTCTCCCTCGCTGTGTACCGGGAGGTGCTCGACTTGGCCGCTGCCCGCCGGCTGGTGGTGCTGATGGCCTATCACTTCCGCAACAGCCCGCCCTTCCAACTCCTCTTTCGCCTGGCCGGCGAGCGCGTCCTGGGGGACATCTTCGCGGTGCGCGGCCGCATTGGCAAGCCAAAAGCCCACTACGACCGCTGGCTGGAGTCCATGCCCTATCCCGGCCATATCATGTTCGAGATGTGCGGCCACCTGATCGATCCGATGGTCGCCCTGCTCGGCCGGCCGCAGCGCGTCACGCCCTTCCTTCGCTCGGACTACCGACGGCCGCAAAGCGGCGAAGGCCCCATCCTCCTGCCGGCGCGCAACCTCCCCGGCGAGGACGCCGGGCGGCCCTTCATCGACAACAGCCTGGCGGTCTTCGAGTGGGAACGGACCATGGGGGTGGTGGAGTCCGCCGGCATGGAGGTGTGCGCCACCCGCCGCTTCGAGGTGTTGGGCACCCGCGGCACCTTTGTCGTCGAGCCGCCCGGCGGGACCCAGGCGCGGCTGTGCCTGGAGGAGGCCACCGCCGGGTTTCAGCAGGGCTGGCAGGTCGTGGATGGGAGTCCCTGGACCGCTTTTGCCCAGGACCTGCGCGATTTGGCGGCGGCGATCCGGGGCGAGCGTATGCCCCAGTTCGGCCCGGACCACGATTTCGTCGTCCAGGAGACCCTGCTGCGGGCAGCCGGCGCCCGCTGAACCTTCGACCCCTTTTCCGACACCCTCACCCTTTCGTTGAGCAGACTAACAATGACCCAGCTGCGGGTGGCGCTCATCGGCTGCGGCGCCAGAGGACGAGGTCACCTGAAGACGCTCGGGAAGTTCGCGGATGTGGAAGTGGCCGCCCTGTGCGACCCTGTGGCCGCGGCGCGCGATGCCGCCGGGGAAGCCTTTGGCATCGGGCTTCGATACGAAACCGTGGACGAATTGCTCGACCAGGTGCAACTCGACGCAGTCTTTGTCGCCACCCCGGCCCACCTGAACGGGCCGGCCGCGCTCCAGTGCCTGCAACGCGGCCTCCATACGCTGCTGGAGAAGCCGCCGGGTATGCGCGTAGCCGAGACCCGGCAGCTGCAGGAGACCGCGGTGCAGACCGGCGCTAAGGCGATGGTGGGCTGGAATCGCCGCTTTCATCCGCTCATCGTCCAGGCGCGGGAGGCGGTCGAGGCGCAGGGGGCGATCACCCAACTGGTGGGCGAGTTCCACAAGAGCATGGCGGCACTCGCAGGGTCCGGGCGTTTCCCCGAGATCGTCATGGACAACATGCTGCTGGAAACCCCCATTCACGCCATCGACGTGGTCCGGGCCATGGCCGGGGCCGAGGTCCGCGAGGTCCACGCCATCACCCGACGCGCCATCTCGCGCTACAAAGACGTATACGCCGCGCTGGTGCTTTTCGAGAATGGCTGCGTGGCGCAACTGACCGCCAATTACACCACCGGTGCGCGCCTGGAACGCTATGAGATCCACGGCCAGGGTGTCTCCGCTTATCTGGAGGGGGTCTCGCAGGGCACCCTCGTCTCCCAGGGAGAGACGCTCGCGTTGAGTGACGAGGGAGACGGGGGCATGTACGCGCAGACGCGTTTCTTCCTCGACTGCGTGAAGGAGGACCGCCCCATCGGACTGCCTGCCGCCAACCTCGACGAGGCGATCAAGACCATGGCTTTGGCCGAGGCGATCCTGAGCGGCGTCCGGGATTAGCACAGATCCCTCAGCGCCACTCGTGCTTGGGGTAGCGCCGGCGCAGTTCCTTTTTCAGCTCGGGGTAGGTGTTCTGCCAGAAGCTGGCCAGGTCGTCGGTGACCTGCAGCGGGCGGAAATGGGGCCCCAGGATCTCCAAGAGCACCCGCTGCCGGCCCCCGGCCACGGTGGGGCTTTCGCGCACGTCGTACAACTCCTGGATCTTGGCCCGGCCCCTGGGCGGGGCGTCGGCCTGGTACTCGAGTTTGAGGCAGTGGCCGTTGCTCAGTTGCAGCCGCGTGGGCGCCATCTGCTCGACGAACTGCTGCTCCTGCCAAGAAAGCGCCCCCTGCACGGCGGGCAGGCAGGCCCGCTCGCGGATCTGGCTGTACCGGGTAGCCCCAGAGACGATCTCGTGCAGGATCACCCGCAACTCCTCCAGTGTATAGGCCAACAGTTCCCGCTCTGGGAACCAGGCGGCCACCGAGCGCGCCCGCGCCAGCCACTGCTCCACGCCCTGATCCCACCTCTCCAGCACCAATTCGCCGGCCTCGATGCGCTCCACTAGAATCTCGGCGGCCGCTGCCGGGTCGGACTTGGGCAACACCCGCTCCTCGTATACCAGCCCCTCGAAGCTGCGCCGTTCTCGCTGCTCTACGGCCCGCATCTCGCTGTTCCACACCGTTTCCACCCGCACCTCCACCCGTCCCTCCTCCACCTCCTCCAGCCACCCGGGCTCGATGGCGCTGGCCAGGGAGAGCACGGTCCTCACCCCGCCACCGGTCTCCACCTCGCGCACCTCGGCGGCCACCAGCATCCGGGCGGGCCGCGCCACGCTCTGCCGGTCCAGCTCCACCCGCCGCTGCCCGGCCAGAGCGCAGTTGAGGCTGTCGGGGTCGCGGTGCAGGGCCACCTGGTCGTAAAAGGCGGCGATCAGGCACTTGCTCAACTCCTCGGTCTGACCTCGGGTCTCGGATGATAGCCCTGCTTTCCGGCACAGGTCGCGGTACTGGCGGCAGACCTGATCCACCTCGCGGCCTGCCTGGGCATTGAGCCCCAACTCCGCGCACCGCTGCGCCTCGAAGCGGGCCTGTTTCGCCTTCTCGAATCCGCGCTCCCGCACCTCCAGATCCGAGGGGTACGCCTCGTCGCTCTGGGTGTACTGGGGGCGCAGGGGCTGGGTCAAAATGTCGCGCTCGCCCAAGAGCGCGGCCCAAACCAGGGCCCGGCCCAGGCACTGGCGCCGGTGGGCCTCGACCAGCAGGCGCGAGAGGCGGGGGTGCATGGGGAAGGCGGCCAGTTGCCGGCCCAGCGGGGTAAGCTGCTGCTCGGCGTCGAGTGCTCCAAATCCCCGTAGCAGGCGATGGGCGCGGGCTAGGGCCAAATCCTGAGGCGGCTCCAGCCACTCCAACCCGCCAAACTCCAGCCCCATCTCCTTTAGTTGCAGCAGCGGCTCGGCAAGGTCCACCCGCTGGATCTCCGGGGTGGAATGGCTGGGACGGGCGTGGTGCTCGGCCTCGGACCACAGCCGGGTACAGGTGCCCGGCGACGTGCGACCGGCCCGGCCCTGCCGCTGGTCGGCCGAAGCCCGGCTGATCCCCTCGACCATCAGCACGTTGATGCCGCGCCGCGGATCGTGGCGATGCACCCGGGCCAGGCCGCTGTCGATGACGTGGCGGACGCCCGGAATGGTGATGGAGGTCTCGGCCACGTTGGTGGCCACGATCACCTTGCGGCGGTCCGCCGGGCGCAGGGCCAGGTCCTGCTGGTCGGGAGGCAAGGTGCCGTGCAGGGGGAGGAAGAGCAGCTCCTCGTTCCAGCGCAGCTGCTGACAGGACTGGATGGTGCGGCGGATCTCGTACGCCCCGGGCATGAAGACCAGCACCTCGCCCTCGGTCCCGCCATCGAGCAGCAGGCGCAGGGCACGGGCGGCCTGGTCCCAGACGGGTTCCTGGGCGGGGCGGGGCAGGTAGCGGGTTTCAACCGGGTGTGCGCGTCCGTGGGCCTCGACCACCGGGCACCCCAGGTAGCCCGCCACGGCACGGGTTTCCAGAGTGGCCGACATCACCATCAGCCTCAGCTCGGGCCGGCGGGTCTGCTGCAGCCTGCGGGTCAGAGCCAGGGCCAGGTCGAGGGCCAGGCTGCGCTCGTGGAATTCGTCCAGCACCACCGCGCCCACCCCGCGCAAAGCGGGTTCGTTCTGGATCAGGCGCAGGAAGATGCCTTCGGTGAGGAAGCGGATGCGGGTGCGCGAGCCGATGCGTCTTTCGAAGCGGGTCTGGTACCCGACCTCCTCGCCCAGTTCGGTCCCCAGCTCCTCGGCCACGCGGGAAGCCACCCAGCGGGCGGCCAGCCGGCGGGGCTGCAGCACCAGGATCTGCCCGTCCACTGCGCCGCTGCGGGCGATGAGCTGCGGCACCTGGGTGGTCTTGCCCGAGCCCGTGGGCGCGCTGAGTACCAGGCGGTTGGCCTGGTGCAGGTGCACGGTGAGCTGCGTTTCGACTTCGAGGATGGGCAGGGGTGAGGCCGTGGTCATGTAGTAAAAGTAAGGGGCCTGGGGTATATTGAGAATAGATGTTGAGTCATGCCATTGACCCCTGGAGGATTTATGACCAGAGATGAACTCTTGGCGAGGATCTCTATCAACCCGAACATCTGTTTCAATAAGCCCTGTATTCGCGGCCACCGCCTCTGGGTTTTTCTGGTCCTCGACCTACTCCCCAGCGGGATGTCCACCCAGGAACTCCTCGCCGAATACTCTGGATTCGAAGAGGCCGATGTACGGGCCTGTATCGCGTGTAGCGCGGAGCTGTCGCGGGAGCAGTACTTGGAGGTTTCTGTGGGGTAGGGGTGGTGGAACTGAAGCTGGGTGAAACCCTCGGAGAGCAAGCCGCTACACTCACCGCACCCGGAGCAACTCCACTTCAAAGCTTAGCGTGGCGTTGGGCGGGATCACCCCGCCAGCCCCGCGCGCCCCGTAGCCCAGCTCGGGGGGGATGATCAGGCGGGCCTTGCCGCCCTGGCGCATCATGGCGATGCCCTCGTCCCAGCCGGCGATCACCCGGCCCCGGCCCAGCACGAACTGCAGCGGCTCGCCCCGGTCGAGGGAGCTGTCGAACTTGGTGCCATCCTCCAGCCAGCCAGTGTAATGGGTCTCGACCACGTCTCCGGCCTGGGGCGCCGGCCCGGTGCCGCTCACGATGTCGATGAAGTGCAGACCGCTGGCCGTGACCGTGTCGCGCAGGGCAGTGGGTGTATCCACGGGCACTTGTGTTTGCTCTTGAGGCTCTAGAGCCGCTACCGCAGTCGCGATGAAATCCGCCGTACTGTTAGAACCCAGTACATGTGCGTGAACCTTCACTAACCCTTCCTCATCACCCAGGGTGAGCCAAGTAGATGCGTAACCTCCCGAAGTAGTTACCGCGCTCTCAACTGACAACTTACCTTTCCCCTCAGTTATCTCGAAGTCAACACGGTGGTTGGTAACCAGGGTCCCGCGAGAACTCGTTACTATAACTACCAAAGGATCGGCTAGTGTTTCACCCAACCGACCTTCCTGTTCGTTACCCGAAACTCGAGCGATAGTCAGTTCCTCGTCTGTTGAAGAGGGATTTCTCCCGCCACAACCTTCTACCAGCAATAAAACTAGGGTATATACCAATCCCCTCTGTGCCCCATTCAACCGTGCAGCGCCAGCCATATCGTCTCCTCGTCCGGGTCGGTCCATTCCACTCGGTGCCGGCAGTGCGCCGGGATGTGGATGTAGTCGCCTTTCTTCATCTCCATCACCTCTGTCTCGCCCTCAAAAAATAGCCGCGCCCCACCCTTCACCACCAGCAACCACTCCTCCCGCGCCTGATCGTACCACTGCCCCTTGGGAGTGGTGTGTCCCCGCGAGACAATCCGCTCCAGGGTGAAGCCCGGCCGCTGCACCAGGGTCTCGAACAACTCCTCGGCCAAGTGCGCCGGGATCTCGGCCAGCAGGTTCTTCACTTCAGGTGCGCCCACCTTCAGTCCTCAGGAAGCCCGCAGTGGCGGAGATACAGCCACGCGGCGGGGAGACGGCCCCAGAGACCTTTCCTGGGGGGCAAAAGGGGTGGGGAGGACGCGGGTGAAGAGGTGGGGAGAGCGGAGCTGCAACGCCCCACCGTATGGGGCGTTGCGGGGGTGGGGTGGCAGGGCCAGGCTAGCGAGCAGGGCTGCAAGTCCGCGCCTGGGGAACGGTCGGAGTGGGCTGCTCCCCGCCGCGCTCTGTAGGACTGACCAGGGATGGCCGGCGAGCGTCAAAGACCGCCAATCCGAAGGATTGAGCGCCATGAGCGAAGGGGCCCACTTCCCGCCGCACCCAAGGGAAATCGCTCCACTCCTATGCCCCCAGCACCTCGGGCGCGTACCCAAAGATAGCCGGCGAACCCCCCGTGTGCAGGAAGACCACCGGCCGGTCCCTTCCCAACTTGCCCGCCCGCACCTCGGCGATCAGCCCGGCCACCGCCTTGCTGGTGTACACCGGGTCCAGCAAAATGCCCTCGGTGCGGGCCAGTAGGCGCAGCGCCTCCAGACCCTGCGGCGTGGGGATACCGTAGCGCTCGCCCACCTGGGAGTCGTCGTTGTCGAAGTCGCCGGCCTTGAACTCCATCCTCAGCCCCAGGCGCGCCGCGCCCTGGTTGGCGATGCGGGCCATGTTCTCGAAGCGCTGCGGCCACTTCTCGAAAGGGCTGAACCCCTTCACCCGGATCTGGCTCTCCACAAACCTCAATCCCAGGACCACCCCGGATTGGGTGGTATCCAGCGCGGCGAGATAGACATGAGAAGGAGAGATGCCCTGGGCCCGGCTCTGCTGCGCGATCTCCAGGGCCGACTCGGCGTATGCCAGGGCGTCGATATCGACCGTATCGGCCTGGCGCGGCCAATAGGGCCGCCGGCCCTGCTTTTTCAACTCCTCCATGCGGGCGAGGATGGCCTTGCCCTGTTTTTCCGAATCAGCGTCGGGCAGGATGGTACACTTGGCCCCGAAGAGCCACTGCAGGAGGTGGTTGCCCTGCACCTGGTGGTGGTCCACCTCGCGGATGGGCCGCAGCAGGAGGTGCAACTCCAGGCCCAGCCTGGCGCAAGCGGCGGCCATCTGCCGGCAATAGTTGGACTGCACGCCGGCGCCGGTGACGATCACGTCGGCGTCGTGACGCAGGGCCTCGGCCAGCGAAAACTCCAGCATCCGGGTCTTGTTGCCCCCGTAGCCCAGGCCAGTCAGGTCGTCCCGCTTAATATAGATGGGCGGCCCACCGACGGCGGCGCTGAAGCGGGGCAACTCTTCGAGCGGGGTGGGCAGCACCGAGGCCAGTTTGACCCTGGGCAGGCGGGACAGGGCCGCAGCCAACGCTTGCTCTTTTTCACTGCTCATCACTTTCCTCCTGTGGGCCAGCCCTTGGCCGGCAGGCGGGACAGCTCGTTCTGCCGGTGGCACTCCTCGATGAGGGCGATCTGCACCCTCACTTGTTGCGGGGTTACGTGCAGGGGAGCGCCGGCGCGCAGCACTTGGTAAAGGTGGTCGTAAAAACACCTGGACATGTACCCAAAAAGATTCTGCTGCGCCTTGGAGGGCTGCCAGGTCTTCTCGGCGAATTTCAGTTCCTCGCGGCAGTAACTTGGCCCGGGCAGGGGGCTGCGGATGAGTTGCTGTTTGGGCGCCCGGCGCGGGTCGAAGTAGCGCCAGCGCATGCCCCGGGCCCCGCCGCTGAGCCCGCCCTGGGTGCCGTACACCACATAGGTGTCGTGCGAGTACGAGGCACAGGAGGAGATCTCCAGGTCGATGAGGGGCTGGCCCTTGCCGCGCATCAGCACCTTGACGTGGTCTTCTGCATCGCCATAGGTGTTGGCCCGGTCAAAAGCGCAGACGATCTCTTCGGGCATCTGGAATCCCAGCAGGCAGACGATCTGGTCCATCGGGTGGGGGCCGGTGTTGAGCAGGTTGCCGCCCCGGCACTCCTGCAGGGTCTGCCAGTCCCAACGGCGGGCAAAGCCGCTGAAGGAGACATTGATCTGCACGATGCGGCCCAGCACGCCTGATTGGATGATCTGCTGCACCTTTTGGAAGTAGGGTGCATAACGCGACTGCTGGAAGGGGGCCAGGATACGGCGGGCCTTCTTGGCTGCCCGGATCATCCGGTCCGCTTCGGAGACCTTCCAGGCCAAGGGCTTTTCGCAGACCACATGGTGGCCGGCCTCCAAAGCCTCGACGCTGACCGCAGGGTGCAGGTGGCTGGGCAGGGCGTTGACCACCAGGTCCAGGTCCTCGCGGGCCAGCAACTGGCGGTAATCGGCGTAGGTGTCGCACTTGAATTCGGTCTGGGCGCGCGCGCGGCGGTCGGCCAGGGCATCGGAGACGGCGATGATCCGGTATTTGCGGGGCGAGCGCTGGAACCAGCGCGAGTGGATGTCCAGGCCGCTGCGGCCCTGGCCCAGGACACCGACGCGTATGGGCTGGTTGTTTTTGGCGGGCATGGTCCCCTCCTGGGGGTGTGCTACGGGGGGCAAAAGGATGCCGCAAACCTACTGAGCACCCGCGCAGACTGTCAAGAAGAGCAAGGAGTACGCGGTTGATATGGACTGTCGCGCCGCGTACCTTATCCTCCCCTGGCGAAAGGACCCCATGCGCCACACCCGCCTCAATCCGCTGCCCGCCACCACCCCTGCCCCGGTCTTTCCCGGCCTGGAGATGGCCTCGGCCTGGGGGGAGCTGCAGTACCTGGTTTTGCCCGCCGGCGCACAGTGCGGGTCTTCCGCGGCACCCGACCGCGAAGTGGGGTACATACTGTTAGGGGGCGCCATTGACCTGGAAGGGCCGGACCTCGGAGCGCAGTTCGAGGGTCCTACAGCCCTGCTCTGTGGGGTGGGTTGGCCGCACACCCTGGCCAATGCCGGCGCTGGCACGGCCCAGCTTCTGCGCTTCAGCGCCGCGCTCCAGGGCAACGCCCCGGCGGCCCCCACATTCCGCGCCGAGTCCGTGGACCAGGCCCGGCTAAAGTGGCGGCCGGCGATCCACGGGGGCGCCGGCCAGATCGCCACCCGCCACATCTGGGGCCCCGGCGATTTTTCCAGCCCCTGGGTCTTTCTCGATCACGCGGTGTTGGCCCCTCAAAGCTCCCTGGGCTATCATTACCACGACGCCCTCGAAGAGTGTTTTGTGGTGCTCAGCGGTCAGGGTTATATCACCATCTCTGATCAAACCCTGGCCGTGGGTCCCGGCTCCGTGACCTGGCAGGGCATCGGCCAGCCCCACGGCCTGTACAATTCCGGAGGTGAGCCTCTCGATTTCCTGCGCGTGGCCGTGGGCATCCGGGGCGAGCAATACACTACTATTGACCTGAACGACAGCCTGCTCAAACGAAAGCCGAGTTCGTAGCGCCGGGGTGCAACGCCCCAACATATGGGGCGCTGAGGGGGTAGGGCAGCGGGGTCGGGCTAGCCAGCAGAGCGGCAAGTCCGCGCGTTGGGAGAGCCCGGAATGGGTCACGTCTCCGACGCCATCAATCACAAGGAGACCTCATGGACCCCAAGCAGATCTACCGCGAGGCAGAGACCGCCAATCGCATGAGCGCGGCAGCCCAGGCCTTTGTCGCCGCCCTCGATCCGGGCCAGCGGGCCAAAACCTGCATGGACTTCGCTGACCAGACCCAGCGCCAGGACTGGCACTACATCCCCAGGAACCGGGCCGGCCTGCCCTTTAAGGAGATGGGCGAGCGCCAGCGGGAACTGGCCCATCGCCTGGTGGCCACCGGCCTGAGCGCCGGCGGGTACACCAAGACCCGCACCATCATGTCCCTGGAGCCCATCCTGCACCAACTCGAAGGGGCGGGCCGCCGATTTCCCCGCGACCCCGACCTCTACTATGTCAGCATCTTCGGCACCCCCGGCGACGCCACCCACTGGGGCTGGCGCTTCGAAGGCCACCACGTCTCCCTCAACTACACCTTGGTGGATGGCGCCATGGTCGGCCCCACCCCCAACTTCTTCGGAGCCAATCCTGGCCAGGTGCGCCACGGCGAGCACCAGGGTCTGCGCGCCCTCAGGGACGAAGAGGACCTGGGCCGGCAGCTAGTGAAAGAACTGGACGCCCCCCAGCGGCAGGCAGCCCTGATCAACGCCGAGGCCCCCTCCGACGTCCTCACCCGCAACCTGGCCCAGGTGGGGGACGAGGTGAATCCAGAGGGCCTGGCTGGAAACCAGATGACCAGCAGCCAGCGCCAGGTGCTCAAGGCCCTGGTGCAGGTCTACGTGCAGCGCCTGCCCGAGGAGATGGCCCAGGTGGAGTGGGGCAAGCTTGAAAGCACTGACCTGGGTACCCTCCACTTTGCCTGGGCCGGCGGCCTGGAGCCCGGCCAGCCCCACTACTACAGGGTGCAGGGCGGCCATTTCCTGGTCGAGTACGACAACACCCAGAACGACGCCAACCACATCCACGCGGTGTGGCGCGACCTGGCCAATGACTTTGGCGCCGATCTCCTGCGCCGCCATTACCAGCAGTCCCACTGGCCGTGACCCGCGATCCGGCACTGCGGCGCGAGGTCTTCTTCGCCCAGCTACACCGTACCTACGCGCCCCATCAGTTCGACAACTGGCTGGTGTGGGGCGGCAACCTGTCCATCCAGCTCGACGGCGAGCGCTGCGCTCCTACTTTGGCCCGAGCCTTTGTCGGCCCTGCCCATCCCCAGGCCAGGGCCAAGGTGCGGGTGGAGCTTTTCGTCGCTGCCGTAGCCGCGGCACAGGTGCGGGAGGGAGACGCAGACGTGCGCCTGTGGACCGACGCGGACCAGCGCGGCCAGGTCGATGCAGAGGGCCGCTTCCAGCCCGGGCCGGGCCAGCACCTGCCCATGCACCTAGTCTGCGACGACCAGGGAGCGCCGATCCTCTCTGCCCAGAACCTTGTCTTCGAGTCTGCCGAGTTCAGCTTCTCCGTCACTGGGGTCTTCAGCTACACGGCTCAATTCTCCGCCGATCCCCTGCCCCTCGACGACCCGGAGAAGGAGTGGGTCGGCCTAAGCCAGCTGGCCCACAACCAGGACGGGGTGGTGGTGGTCAGTCCCCAATGGTTGCGCTCAGGTCCTTCGCTGACGGAGGTCTGCGTGCGCAAGGTGGGTGCCCGGTTGGAGGGGGGGCATTTCCGCAGTGGGCGCTTTGCCCAACTCACGGATCTGCTGGAAGACCTCCCTGTCGACGTGGTCTACCTGCTGCCCTTCTTCAAACCGGGGTTCTGCGACCTGCACACCGGCCAAGACGTGCGCAAGGGCGCCCTGGGCAGCCCGTACGCCGTGGCCGATTTCTACCAGCTCGACCCCGAGCTGGTCACGCCACCGGAGGAGGTAGACCTGGGGAGACTGGCGGAAGAGGGGCTGGTGCGGGAGAGCGACCTGGAGGGTTGGGGGATCAGCCCAGCCGAGTTGGGGCGAATGACCGCTGCCCTGGCCCTGGCCCTGCGGGGCCGCGAGGCCCTGGTGCAGCTGATCGGCAAGGCCGAGTTGCGGCAGCTGACCCGCCGCGCCCATCAGCTGGGCAAGCGGGTGATCTTCGACCTGGTGCTGATGCAGACCAGCCGCGACAACCCGCTGATCCGCCGGCACCCCGAGTGGTACGTGCGCGACCAGGAGGGCCGGCCCGCCATCCACCGGATCGCCTGGCTGGTCTATTCGGATGTGGCGCTCTTGGATTTGGTCTTCAACCAGGCGTTGCAGGAGTACCTGCTGGAGGTAGCCCCCTACTGGATCGGGCAGTGCGGCCTGGACGGGGTGCGCATCGACGCCAGCCAGACCGTGGACCGCCCCTTCCTCAAGCGGATCAAGAACCGCATCAACACCGTGCAACCCGAGGCCCTGGTGCTGGGCGAAACCCTCTGCGCCCTGGACCAAGCCGTGGACGTGCCCGCCGATGCCATCTACGCCCTGTTGGTGGACTTCCACCGCGACGTGGAGCACGCCCGCCCCTTCGTCCAGTTCCTCGAAGAGATGCACGCCCGCTTTGCTGCCCGCACCCTGGCCCTGGCCTACTTCGAGAACCACGACAGCCCCCGGGCCACCCAGGTGTGGCGCGAGAAATATACCCGTCGGTTACAGGAAGACCCCGATGTGGCCCGCTACTGGCGTGAATTACCTTGCCCAGTACAGCCAGAACCGGCCCAGCGCCCGCTCCTTATGGCCCTCCTGAAAAACCTCCAGGCCACCCTCATCGACCTGTCGGCCGGCCTGGCCGGGCGCAGCAATCTGCTCTATGGCCTGGAGTGGGGAAGCACCTGGGGCGCGGAGGATCGCACCGACTTCGAGAACCCCACCCTGGTCCAGCCCCACCAGGCCTCCCGGGAGCCCCGGGCCTCCCTTGCCCGGGCCTACCAGCTTCTGCACCAGCGCCGGGCCACCTGGGGGGAGTTGAGCGTCGGCGAGGTGTACTACCTGCGCAACGAGTTCGCTGGCGGCGATCCCGAGGACCGGGTCCTGGCCTACACCCGCCACACCGGGCAGGGGGCTCTGCTGGTGCTGCACAACCTCGACAGCAGCCGGCCCTGCAGCACCACCTACGCCTTTGAATATCTCTCCTTTGCCACGCGGGAAACCCAGCCCCTCTTCGACACCTACGCGGTCTTCCAACTGCCCACCCCGCCACTCCCCGCCTGGGAGCCCCAGGGCTTCACCTTCGAGCTCCAACCCCTCCAAAGCTTGGTGCTGCGGCTCGGTAGCGCTGAGGGTCGGTGATCCAGAAGGTCGGGGGTGCCCTGGAGGTAGCTCCCGACCCAATCTTGCTCGATTCTAATGTTGTGCCTACTTTCGTTAACATCCATCCCGCCTTTTTCTGATCCTTTTTTCCCCGGAGCATCCCATGAAAACAACCCTTTTGCTCGCTGGTATTGCCTTGTTTGGATTTGGGGGCTGCGGCGCCAAAGAGCCCGAGGTCGAGACCGAGGACCAGAAGATCATGTACTCCGTCGGCCTGGGCCTGGCCGACGGCAGCCTGGCCCACCTCAAGGAGCAGTTTACCGCCGATGAACTAGAGCTCATCGCCCAGGGCTTCAAGGACGCCATGGCCAACAAGGAGCGAATGGTGAGCATGGACGAGTACGGCCCCAAGATGGCCGAATTGCTCAACCAGCGCATCGCCAAGGCCGCCGAAGGCAAGAAGGCCGAAGGCCGGGCCTTCCTCGACCGCGCCGCCAGTGAGCCGGGCGCAACCAAGACCGCCTCGGGTCTGGTCTATCAGGAGTTGGTGGCCGGCACCGGCCCGCAACCCGGCCCCACCGCCAAGGTGCAGGTCCACTACACCGGGTCCTTCGTGGACGGCCAGGTCTTCGATAGCTCGGTGCAGAAAGGCCAGCCGGCCGAGATGTCCCTCCAACAGGTTTTCCCCGGCTGGGCCGAAGGAGTGCAGTTGATGAAGGTGGGGGGCAAGGCCAAACTGGTCATCCCGCCCGAACTGGCCTACGGCGACCGCGGCATCCCGCAGCGCATCCCGCCGGGGGCCACTCTGATCTTTGAGGTGGAGTTGCTGGGGGTTCTGTAAGTCCAAAGAGGAGGAACCGATGGCTGCCAAGATCGGCGTCATCCACTACAACTGGCCCGGTTACGACCTCGAAGGATTTCTCGCCAGGGCCACCCAGATCGGTTTCCGCTACTGCGAATTGCAGGTCGGGGACGTGTGGGACGGCCAGTCCCGCGATGGCGAGGAGCGGGCCGCGGCCGTGCGCAAGCTGGTCAAGAAATACGGCATGGAGGTTTCGGCCCTCACTGCCGGCAACGACTTCATCCAGGCAAACCCGGCCGACCTGCGGGCCCAGGTCGAGCGCTGCGGCTACCTCTTTGGGCTAGCCGCCCACCTGGGGACCGATGTGCTGCGCATGGATGGGGGCTGGAACCGCAACAACCAGGTGCCCGACCAGAGCAAATGGGACGGCCTAATGCTGGAGGGCTTCCTGCGCTGCGCCGAACTCGCCGAAAAGGCCCAGGTGCGCATGGCCCTGGACAACCACGGGGTGTCCACCAACGATGGGGACTGGCAGTTGAGACTGATCCAGCGGGTGGGCTCAAAACGCCTGGGCGTGAACCTCGACACCATGAACTACCGCTGGTTCGGCCACTCCCTGGAGAAGATCGACCACTTCTACCAGATCCTGGCCCCCCACACCTTCCACGTCCACCTCAAGGACGGCACCAACGACCAACCCCGGGGCAAAAGCTACAAGGGCGCGGCACTGGGAGAGGGGGAGATCCACCTCGGCGCGGCGGTCAAATACCTGAAGGAAGCCGGGTACCAGGGGGCCTGGGCCGCCGAGTACGAGGGGGCTGAGTTGCAGGGCGGGGTGGGGTACGAGAAGTGCCACCGCTGGATGGCGGCGCACCTATAGGGGAGGGGGCTGCTACTCGCGGTCGACCTTCCGGTCGCGCACGGAGGTCCGTTGCTTGTGGGCGGCTTCTTCCTTTTCCAAGGTAGCCATCTCTTCCTTGATTTCGGCGATCCGCTTGGCCAATTTGTTGCGTCTGTCGACCAGCGTGCGCTGGCCGTGATCGGCGACACCTTTTTGCGTCTGGGCGCTTTTGAGCCGGTCGTACGCCCCCTGGCGGATATGCACCACCTGGGCCAACTGGATCTTCATCAGATTGATCTTGTGAGCCGTCACGAACTTGGCGACCACCACCAAGATGATCATCACCAGCATGATCGCCAAGGCAAAGAAATCAAAGGCATTCATTCGATCTGCTCCTCCTCATCTGCCGGCCTTGCGCTTTTCCTGACCGTTTAAAAGTATATCTTCATTCCAAATTCTGCAAGAATTCCCGCTCAGCGACCCAGTGCCAGTTGCTCGAAGCGCTGGCCCAGCCGCTTGGCGGAAACCGGCTGGGCCGTGCCCAGCTCCTGGGCAAAGAGCGACACCCTGAATTCCTCCAGCAGCCCCCCGCATTCCTCGGCCAGCGCGCGCCGGCACCCCTCCCCGGCGCCGGGGGAACGCCAGAAGCGCCCCAGCGCCTCCTCAAAGGGCCGCACCTGCGCGGCCCGCCGCGCATCCTTGGCCGGGCTGAGACGGGCCCGCTCGGCCCGCAATAGCACGGCCTTGAGGTACCGCGCCAGGTGGGGCAGGTGTGCAAACGCGGTTTTCCGGAGGAAGTGCTTGGGCAAGAGGCGCTCCACATCGGCCTGAATGCCTGGGTAAGGATGGGGGCAGAGCCGGATCTGCTTGTAGGTCTGTAGCAGGGCCTCGATCAGGTCGAGGAACTGGGGCACCAGGCCCCGCAACCGCGCCCTGGCCTGGTCCTTTCCGGCCATAAAGCTCTGTTCGTCTAGCGGATACAGTTGCTCGCGGGCAAAGGCATGGGACTTCAGGTGGATCAGAGCATCCTCCTGTAGTTCCTGCGGGGTGCCCAGGGAGCGGTAGAGGTCCTTGAACAAAGAAAGGCCGCTTAATTCCTTTTTGGTATGGCCCAGTTCCGCCGAAAACTCCTGCTCGTACAGGCCCAACAGGCCGGCCCGGCTGCCGGCCTCAGCCTCCTCTTGGTTCTTGTGGAGTTTGAGCCTTACCCCATCCTCCGCCACCTCCAGCCCCGGATACCCCCACAGCGGCAAGCCGGCCACTGCCGCCACCTCCACCCGCTTGGGCAAGGTCCCCAGGGTCCAGCCCTTCAACCCTTCTCTGGACCACTGTGCCACGGCCTTTTTCCAGATCTCTAGTTCGGCGGGGGCCTTGCGCCCTTCCAACTGCTGGGTCAGCGCCCCCAGGTCGCGGCTGGCCAGCACCGGCTTGCCCTCCACCCCCTGCACCTCGACGCGCATACGCAGATGGGTCGGCATCTCGCTTAGATCCCAGTCCCTCGGCTGCACCCGCACCCCGTACTGGTGGGTGATAAATGCGTCCAGGGACTCGAGAAAGCTCGGGTGGGTGGGCTGCAACTGGCCGGCGATCTGGGCGGCTCGCTCGTTGATGGGCATCAACTGTCGGCGCAGGGCCTTGGGCAAGGAGCGCAAGAGGCAGGCGACCTTTTCTGCCAGCAGGCCGGGCACCAGCCATTCGAGCACCTCCGGGTGGATGGCATCGACCAGCTTGTAGGGCAGCTTCAGGGTCACCCCGTCCTCCTCCTGGCCGGGGCGGTACGCGTACTCCAGGGGCAGTTCCCGGCCGTCCACCACTAACGCGTCGGGGAAGGCGCCCAGGTCGCGGCGCTGTTTTTGGTCGCCGAGCAGGTCTTCCTCTTTCATGAGAAGGAATTCCGGTTCGGCCGGCCTCCTTGCCCGCACCAGCCGGTTGAGATCAGGCACCGAGGAGATCTCCTCCAGGTGTTGGGCGTAGAAGTCGTACACTGCCTGATCCACGTCGACCCCCTCGCGGCTGCGCACCCTGGTCTGCCAGGTTTCCACCTTCTCGCGCAGTCGGCGGTTGTGCTCCAAAAAGACGTGGGGGGCGCGGATCTGGTCCCCGACCAGGGCCTGGCGGATGAACAGTTCGGTGGCAGCCTTGGGGTCCACCCGGCTGTAGGGCACCTGCCGGGTGGCCACCTCCAGGCCGTAGAGGATGGCGGTCTGCCGCACCAGCACCCGGCCGGCGCGGATGTTCCAGGCCGGGTCCTTGTACGAGTAGCGGCACAGGTGCCCGCCCAAATCCACAAGCCACTCCGGCTCAATGCGGGCCGCGGTGCGGGCGAAGAGGCGCGAGGTCTCCACCATCTCCGCCGCGGCGATCCAGGGCGGCGCCCCCTTGCCCTTTTCCACCCCTTCGCCGCTGCTGGCGCGGGGCGCCTTCTTCTGGAACAACCCCGAACCGGGGAAGAGCATGACCTCGCGGCCCCGCGCCGCCTGATAGAGGTTGTGCTCCTTCTTGCGGGCCACGTTGCTGAGCAGGCCGCTGACAATGGACCGATGGATCGCGTCGTACGCTGCGCCCTTTTCGTTCCAGGTGAAGCCCCCCAACTCGCACAGGGTCTCGCTCAGTTGCGCGTGGATGTCGCGCCACTCGCGGATGCGGGTGTACGAGAGGAAGTGGGTGCGGCAGAAGCGGCGCATGCGGCTCTGGGTCTGCAACTCCTCCAGTTCGGCGTGGTACGCGTTCCAGATGTTGAGCAGCACCAGAAAGTCAGACTGGGGATGGGCAAACCGGCGGTGCATCTGGTCCGCGGCCTCCTGTTGCTCGGCGGGCCGTTCGCGCGGGTCCTGAGCACTGATGGCCGCGGCGATGACCAGCACCTCCTCCAGGGCCCCTTCCTCCTGGGCCTGGAGCAACATGCGGGACACGGTAGGCGAGGCGGGCAAACGGGCCATGCGCCGCCCCAGCGGGGTAAGCTGGCGCTGCGCGTCGATGGCGCCGAGTTCTTCGAGCAACTGGTACCCCCCGCGTATGGCCTGAGCCTGGGGCGGGTCGAGAAAGGGGAATTCCTCCACCTGGCCCAGGCCCAGGTCCAACATGCGCAGGATCACCTCGGCCAGGTTGGTTCGCTGGATCTCGGGCGGGGTGTAATAGGGCCGGGCCTGGAGTTCCATTTCTGGATACAGGCGCACGCAGATCCCCGCGGCCACCCGCCCGCAGCGGCCCTTCCGCTGGGCGGCGCTGCTCTGGGAGATGGGCTCGATGGGCAGGCGCTGGGTCTGGGTGCGCGGGTTGAACCGGCTTAGGCGGGTCAGGCCGGCGTCCACCACATAGCGGATGCCCGGAATGGTGAGGGAGGTCTCGGCGATATTGGTGGCCACCACCACCCGCCGCCTTCCCTCGAGGGAGAAGGCCCGCTGCTGTTCGGCGGCGGTGAGCCGGCTGAAGAGGGGCAATATCTCCACCCGGCTGCCCAAGCGGCCTTCGAGCAACTGACAGGTCTCGCGGATGTCGCGCTCGGTGGGCATGAAGACCAGGGCGTCGCCCCCCTCCCCCTCGGCCAGCAACCGCTCCACGGCCAGGGCCGCTCCCTCGGTGTAGGAGAGATCCTCGCCCTCGCCCAGCAGTTCTTCGAGGGGCCAGTACCGGGTCTCCACCGGGAAGAGGCGGCCCGAAACCTCGATGACCGGGGCCTGGTCAAAGGCCGCTGCGAAGGCTTGTGTATCGATGGTGGCCGAGGTGATGATCAGCTTGAGGTCCGGATGTTGCCGGCGGATCTGCCGCAGGTATCCCAGGAGAAAGTCGATGTTGAGGCTGCGCTCGTGGGCCTCGTCGATGATGAGGGTGTCGTATTTGAGCAAGAGGGGATCGCTGTGGATCTCGGCCAGTAGTACCCCGTCGGTCATCATCTTGACGTAGGTCCCGGCCGAGGTCTGGTCGCTGAAGCGGATCTTGCAGCCCACCTCCCGGCCCCACTGCACCCCCAATTCCTCGGCCAGCCGGCGCGAAAGCGCGAGGGCTGCCACCCGGCGGGGCTGGGTCACCCCGATCCGGCCCTGCACCCCGCGGCCGGCCTCCAGGCAGATCTTGGGCAATTGGGTGGTCTTGCCCGAGCCGGTCTCGCCGGCCACAACGACCACCGGGTGGTCCTTGATCGCCTGGAGGATCTCGTCCCGCCGCTCGCTGATGGGCAACTCGGACGGGTACGAGACCGCCGGGACGCGCTGTCGCCGCGCCGCTAGCCGACGCGCCGAAGCCTCGGCCCGCTGCCGGAGTTTTTCCAACTCCACGCCAGGGGAACGCCGGCCTCGGCGCAGCTCGTGCAGCCGCCGGCCCAGGCGCACCCGCTCGTCCAACATACACTGGGGCAGCAGGGCCTCAAGTGCGGTTTGTTCGGGGCTACGATTATGTTGATATTTTTCCACGGTTCTCTCAGACTTCGACACTGCTCTCTCATCTATGAAAACTAGAAAGGGTCACCATGTCCAAAAAATCTGACAAGGTCGTCAATCTTGCGATGGTCGGCTGCGGCGGCATGGCCGGGGCCCACCTGGGCGGGTACGAGGAACTCTGGCGCAAAGGCGAAAAGCGTTTCCGCATCACCGCCACGGTCGATGAGGTCGAGGACCGCGCCCGCGCCTTTGCCAGCCGCATCAAACAGAACATGGGTTGGCAGGTGGCCACCTACAAGAGCGTCGATCAGTTGCTCAATCACCACGCCGCCCTCGACGGGGCCGACATCTGCAGCCCGCACGGCCTCCACCACGTCCTCGCCTGCCAGCTAATGGAGGGCGGGGTGAACGTGCTAGTCGAGAAGCCCATCGGCATCACGGTCAAGGCCTCCAAAAAGATCATCGCCACGGCGAAAAAGTGCAAAAAGGTCGCCGCCACCGCAGAGCAGTGCCGGCGCAGCATTGGCCAGCGCACCATCCATTGGGCCTTTAACCAGAGCGCCCTACTTGGCGATCCGCGCTTCTGGTTCGCCGTCAGTGTCAACTGGCAGGACCCCGCCCAGTTCCCTAACTGGCACTGGCGGGTGGACCGCAAGCTGGGGGGATGCGGTATGGTCATGGACAGCGGTGCCCACTGGGTGGACACCATGCGCTACTGGTTCGGGGAGGTGGAGAGTGTGTACGCCCGTGTCGAGCAGATCGACCGGCGCCCCCACCGCAAGGGGGACAAGCTGGTGCACGACGCGCGCGAGGATTTCTGGACCAGCATCCTCAATTTCAAGAACGGGGTGGTCGGCAACTGGTCGTGGACCATCGCCGCCCCTGGCAAGGGCTTCACCCAACTAACCCTCAGCGGCGACAACGGCACCCTGGTTGATTCGGACATCTTCCACCCGGCTGCCTTCCAGGCCAGGGGCGAGTGCCAGCTAGTGGACGGCACCACCTACAGCATGACCAAGCTCCAGCAGCTCTACCTTAAAACACTCTCCAAAAAACAAAAGGACTGCCTCTTCCCCTATGGGATTACCAACGGGACGCACCTGGAGTTGTGGGATTTCATCGACGCCCTCAGCAACGGCCGCCAGGTGGAGATCGACGCCGAAGAAGGTCTGCGCAGCAAGGCGATAAGCGAGGCGATCTACGAGTCGGGGGTCTCGGGGCAGGTGGTGAAGGTGGCCGAGGTGCTCAGCGGTAAGGTGAACGCGTACCAGCGCGACGTGGACAAGTATTGGAACCTCTGAATCAGGACCAGCGCTTGAGCCCGCTGCCCTTGCCAAGCTTGTTCAGACCGTCGAGCGCGGCGATCCGGTACCCTTCGGCAAAGGTGGGGTAGTTGAAGATGGTCTCCACGAAGTAGTCGGCCTTCACGCGGAAATCGAGGGCCATCTGGCCCATGGAGATCAACTCCGTGGCATGGGTGCCGATGATATGCACCCCCAGAACCTCCAGGGTCTCGGCGTGGAAGATCAGCTTGATCATCCCGCTGATGTCGCCGGCGATGGGGCCGCGGGCGATCTCCTTGTAATGGGCCCGCCCCACCTCGTAGCGCACCCCCTGACTCTGCAACTCCTCCTCCGTGGGACCCACCGAGGAGATCTCCGGGATGGTGTAGATCCCGGTGGGGAAGAACTCGGGGAAGCTGCGGGTCTTCATGGCAAAGGCATTGCGCACGGCCAGCCGGCCCTGCTCGATGGCCGTGGAGGCCAGGCCCGGGGGACCGATCACGTCGCCGGCCGCGTAGATGTGTGCGCAATTGGACTGAAAGAGTTCGTTGACCGGGATATTGCCCAGCTTGTTGAGTTCCACCCCGGCTTTCTCCAACTGCATGCCCTCCAGGTTGGCGATCCTCCCCATTGAATAGAAGAGGCTGGCCGCCCGCATGCACTCGCCGTCCTCCATCACCACCTCGGCCTGACCGTCCTCGCTCAGGCGCACCTGCTTGATGGGCTGCTTGATGCGGATGTCCATCTTCCCCTGCTGCCTGGCGTATTCGCAGAAGTAGCCGGTGATCTCACCATCCACCGCGCGCAGCAACTCGCGCCGGTCCAGGAGGAGCACGCGCATACCTAAAGCCGCGAACATAGTGGCGTACTCGCAGCCGATGATTCCGCCGCCCAGGACGATCAGGGATTGGGGCAGTTGCGTGGTCCGGAAGACCTGGTCTGAGTCGAGGAAGACCTCGGGGTTGTGTGGGATGTCGATGGGCTGGCGCGGCTTGGAGCCCACTGCGATCAGGAACTTCTCCGACTCTACCCGGTAGGAGATCTGTCCCTGGGCATTTAACACCTCCAGGGTATGGGAGTCGGTAAAGCGGCCGGTCCCGTAGATCACCTCGACCCCGTTGCCGGCGCACTGCTCAGCCAGCAGTTTGTTCTCGTCCTCGATCACCTTGTTGACCCTGAATGTCAGGTCGCTCATCAAGATCTCCCGGGCGGTCCTCTGCGCTTGGCCGTAGTAATTCGATTGCAGAAACCCGGTCAGATCGAGGATGGCCATCCTCAGGGTCTTGCTGGGGATGGTGCCAGTGTGCAGGCAGGCCCCGCCCAGCAATCCCAGGCGGTCGATAAGGACTACCTTCTTGTCGGACTTGGCCCCCTGTATGGCTCCCTTCTGCCCGGCCGGGCCAGCGCCGATCACTGCCAGATCCACCTTGACGGTATTCATCGCCATCCTCGCATGAGTTAGTACTTCAGCCTAACTGTACTCCCAGCGGCTCACCCGCCTCGGCAACGCCGGGGTGCGGCAGCCGCACCTTCAACCCCTTTGCCCCGTCCCAGACCATCTCCGCCACCTCCAGCCGGCCCTCTTTGACCTCGACCCGTACCTGAGCCTTGTTGCCCCGGCGGGTGTAGCGGATGCTGCCCCATGCCCCGTCCGCGGCAAAGAAGAAGCGGCTTTCCCTTTCCCCCTAGCAGGGAGCCAGTTCGAGCCGGCGCTCCGGGGCGCGGTACCGAAACCCGCTCAGGGCCAGGAGCAGGGCGTACGAAGAGCGGGCCCACGCGTAATACGAGCCGCATTCGTACTCGTTCCTGGGGTGTCCCACCAGGTCCTCGTAGCGCTGCCGCACCACGTGCACCACACTCAGCCCCTCCGCCACAAGGTCGGCCCAGATTAGATACCTGACCACTTGGTACTGGATGTCGCTCCACACTTCGTCCGAATATACGAAGAGAAGAGAAGGTTTGCCCTCCTTGGGCCAGGCGCACAGCAGCAGCCCCGGCTCGTCGTTGAGGGCGTATCCGGGGCGCTGCGGGTTGGTGTGGCCGCGCAGGGAATTGCGCAAATTATGCTTGAAGATCGAGGCGAGGTGTTTGTGGGTCCGTCTGCAGTTGAGGGCTTCGGGCAGTCCTAACATGGCGGCATACCACTTGCCGATCACCCCGTCGGAAAGGGAGCCAGCGTTATATTGGTATTTGGGGCCTTCGCTCTTGAACACTGCATTGGCTTCCTCCGAGTACCCGCCTATCCACTTGTCCAACTCGGCGGCTACCTTGAGGCCCTCCACCTGCACCTTTTGAACGTAAACCTCGCTGTTCCAAAGTTGCTTGTCGCAGTAAGCCTTGCCCTTGTCGGCGAAGATGCGATAACGCTCCACGTCCCCAGTGTGGCCCAGGTGCTCGGCCGTCTCAGCCATGGCCTGCAAGGCGCCCAGGAGAAACCTAATACACATCCCGTCGGCGCCTCAGAACTCGATGCGTAGCTGTCGTGGTGCGGCTCGAAGAGGGCGCCTTTCTCCTCCGGATCCCAGGTGTGGATGCAGTACGCCAGGCTGCGGCCGGCCAGGGGGTACCGCCCCTTCAGCCAGGCCCGCTCCCCGCTGATCTGCCAGTCGCGGTACAGCTTCATGATCCCACCCAACTGACCGTTTGAGTTCCCGGTCGCGCAGGGTACGTTCCAGGGCGGGGAAGAGGTGGGGGATGGCCTGGGCGTATTTACACACATGGATGCAGGAGCCGTGGCAGCAGCCGTTGCCGAAGGCACAGCCCTCCCAGCACCACAGCATACCGTCCTCCTGCTTGAGCACGGTGGGGGATTTGAAGATAGCGAGGTTGGCCGAGACCGCGTCGAACACGTAGCTGGGCAGGGTGGTGGAGAAGAAACGGCGATGGAAGGTCCGGCTGCGCTCCTCCAGGCCGTCTCCCAGCCGGTGGCCGCGTGGGCGCCGGCGGCCCAGGCGTCGGCGAGCCGGGTGGTATACCAAGGCGAGTAGGTGGAGGGACCACAGCAGGAATCCTTGGTGTCTTCTGCGTCGCAACAGGAGCCCGCCGCTGCGGCTGGCGGCGTGCCGGCCTTCAGCTCCGACGTGGGCACATGCCAGGCGTAGACCAGCGGGATCTCTGCCTCTTCCCCCTTTTTCAGTTCCAGATCCCAGAAGACCGTGGCCCCGAAGCGCAGGCCGACGATGGCCGCCTACGCGCTGCCCTTGAGGGGCTGCGATACGGCCGTGTGCTGCAAGCCGCCTGTCGAAAGGGTGTTGCTGAGCATGGTCAGGGTGTCGGACCAGCCGCCGGGAAACCAGGTGCAGTTGGCCCGCAGGCCAGCACGGGCCGAGACCACTGCCACGCTGGCCTTGTGCGGGGCGTTTTAGGCCAGTTCGCTGTCGAAGGAGATGCCGGCTACCCCCGGTGCCTGGCAAAACTGCACCCCGTGCCCGCTCAGGTCCGGGGCTTGGCGGGTGACTGGACGTTGAAGAAGTACTGGATCTTCACCGCGCGCGGCGAGCGATTACGCAGCACATAGCGCAGAAAGGCCGCCGGCAACCCCGAGCAGCGTTCGCCCCCTGGCACAAAGGGCGAGAAGGCTTCGAGGCGGACGCCGAGGGGCAGATCTCTGTCCCGCAGCCTCACGGTGGCAAAGGGGAATTCTCCCTTGACTGTGGCGCCCTCCATGTGCGGCAAACCTTCGTGGCCCGAAGGCAGGCCGCCGTTGCCGAAGCGCCCCTGGTCGTAGATGAAGGGGTTCTGCACCGGGCCTCGAGGACCCGCAGGATGCCGGCCTTTGCCCCGGCCCCCTGGTAGTGGACCGCGGCAAAGGTCATGGGGCCATGGCCAGTGGAGGCAGCCGGCGCCCAGCCCACCCAGGGGGAAGGCCATCTGTTCCAGGTTTTCGCCGCGATAGCTGCGCTGGCCCTTGGCGCCGGTTAACACCTTCGTGCTGTAAACGGTGCCCATCCTCTACCTCTTCTAACTCAGTCGCCCGGCCCCACCATCTTCTCGGGCCGCACCACCTCGTCGAACTTCTCCGCAGAAATCAGCCCAAGTTCCCCCGCGGTCTCCTTGAGGGTCTTGTTGTCCTGGTACGCCTTCTTGGCCACCTTGGCCGCGTTGTCGTAGCCGATGTGCGGGTTGAGCGCCGTCACCAGCATCAGCGACTGGTGCAGGTGCTCCTGGATGCGCTCGCGGTTGGGTTCGATGCCCTGAGCGCAGTGCTCGTCAAAGCTGACAGAGGCGTCGGCGAGCAGGCGCACCGAGTGAAGGAAATTGTGGATGATGACCGGCTTGAAGACATTGAGCTGGAAATTGCCCTGGGAACCGGCGAAACCCACGGCCGCATCGTTGCCCAGCACCTGCACGCAGACCATGGTCAGGGCCTCGCACTGGGTGGGGTTCACCTTGCCGGGCATGATCGAGGAGCCCGGCTCGTTCTCGGGAATGCGCAATTCGCCGATGCCGCAGCGCGGGCCGCTGGCCAGCCAGCGCACATCGTTGGCGATCTTCATCAGGCCCACGGCGATGGCCTTGAGCTGGCCGTGCGCCTCCACCAGGGCGTCGTGGGCACTGAGGGCCTCGAACTTGTTGGGCGCCGTGACAAACGGGTGGCCGCTGAGGGCGGCGATACGGGTTGCCACCTTCTGGGCGAACAGGGGAGGCGCGTTGAGCCCGGTGCCTACCGCGGTGCCGCCCAGCGCCAGGGGATAGAGGGGTTGGAGGGCGGCCTCGGCGCGGCGCGCCCCCTCGCGAAGTTGGGCGAGGTACCCGGAGAACTCCTGGCCCAGGGTCAGCGGGGTGGCGTCCTGCAGGTGGGTGCGCCCGATCTTGATGATGTCCTTGAACGCGGTGGTCTTCTGCTCAAAGGTGCCGATCAACTGGCGCAGGGCCGGCAGCAGTTGGCCGGACAGGGCCTCCACTGCGGCGATGTGCATAGCCGTGGGGAAGGCGTCGTTGGAGGACTGGCTGCGATTGACGTGGTCGTTGGGATGCACCGGTTTCTTGGAGCCCACCTCCCCGCCGGCCATCTCGATGGCCCGGTTCGAGATCACCTCGTTGGCGTTCATGTTTGACTGCGTGCCGCTGCCCGTCTGCCACACCACCAGGGGGAAGTGCTCGTCCCATTGGCCGGCGATGACCTCGTCGGCGGCTTTGACAATCAGGTCGGTTAGCTTGGGGTCTAAAAGGCCCAACTCCACGTTCACCAGGGCCGAGGCTTTCTTGACGATGCCCAGAGCGCGGATCATCTCCCTGGTGAAGCGGTCCCCGCCGATGCGGAAATTCTCAAGGGAGCGCTGGGTCTGGGCACCGTAGTAGCGATCGCTGGGCACCTCAATCGTTCCGATGCTGTCGGATTCGGTTCTTGTCTTCATGGCCTATCCTCTGGTTTATTCAGGTTCGAGCGTGGCGTTGGCCGATCTGGTCAACTGGTACAGCAGAGGATCTAGCTGCGCCCCATCCAAGGCATCCACCATCGCGTTCTGGACGAGCCGGCGCACGGTCTCATATCCCGGCGCCGTGGGCTCGGTCTTGCCGTAGTCGAGCAGGCCGTAGGCGATCTGGAAGTTGGGGTTCTCGGCAAAGTACGCCCCCAGGCCAGAAGCGGCGCTGCGGCGGGCCGGAAAGTACCCGCTGGCCCGCACCCAGCGGGCCTGTTGTTCGGGCTCGGTGAACCATTTGATGAAGAGCCAGGCGGCCAGTTGCTGCTCCGGGGTGGTGCGGCACAGGACCACACTGGCCCCGTACACGTTGACCACTGGCCTTTCGCCCTCGTAGGGCACTGCGGCCACACCCCAGGCGAACTTGGCCCCGGAGTCAACGGCCCTCTTCATGAAGGGCAGACCACTGGAGGAGCTGATGGCGAAGAGGAGCTGGCCGCTGCCAAATTCGCTGGTATCGCCGTTGGGCTCGGCCAGCACCTCCACCGCCCCCTCCGCTGCCAGTTCGACCAGCAGCTGCAGCGCGGCCTTGGCCTCTGGGGTAATGAAATTGTACTGGCTCTGCGCCGGGTCGATGAAATCCCCCCCGCGGCTAAATACCATCGCCGCCAGCCGGCTGGCGTCCATATCGAGCAGGTACCCCACCGCTCGCTGGGGGTTGGCGGCTTTGCTGAAGGGCTGGGCTTTGGCGCGCCGGCAGAATTGGGCGAACTCCTCCCAGTTCTGGGGTGGGTGGTCGCTGCCCAGTTCCCGCAGCCAGTCGGCGTTGTAGTAGAGGATCTCCATGGAGCGGTTGGGGGGGAAGGCCGTTTGGATGCCCCGCATCCGGTCCTGTTCAAGAAAGCTCTCGATGTAGTCGGCCCGGGCTTCGGGCGAAAGCCCCCACTTGGGCGAGTTCATGTAAGGCAATAGATCTACCACCCCGTCGGCCGAATGGTAGACCTGAGCCTGGTTCTGGTACGCCACCACCAATTGGGGCAGGGAACCGCCCTGGAGGCCCACCAGCATTTTGTTGTAGATGTGGCTGTAGGAGCCGCCGTACTCGCCTTTAACCTGGATGTTGTGGGGGTTTTCTCGGTTGAACTGGGCGATCATCTCCTGCAGGGCACTCTCGCGCTCCCGAGTGTGCTGGTACCAAAAGACCGCCGCCTGCCCCTGCGGGTCCACTTCGTCCGGGCTGGGCTGGGACGGCGGCGGTGAGGCGCTGCCGCAGGCCCCCGCCATCCAGGCCACCCCCCAAGCCAACCACCGCTGGAGCCGGGTTTGCCTCATGCCTTGAGCCCCGAAAGGGAGATACCCTCGGTGAATTCCTTCTGGATGAGGAAGTAGACCAGTAGCACGGGCAGGGTGGAGACTACCGCCCCGGCCATCTGGAGGTGGACCTCGGCGCCGGCCTCGCTGACGAATTGCTGGAGCCCCACGGAGATGGGCCGCCACTCCGGGGTGTTGGTCACTAACATCGGCCAGGCCAAGGAGTTCCACGAGCCGATAAAGGTGAACATCCCCACGGTCAAAAGCGGCGCCCGGCACAGGGGCAAGGCGATCTGGAGGAGAAAGCGCAGGTGGCCGGCCCCGTCCATCCTGGCCGCCTCCCACAACTCGCCGGGGATACCGCGCAGGAACTGGCGCAGCAGAAAGATGGCGAAAGCGCTGGCCATGAACGGGATGGTCAGGGCTGGCCAGTTGTTGAGCCAAGGAATGGGACTGTGCCGGTTCAGCCAGTTGATCAGCAGAAAGTTGGGGCCCGTCGTGACCATCTCCGGCACCATCATCGTGCCCAGGATGACCACAAAAACCACTTCCCGTCCCCGGAAGGGGATGCGGGCCAGGGGATAGGCCGCCATCAGCGAGAAAAGCAGGGTGCCGCCCACCTGCATCACCGCGATGATCAGCGAGTTCTTGAAATAAAGGCCAAAGTCGGCCTCCTTCCAGGCCAGGACATAGTTGGCCCACTGCACCTGCTCGGGCAAGAGCACCCGGCGGAGGGTCTCCCCCTCGGTCATAAAGGAGGCCAAGAGCATCCAGACAAAGGGCAACCCCGCCGCCACCCCGCACAGGCCCAGGCCCCCATAAGTCAGCCAGCGTTTGCCCCGACTGCTCTGGCGCTCAGTCGCCATAGAACACCCTCCGGCCCAGGACCCGGTTCTGCACCAGGGTGAGGACTAGAATGGCGATAAACAGGATAAAAGCCAGGGCCGCGGCGTAACCAGAGTTGTGGTTCTGGAAGATCTGGTCGAAGATCACCACGCTGAGCACGTCGGTGGTGTCGCGGGCCCCTGGCGTACGCAGGATGTAGATGTGGTTGAAAGCCTTGAAGGTGCCGATGATGGCCACCGTGGCTAAAAAGAAGAGGGTGGGGGAGATCAGCGGCAGGGTGATCTGGCAGAAAGACTGCCAGGGGCTGGCCCCGTCGATCTCCGCTGCCTCGTAGTACTGGCGGGGGATGGCGCTCAACCCCGCCAGCAGGATCACGGTATCGTACCCCACGTAGACCCAGATATTGTACAGGATCACCGAAACCAGCGCCAGGCTGGGAAAAAAGGTGTCCACCCAGGCTGGGTAGGTGGAAAAACCCAGTGCCTTAAGCCCCAGGGCTACTGCCGACTTGTTTTCGTACAGCCAGCGCTGGTTCTCAAAGCCCCAGAAAACCCAGAACCGGTTGGCCAGGGAGGAGGGGTGGGGGCTGAAGAGGGTGCGGAAGACCACGGCCGAGGCGATGACCGGGGTGATGTAGGGCAGAAAGTAGAGGACGCGGAAAAACCCTTTGCCCCGCAAGATATTGAAAAGCAGGCAGGCCAGGCCCGTCGAGAGGACCATTTCCGCCGGGATGGTTCCCAGAGCGTAGAAGAGTGTTACCTTAAAACCATTAAAGAGGCCCGGATCGCTCAGGGCGCGCACATAGTGATCGACCCCGATGAAGGCCTCCTGCTTGATCCGCCAGCGGTGCAGACTGATGTAAAGGGCATAGGCAATGGGCCAAATGCCGAAAACCAGCAACACCAACAGGGCCGGCGAAAGGAAGCCCCAGGCAATGGCCTGTTCTCTGAGGGGGATCTTTTTCAAACGGCGCTTTCTGGGGGCGGGCCAGGGTTTTCAGGGATCGGGTGTGGTGGTTGAACAATAATGAACATCCCGCCGGATTGTCAACCAGCCGGCGGTGTCTTTCCTGTTGCTGGCGCTTGTACTTAGGTGATTAGGAAACAAAAAGGAGGTATCCACAGATACCTCCCTTCCACAGGCTCTTGTACAAAAAAATAGACGCCCCTGAAAACATAGGAACGTCTATCTTGGCTGCGCCCCAGGGAGTCGAACCCCGATAACATGGTCCAGAGCCATGTGTCCTGCCATTGAACGAGGGCGCAATACTGTGATTAGTGGCTGGCGGAGAGGGAGGGATTCGAACCCTCGGTAAGGGTTAACCCCCTACAACAGCTTAGCAGGCTGCCACTTTCGGCCACTCAGTCACCTCTCCAAAGATCAGCAACTCCCAACTGAGAAGCGTTACTCAACTGGCGGAGGGCGAGGGATTCGAACCCTCAAGGGTGATTAGCCCGGCGGTTTTCAAGACCGCTGCCTTGCCAATTAGGTCTAGCCCTCCGTAGGCAGAGAGTTCAATATAATGGTCGCCGCCAGCAGTGTCAATGCGCGGAGGCTGGGGATTGTGTCCGTAAGTTTCTGTAAAAAGTAAAAGGCCACTGCTGTCCCGAGTGGGTGTATACTAGGGGTTACCGCTAACTCCTAACCACACCTACACCTGGAGGCAACAATGGCCCGCAGGCAACGTAGTGAAGCCGCCCCC
>Ga0194128_10000440_pt1 | contig 76180 bp, 73 predicted proteins | sample TA2KigCa65mmetaG_FD_148650 | JGI IMG/M metagenome (GOLD analysis project Ga0194128, IMG submission 148650) | Freshwater microbial communities from Lake Tanganyika, Tanzania - TA2015037 Kigoma Deep Cast 65m | ecosystem: Environmental > Aquatic > Freshwater > Lake | place: Tanzania: Lake...
TTCATGCCGAGGGCCGCTGGTGGCGGTTCCGTCTTAGGCCGCCCAGGGCTGGTTTTATACAGGTCAGCCTAAACAAGAGTTAGGCTCGCCTTGGCGTCGAGCGTCCGGGTGTAGAATCAATGGGTGAAGATTGACGAGTTCATCTGGTCTGATGATCGAATCGATCATATTGCCTGTCACGGCGTTCGACCCGAAGAAGTGGAAGAGGTTTGTTTTGGTCAGGCACTGGTTCAGCGTGCAAGGTCTTCCGGGCCAAACCCTGTCTATTACGTATTGGGGCAAGCCTCATCTGGGCGGCGCATCTTCTGCGTCATCATCCAGTTTCCCCACGGAAAGGGCTACCCTGTGACGGCTCGACCGATGACACGGTAAGAGAAAGAGCGATACAACCGATGGAAAAGACGATGACCAGACAGAAGCTACCGAAGACGGATTCCATTGAAGAGTTAGCCAGATTCTGGGACACCCACGATCTCACGGACTTTGAGCAGGAACTGGAGGAAGTTCGAGAACCGGTTTTCGCGCGTAGCAAGGGCGTATCCCTGAGCATCGACCTGCAACCTGCGGCGGCGAAGCATCTCAAGGAAATCGCTCAGTCCAAGGGGCTCAAGGAAACCAGCGTAGTCCGGCAATGGATTCTTGAAAGACTTGAACAGTTGCAGGGGGCTGGCCAACCGCCTAACAAAGCGTTGCAGCCGCCGGCGCAGAAACCGCGCCGCGGCCGAACGCCCAGGTCGTTAGAGAGCGACTGAACGGCGGTGACGTGATCATGACGATTCGATCTGAACGACTGCTCTTGCTCCCGATCAGCGAAGGCGATGCCGAGTCGCTACTGGGAGTATTCCAAGACTCAGCGGTGCGACGGTATCTCTTGGACGACGCAATCGTGTCACTCGACTGGGTGAAACACGAAATCGCGTCCAGTAATGAGCGTTTCGCGAGCACCGGCGCAGGACTATGGGCGATACGCATTACGGGAACCACGAGCATCGTGGGCTTCGTCGGATTCAGGGAGTTCTTCGACCCACCGCGACTTCAGTTGCTATATGGCCTCCTTCCAGCGTGCTGGGGACAAGGACTCGCCAGTGAAGCTGCGAAGGTAGTGTGCGACCATGCGTTCGGGGTCCTGGGCTTCTCCCGTATCGAGGCGGCGATGGACGAGCCGAACCGTCGGTCAATCGTGGTGGCCGAACGCTTGGGGTTGTGCCGACTGAGTGCACCAGTTCAGACGCATGATGCCACGGCGTTCTACGGGATCGACCGTGATACATGGAACCAGAAGTATCGAGCAACAGCGCTCTCTAACAACGGCATGCAGCCGACGCCGCAGAGCGGCGCGGCTGATGCCGGCCGTTAAGCATTGAGTTGAGGGCCTGTTTTGTTTTGGGGAGCGGACCCCGAGTGGTCAACATAACTGTTGCGAAATCCCCTTCGCACGAGGAGAACAGCGGTGGAATAGTCTCTGTCAACCTCTGTCAAGGAGCGCGGTCGAAGCGGTTCCGCCCGGATCACGCACTCGGAAGTTGGCCGCTCCCGTGGCGGTGGCGCTAGAACGATTCTACCGGACGAAACGGAAGCGGCACTGCGGGGACTCGAACCATGCTGAGGGATAGTCCGGGGCTCATCGAGACGATGAACCCAGCGCGTCGGCTTCGCTTCTGCGCTCTCAAAGAAACCACATCGGATCGGTAGACCCTCATGCCTTGAAAATCCCCGCCCGCAGGGCGGAATGCTCACTAGCGGAGAGCGCCCTCTCTCCATTTCACGCGGAACCAACACAATTTCAAGAGCTCCAGCGAGTTCTGTCTTACCCTCGCAGTATTCAGTAGCGCCGGCGAGCAGCGCGTCTCGGCTTCCCCATCGTCGGAAGACCGGCTTTCCGGGAAATGACCAGTCCTCTTTTCTTTTGAGGTTCAAATCGGCTTCAGTCGGCACTTCACCCCGTTCCAAGGTCAATTCGGCGAACCTGCGTAGGAGGATCTCGTCAGGAATCTTACTTACCAGTAGGGTCGTTCGGCGAGTACCCGGCAGCCTCTTGAAACGCGGACCACGAGCGCCAAAAGCCCCCCATCCAGTGATAGCGTGAGATGCCGGTCTCGCGTGTGAAGACGCGCTCACCTACGGCAACGCCCCCTCGTTCATTGCACAGGGCCTTGTATGTCTCGATGATTGACTCCGCCGCAAGTTTTTGCATTCTCGTCAGGTATTTCTACTGTATCCAAGAAATACTGCGCCAACTCAGAATTCCCCGCGCTCCTCCATCACAGTCTCGGCCATCGAACCTGGAACACTCGCCAACCGTTTCCGGACCTCTTCGATCGACGGGATCTGCCCCGCTGCTTCCGCTTCTGCCCGGGCACTTTCCATGAACTCCTGATCCAGAAAGGCCCGCCCAGGATCGTTTTCCAGAATCTCGATCCTGACCCGCTGCGATTCAGCAACCGAAACGGGCGAGAGCCGCCGGAACACCCCATTCTCATACACAGCATCCACTTGCTGTTTCATAGCTGCCGCCGTCGTGTGCCTGCTGGCGCTCGCCACCGCCGCTCAGACTCCCAGCCAGCCAAACGCCTCGGCCAGCCCCACCTTCGTGTCGCTAGGCCTCTAATACAACCGCCCGCAGGCCGCCGACACCTGCCGCGTCTTCTACCCCAAATCGAACTCAGACGCCTGGCGCGAAGGCTACCCGCTCGTCTACGATGCCCGCGAGCCCCAGTATCGCGGCTCCCTTGTCCAGCTTCAGCCCGCGACAACCTACGAAGTCCGCCTCGAAGCAGGCAGCGACAAGGTCACCCTTCAGGCCCGCACCTGGAGCGAGCAGTTCCCCATCGGCAAGACCACCATCCTCACCGGCGTGCCGCTTCCCGGTTTCAACGACGATTTCACCGGCGCCGCCCCCGACATCGGCGCTTTTGAAAACGGCGCCCCGCCTCTCCGCTTCGGCCGTCAATCCGCGCCCGGCTTCCAGCGCGCCCCCTGGGAACGGTAAAAGGCGCTTTTTCACCGCGGCGATATAATGAACCAATTGCAGCCATCGCCAGCTCCAGCAAACAACCTGTTTGAAGCTTACGAGACGGGTGCGTTCTACGACGAGATGTTCGAACAGCCAAGTGTTCCCCGGTCTCACTACGCGCCCCTGTTTCAAGTCATTGGCCGGTTGGACCAGCAACAATACCAGCAGCGCCGCGAACTGGCCGACCTTGCCTTTCTCATCCAGGGCATCACCTTCACCGTCTACAGCGACGGCCACAATACCGAGCGGCTCTTCCCCTTTGACCTCGTCCCGCGCATCCTCACGCGTGCTGAATGGGATCTCATCGAGCGCGGCCTGGCCCAGCGCGTGATCACCCTGAATCTTTTCCTCCAGGACATCTACGGCCCGCAGCGCGCGCTCAAGGACCGCATCGTCCCGCGCAGCCTCATCTTTTCCTCCCCTCAATTCCGCCGCGAGATGATGGGCCTCAAGGTGCCGCGCGGCATCCATACGCACATCTCCGGCATCGACTTGATCCGCGACTCCGCAACCGGTGAGTTCCTCGTGCTCGAGGACAACGTCCGTACGCCCAGCGGCGTCTCCTATGTGCTCGAGAACCGGCTCGTGCTCATGCATGCCTTTCCGCGCGCCTTCTCCCAATACGCGGTCCTGCCCGTCGACCATTACCCGGTCGAGCTGGCCAGCATCCTGCGCTCTCTCTCCCCGCGCGGCGGCGCCGACACCGTCGCCGTCCTCCTTACCCCGGGAATCTTCAACAGCGCCTATTTCGAGCACAGCTTTCTCGCCCAGCAGATGGGCATCGAACTGGTCGAAGGCCGCGACCTCGTGGTTGACTCCGGCATCGTCTTCATGAAGACCATCGCCGGGCTGAAGCGCGTTGACGTCATCTACCGCCGCATCGACGACGAATTCCTTGACCCGCTCGCCTTTAACCCCGATTCCGTGCTCGGCGTCCCAGGTCTCATGCAGGCCTACCGCGAAGGCAATGTCGCACTGGTGAACGCCATCGGCAACGGCATCGCCGACGACAAGGCGGTCTACGCCTATCTGCCGGAGCTGATCCGCTACTACCTGGGCGAAGACCCCATCCTGCGCAACGTCGACACTTACTTGTGCTCCAAGCCGGATCATCTTGCCTACGTCCTGGATCATCTCGAAGAACTCGTCGTAAAAGCCGTCGGCGAATCCGGCGGATACGGCATGCTCATGGGACCTGCCTCCACCGCCGCCGGGCGCCATGAGTTCCGCCGCCGCCTGCTTGCCAATCCGCGCAACTACATCGCCCAGCCCGTCATCGGACTCTCGCGCGTCCCCGCGTTTGATGAAACCACCAACCGCTTCGCCGGCCGCCACGTCGACCTCCGCCCCTACTGTCTCTTTGATGGCGAAAAGGTCGTGATCGTGCCCGGAGGTCTTACCCGCGTCGCCTTACGGCCCGGTTCGCTGGTGGTGAACTCCTCCCAAGGCGGGGGCAGCAAGGACACCTGGGTGCTGAGAGGAGACGCCTGAATGCTGGCACGCATCGCCGATTCCCTGTTCTGGATCGGCCGTTACATGGAGCGCGCCGAGGATACCGCCCGCATGCTCGACGTCCACTACTACACCCTCGTCGAACGCCAAGGCTCCTCCCAAAGACTGCGCTGGGAGCCCATCATCCGCATCGCCGGCGAACAGGACCGCTTTTATCAGTTCCACACGGAGGCCGACGCCGAAAGCGTCTTCCACTACCTGGCCTTCTCCCCCGGCAACCCCAACTCCATCCGTGAATGTGTCGAGCGCGTCCGCGAAAACGCCCGCACCATCCGCGAAATCATCTCCCGTGAAATGTGGGAAGACATCAACGGCTTCTATCACGAGATGAAGAATTTCCAGCCCGAGGAGGAGTTGCGCGGCGGGCCGCACCGTTTCTGCCGCCGCGTCATCTTCGCCTGCCACCGCTTCAGCGGCGTCAGCGACGGCACCCTGCTCCATGATGAAGGCTGGCAGTTCATGCGCATCGGCAAGTTCCTGGAACGCGCCGAAATGACCGCCCGCATCGTCAACGTGCAATATCACAACCTGGTCGACAAGGAAGGTATCGAAGATGCCGACGACCATCAGTGGATGGCAGTGCTGAAATCCGCCGGAGCCTATCAGGCATACCGCCGCTGGCATCGCAGCCGCGTCGTCCCCCCGCGCGTCGCCGAGATGCTCATTCTTCATCCGGACCATCCGCGCTCGGTCCGGTTCTGTTTCACCCAACTCCAGCTGGCGCTGCGCGACATCAGCGGAACCATGCCCGGCGATTACGCCAATGAAGCCGAGCGGCTTACCGGCAAGGTCCTCGAATCGCTCCGCTACCACCGCATGGAAGAGATCTTCAAGGAAGGGCTGGAAGGCTACCTTGTCCGCCTCCAGGCCTCATGCCGCGAGATCGGCCACCAAATCGCCCGCCGCTATTTCTACTACACCGCTGCATGAACCGCTACAAGATCCACCACGTCACCGAATTCACCTACGACGGTACAGTCTCGGAGAGCTTCAACGAAGTCCGCCTGCGCCCGCTCGATGACGACCGGCAGAGTTGCCTTCGCTTCCGCCTCCTCACCAGGCCCCTGGCCCCGGTCGCCGCCCGCACGGACTACTACGGCAACTGGGTGCATCAGTTTAACGTCCTGGCCGGGCACAGGCATCTTCGCGTCGATGCGGAATCCGTCGTCATGGTCCAGCCGGTGGAGCTTCCCGCCGCCGGTGGAGTCTCCCTCACACAGCTTGATGCGATGAAGGATGACTTGGAAGACGAGTTCTACGAGTACCTGGCCCCCACCCGCTACGTGCCTCACTTGGAAGCCGCGCGAAAACTTGTCCAGGACGCAGAGCGCGAACCAGCCGGCTCCACGCTTGCTTTTGCGCAGACCGCTTCCAGCCTTGTCCACACCCGGTTCCGCTATGAAAAGGGCGCAACTCATGTGCACAGCTCCATGGAAGACTCCCTGTCCTCCGGCGCCGGCGTTTGCCAGGACTTCGCTCATCTGCTGCTGGCCGTGGTGAGAATGCGCGGGCTGCCCGGCCGCTATGTTTCCGGATATCTCATGCCGCGCAAGGCAAGTGAAGGCGGCAACAGCATGGAAGAAGTGATCGGCGGCCAGGCTTCCCACGCCTGGATGGAGGTTCATGTGCCGGAACTCGGCTGGGTTCCCCTTGACCCCACCTTCGGCCGGCCTGTCGGCATTCAGCACGTCCGCATCGCCTACGGCCGCGATTATGGCGACGTCACTCCCGTCCGTGGCGTCTACAAAGGCCATGCCGGACAGCATCTCTCGGTCGACGTCCTCGTTCTGCCTGCTTTGAACGAAGAAGGCCATGAGCTGCTGGTGGAAACCGCCGCCGGGCCCGTCGAACCGCCGCCGGAGAGCGTCCCCCAACAACAGCAACAGCAGCAGTAGTAGGCTCCCCGCTTTTCGATACACTGGCAACCGTGCACCGTCGCCGCTTTCTCCAATCGGCTCTTTCTCCCCTGCTCATCCCCGCCTCCGCCGCCTCCCCGCCAGTCAAGATCGGCCATCGCGAAGCCAGCATGCGCTTGGTGGGGGATCCGCGTGTTTTCGAAATCGCCAGTCAGATCCCCGGCTTGAATGGCGTCGAACTCCAGATCGTATCCGGCAAGCACAATCTCTGGAGCCGCCAGACCCTTACGCGCTACAAGAACGAAGCCCATCGATGGGGTCTCCGCATCCCCTCCCTCGCTGGGCCATTTCCCGCCGGCGCATCAATTCGCTCCCTCGATGCGGCGGACCATCTAAAGAAGGCCATCGAATGTGCCGCCTTCCTGGGAGCCAGCGTACTGCTTGTGCCCTTCTTCCGCGACAACTGCCCCGATATGTCCAAGCCCGAAGAATACTCGCCCGTTGTCGGGATGCTGCGCGCCATCGCACCCCGCGCAGCCGATCAAGGTCTGACTCTTGGCCTGGAGAACTCGCTCAGCCCCGCTGGTAACGCACAGCTCTGCGACTTTGTCGCTCATCCCGGCGTGCGTGTCTATTTCGATCTGGACAACGGCGAGTTCTATGGCCACCATGGCCAGATCGTCCCCGGCATCCGTCTCCTCGGCAAGGATCGCATCTGCCAGGTCCACGTCAAGAACGAAGACCGCCTGATTCAAGAGGATGGCCGCATCCCATGGCGCAAAGCGCTGGCGGAGCTGGCAGCCATCGGCTACGACAGCTGGTACGTGCTGGAAAGCCGCCACACGTCTACCCGGCAGTGCATTGACTCCACCACGAAAAACATGGAATTCATACGACAGGTTCTGCAACCATGACCAGACGACATCTGCTTACCGCTCCCGCCGCCACCTTCGCGCAAAACCCGCCCCCGCCAGGGATCGGCATCATCGGCACCGGCAACCGCGCATCGGCGCACTTCCGCGCCTATCCACAATTGTCCGAGGCGCGCATCGTCGCGTTGAGTGACCTTGAATCGGAGCGCATGGAAACCTATAACAAGACGCTGCCCCGGCGCGCCGCCACCTACACCGACTGGCGGGAACTCCTCAAGGACCCGCAGGTCGGCATCGTTGTCATCACCGCTCCCAACTTTCTTCATCACGATATGGCCATTGCCGCCCTCCGTGCGGGCAAGCATGTTCTGCTCGAGAAACCCATCGCCATAACCTATACGCTTGCGCGCCGTATTCAGAAAGAAGCCGAATCCAGCGGGCGCATCCTCGCCGTCGGCATGCAGCGGCGCTACTGGGCCATGGACGCACATATTCAGCAATTGGTGGATGGTAACCTCATCGGCCCGGTCCGCTTCATCCAAGTGAGCGAGTACCGCGGCGATTGGAGCCCGCGCGGCTGGCAATACACCGATCCCGCCACCGGGGGAAAACCAACTGGCGGTTTCTCAGGAAACTGGCCGGGTCCACGGAACTGGAATTCTCCGTGCACGCCTTCAGCCAGGTCACCCAGCTCGTCAAGTCACCACTGACCCGCTGCGTGGCCAGCGGCGGCGTGCTGCGTTACCAGGGCCGCGACATGCGCGACCTCTGCACTGGTCTCATCGACTTCGGCAATGGCGTCCGCTTCAACTATTCTTTCTGTCTTTTCTCCCAGGGCACGCCCGGCTCCATGACCATAGTCGGTGACAAAGGCACTCTCCGCCACTCCGGCGGCGGCAAGCTGCTGCTCGACACGCCGGGGCGCCCCGGACAGGATCCTCCTCCGCTTGCCGGACATTCCGGCGAGCTCCCCGAAGTCGAGATGTATAAGGAATTCTTCCGCGCCATCGCCGAGAAGCGCCAACCTGCGCTCAACGCGCCACTGGCTATCGAGGCGGCGAAGATCGCCTACGCCATGGAGATCGCGATCACGGAGAACCGCATCGTTACCGAGCGCGACTTTGCCTGACGCTAGCCCGCTTGGAGCATTTCTTCCCAGGTGACTTCACGCTTCAGGTCCATCGCCATGCGCCCCAGGATCGCCGAGAGCGTGCTCTCCACACCGCGCACCCCGGTGTTCTCCGGCTTCGCTTCCGCCAACCGGCTGACAAACGCGTTGATCGAATCGGCGCTGATCTCGCGCGGCGACCGCTCCTCGCTCACATCGGCGCGTCCTCGGAAATGCTTCCAGTAGTTCTCCGACGTCTCGATCACCCCGTTCGGGCCATGGAACTGCTCATACACGTTGCGGTAGAAGGGCGGCGCAAGCACCGTGCCCAGCAGCGTGCCTTGCACGTTGCCCGGATACGTGTAGGTGACCTGCCCATGGTCGCGCGTGTCGCCATAGCGCTCCAGTGTGCGCCCGCCCGTCCCAATCGCCTTCAGCGGCCGCGCGCCGAGGAACCAGTTCATCACGTCGATCAGGTGAATGTTGTTCTCAACAATCAGGTCGCCGGAGAGTTCGCGCCAGGCGCCCCAGCGCCGGATCTTCTCCTCCATCGTCGCCGGTCGAGTGGATGGTCCCGTCCTGCCGCCTTCGCTCTTCACGAATTGAATATTGGCCCACCGGATGCGCCCGATGGCGCCGGAATCGAGCGCCTTCTTCGCCTGCTGGTAGACGTAACCGTAGCGGCGCTGGAAACCGAAGCTGATGTGGATGCGCCGGTCGGCGCCGTCGGCCAGCTGCATGATGCGCTTGCAGTCGGCGATGCTCGACGCCGCCGGCTTCTCGATATAGATGTGCTTGCCGGATTTGATCGCCGCCTCGAAATGCTCGGCGTGCAGGAAGACCGGCGTTGCGATGATCACCGCGTCCAGCTTGGCATCGAGCAGCTTGCGATAGTCGGCAAAGACTTCCGGCGACTGCGCGCCCAGCCCCTTGCGGACCTGGTCCATCCGCTCCGGGTTCACGTCGCTGATGGCCGCCACTCGCGCGCCCGCGTTCTGCGAAACCAGCCGCGCCAGGTACGACCCGCGGTTGCCCACCCCGACGACGCCGATGCTCACGGCGGAGTTGGCGGCCGAGCCTTTCACGGCGGTCAACGGCAGTACAGCAGCCGAACGAATGAGATTGCGGCGTGTCGTCTTCATCAACACCCTCCTTTTCAGCTTGCATGCGCCGAGGCGCGCAGCAGGGTTTCGTGAACCAGCAACTCGTGGTCATAGGAATATCGCAGCGGCTGCCCGGTCCGTATCGCGCGTGCCAGATCTTCAAATTCGCGGACGTCCCCTTGCTGCGCCGGCACCTGAATCTCTTGCCAACCGGCCCTGTACGGCCCCTGTGCCTTGCGCATGTGCGCGCGCATCAGGCGCGTGCCCGAGATCGGCTGGATGAAGAAGGTGCCATCGGTGCCGATCACTTCAAACGACCGGTGCTGCCCGGCGCCCGCCATCTTCGCGTGGATGGAGATGGTGGCCAGCGCCTTCTCGTATTCGAGTACGGCGAGCGTGTTGTCGGCGAGCGTATCTTTGACGCTCGTATCGTGGCGGATCCAGGCGCGCACGTCGCGTGGCCGGCCAAGCAGCTCGACAATGCGGTCGATCATATGGCCGCCCAGCTCGAACATCGCCCCGCCCGGATAGCGCGCTTCAATGGCTCGCTGTGCGGCGTCGCGGTCGGAATTCATCGTCGCCCGAACCAGCTGCACCTCGCCGAGCCAACCCTTTTTTGCCGCATCCAGCGCCGCGCCGATGGCATCGTCAAAGCGATAGCCGTAGCCGAGTTGGATGGCGAGCTTCTTGCGCCTCGCCTCTTCCACCAGTTCGCGGAACGGCGCCATCTCCGGCGATGGCGGCTTCTCCAGGTGCAAGTGCTTGCCCGCCGCGATCACCTTGCGGCCCCACGCAATCGCTTCCCACACCTTGCACTCCACCAGCACAAAGCGGATGGACGGGTCGGCCAACAGCTCTGCTTCCGGGACCCACGGGATGTTGCGGAACTGCGGATCGGCCTGACGACGCCTCCGCGACGCCTCATCCGGTTCGCACGCGGCGACAATCTTGTAGTCCGGTGTCTCCAGCATCGCCTTCATCTTGCTTGTCAGATGGCTGTGCTGGGTTCCAAGGATGCCGGTGCGGATCGGCTCGGCGGCCGAAGCGGCGGCCATCGCCGCGGCCGGCAGAAACTGGCGGCGTGTCATGGTTACTCCTTAAGCAATGCGCGGTTTCAAATAAGCGGCGCTTTTCTTGACGGCTTCTTCCACCGACATCACGCCTTCAAAGGCTTGGTGCACGGTGACGAAGCCTTGGTATCCGAGGCGCCGGATCGAAGCCAGAAACTCGTCGTAAGCGACACCGCCCTTTTCCCACAGACCGATGTGGTCCAGCCGGACCGGGCCGCGCTTCCATGTCTGGACCACGGCCGTTCCCTGCGGATTCAGCCGGTGGTTCTGGACGTAGACATTGAACAGGTAGGGCTTCAACCGCTCGATCGTGGCGGTACTGTAATCCTCCCCGGCGATCAGGCAATTGGCAGGCTCAAAGATCAGCCCGAAGTTGGGCCGGTCCACCGCCTTCAGCACCCGCAGCGTGCCTTCGATGGTCTCAAACAGGCTGGCGCAATGCGACTGGTGAGCCAGCCGGATCTTGCGCTCGGCGGCTTCATCGGATGCGCGGCGCGCCCACTCCATATCCTCGTCCTTCTTCATGCAGACGCGGATCAGGCTGGCGCCGAAGCCCTCGGCCAGATCCAGATAGGGTTTGATGTTGCGCAGACAGTTCGGTCCCTGGTCATCGTTCTTCGGCACGGCGAAATCGCCCGTGACCATCGAGACTCCCAGCCCCGAGGCGCGGATCTTTGACCCGATTTCGGCGGTGATCTCCGGCGGAGTCTGAATGCCGGCCTGAGAGGCGCGCATGCACAGCGCGCTATAGCCATTCGATTTCGCCAACCCGATCAGCTCTTCGATCTTCATCGAAGACTTTTCCTTGTTGTCGAAAGCCTCGGCCACGCGCACGGAAAGCGACAGCTTCCTCTTTGGTTCCGCGGGCGCCGCCATCGCGGCGGCGGAGGCTTCGAGAAAAGTCCGGCGTGAAAGGTGCATGCTCCTTGAGCAGCATCCTATCACTTTCAGGAGACTTTTTCCGCGATCGATTTCGCCTGGACGAACTGCAGCAGATAATCCGGACCGCCCGCTTTCGAGTCGGTTCCGCTCATGTTGAACCCGCCGAACGGGTGCGCCCCAACCATTGCGCCCGTGCACTTGCGGTTCAAGTACAAGTTGCCGACATGGAACTGATCGGAAGCGTGGCGAAGCTTTTCCGGGTTCCTCGAATAGACAGCCCCCGTCAGTCCGTATTCGGAATCGTTGGCCAGCTCAAGCGCATGGTCGAAATCGCGCGCCTTCGTGATCGCCAGCACCGGGCCGAAAATCTCTTCCTGAAAGATCGCCGCCTTCGGCCCTACATCGGCGATTACCGTGGGCCGCAGAAAATAGCCATCACCCGGCGCCGGCTCGCCGCCCGTGATCAGCCGGCCTTCTTCCTTGCCCTTCTCGATATAGGAAAGGATGGTCTCGCGCGCGCCACGGTTGATCACCGGACCCATGTAGTTGCCAGGATCATCGGCCGGGCCCACGGTCAACTTCTCTGCCCCCGCTTTGACCTTCTCCACGAAGGCATCGTAAAGCGACTCATCGACGATCGCCCGCGAACAGGCCGAGCATTTCTGTCCCTGGAATCCGAATGCCGATGCGACGACACCCTGAACCGCCGCATCCAGATCGGCCTCCGCATCCACAATGATCGCGTCCTTACCGCCCATCTCCGCCACGACGCGCTTGATCCATACCTGGCCCGGCTGCGGCGTGGCCGCCAGTTGGTTGATCCGCAGGCCGACGTCGCGCGAACCGGTGAAGGAAACGAAACGCGTCTTGGGGTGCGTCACCAGCAGATCGCCGATTTCTGAACCGCTTCCAGTAACTAGCGACACCGACTCCGCCGGAAAGCCGGCCTCCAGCAGCAGGTCGATAAACTGCGCGCCAATGGTCGGAGTGTCCGAGGACGGTTTCAACACCACGGTATTGCCCGTCACCAAAGCCGCCACTGTCATGCCTGCCAGAATCGCCAGCGGGAAATTCCACGGCGGAATCACCACGCCCACACCGAGCGGCATGTAGCGCAAGTGGCCGCGCTCGCCCGGCAGTTGCAGCAGCGGCTCTGGGGAGTGAAGCCGCAGCATCTGGCGTCCGTAGTATTCGCAGAAATCGATTGCCTCGGAGGTGTCGGCCTCGGCTTCCGCCCAGTTCTTGCCGCTTTCGAGAATCAGCCAGGCATTGAACTCGAGTTTCCGCCGCTTTAGCAGCGCCGAGGCTTCCAGCAACAAGCGCACTCGCTCTTCGGCGTCCGTTGCCGCCCATTTCCGAAAGAATGCATGCGCGGCTTCGATGGCTTCCACCGCCATTTCCTTCGTTGCCTTTTGATGGACGCCTATCACCTCTGCCGGGCCGGAAGGATTGATGGAGGGGAGTTTCGCCTCCGCCTGCCGGCGTTTGCCTGCGATCAGAAGCGGATACTCACGGCCAAGTTTTGAGCGAACCGCAGCCAAGGCCGTTTCCATCGCCGCGCGGTTGGCCGGGATGGTGAAATCGGTATAAGGCTCGTTCGTGAAAGCGGGAAGCTTGGTCACTTAGCCTTGCACGAGACGGCGTCCACGGTCGAACATCTCGGCCGCCTCGTCGGCGATCTTGCGGCCCTTGTCGTAAAGATCGCGGCCCTTGCCCACCAGATCGCGGCCGGTGTCGGCAATTGCATCGCGGCCCTCCTCGGCTTTGCGTCCCAGATACCGCCTTGTTTCTTCTCCGGAGGCCGGCGCGAACAAGAGCGCGAGTGCGGCTCCAACCGCGGCGCCGGTGAGGAACCAGATCGCTTTCGAACTGTCGCTGTGATTGGCCATGGTGCTGTATCTCCTTCTTTCTATTTTACTAGAGTCGATCGTAACCGGATTGGGGTAAGGTGGAGGTATGAGTTCATCGCCGGAACAAACCGTCATCATCTTCCGCTCACCTGACCTCGGAGCCCGTGAGGAGGCCGAAACGATACGCGATCTTCTGGAAGGAGCAGGCATCGCGGCCGCCGTGCTGGCCGACGATGCGCCCGGCGTGCCGTCCGGAGTCGTCGCCGTCCGCGTGGCGGCGGCGCAGGAAAAGCAGGCCGAAGCCGTGCTCGCCGCGGCAAAGACCGCGCAGCCGCTGCCCGCAGACAACACCTCCAAGCTGGACCTGGTGGGAATCTTTGAAGGCGTCGGCGCGACCGGAGAGCTCGAAGCGATTTCCATCCGTGCGGTGTTGGATGCCAACGGGCTGCCCTCGGTGCTCGTCGGCAGTTCGACCATCCCCAATCTTCCGTTTGTGGTTCAGGTGCCGGCGGTTCTGGCCGCGCAGGCCAGGGAAGCGCTCGCCGAGGCGCAGCGAGCCGGAGAGGCAGCAGCGGAGGCAGCCGGGCAGGGCGGCGAAGCGTAGGGCCTCTTATTGGGGCGCCGGAGCCGGCAATGGGAACCCGGCGCTGCTTCGCTGGAAACGAGTCTGTGTCCTGAGAGGCCAGTTGCGTGCCTGCAGCCGGACGCGGCGCCCGTCTGAGACCACGGTGATCATCCCGTGCAAATCGGTTCGCCATACGCTGGAGTTGTGGCCGCCGAACCGTTCCAGCACCTCCGGGTGAGGATGACGGAAGAGATTTCCGGCGCCGTCGCTGATCAGCGCAAAGGCCGGCCGCGCGGCTTCCAGAAAAGGCGCCGTGCTGGAAGACTTGCTGCCGTGGTGAGCCACCTTCAAAACATCGGTTCGTCCAACCAGCCCTTCCGATACCAAGCGCGCCTCGATCTGCCGCTCCATGTCCCCTGTCAGCAGGAAGGAAGTGGATCCGTATGTGAGCCGCATCACCAGCGATTCATTGTTGTGCGCCCGCGCCTTGGGAACATAGTCTTCGGCAGGGGACAGCACCTCGACCCCGGCGCCGCCCCATGGCCGGCGCCAGCCGGTTGTGGGTTGCACGATCTCAGCGCCCATGCGCTTCGCACATTCGCGAATCGCGCGCCAGTTCCCGGTTTCCGGAAAAGCTCCCATCCAAAGCTGGCGCGGACGGAAGTTCTCGAGAATCGCGATAGCGCCGCCAATGTGGTCCTCATGCGCGTGCGTGAGCGCCAGCACGTCAAGGGTCTGAATCGACCGGCTCCATAGGTAGGTGGAAACGACGTCTTCGCCCATGTTGAAAGTCGAGGCAGTGGCGCGTCCGAATGCCAGCGAACCGCCGGTGTCCACCAGCATCATCTTTCCCTCCGGACTCGTCACCAGCAAGCTGTCGCCTTGCCCCACATCCATGGCGGTGAGTTCCAGCATTCCGGGCTCGTAATGCGGGCGGAAGGGGTGACTTATCAACGCCCACATCAACAGGCCGCACATGCCCGCCGCCGCCAGCTGCCACCGCCGCCTTCCATGGAAGGATGCCGCCACAAGAGCCAGCGCGATGAGCAACGCCGCGGCCAGCCATGCCGGCGGATCGGGCACGCGCCACGACGGATCAAAACCGGCATGGTACTGAGCGATCCGGCCGGACCAATTGACAATCGTGGTGGTGATCCAGACCAACGGACTCCAGCCGGTCAGCAGCGCCAGGAAGCCCGCCGGCACCAAGAGATTGGTCAGCGGAACGATGAACAGGTTCGCGGAGAGCCCCGACAAAGACACGCGGTGGAAGTAGGCAATCATCGGCAGCGTGAGCCCGGCTTGCACGACGGCGGAGACCACCATCAGCTCCCAGCAAAAAGAGACCACGCGTCCCGCCCCGGCGCACAGCCACAGGACCGCGCGATAGGGAAGCCGCGTCAGCAGGTTCATGGTTTCCGCGAGCAGGCGGATCTCCAGACGGAAGGAAGCGACGCGGGGCGGCAGGTGCAGATCCCAAGCCTGATTGTCGAGGGAACCAAGGGCGCGAGAGTATGGCAGCGTGGTGCTTTCCAGCAGGGGAACCGCCACGCCGCCGATGAGCGCCACAGCCAGAAAGGACAGCTGAAAGCTGGGATCAAACAGCTGTTCCGGATCGGCGGCAAGAAAGATCAGCCCGATGGCGGAGACGATATTGAGAATCCGCGGCGTGCGGAAGAAGAAGCGGGCGAGGGTATAGAGCATCAGGCCGGCGGCGGCGCGCAACACGGGGGTTCCGGCGCCTGTCATGAACGCGTAGATCCAGCCCACTGCGGTAGTGAGGATCAGCGCCAACGTCTGCGGGACTCCCACAACCCGGAACAGGAACAGGAAGCAGGCCGCCAACGTCGTGATGTGTAGCCCGGAGATCACCAGCGCGTGATAAGTTCCCGTGCGGCGGTAGTTTTCGATCCACACCTTCTCCAGGCGCGAGGCGTCGCCCGCCAGCACGGCTCTTGACAGCCCGAGCGCATGAGCATCGGAGGAGTAGACGCGGTCCAGCCGGTCCAGCACCGCCTGGCGCAAAGAGAAGATCGCCGCGCGCCACGGCGTACCGCAGTTGTTCCCGGTCACGCGAACCGAGCCGGGGTCGCGCGCCGAAGCCGTCCAATAAATTTGCCGCCGCGCCAGGTAGCCTTCGTAGTCGAAGGCTCCCGGATTGCCGTAGTTGCGCGGCTGGCGGAGCCGCGCCGGCAATTCCACCTCTTGCCCGTAGCGCAAACGAGGCGGGTCTTCGCCGTCCTTCAGATAAAACTGAACCCGCACGCGGGCGTCCCTGTCGAGCTCCAACACAAACACCTCGCGGCCCGGAAACAGCGCCGGCGGTTCCACGACGCATCCGGCCAGCAGCATTGTCTCGCCCGGTTCGAATTCGATCTCCGGCGCCGGTCCCGGGTGCCTCCAAATGTCCGTCAAGATTCCGCAGCAAAACACCGCCGCCAGCACGTTCAACAGGGTCAAGCGCCGGAGGCTCCGCCGTTGCGAAAGGCTCGCCAACAGCAGGTAGGCTGCCAGCGCGAACGAGATCTCGGCAAAAGAAAAATCTGCCAGCCGCGACAAAACTATACCGGCGGCGAAACAGAGGAAGGCCAGCAGCACGGGATTGGTGGAGAGCATGGACAGAAATGTAGTGCCGCCGCAGACTCCGGAGTCTCCCGGCCGTGATAGCCTAAGGTTTATGCGTCAAATAGCAGTTGCGTTGTTGATGGGAACGATATTCGCTGTTTCTTTGCCTGCGGCGGGAGCTTTGTCAGGAAGGAGAGCGCCCAGCTTTGCGCTCCCCGATCTCAACCTCAATTATCACGACATCATGGACTACCGCGGCAAAGTGATATTGCTGGAGATCATCAAGACCGATTGCCCGGTCTGCAATTCCTTCCAGAAAGTGGCGGAGTCAATCCGGTTGAAGTACGCGGGGAAAGTGGTGGTTTTGTCCATCGTGATGCCTCCCGACAATCAGACGACGGTAAGGCAGTTTGTCGGCCAGAACGCGGTGAAGTCGCCCATTTTGTTTGACTGCGGGCAGACTTCCGCCGTCTACATGAAGGCGACGCCGCGCAATCCCGAGATCGCCCTGCCGCACATTTTCCTCATCGATGGCAACGGGATGATCCGCGAAGATTATGAGTACGGCAACGGCAACGAGCCATACTTTGAATCGCTCGCGCCGCTCTCCAAGTCGATCGACGTTCTGGTGAAAGAACTTGGGGCCAAGCCGGCTGTGCCCAAGAAACTGCCCGTCACCAAGTCCGGCGATTAAGCCGAATCTGGCTCCACCGCGCCGCCGCGAAGGCACGGTAAGATAATAACGGACACGGAAGTCCCGGATTGCCTTCCGTGGGTCTCATACTCAAGGAGCCATCATGCCAGCAGACACGCTAACCATCATCGACAACCGCACCGGGAAACAGTATGAAATCCCGGTGGAAAACGACACCATCCGCGCCATGGACTTGCGGCAGATCAAGGTGAACAGCGGTGATTTCGGATTGATGCCCTACGATCCCGGCTTCACCAACACGGCGGCCTGCAAGAGCCGTATCACCTACATCGACGGGGACGCCGGCATCCTCCGTTACCGCGGTTATCCCATCGACCAGCTTGCGGAAAAATCCACTTTTCTCGAAGTCGCCTACCTCATTTATTGCGGCGAGTTGCCCACGCGGGATCAGCTCAGCCATTGGATCCAGCAGATCACCACTCACACGCTGCTCCACGAAAACACCAAAAAGTTCATGGACGGCTTCCATCACGACGCGCATCCGATGGGGATGTTCATTTCCACGATTGCGGGTCTCTCCACGTTTTATCCGGAAGCCAAGAACATCTTCGAAACCGACGTCCGGCGCAAGCAGATCTACCGCCTGGTTGCGAAGGTGCCCACCGTGGCCGCGTTTGCTTTCCGTCACCTGGTCGGGATGCCCTACTCCTACCCGGACAACGACCTCACCTACGCCGGAAATTTCCTGAACATGCTGTTCAAGAAGACCGAGGTGAAGTATCAGCCCAACCCGGTGCTGGAGCGGGCGCTGGAGGTTCTCTTCATTCTGCACGCCGACCACGAACAGAACTGTTCCACCAGCTCCATGCGTCTTGTCGGCAGCGCACAGACCGACCCCTACTCCTCGCTCGCCGCCGCGGCGGCGGCGCTCTACGGCCCGCTGCATGGCGGCGCCAACGAAGCGGTGCTGCTGATGCTTCAGGAAATCGGATCCAAGGACCGCATCCCGGATTTCATCAAGCGAGTGAAGGGCGGAGAGGGCCGGCTGATGGGCTTCGGCCACCGCGTTTATAAGAACTACGATCCGCGCGCGCGCATTATCAAGGAGACGGCCGATCAGGTTTTCGAAGTCACCGGCCGCAATCCGCTCCTGGACATCGCTATTGAACTGGAGCGCATCGCGCTGGAGGATGAGTACTTCGTCAAGCGGCGCCTCTATCCAAACGTCGACTTCTATTCAGGTATCATCTACCAAGCCATGGGATTCCCCACCGAGATGTTCCCGGTGCTGTTCGCCATTCCGCGCACGATCGGTTGGCTGACCCAGTGGGAGGAGATGTTACTCGATGACGATCAAAAGATTGGACGGCCACGTCAGGTTTATCTCGGTTCTGATGAACGCGACTATGTGGCGATGCATCTGCGCGCTCACTAGCGCGCTGCTGGTGGCCCCGGCCGCGGCGCAGGATCATGACCTGCTGATCCGCGGCGGCCGCATCGTCGACGGCACCGGAAACCCGTGGTTCGCCGGCGACCTTGCCATCCGTGACGGCCGCATCGCTGCCATCGGCAAACTCGAGAACTCCTCCGCCAAACGCGTGATAGACGCTGCCGGGCTCACCGTGTCGCCCGGCTTCATCGACATCCACAATCATTCCGACAGCACTGTACTGACGGACGGCAACGCCCAGAGCATGATCCGTCAGGGCGTCACGTCGATGATCTTCGGAGAGGGCGGATCGGCCGCGCCCGACAGCAACGGCTTCGCCGACTTCCGCGCCTACTTCGCCGAACTGCTCAAGCGCGGCGTCTCCACCAACATCGGTTCCTACGTAGGTTCCAGCCAGATCTGGACGCATGTCCGTGGACAGCGCGCCGGACCGCCGGAGCCCGCCGAGCTGGAGCGCATGAAGCAGCTGGTCCGTGAGGCGATGCAGCACGGTGCGCTTGGCGTCGCCAGTTCCCTCAGCGGCCCGCCGGGCGCCTGGATCGACACCGCCACGCTTGTGGCGATGTGCGAAGTGGCTGGACGCTACGGCGGCATCTATTCCACGCACATGCGCACGGAAGGCTTCGGCGTCTTTGAGTCCGTCGCCGAGGCCATCGAGATCGGCCGCCGCGCGCGGGTTCCCGTCGACATCATTCATCTGAAGATCGCCGAGCACAAACTGTGGGGCCAAATGCCGGAGCTGATCGCCACCATCGGCAACGCCCGCCGGGCCGGGCAGCAGGTGGAGGCGCACGTTTACCCTTATCGCGCCGGACAGAACAACCTCTCCAGCATCGTTCCGCCCTGGGCGCATGAAGGCGGACGCCAGGCAATGCTCGCCCGGCTGAAGGACCCGGCGCTGAAGGCGCGGCTGGTACGCGAGATTGAAAACGGCATTCCGGGCACCAACTGGTACAACCACTACACGGCCACCGGCGGATGGGAAGGCATGCTGCTGGTGTCCCTGTCCAACCCGGCGTACAAGAAATACGAGGGCCGCCGGATGAGGGAGCTGGTTGCCGACAAGGGCGGCAATGGCATCGACGCGCTGTTTCAAACGCTCACCGATAACGGCGGCTCCGTGCCCACCGTCTACTTCCACCACGACGAAAAGGACATGCAATATGCCCTCCGCCAGGACTTTGTTTCCATTGGAAGCGACGGGACGGCGGTGTCAGCCGAAGGTCCGCACACACGCGGCCATCCGCATCCGCGCTATTACGGCACCTTCCCGCGCGTGCTTGGCCGCTACGTACGCGAGCAGAAGCTGCTGAGCCTGGAAGAGGCCGTCCGCAAAATGACCTCCGCCAACGCCGCCAAGATCAGGATCTATGACCGCGGGCTGCTGCGGCCCGGCATGGCCGCCGACATTGCCGTTTTCGACGCGGAACGCATCATCGACCATGCCACGTTTGAAAAGCCGCACCAGTACGCCGAAGGCGTTCACTATGTCGTGGTGAACGGCGCCATTGTGTTTGACCGCGGCAAACACACAGGAGCAAGGCCCGGCAGGATTCTCCACGGCCCCGGCTACGGCAAGCCATGAAAGCGGGCTGGATCTCGGTTGCCGTTCTGGCGGCGCAAGCCGGCCCTCTGCACCAGGCCGTCCGCACCGGCGATCTGAAGGAAGTGGAGCGGCTGATTGCCGCCGGCGCCAAAGTGAATGAGCGCGACGCACTGGGCGGCACGGCGCTGCACGACGCCGCCTGGTCAGGCGACCAGGCCATCGCCGCGCTCCTGCTGCGCCACAGGGCGGACCCGAACCTGGCACATCGGGAAGGCGGCTCCACTCCGCTGCACTATGCGGTCATCACCAATCATCCGGAAGTCGCCGAATTGCTGATCCGCCATGGGGCGCGTCTGGATGCGGTATCCGGCTCCGGCGCCACCCCGCTGCACCTGGCCGCCAGCCGCGGCTATGCGGGGATTGTCGGCATGCTCCTCGATCAAGGCGTTGACGTGAATCTGGCGGACTCCGCCGGCGGCTCCGCGCTGGAAGAAGCTGCCTGGAAGGGCGAGTGGGAGACGGCCAGGCTCCTGCTGGCCCGCGGAGCCAGGGTGAACGCGGTCAATCCAAAGGCGGGCATGACGGCCCTGCACGCGGCGGCAGCCAAGGGTCATCCAGCCATGATCAGGCTGCTGCTGGAGGCCGAGGCGGATTTTTCGTTAAAGGACAAGGAGGGCTCCACGCCGCTGGAGGAAGCGCTTCGAAACGCGCATCCCCGCGCCGCCGAGGAGTTACTCAAAGCCGGAGCCAGGGTTTCCGGCGATGGCTTTGTGCAGGAGGCCGTGCTGCGCGGCAATGCCGAGCTGGCCCGTCTGCTGATTGCCTACCGTGCGCATCCCCTGCCTGACGGATTACTGCACGACGCCGCCCTGAAGGGCCACTTGGAGGTGGTAAGGCTGCTCATGGAAAAAGGAGTGCCTGTGAGTGGCCGCAATGAGATGGGCGCAACCGCGTTGCATGACGCCGCGCTGGCCGGCCACGCCGCCGTGGCGGAGTTTTTGATCGAACGCGGCGCCGACATTTCCGCGGCAGATCAGGATGGCTCCACGCCGCTTCATCACGCCGCTTCCTGGGGCAGGCTTGAAGTGGCGCGTATTCTCGTGGCTCGCGGCGCTAGTCCGGATATCCGCAACCAGGCAGGCAGGACCGCCGCCGATCAGGCCGATGCCGGCGGACATACCGACCTTGCGGCAATCCTGCGCGGCCGTTAGGCCGTACAAGCATCCCGCCGGCTCATGAACCGTTAATCTTGTTACAATGAGCGCTGCCGAAGGGGGTGCACACGTGTCGAAAACCATTCTTGGCTTGACCTTTTTCCTTTGCTTGCCGGCCGCTTCGTCTCAATGGACTCCTTTGCTGAATGGCAAAAACCTCGACGGCTGGGAGACTGTCGGCGACGGTGTCTGGTCCGTGATGAATGGCGGCATCCTGATGGGCGACCGCGTTCCGAAGAAGTCCGTCCACCAGGCTTGGCTGTACACGAAGAAAGAGTACGGCGAATTCGATCTCCAACTGGAGTACTGGACCCGCATCGGCGGCAACAGTGGCGTTTCCATCCGCGATCACACCCGCGCGCGCTACGCCGTGGGCGACGAGTGGGACCGCGATCGCACTCCTTCCCACAACGGCTACGAGATCCAGATCATAAACGGCTACGGCGGCAAGTATCCTTCCGGCAGCGTCTATCTGTTCGCGGAAGCCAAGCCGGGTCTGGAAAAGCCAAATGACTGGAATCTGCTCGAGATCCGTTCACGCAACGATAAGATCACCGTACTGATCAATGGCCAGCCCGCCTCGGAACATCCCGGCGATCCGGCGCGCCCCAAGAACGGGCCCATCGGACTCCAGCTGCACGACGCGAACAGCGTTGTGATGTTCCGCAATATCCGCATCCGCCAGATAGCGGCGAAGTAATAGCGCCGCCTACCGCGCCGCCAGAAACTTGCGCATCCGCTCCAGCGCCTCCATCAGGTTCTCGTAGGAGTTCGCATAGCTGAAGCGCAGGTAGCCGTCGCCGTGCTCGCCGAACGAGCCGCCATTCAGACAGGCCACGCCTGCTTCCTGCAACAGCGCCTCGGCCAGAACCTTCGAACTCATCCCCGTGCCGGTTACGTTCGGAAACGCGTAGAAAGCCCCCTGCGGACGCGCGCAGCGGAAGCCCGGCAGCTGGTTGAGCCCGTCGCAGAAGGCATCGCGCCGGCGTCGGAACTCGCGGACCATCTCTTCCACTTCCTTCTGCGGACCCTCCAGCGCCGCCTTTCCCGCCCGCTGCGTGAAGCTGGCCGTGCACGAGTTGGAATTCACCATCAGCTTGTTTACGGCCTCCACCAGCCACTCCGGCATCACGCCGAATCCCAGCCGCCAGCCGGTCATCGAATAGGTCTTCGAGAACCCGTCCAGGATGATCGTCTTTTCCAGCATTCCGGGCATCGAGGCGATCGACACGGGCTGCCCATCGTAGCAAATGCGCGAATAGATCTCATCGCTCAGCACGATCAGGTCCCGGTCACGCACCAGCTCGGCGATCTTCGCGATGTCGGCAGCCGGGATCATGCCGCCGGTCGGATTCTGCGGCGAATTCAGGATCACCATCTTTGTCCGCTCATTCAGCTGCGAAGCGAACAGGTTCATGTCGAAGCTGAATCCGCGCTCCTCCTTAAGCGGCATCGCCACCGGCTTGGCGCCCAGGAACCGGATCATCGATTCATAAATCGGAAACCCGGGGTTGGGATAGATGACCTCATCGCCTTCCTCAAGCAACGCCATCATCGGGAAAAAGAGGATGGGTTTGCCCCCCGGCACGATCGATACATGCGGCGGACCCACGTCGATGCCGCGCGTTTCGGCCACGTGGCGCGCGACAGTCTCGCGGAAATCCGGGTAGCCTTGCGTCGGGCCGTAATGCGTCCAGCCTTCGTCGAGCGCCTTCTTGGCCGCCTCCACCACGTGCGGAGGCGTTTCGAAATCCGGCTCGCCTATCTCCAGGTGAATCACGCTGCGGCCCTTGGCCTCCAGCGCACGCGCCTTCACCAACACCTCGAACGCCGTCTCAATCAGTATGCGGTCCATCCGCCGCGCCAGTTTCATTTAACTCGCCTTTCGAAAAAATGCGACACCGCCGCGCCACTCGGCGTGCTCCACGCGATCGCCGATCTTCACCGCCTCCCCCGCGATGCGCCCCGTCAGACGCCCGCCGTTGTCGAGCCACACAATCGCGATCTGGTAGGGCGCCTCGGCGACCAGCGCCTCCGGCGCCGAATGCACCACCGTCTCCGTGTACACCACCCCGCCGCCCAAGCTCTCGCTCATGCCCCGCTCACGATCGTCACTACACAAGTGGCGCCCGATCCGCCGAGGTTCTGCGCCAGGCCCACATTGTTCCGCTTCACCTGACGCTCTCCCGCCTCGCCGCGGATCTGCAGCGCCAGGTCGCAGAGTTGCGCCACGCCGGTCGCGCCCACCGGATGTCCTTTCGACTTCAGTCCGCCGCTGGTGTTCACCGGCTTCTCTCCAGTCAGGCTCGTGCACCCGGCCGCGCTGTACGGCCCGCCTTCGCCTTTCTTGGCGAACCCGAGATCTTCCACCGCGACGATTTCGGCGATCGTGAAGCAATCATGCAGCTCGGCGAACTCCACCTCGGCCGGTGTCATGCCTGCCATCTTGTACGCCTTCTCCCCCGCCGCGCGCACCGCTGGAAACCAGGTGATGCTCTGCTTGCGGTCCAGCGCCACCTGGTCCGATGTCTGCGCGACGCCGCGGATCAAAACCGGCTTGCTTGCCGCATCGCGCGCCCGCTCCAGCGGCATCAGCAGCACCGCCGCCGCGCCGTCGCTCACCAGCGAGCAGTCGTACACCGTCAGCGGATCGGCCACCGGTTTACCCGCCAGCGCCTGCTCGATCGTGACCTTCTTGCGCAGGTGGGCGTCCGGGTTCAACGCGCCGCTGGCGTGGTTCTTCACTGCTACCGCGGCCAGCTGTTCTCGCGTCGTGCCGAACTCATGCATGTGCCGCCGCGCGATCATCGCAAACAGGGCGGGGAACGTGGCGCCGGCGCGGATCTCGCCGCCCAGGTCGCCGGCCGAAGCCAGTATCTCGGTCACCTTCGGCGTCGGTTGCGACGTCATCTTCTCCACGCCGGTCACGAGCACAGCATCGTAGATTCCCGCAGCCACCGCCGTGTATGCGTGAAAAAACGCAGCGCCGGAACTGGCGCAGGCCGCCTCAAACCGCGTGGCCGGAACCCCAACGATCCCCACCTCGGACGCAATATAAGGAGCAAGGTGGTTCTGGCCCACAAAGCAGGGTCCGGCGAAGTTGCCGAGGTAAAAGGCTTCGACCTGGGACGCGCTAACCCCCGCGTTTTCAAGGCATTTGCGCGACGCCTCGGCCGCCAGGGAGCGGATATCGGCGCCCTCCAGCGCCCCGAAGCGCGTTTTCCCGATGCCCGCGATCGCCACTTGCCTCATACTGTTATCAGGATAGCTCTCCAATATGTTTGCACGTTTCCGCGACTGCCGCGTCATCCTTGGTAGAGCATGCTTATGGCCACTGCCGCTCTGGAGCCGCCGGTGAGGGACCTCCCTCATTCCGCCCCGGAGACCTCCGCGGAAACGCAGGCTGGCTGGCAAAACCAGTTCATTGCCGACAATCTGCGCCGCATCTTTTTACAGATTTACCGCATCGTGGGCAATGCCACGGACGCGCAGGATCTGACGCAGGAAGTTTTTATCAAGGCGCTGCAGCGCTCTTCGCAGATTCAGGATCCGGCCAAGGCGGCGCACTGGCTGTCGCGCATCGCCTCCAACACGGCCATCGATTTTTTGCGCCGGCACGCAAGAACCAGCTTCAGCGATCTGGAGCATCTGCCGGAATCGCTCGCGGTAGCCAGGCAAGAGAGCGCCGAACAGCGCCTGCTGCGCCAGGAGCAGCGCGGGCTGCTGGAGCAGGGCCTGAACACCCTGAGCGATCGCGAGCGCACGGCGCTGCTGTTGCGCGACGTCGAGGATTTACCGGCCGAGGAAGTGGCGCGGCTGATGAATTGTTCGAAAGCCACCGTGCGCTCCCACATCGCCAACGCGCGCATCAAGTTCCGCAGATTTCTCGAAAGGAGGCAGTCATGAAGCATCCGGCCATTGCCGACCTGGCGCTGTACGGCTCGGGCGATCTCGGCTGGTTGCGCCGTCTTGTCATCGGCCGCCACGTCCGCCGCTGCGGTACCTGCCTCGCTGAAGTGGATGCCTTCGCCTCCGCCGGACGCCAGATGCGCGACGCCGCACTCGAGTTTCCTGAAGAGCTGCACTGGTCCCGGCTCGCCGCCGAAATGAAGGCCAACATCCGGCTCGCTCTGGCCGCCGGTGAGATCGCCGGGCCTGTCGAGGAGCCTCCCGCATCCTGGCTCAGCGGCTGGCGGCCCGCCGCCGCGCTTGCTTCCTTCACGCTGGTGATCGCCAGCGCCTGGCTGTTGCTGCGCCCACTCCCGCAGGCCACTGCCATCGCACAGGATCTTGTTCTGAAAACTACCGCCAGCGGAATTCAGCTGGAGGAAAACGGCCGCTCGCTCGCACTGCTGCACCGCGACGCGGAAACCGTCACCCTTGCCGTGGGAGCCCAAGGCTCGCTCCGCGCGCGTTATCTCGACGAAGAGACCGGGGAAGTCACCATTCACCATGTCTACGCCGAGTAAATTCGCTTTGCTGCTTCTGGCGGTCTCTGCCGCCTGGGCCCAGGCCCCGGCGCGCAGTTCCATCAAGGTGAATCTTCCGCCCGACGCGCCCATCTCGCTGCTGGAAGCCGACTGGGGTGAATCGTCCGCTTCCGAGCGCGGCAGCGCGCTGGTGCTCAATCTTCACACTTCGTTGTCGCTGCGCAATTCCGGTCAGCGCCGCATTCGCGGCATTACCTGGATGGTGCTTTCGCAGGAAGTCACCCCCGGCGGCCGCGCCTCGGTCACCAAGCCGAGTCTTGACATCGGCCCCAACGAGACTTTTCCCGTCCGGCTGGATCTTCGCCTGCTTCGCCCGCTTGGGCCTGCCGCCGCCGGCCCACTGGTGGAAGTCTCGCTCGACGGCATCCTCTTTGAAGACCTCTCCTTCTACGGCCCGAATAAACTCGACTCTCGCCGCGTGATGATGGCGCTCGAACTGGAAGCCCGCCGCGACCGCCGCTACTTCCAGCAGGTGCTGGCCGCCCAAGGCATCGAGGGTCTGAAGCGCGAATGCGCCGCCTCGCTGGCGCGCCAGGCCGAGACGCCGCGCCTTGACGTGCAACTGGCCCGTGGACGCTCCACCGCCGCCGAATCCGAGCGCCGGGTGCAGTTTGCGTTCCTACAATTCCCCGGCGCCCCTGTCGAACTCGTCTCCGGCGTGGCCGACGTCTCTGGTCCCGAAGCACGCGCCCCGCGCCTGGAAGTGCTGAACCGCACCAACCGCGCCGTGAAGCACCTGGAGATTGGCTGGATTCTCCGTGACGCACGCGGCCGCGAATTCTCCGCCGGCTCCATCCCCGCCAAGGCATCCGTGGCTCCCGGCCGCAAGTCCGATGTTTTGGGCGACACCTCGCTCCGCTTTGCCGAACCCAAAGGCGCCGCCCTCGCGATCGACGCCATCACCGGCTTCGTCAGCCAAGTCGAGTTCGCCGACGGCTCGCTCTGGATCCCCACCCGTGACGCCCTCGCCGATCCGCGTCTCCAGCGAACCCTTGCCCCATCGGCGGAAGAGCAGCGGCTCACCTCCATCTACCGCCGCAAAGGTCCCGCCGCGCTGGTGGATGAGCTGAAGAAGTTCCAGTAGGGTAAATCCAGGTGAGGTTGCAGAGTCAACGAGCGGCGCCGCTGACGTCGTAATACGACGTGGTGTCCCAACCAATCCCCTTGTTCGCAGGATTCTCGTAGTGGCTGTACACCATCACCATCCGCAAGCCGTCCTCCAGAATGAACTCATGATGGCGCTCAGCCCTCTCGCCCGGTTCCAGCAAGATCAGCTCTTTTGTCTCGAGCTTTCTCGGACGGTATGCCAGATGCGGCCAGGCGGCCTCTTTCTCAGCGTCAGGGATCAGGTGTTCGCCGCGCTCCAGTTTCTGTTTCAAATCGTCCTTAAGGGGAAGCACCTGGTATACACGCACATCTTCCATGGAAGGACTCACCTTCACTTTCCCGGTGTTCTCCATGCGAATGTCCACAAACAGCACGATTTTCCCGTGGCCAAGCGGCCTGTGCGTGACTCGATGCTCCACATTCATCCGCGGTTTCGATTCCCGGTTCTGAATGAACGTGATGTATGTCCAGGCTCCACCCACGATGATCGCCAGGATTGTCGCCACGGATTGTAGGAGGGCGGCAAGCTCCTTTGCGAAAGCGAGCCTTCCTTTAGCGCCGCTCATTTCTTCTTTGGAGGATCCTTTGGCGGGGCCTGCCCCTGCTTTTGATCTGGTTTCTTTTCCGGTTTCTTCTCTCCGGTCTCCGCCGGCGGCTTTTTCGCCGGCCCCTGCTGCGCTAGCCAAACCGCCGCAACACTGCAAAGCGCAAAAGTCCTTCTTAGCATCTGAGTAGCATGCCCCCTTAGTCGGAATTCTTGAACCACAGGCAACTCAAGCAGATTTCTCCAATCGGGGATGAGTATATACCAGTTTCGTCCAGGCAACCAACTCCGTATTCCCCGTTCGGAGCCTATGCGAAACGAAGTTACACCGGCCCCGGCTGCATCAAGTCCCGCATGACTACCGCAAAGTACAATGGAATCCGATGAAACGCCGAAGGGCGATTTTGACGCTGCTTGCATCTCTACCGCCCATTCACGGCGGGCCGCCTGTAAGGCTTGGGCGGTTCCTGAACTCCTACCAGGGAACCGCGCTGCTGATTGACGTCGCCTCCGGGCGGCTGCTCGCCGCCGCGGGAGAAACGATGGCCGCTTCCCTGTTCCCGCCCGGCTCCACGCTCAAACCGTTCGTGATCTCCTCCTTGCTGCGCAGCGGGAAGCTTACGCCGGACACCGCTATCCCCTGCCTCGGCGCGCTGCGCATCGGAGGGCGCGATTTTCAGTGTGTGCATCCCCGGCTTGCTCGGCCGATGCAGCCGCACACGGCTATCGCCTATTCCTGCAATCAATTTATCGCCTCCGCCTGTTCCCGCGCCGGGCCCGATGAACTGCTTCAGGATCTCGGAGAGCTCTCTGCAGGGACCGAAGGAATCATCCGGCCGCCAAAAACACCCGACGCGCTGCGTCTTCTCGCGTTGGGATATGACGGCATCGCCGTCACGGCGGCTGGGCTCGCCATGGCGTATCGCCGCCTGGCGCGGAACATTCCCGAGCCTGTTCTCAAGGGCCTCGAGGGAGCGGTCGAATACGGCACTGCACGGTACGCCAACATCCCCGAGGTCAAGATGGCTGGCAAAACCGGCAGCGCCCGCACGGCGAAAGGGAGCCGGGTGGCGTGGTTCGCTGGGTTCTTTCCTTCGCGCGAGCCGCAGGTGGCCGTGACGGTGCTTCTTTACGGACGCTCCGGAGGCGCTGACGCGGCGCCCATCGCCGGCCGCATCGCGCAGGCATGGTGGAGGCGTGAGCTTTGATCCTGCTTCTCGTTCTGCTCGCGATCGCATCGGCGCACCCGCAAACTCTCAAGGTCCGCTCAAGCGCGAGAATCGTCGATATGCCTCTGGAGCGCTATGTCGCCGCCGCGGTGACAGGGGAAACCAGCACCTTGCGGCCGGATGAAGCACTGAAGGCGATGGCGGTGGCGGCGCGAACTTACGCCATTCGCCACCGCGCCCGGCATGCCACCGAAGGCTTCGACCTCTGCTCCAACACACATTGCCAGCGGCTGGAATCCGTCATCAACCGCCGCGCCGGATCGGCAGCCGCCGCCACCGCCGGCGAACTGCTCTGGTACGAGGCTAAGCCCGCCTTCACTCCGTATTCACTCGACTGCGGCGGCGTCACCGAACATGCCTCCACCGTCTGGCCGCTGGAAGCCGCGCCCTATTTGAAATCGAAGCCCGACCCGCACTGCCGCCGCGCAGGCCCCTCCGAATGGCAATGGGCCGGCGACCCGCAGGCGATCACGGAAGCTCTCGCCCGCTCCGCGCTTCGCGCTCCAGCGCGCCTTGCCGCCGTATCGATTCTCGAAAGCTCTCCTTCCGGCCGCGCCTTGGTGCTCGCGCTATCCGGCGATCGTGAAACCGTGCGCATCAGCGCCGGCTCCTTCCGCTTCGCCATTGGCCGCAACCTCGGTTGGAACACCATCCGCAGCGCCCGCTATCAGGTGCGCAACGCCGGTGGCAAGCTGCTGTTTCAAGGTTCCGGCGCGGGCCACGGCGTCGGGCTGTGTCAGCGCGGCGCCGAACAGATGGGGCTGGCAGGCCACTCCTATCACGACATCCTCGCCTTCTATTTCCCCGGCGCGCGGCCCGGCCTTTCCGGCCGCGGCCTGTCCTGGCGCCAGCTGAGCGGCGAATCCATTCAATTGCTCACCACCATGCCTGATCAGGATGGCGCCGTGCTGGCCGAGGCCGAGCGTCAGGCACGCCGCCTCACCTCGCGCACGCGGCTCACATTCCCTCGCGGCGTCCAGCTGAGGATCTATCCCGATATCGAAACCTTCCGTAACGCCACCGGCGAGCCCGGCTGGGTGGCCGCCCGGACCCGCGGCCGGCGGATTCACCTGCAGCCGGTCGCGCTGCTCCGCGAGAAGGGCGCGTTCGAGTCCACGCTCCGTCACGAACTCATCCATGTGCTTCTGGAGGCGCATGCCGCGACGTCGCTGCCGCTTTGGTTCCGTGAAGGGCTTGCCGCGCACCTGGATGGAACGCAGGCATCCGGCAACGGTGGGCCTCCCAACGACGCCGCACTGCGTCAAAGGGAGGATCAAGGGCAGGCTCGCCGTGACCATGCCGCCTCCGCCGCGGCGGTCAGTGCGCTGGTCAGCCGCTACGGCGAAGAGACAGTGCTAGGCTGGCTCAAACGCGGCTTGCCCGCGGAAGTGACAAAGGCCAGCGCCAGCCAGCCCGCCGCCAGCAGCAGGTAGCCGGCACCCGCGCGCAGCAGAAAGCTCAGCATCTCAACCCAGAACCCATCAACCTCGGGGATCCAACGCAACAGCCTCCGCGGAATCTCCAAGGCACACACCAACAGCAACGGAGCCAAGAGCCAATAGAGGCGCCGCGCAGGCAGGCCGAACGCGCGGAACCCGCTCCATCCTCGCGCGGCAACGGCCGCCGCCACCGGTATCAGCAGCGCCGGAATCACGCCCCAACGTATGGCCAATGAAATAGTGTCCAGTACGTTCTGCACACTCTGCGGAGATACCGGCTTTTGCAGCCGGTAGGTCAGCTCCGAGGCAACCTTCAGCGCGAAGGCCCCGCTGTAGCTCATCGCCATGGACACAAGGTCGTACAGCGCCGCCGCTACCGCGGCTACGAAAATCAGGGCGGGGAGGTGCCCCAGAGCCAGCCGCAGCGCGGACTTTATGGCGCCGCCGTCTTCGGCGAAATAAGCGAGCGTCGCGCCATACCACCAGCACCCAAACAGGATCAGCGACAGCGCCACCGTAGCGCTCCAGGCCAGCCGCCACATGTCGGATTCGCCGACGCCCAGCCAGTAGTAACCGCCCCACATCAGCACGGCGTTCGCCGCAAGCTGCAATGCGGCAAGCATCGCTGTCCGCCGCATCACTTTGCCTCCACTTTCCGGCTCTCCGTCGTTGCCATTACATTGGTCTGATACATCGGGCCCACACGCGCCGGACTCACCTGAAACACGCCCGGGTTCACTACCTTCAGCAGATAAAAATACTGCTTCTGGCCGGCCGGGAAGAAGGTGTCGAAGATCGCCATGCGGTCATCGTGCTGTTCGCGGCGCGTGAAGTAATATGCCCACCATGGCGGCTTGTTGCGCAGCTCATAGCCGTGATCGGCCGCGATGAACTCTGTGCCCGCCGGGATCGGATCTTCCACCATCAGGTAGCGCCATTGCTGCCCGGTCAGTGTCAGACGCACGGCAACAATATCGCCCACCGCGACAGCGCCCTCCAGCGGCGCCATGTCGTAGACGATCTTCTCTCCTTGTCTTGAAGGCGTCAGCCTGTAGTAGTCGCGCAACAAATTGAGCGAGCCGGAACCGGTGCGCTGCAGCTTCTGGTCGGTGGAGTGATGCTCGGCCCTCACCGAATAATAAAGGCGGCCCTGTCCGGCGGCGGTGATCCGGATCCGGTTGGCTCCGCGCTCCAGGTTCGCTTCTTCCAGCACCGTCACCGGGAAATCCAGCACGGTTGCCTGCGTCATCCGCCGGCTCACTGCCTGCCGGTCATTCACGTGCACCGACGCTGTCAGGTCAGGCTTCAACTCGCCGGTCACTTTCAAATAATCGGTCAGCCCGAAAATCACCATTGCGGTCTGCTTGGTCGACGACCACCAGTAACCTTGGTTGCGGTGGTTCATCAGCCAAAGAGCGGCCTTCGGAAGCAGTGGGCTGCCGCTCCTCTGGCGCGCCAACAGCTTTGCCGCGAATGCCGTCGCCTCCGGCGTCACGTCGCCGTCAAAGTCCAGCATCTCGTCGCGTTCGCCAGGCCACCAGGCTTGCTCCTGATCCTGTTTGGCGGCTTGTTCCACCAGCCCCGCCACCTCCACCGCACGCGTGTCCTTGACCGCGTCCAGCGCCAGACCGAGCATTGCCAGCCCGTAGGGCGATAGTCTCGATTTTCGTTCATACACCTGTTCGATATGTTTGCCAGGGTTCTGCTTCGCCAACGTGAGCGCGTAGACCATATACCCACGCAAATCCAGCTTCAGCGGCCTGCCCGTATCCAGGTTCTTCTCGATCCAGCCGGCCGCCTTCTCCATGTTGTATTCGTTCACGCGGATGCCGGCCGCTTTGGCCTGAACCAGCCCCGCCAGCACATAGGCCGTCATGAAAGGATGGCTCTCATCGGTCTCCCACCAGCCCCATCCGCCATCCTTGTGCTGGAACGCGTTCAGCCGCTCCATGCCGGCGTTGATCTTCTCGTGCAGCGACGGCTCATCCAGGTTCACTGGCAGCCCAAGCTCCTTCACCGCGCGCTTCACGGTGATGTTTGGCAGAAAGCTCGACATCGTCTGCTCCACGCAGCCGTAGGGGAACGATGTGAGGTATTCCACGGCGCTGAACAGCGACCCGGCGATCGACGGCGTCACCTCGATGCGCAGTGTCCGTGAGCCCGGATAGGCCGATGGCGGAAAGCTCATTTCCAAGGAAGCCGACTCGCCCGGCTTCAGCGATCCTCCGCGCGCCTCCGACAGTTTCACGCCGGGCAGGTTCACCGGAAGCTCCAGCTCCAGCGCGTCCGATTCCTCATTCGTCAGGGCCTTGCCTGTGATCACCACCTTTTTGACCTGCCGCGCCCGCACACGCCAGTCGCGTTTGCTTTCGCCGCGGCTCGGCACTTCGACCTCCCGGGCCGAACCCTCCAGCGCCTCCAGACCCTGGAGTTCCAGAGACACCTTCACCTTCTTCGGCGACGCCAGGTAGTTGTGCACAATCGCCGAGATCACCACCTCATCACCCTGCACGAAAAACCGTGGAACGGCCAGCCGCAGGATCAGATTCTTCCGCACCATGGTCTTCAGCACGCCGCTGCCGGCTCGCGTGTCGCGCGTGACCCCGCGCGCCGTCGCCCGCCACGTCGTCAGCGAATCGGGAAACTCCACTTTTGCCCGCGCTCGCCCCGATGCGTCCGTCACCAGGTTCGCGGACCAATAGGCGGTATCCGGAAACGCCTGCCGAACCTTCGGCAGCACCATGCGCTCCGGCTTCAGCTGAGCAAGCGCGGATCTGCCGGCGATCTCGTTCCTTGAAAAGGCCAAACTCATGGCCTCGACTCCCATTCCGCCGTGGAAATAATAGCTCAGCGAACTGTTCGTGTTCACCTGGTTCCACCGCCGGCCGAAAAAGTACTTCAGAATATCCTCCGCCGGATCGCGCCGGATTCCGTAGATCGCCTCGTCCACCACGCCCAGACTGAACTCCGCTCCGGCCACCGGCTGTCCTGTATGATCGGACACCTCCATCGTGTATTCGCCCGGCTGCCCCGGCTGATAATCCGGCTTGTCGGTGGACAGCTTCACCTTCAGCTCATGCTCCACCGGCGGAACTCTGATGTACCGCGTTTGCTGATGCAGCACGCCGTCATGCACGAAGGCGGCGTTCAGGATGATTCCGGGCTCGTCGCTTGCCCGCACAGGAACCTCATGTGTGAAACTCGATTCCTTCACTCTGATCACGCGCTGCTCGGTGACGTTTCTGCCTTCCACGGTCAGGTAAACCGCGGTATTCGGCCTCCCGGTCACGATCAGTACCCGCGCCGTCTGGCCCGCGCGGTAGGTCTTCTGATCCGGCGCCATCGTCAGCGTGCTCTGCCGGCTCCCCCCATCCACCCAATCCCCCGTCACCCAGATCCAACTTTGCCCCTCCACTTCACGCCCCTCCGGAGCCCGCGCCTTCACCTTCAACAGGTAGTTGCCTCCTTCCCTCGGAGTGGTGAAATTCACGTTGCCGATGCCATCAGTCCCCGTGGCGCCCTCCACCGCGTCCTGGAGGCTCATTTCCTGCCGCCGCCGGTAGCTGACCTTGTACAGTTCCGCCCGGAAGCGCGCCGCCACCGGACTGCCGTCCTGGCCGCGCGCCTCCACCCGGAATGACGCCTTCGCATCCGGCGAATAAACATAACGGTCCGCTATCGCGTGCAGCCGAAGACTGGCATAGCTGGCCACGAACCATCCGATACCGCTGACCTCGCGATTCCCGGCGTCCGTCACTCGCGCCTCCACCGAATAGAGATGATCGTGCTTCTCCTCCGACACAGGAGCAGGTATCGTAACCGTCAGCTTACCGTCCGCATCCAGTTCGCCTTCCTCCATCCCCACCTGGTCACGGCCCCAAAAAGATTGCTGCTCCGGGTCCTCCTCCCCGTCCTCCTCCTCCTGGTCCCAATAGCCCCAGTGGCGCTGCCGGTAGATCGCATACTTCACCTTCGCTTTGCTTACCGGCTCGCCGAAGTAGTAACGCGAATCGATCGTCGCCCGCATCATTTCTCCCTGGAGAATCCGCGGCTTCTCCGGCGTTACCTTCACCTCATACTCCGGCTTTTTGTAAGCCTCCACTTCAAAACTGCCGCTCATGTAGCTTTCGCCCGAGCGCACCTGAATCTGGTAGTAGCCGAGCGCCGCCGATGCGGCAAGCTCAAGCTCGCCATGTATTGTTCCGTTCAAGCTGGCCGTGTAGTTCTTCTCCAGCACGCGTTTGCCGCTGGAATCCTGGATGCTCACCTGGAGCCCCGCCCCGGCGGGAACCGTGTAGCCGCTATCGGTCAAGCGCCGGACAACGCCGCGGAACCGCACCTTGTGTCCGGGACGGTAAATCGGCCGGTCCGTATACACGTATCCTTTCCATTCCTCCCGGTCCTGGCGCAGGCTCCATTCCTCGATCGCGTTGACCGCCGTATCGTTGCCATGGCGCGCCACCACTCGCACCCCTCCGGAGACGGCCTCCGCCACCTTCATCTCCGCCATGCCGTCCTTATCCGAGCTGGACTCGCCGAGACTCCCGCCGAACTTCACAAGATTCACGGAAACGCCTTCCAGGGGCTCTCCCGTGCGGCGGTCCACCACGAAGTTCATCACTCGTCCGCCGCTGTTCTTGGTGATCATGACCATCCCGGTTACCAGCAGGATGGTGTACGCCTTGCGGTCCTTATGAACGGCCTCCACCAGGTACAAACCGCGGTCAGAAACCGGTACATCCACGGTGGCGTACTCCCAGCGGTTCTTCGCCGCGGGGCGGTGCTGAAAGCTCATCACCAATTGTTCGGAGTTCAGCAGCGGCGCCTGCGCGTAGCGTGTTTCCCGGCCCGGGGCGGGAGTGGGAGGCTCTGCCGGCCGCTGCGGAGCAAATAGATTCGCCATGGCCCGCCGGGGCGACTCAGTGAACTGGGTGCGAAGACCGCGCCGGATCGACGCACGCAACCCTCGCTTCCATCGCCGCAGCCATTCGATCATTGCAACTTCGCGGACCGCGGGCTGGCTGCGCTCGCCGAAATTGTGCGCATTCCGGAGCTGCTGGAAAAACTTTACGGGATCCTTGACGCGGTAGACGCGGAACTCCAGCAAGTCTACGTTGGAGCTGCTTAAGCTGATCTTCGGATTCTCGCCGGTCCCGAAAGTCGCCGAACTCGACAGGGAAAAAGAAGGCTCATTCTGGCTAACAACCGCCCCCGAAAAAGCCAGCAACGCCCCCATGCGTAACAGCGTCTTGTTAGTTGGCATGGCCTTGGTTATGGACGGTCGTGGGCTTTAATATGTTCCAGCGTCCAATGCCTAAAAAAGCGCGGTTCTCCCGCACCGGGCGCCAGCCCGGCTGCGGGTAGTTCAATAGCTCCTCTACAGTCAGCCGCTTCATCCTTCCTGGATCGTCCCCGTCCGGCCCGGTATGGTACACCACATACTCGCGGCGGTCCGGCTGTACCTGGCTCCGGCCCAGGTATATCATGCTGTGAAAGCTGGTCTGCTCGGCCGACCGCCGGAAGAACAGCATGTCGCCCGGCAGAGCGCGCCGCAGCTCGCGCCCCACCGGATGCGTGTTGTAGCGCCACAGCGTCTCGGCATCGGCGAATTGCAGGTACGATCCGTTCTTTAAATCCACGGCCCGGAAAGGACCCGGCTTTACCCGGAAAAGATCCGCTTCAAGCGGCGTGTGTGGGTAGTTGTACTTGGAAACCGGAGACAGCGCCGGCAGCACCGGCAACCTGGCCGCCTCGGCCCAATCCCCCCCGTGCTCCCGCAGCGCCTCCCGGTAGGCGTACCGGATCAGCGAGGAACAGTCCTTGATCTCCGCCGGCCGGCTTTTCGGAGCCATGAAAAACTGCACCTCGGCCAGGAACGTGAACCACCGCCGGAACGCCTCCTGATCCCGCTGCTCGTCCAATCTCAGGAAATCCGGCGTGCCGTCGCCGGCCAGATCTCCTTCGTCAAGCTTCAGCCGCAGCCGGGCCTCGACAGGAGGCCGCCCGTCAACCACCGCCTGCAAAGTGATGCTCCCCGTCTGCACTCCGCTTCGTACCTTTACCTTCCAGCCCACTTCCGCCCAAGAGATCCGCCCCAGCTTGACGCCAAGCGCGTTGCCCAATAAGGTTACCGTCGGCCTTTCCTTCTCCGGCCCGCTAACCGTGAGTACCGCCTCCTGATAACCATCGGCCACGATTTCCGCCGGCTCGACCTCAGCCGCCAGCCTCGCGCGAACCTTTTGAACAGACAGTGAGAACACCGCGCCCGCAACAGCGGCCACGATCAGGATCCCCGCAAGAATGTTGCGCCCAATCAATCGGTCGGAATTATATCGCGAAAAGCCTACTGCGTCTCGAACCCAACCACCCGCGAATCGGTCTGAAACTTCCGGTAGTTCTCCCACCAAGTCTCCGACTCTATCCGGAAGTTCTTCACCAGCGCCACCCGCGCTCCCCCGCGAATCCAGGCATGGCTCGGCATCCACAACTCCTCGCCCACGCGCCGCTGCTCAAACGTCATCCGTGTCCCCTTGTGCAGCCGCAGCAGCATCCATCCGAACGAAATCGTGTCGATCACATCCGCCTCCAGCTTCACCCACCGGTAGTCCTTCCGGGTAATCCACAGCTTCCCCCGCACGCGCGCCAGAATGCCGCCACGCCGTGACACGGGTTTAAAGCCGCGCTTCGGCTCAGCTTCGATGACCCAGCTATCGTGCCCATCTACGCCTTCCGTCCCGAGCAGCTTGAACTCGAACGCGTCGGCGATCTCCCGGATGAACTTCTTCTGATCCTCCAGCCGCTCCCGCAACTCCTTCTCTCGCTTCCTCCGGTCCGCCTCACTTTCCCGCGATCGCTTTCCCAACTCCTTGTCCATCTTCTTTTGTTCTTCGGACTCCTCCTTGGCGGGAAGCGGCTTGCCGTCCCGGGCCACCAGCCGCCGGTACGGCTGGCCATAGAGATTCGCGACGTCGTAGGTCTTGGACTCGGTGGATTTGACCTTGCCATCCTTGTCGAGTTGCTTCTCCAGCGTGCGTGTCAGGTATGTGTACTGCCGTGAAAGATCGATGTCGCTCTGGTTGCGGGGCACCGAACGGAGAACGATCTCCCGCGGATCTTCGGCCGCCAGGACCGCAGTGGACAACAGCCAGCCCGCGAAGAAAACAAGAGGGAGCCGCATTTCTCTGTGGCAGACGTGCCGGAAGTGGAAGAAGTTCCGCCTCCTTATGGATCCGGCCAGCGGTTCCGGCCCCTCGCATTACCCTCGTGTTGCCGCGTAACGTCCCTGCCTGCTTCAGCGTCCTTATCCATTCAGGCCCCCGTGGAACAGGCTCGCGATGCCTTTTTTCCGGCTGTCCGTCGTGATATATTCAGTATTCAAAGTCACGAAAACCGAACAACTTACGGCCAATTCAGGAGATTCGCTTGTTATTTCAAAAGTCGCTCGTCGTTGCGCTCTCAGCCGCGCTTGTTGTTTCCGCTCAGCAGCCCGCCTCTCAGCTTACCAGCCAGGCCCAAGGCTCTCTCAAAATCAACGCTATCCAAGGTGAAGGCGCCAAGAACAGCCTTCGTGCCCGGACAGGGGTCGCCCCGGCCGTAGAAGTCCGCGATGCCGACGATAAGCCTGTGGCCGGCGCCGAAGTCATCTTCCAGTTGCCGATGGTCGGCCCCAGCGGCGTCTTCAACGGCTGGCTGAAGTCGCAGACGGTGCGCACCGACGAAAATGGCGTCGCTGCCTCCTCCGGCTACGCGCCGAACTCCGAAGCCGGGCGCTTCAATATCAAAGTTACTGCTTCGACCGGCTCCCAAACCGGGTCTGCCGTGATCGCTCAGTCCAACGTGGAGGGCGACTCGTCGGCCTCCGGCGGCGGCAGAAGCGCATGGTGGAAGTATGTTGCCGTGATCGGCGGCGCCGCCGTCGCGGGCGGAGTCGTCGCCGCCACGCGGAACGGCAATGACACGGCTCCGGCGGCCTCGATACCCATCACCATTACCGCCGGCGCGGTCACCGTGGGCAACCCCCGCTAGTATCTCCGGAAAGGCACGAATCCCTATGCTTCGAAATACAGGCTTGGCGCTACTCACCCTGGCCGCCGTTTCCCTCCATGCACAATCGCTCAGCGGGCCGCTCTCGGGGATGCTGTTTGACTCCCAGACCAAGTCGATGCGCCTCATCGTCGGCGTGCCCGGCGCCGCATATCTCGGCCCGGAATCGGCGCCCTGCGATCTGGCTGCGGTCTCCCCGGACGGCGGCGCCGTTCTCGCGCTTTCCGCCGGCAGGCTCGCGCTATTGCGCACATCCGACCCGGGAGCGCCCGCCCGCCTGCTCGCTGACGATGGTGATGGCGCTCTCCGCATCGTATGGAACCATGACTCTTCCGCCGCCGCCATTGCCTTTCATCGCCGCATCGAACTCTGGCGCAACCTCAATCATGATCCGGAACGCCTCCCGCTTCACCTGCCAACCACAGATTCGCCCCTGTCCGGGTTAGCCGTGGATCCGTCCGGTCTCGGCGCCGCCGCCACCTTCGGCGGCAACCTCTATTACCTCGACGCCGAGCAGGCCCGCCTGCTAACCACGGTGGAAAAACCCGGTGGACTCGCCTTCTCAGGCAACACGCTGTACCTCGGCGACCGCGCCGCCTCACAGGTGCTCGCCATCGGCAACTTCCAATCCAGTCCGGAAGTCGCCCTCCTCGCTGCCGGGATCGAAGATCCCGTCGCGCTGAGCCTCTCTCCCGGCTCCCGTTCGCTGCTGGTCGCCGGCGCCGCTTCCAGGTCCCTCCTCTGGTTGAATCCAGAAAGCGGCGAAATCACGGCCCGGCTGGAACTGGATTTCCAGCCCTCGCGGCTCGACAGGTTCTCCGGTCAGAGGCCCTTATATCTGCTGAGCGACCGCGCCACAACCCTGGATCCCGTCCAAATTCTTGATGCCGGCAACGACCCGGCGGTCTATTTCATTCCCGCTGGCAACGCCAGCCAGGTGGAGGAGTAATTCGTGTTCCGCTTTCTTTCTTCCGCGCTCGTACCGGCTTTCGCCGCTCTTCTGATCTGCGCCTCCGCCAACGCGCAGCCGTTCTCTATCCGGGTGCAACTCCCCGATTCGGTCGCTGACGTAGCCGACGGCGGAACCGTCACCATACCCGCCAACGCAATCGGCCAGCCCGTCACCGCCAGCTTCTCCATCACGAATCTCACCACCACCACCACCACGGCCACGTTCAACTCCATGCAGCTCACCGGCTCCACTGACTTCACGCTGACCAGTGCTCCCGAGGCCCCGTTCAACGTCGTGCCCCGCGGCGTCTTTGGCTTGCAGATTACCTATCAGCCCACCACCAGCGCGCGGACCACGGCCCGGCTCGCATTGAATGTCACCGCCGGTCCAACCACCACCAACGTCGTGGTCAATCTGGTGGGTCTGGCGCCGGAGCTTGGCGTCAGCTACACTCCGCAAGGCGGCAACGCCCTCGTGGTTGCCCCCGGCGGCTCCCTGCTTCTTCCGGCAACCGCGATCGACGCGACCTCCAGCGCGAATGTGGTTGTCGCCAACCGCGGCACTTTCCAGACCACTATCCAAGGCGTCACCGTCACCGGAAACAACTTCGCGCTCGTCGCCGGGCCGCTCCCCGGCTCCGTGCTGGAAGCCGGCCGCGACGTCCGCTTCAATATCACATACACCGCCCGCACGCTGGACGCCGCTCGTGGCGCGCTGGTGCTGGATACCACCGCCGGACGGCTCAGCTTTGTGCTGGAAGCAACCGGCAGCGGGCCTCAGTTTGCCTATCAGGCCACCGGTGAGGATGGCTCCACCGCCGTTGTCCGCCCCGGCCAGGCGATTTCGCTCCCCGACACGCTTGTGAATGAGAAGAGCGCCGTTGTCGTTCGCGTGCGAAATGCCGGTAATGCAGAAGGGCGCATCAACGCCATCACGATTTCGGGAACCGGCTTCACGCTGAGCGAAGTCCCGCTGCTTCCGCTGAACGTTCCGGCCGGCGGAACCTTCGCCTTTACCGTCAATTTCGCGCCCACCACGCCCGGCCGCGCCATCGGCCGCCTTCGCGTCGGAGCCGATGATTTTGACCTTTCCGGAGCCGCTTTGGGCCCCTCACTTTCTTATTCCTTCGTCGCCGGCGGCATCTCTACCTCCGTCGCCGCCAATGGCACCGTGCTGTTCGCTCCGGCCGCCGTCGGCGCTTCCAGCTCGGCGCGCTTCGTGATCGCCAATACCGGCACCGCTCCGGCCTCGGTTACCACTATCGGCCTGTCGGCGGCATCCACGGTCTTCACCCTCTCCGGTGTCCCGGCGCTTCCGCTCAGCCTGGCGCCTGGAGCCTCCCGGAGCTTCGATATCACTTTCTCCCCGGCGGTTCAGGGAACCTCTACCGCCACGCTCCGCGTCGACAATCTTTCCTTCACCTTGTCCGGCGCCGGCAACGCGCCGCCGCCTCTGCCGGCCATCCGGTTTGAGGGCGCCGCCGGGGCCCAGCAGCCGCTGCAACAGCCCGCCGTCGGGCTCTCCCTCGCCTCGGCTTACCCGCTCGTCTTGAACGGTGTGCTGACACTCACCTTTAACTCCGCCGTCGGCGCCAACGATCCTTCCGTTCAGTTCTCCACCAGCGGACGCACCCTGGCCTTCTCCATCCCGGCCAACTCCACCCGCGCCATCTTCGCCAATAACGCGGATACGGTCCGCGTGCAGACCGGCAGTATAGCCGGCACCATCACGCTCACTCCGACGTTCAACACCGATGGCGGCATCAACTTGACCCCGGCCCCGGCGCCGGCCCTCAATCTTACGGTCGCAGCCGCAGCGCCGCGCATCGTGTCCCTCACCGTTTCCGCGCGCGGCGCCTCCACGATGACGCTACTGCTCAGCGGCTACGCTACCACACGCTCGATTACTCAGATTGAGCTGTCCTTCACACCGGTCTCCGGCGAGAACGTCTCCACCACGCGCATCACCCTGCCGGTCGAGTCCAGTTTCCTTGGCTGGTACCAAAGCCCCGCCGCCACACCTTTCGGAAGCCTGTTCACCGCCACGATCCCGCTCACCTTCGCCGGCGACGTCAAGAATGTTACCGGACCCGCGGACACGATCCAGTCGGTTTCCGCCACTTTGTCCAATGCGATGGGCGCCTCTCCGGCGTTGAGCGTGACACTGCGCTAGGCGGACAAAAACGCCCTCCGCCTTGACTTAAGGGCCGCCTCTGGATTAATGTATCGGTTCACGTTCCAGGCGGCCCTTGTCGGGTAGAACCGCCAAGTCGGGACCCTTGGGCCGCTCATGAACCTATGTTCGAAAATGACGCCAGCAGCTTAGCCGATCTTCTGCTGGATTCCACATTGCAAAGCGTGGATCGGGCCGAGGAGTTGGTGACCGGGGCCGCCCGGCAAATGGGTTTCGATGAGGAGGATCTTCACAAGGTGGGCATCGCGGTGCGCGAATCGATGGTCAACGCCGTCGCCCATGGCAACCGCTACAACACCCGCAAGAAGGTTCATCTTCAGGTTTGGAAGCAGAAGGATCGCTTAGTTGTCGACATCGCCGATGACGGGAATGGCTTTGAAGTAGTCACCGTGCCTGACCCCTTGGATAATTCCAATCTGCTCAAGCAATCCGGCCGCGGGCTGCTGATGATCCGCGCCTTCATGGATGAGTTTGTTGTGAGCAGGCGGGAGCCATCCGGCACCAGGGTGCGCATGGTCAAAATCCTGCCCCAGGCCGCCGAATGAAAGGTTTTTTGAAGTTATCTGACAAATGGAGGTTTCAAACCAGTGAGTGTTAAACTGACCACACGCCAAGTCGGCGACGTTACGGTGATCGATGCGGATGGCCGCATCACTCTTGGCGAGGGTTCCACCGCCTTCCGGGAGAAGATCAAGGAGCTGCTGGGGGCCAATAACAAGAAGATCCTCGTCAACATGGCCAACATCACATACATCGACAGTTCGGGAATCGGCGAATTGGTTTCCAGTTTCACCACCACCACCAACGCCGGCGGAGCCCTGAAACTGCTCAGCCTCGGCAAACGGGTGCAGGACCTGCTCCAGATCACCAAGCTCTACACCGTTTTTGAAACCTTCGACGACGAAGCCGCTGCCGTCCGCAGCTTTTCCTGAGGTCCTCGCCGGCTCCAGGGCCGGCTGTGCCAGGATGATTCCCGGAGAAGATGGAGGCCGTTTCCTCCACTTTCTTGTTGCCGGGGTCCCCGCCGGAGATGGAGTGGAGTAGCTTGACGAAGACGACGCTGGTTCTGGCCGTGGAAGAGCAGTTGATCCGCGACGCTCTGGCCTCTCTGCTTGACGGCGGCGGCTACGAAATCGTGGGCGCTTGCGGCGACGGCCTGGAGGCCCTGCGCATGGTACAGCGTTTGCGCCCGCAAGCAGCGGTATTCGATCTCGATCTCCCCAAGCTCCATACCATGGAGGTTCTGGCCAAGCTGCAGTCCCTCTACCTGGGTGTCCGGATGCTCGTTATTTCCGGCCACCGTGACCGCAAAACGGTGCTCGAGGTGCTTCGTTGCGGCGCCAGTGGCGTCGTGCTGCGTTCCGGACCGGCCCAGCATTTGTTTGAAGCGCTCTCGCAAATCCTCCGCGGGGGAATCTACATCACGCCCCTGCTGAATCTGGAGAAGATCTTTGTCACCGCCGGAATCGGCGGGGAATCGGATCCGCTCAGCCGGCTCAGCACCCGCGAGTATCAGGTGTTCTCCATGCTTGTCGAGGGCGTGCGGCCGAAAGAGATCGCCGCGCGGCTGGATCTCAGCCCGAAAACGGTGGACACCTATCGCGCCAGTCTCATGAAAAAGCTGAACATTCATGACGTGCCGGGCTTGGTGAAATTCGCCATGCGCCGCAGCCTCACCAGCTCCGCCTGACGCCCCTTATGGTAAGCTAACAGCTTGCGGCCCCCGTTGCCGCAGCCAGAGAGGTAACTCCCCCTTGGACAAATTCACACGCAAGGAACTGAAGGCCGACAAGTTTGCCGAGGAAGTCAGCCATTCGATCGAGTTCTTCACCACACACCGCCGCCAGAGCATCATCTACGGCGCCGCCGCGCTGGCTTTGATTCTGGCGATTGCGGGCGGTTACTACTATCGCCAGAGCCAGCACAAGGCCCGCCAGGAAGCTCTTGCACAGGCCCTCCGCGTTCATGAAGCGGTCGTCGGTCCGGGCAATCCCGATGATCCCCGCGCCAGTTTCCCCACCCGCGAAGCCAAGGATCTGGCCCAGCGGCAGGCCTTTCTTCTGGTAACCACCAGGTACCCCTCTTCGAACGAGGGCGCCACCGCCCACTTCCACCTCGGCCACTTGGCCAGCGAAAAGGGCAACCTGGCGGAGGCCGAAAAGCACTTCCGCGAAGCCGCCAAGAGGGGCGACAAGGTGATCGCCTCCACGGCAAACTACTCGCTGGCGCAAGTCCTGGTTGGCATGCACAAATATCAGGACGCCGAAAAGCTGCTGCGCGACCTCATCGCCAATCCCACCATTCTGGTGTCCAAGGAGCAGGCCACCATCGAGCTGGCCCGTCTCATCGCGCGAACCAAGCCGGCCGAGGCCCGCAAGATGCTCGAGCCGATGCAGCAGGATAAGAACCAAGTGGTTGTGCGCAACGCCGCCGCGGCGCTCGGCGAGCTGCCCTAATCGCCGCCTCCGGACATGAATGCTCCGCTTGGCAGGCTACGATTTCCTGTCGAAGCCAGCCGCGGTCGGCGCTATCCAGAACCGGCTCACCCCTACCGCAACGAATTCCAGCGCGACCGTGACCGCATAGTTCATGCCCGCGCCTTCCGCCGCCTGGAGGATAAGACACAGGTCTTCACCGCCGGCATCTCGGATCATTTCCGCAGCCGCCTCACACACACCATCGAGGTTGCCCAAATCGCCCGCACCACCGCTTGCGCTCTGGGGCTGGATGAGGATTTGACCGAGGCGCTCGCCCTGGCCCACGACTTCGGTCATCCGCCCTTTGCCCACGCCGGCGAAGAGGAACTGAACCGCCAGATGCAGCGGTTCGGGCAAGCCTTCGATCACAACCTGCACGCCCTCCGCCTGGTGGAGTCGTTCGAGAACCGCTACGCTCGCTTCCCGGGCTTGAATCTGACCTTCGAGGTGCGCGAAGGCATCGTCAAGCACTCCATGGATTTTCAGCCCGGCCAGTTTCCCGGCCTCGAAGAATACCTGCCTGGTCTGCGTCCGCCCTTGGAAGCCCAGCTCATTGATCTTGCCGACGAGATCGCCTATAACACGGCCGACTTGGACGACGGATTTTCGGCCGGACTGTTCACTATGGAGGATATCGCGGCCGAGATTGCTCACTACGCCGAGATCCGCGACATCGTGGAAACACAGTTTCCCGGCGCGCCGCTGGTGGTGCGGTTCCTGGAGGCGCTGCGCATGCTGATCGACCACCTGGTGACCGCGCTCATCGAGGGCACCGCGCGCGCAACGCTCGACTCCGGCGCCGGTGATCATGAAGCCCCCCGCCGCCATCCCGTCCGCCTCGCCTGCTTTCCCGCTCCCGCGCTGGAAACCAACCGCGCGCTGAAGCTATTCCTTCACCGCAGGCTGTACAACAGTCCGAAGCTTGTGGAAGAGCGCAAACGGAGCTGCCAGAGCGTGGCCGCGCTGTTCCAGTTCTTTCTCGACAACCCGGGCCGCATGCCGGCGCCCTACGATGACCTGGCCCGCCGCCAGCCGCTTCACCGTGTCGTTTGCGACTACATCGCCGGCATGACCGACGGCTTCTTCCTGCGCACGTGCCGTCAGTTCCTGAAACCCCTCTGCTAGGATGGTCTTTCACCGCCGCGCCGCACTCATCCATGGAAACCTGCCGCCTCTGCGAAATCAAAAGGCCCCGCCGATTCTGTCCCGCGCTTCATGGCGATATCTGTGGGCCCTGTTGCGGAGAGCAGCGCGAGGTTACCCTAGACTGCCCCCTTCACTGTGAGTACTTGCTGGAGGCCCGGCGGCGCGACAGGCTGCCTGATATCGACCCGCGTCAGTTTCCCCACCCCGATATTCGCGTGACCGAGCTTTTCCTTCGTGAAAACGGCGACTTGCTGGTATTCCTGGCCCGCTCTCTGCTGGAAGCCACCGTCACCACCCAAGGCGCATCCGACAACGACGTGCGGGAAACGCTGGAGGCGCTGGTCAAGACCTACCGTACCCTCGACACCGGCCTCGTCTACGAAACAAGGCCGTCCAATCCGTTTGCCGCCACAATTCAGGCCAAACTGCAGGCGGCCATGCAACATTACCGCGACCAGATCCTTCAGGCCTCCGGCATGCACAGCGTTCGCGACTCGCAAATCCTCGGCCTTCTCGTCTTCCTGCAACGCATGGAGATCCAGCACAACAACGGCCGCCGCCGTGGCCGGGCCTTCCTTAGTTTTCTTCTCGAACACTTCCCGGCTTCCCGTGAGACGCCTGGTCTGGTATCTCCTTAGCCGCCCCTCCTGCTCCTTTTTTCTAAACTGAAAGGAGGTTTATGGCCGCTCTGGACAACCCGTCCAAACAGATCCTCTGCGCCGTGCCCGGCGCGCCCGAGGCCAGTGGAGACGTGGAGACCGGGATAATCATCTTCGCGCATGGCTCTGCGATGGAGAGCGCCAATGTAGCCGTCCGCGAAGTTGCCATCCGTTTCGCCGCCGAAGGCGGTTATCCACTGGTCGAGCCGGCCTTCCTCGAACTCGGCCGGCCCGACCTCGCCGGCGCAGTCGGCAAGCTCGCCGCCCAAGGCGCGGAGCGGATCATCGTAGTTCCCTACTTCCTGACGCTCGGCAAGCACTTGCAGCGCGACCTGCCACGGCTGGTGAAGGAAGCCGCCGAACGGCACCCCGGCGTTGCCATCGAGACCACGCCGCCGCTTGATGGTCATCCTTCGCTGTCCACCATCCTCCTCGACAGAGTGCGTGAGGCTATGGACCCGTTACAATCAAGAGAATGAAATCGCGCGCGAAGCGGGCGCTGATCCTCGTCAGCGCGTGCCTTTTGGTCTTCTTTTCCGTCGCCCTCATCCTGACGCGCATCATTCCGGGACCGCACGGCCAGAAGGATTATCTCGTCATCGGCACGCTGGCCACTTTCGCCTCTCTCGTTGTTCTGTTCGTTGTCCTGCTCACCACCTACATCAAGGATCCCACCGTTTTCTTTAAGCGCCGCAAATCCTGAAAAACCCGTTCCGGCCTATAATGCCCGTATGAAACATGCGATCTCCCGACGTGACTTCGCGCTGGCGTCGCTGGGCGCTTCGGCCTCCGTCGCCCTCGCCCAAACCGCCCAGACCTCCTCCCGCGCCGATGCCTCGCGCCTCTCCATGCCTGGCCTCTTTCGCGGCCGTGTCGTCGCCGTCCACCACCCCGCCGACGCGGTGCCCGCCATGTTCGAGCGCGGCATGCGCGAATTGACGGGCGCGCCCGACAAGACCGCCGCCTGGAAGCTCTTCTTCGAGCCCGGCGATGTCGTCGGCATCAAACTCAACCCGGTCGGCATGCCCTACGTCATCAACCGCGCCGATGTGACCCGCGAGATCATCGCCGGACTGGAATCGGCCGGCGTCAAGCGCCGCGACATCGTCGTCTATGACCGCTACCGCGCCCAGTTCCTCAAGGCCGGTTTCGACAAGTTCCTTCCCCAAGGCGTCCGCTGGACCGCCGCCGCCGAAGATTACGAGAACATCCAGTTGGCTATGGAAGGCTACGATCCGGATCACTACATGGACATGGCGCTGGTGCAGCCCGGCCAGGTCCTGAACAGCCCCACCCACCGCCGCAGCTACGCCGCACGCTTCATTTCCAAAGAGGTCAACAAACTGATCAACGTGCCGCTGCTCAAGGATCACCAGTCAGCGGGCGTCACGCTCGCCCTCAAGAACCTCTCTCATGGTCTCGTGAACAACGTCCGGCGTTCCCATTCCTCCAACACGCTCAACGCCTGCGGCGCCTTCATCCCCGCCGTGGTCGCCATGCCCGTGATCCGCAACAAGACGGTACTCCACATCATGGAGGGAATCCTCGGCCTCTATCACGGCGGCCCGGGCTCCAACAACAGAAAGCAGTTTGTCTGGAATCACCACACCCTTTATTTCGCCACCGATCCGGTGGCGATGGACCGCGTCGGCTGGGACGAACTTGACCGCAAGCGCGTCTCCGTGGGCATGAAGAAGATCGCCGAGGACCTGCCGGACAGCTTCAGCACCTTCCTGCGCCGCCAGCCCGAGCATGTCGAGATCGCCGGCGCCATGGGCCTTGGCGAATGGGATGAAAAGAAGATCGAGCTGCGGAAGGTCAGCCTCTAGCGCTCATTCCTTGGCCGGTATCGTCAGCGCCCAGTCCTCGGGCACCTGCCCTTCCGGCAGCAGTTCGCCCTTGTCCAGGTAGCGGATGCGGGAAGCCGTGCGCGCCGCATGAGGATCGTGCGTCACCATCACGATCGTCTTGCCGAACTCCTTGTTCAGCCTTCCCAGCAGCGTCAGCACATCCTGCGCCGAGCCGGAATCCAGGTTCCCCGTCGGCTCATCGGCCAGGATCACGTCCGGGTCCGTCACAATCGCCCGCGCGATCGCCACGCGCTGCTCCTGTCCTCCGGACAGCTGCCGCGGCGCATGATGCAACCGGTCCGACAGCCCCACGACATCCAGCGCCTTCTTGGCGTGCTCAATCCGCTTGGACTTGCCGAGCTTGGTCAGCTTCAGCGGTAGCTCGACGTTTTCGAGCGCGGTCAGCACCGGAATCAGGTTGAAGCTCTGAAACACGAAGCCGATGTGCGCGTTGCGCCAGCGTGCCACCGCGCCTTCACTCAGCTTGCCGACGTCCTGGCCCATCACGAACACCTCTCCGCCGGTGGGCCGGTCCATGGCGGCGATCAGGTGCAGCAGCGTCGACTTGCCGGAGCCGGACGGGCCCATCAGCGCGACAAATTCCCCTTTTTGCACGTGCAGGTCGGCATTCTTCAGCGCCGGGATCTTGAATTGCGCCCGGCGGAACTCCTTGGTCAGATTCCTCGTCTCGATCACCCATTCACTCATTGGTCAGCCTCGCTTGCGTACCTTGTCTCCATCCTTCAGCTCCGGCGCCGGGCTCAGGATCAGCTCTTCTCCTCCGATCAGCCCCTCCTCAATCCGCATGCCTTGCGGCGTGATCCCCGCCGTCTTCACCGTCCGCTTCACCGCGCGTCCATCCAGCAACACAAATACCGCGTTGTCCCGCACTGCCGTGGAAGGCACAAAGATCAGCCCCGGCGCGCCCACCGCGCTGGATCTCTGGCTTTCTTCGGCCACAAACGCGACGCTCGCGTTCATCTCCGGCCGCAGGTAGGAATCCGGATTATGAACCTTCACCTTCACCTGCACCGTCGCCTTCTGCCGGTTCGCTTCCGGGCTCATCTCATCGATCACCCCGTCATAGCGCCGGTCCGGATACGCATCGGTGGTCACCACTCCCTTTTGGGTTGGGCTCAGCCGCGCAAAGTCGTTCTGATTAATGTCCAGCTCCACCTGAAGATCGTTCAGATCGGCCAGCGACACCACGTAGCCCTTGGCGCCGCGTTCCCCCACAAAGCTCGTGGTGACAAACTCGCCCACCTCCACCACGCGCTCCAGGATCGTGCCGGTGACCGGTGCGCGGATGACCGTGTTTTCCAATTGCGTCTCGTAAAAGGCCAGCTGCCCCTTGGCCTGCTGAATCTGTCCGCGCACCTGGTCGATCACTTCCTTGCGCGGGCCGATCCTCACCAGCTCGAAACTCTTTTCCAGCGAATTCACACGCGCCAGCTGACCATCGTGGCGCGCCTTGGCGTCGTCATAGGCCTGGATCGACATCACCTTTTCATCGGTGAGCTTCTTCACGCGCTCCAGATTCACCTTCGCATTGGCAAGATCCGCGCGCGCCTGCTCCAGATTCGCCTTCGCGACGGCGATCTCCTCCGGCCTTGAACCGTTCAGCAACTCCTCAAGGCGAGCCTCAAGCGCCGCCAGGTTGCCCTTGGACTGTTGCAGCTGCGCGCGGTATTCGTCGTCTTCCAGCCGCACAATCACCTGGCCCTTGCCGACCCGGTCGCCTTTCTCGACGCCGATCCATGCCACCTTGCCCACCACTTTCGAGGCCAGTTGAATCTTGTGGTGCGCGATGATGTATCCCGTGGCGTTCAGGATCACCGGCCCGGCGCTCGCCACCTGTTCCGCCGTCACCCGAACCGTCTCCACTTCCACCGCCGCGTTCACACGCTGATAGACCGTCACGAAAAGCCCCAGCAACACGAACAGAAGAATGCCGCCTAAAATCCACCTCACCGCCCAGCGTGATGGCTCTCCGGCGTTCTTCTCGGACTTATCTATGCGCAGGCCGCTGAGATCCTTGTCCATTCACCTTACCCTTGCCGCAGCGCCACCAGAATCTGCTTGCGCGCCGCCGAACCGGCCGGGAACAGGCCGCCGGTGGCGCCCATGATCAGCGAGAAGAGCAAACCCACCATCATGATCTGCGGCGTAATCTCGAACTGAAACGAGATTTCGCTGAACGTGACGAAGCTCCCGATCGCGGTCTGCATATTGTTCAAAGGCAGAACCAGCAGGCAGCCAAGCAGGCCCCCGAGCAGCGACAGCAGCAGCGACTCGATAAAAAAGCTGGTCAGTATACCCAACCGCGAAAACCCCAGCACGCGCAGCGTCCCGATCTCGGCCGCCCGCCGGGCGACCGCGGCATACATCGTGTTCATCGCCGCGAAGCTGGATCCAATGGCCATGATCACCGCCACGAAGGTTCCCACGATCTGAATCGGCGCCGCCGAGCTGGTTTGCGCCTCGTAATAGGCCTTCTCCGCTTGCGCGTCGAGATTCAGTCCCCGGTCGCTCGACAACTCGTTCATCAGTGCCTGCATCGAGACCTGATCGGCCGCCCGCACCAGAATCGAGCTGAGCGCGCTCTGCCGGCCCTGGTCGGCCGCCAGCTGATTGAGGTCGACAAACATCTCGCTGCTGGCCGCCGAGCGGCCCGCATCCACCACTCCCACAACTTCCCAATAGCCTCGCCCGAATTCGATCTTCCGCCCCATCCGCGCCATCGGGTACCGCTCCGCGATGCCACGCCCGACGACGATCTCGCGCTGCCCCGTGCGGAACATCCGTCCTTCCACCAGCCGGGCATCCTCGCGCATCGCCATTCCCACCGCCGTCAGCCCTCTTACGGTTATGTTGATGCCCGCCGGGTTCTCTGGGCTTTCCAATACCACTACCGTAATCAACTCCTGCGACACCCTCGGCTCGCCTTGGGCGTTCTTCGCGATCCCCGGCTTGGCCTTCACCGTTTGGAACTGCTCCGGCGTGGTGATGGAATTCAACTCCGCGGTGGAACCTTTCCGCGTCACCAGCACATGCAGCGGATGCGCGCTTGCCTGTAAAGAGGTGCGCAGCCCCTGCACAAGAGCCGCCACGCTGAGCAGCACCGCCACGGTGAGGGCAATCCCCAACGCCGTCATTACCGTCGTCGTCTTCCGCACGGTCAGATTCCGCAAATTGTAGGTGAGAGGTATTTTCATTGCCTTTTTCCGCGGGCTCTCAATCGGTAAACCGCAGCGCCTCCACGATCGGACGGCGTGATGCGTTATAGGCCGGCACAACGCAGCTGAGAATGCCGATTGCCGCGGCCACGCCCATCGCAATCAGCGCCACCGGCGGCGGAACCGTGATCCGGCTCATGTCGGTGAACATCGACGGCGACTCGCGCAGCACGGCGCACAGCCCATACGCCAGCCCCAGCCCGATCCCTCCGCCCAAAATCGACATCGCCACCGATTCGCCCATGAGCAAACCCATCACCGCGCCGGGCGTGTAGCCCAGCGTCTTGAGGATCCCCACTTCGCGCACCCGCTCCCGCACCGACATCGCCATCGTGTTTCCCGCCACCAGCAGGATCGTAAACGTCACCGCTCCGCAAATCAGCAGCAGGAACGCCTTCACATTGCCGAGGAAGGCGATAAAGCTGAGCTCGAATGCCTTCTCCGTCTCCGTTTTGGTTTGCAGCGGCGCGTTACGGAACATATCGTCGATTGCCTTGGCCACCATCCCGGCATCCTCCACCCGCTCTAGCCGGACGCTGAAAGTTCCCACATGGTCCATCTGGCCCTGGGAGAGGCTCTCGTTCAAGTACTTGAAGTGGAAAAACATGTTCTCGTTGTCCCGGTCGGCATCATAAATGCCCCGCACGGTGAGTTGTAGCTTGACGGGAAATATGTCCCCTGCCAGCACCACCCGCATTCCCGGTCTCATGTTGTGCCGCGCGGCGGTCTTCCGTCCCACGATGCAAGCGGTCTGCTCGGACAGAAATGCCTTCCACTGATCTTCGGACATCTTGTATTCCGGAAAGTTGGTGGAGAGTTTCTCCGGATCCACCGCGAACCGCGCGAAGAAATTCGCCGGGTCCCGCGCATCCTTATACGTGCCCCCGAACCACTGAAACACCATCACGTCCTTCACGCCGTTCACTCCCGCGATGCGCTGCTTGTAACTCAACGGAAGCGGATTAGCCAGCGACACCCGGTTGCGCACAATCAGCCGCAGCGCCTGTTCCTCCGGGGCTTCACTGTGGAAAAAGGAATGGTACAGCGCCATCAGCACCCCCAGCAGGCACAGCGATACCGCGATGCTGAGTATGGTCAGCACACTGCGGCGCTTGTTCCGAAGGCTATTCTTGAAGATAAGAGACAAGTGGCGCGACATGGGAACTACTCACATTTTACGCCACCACTCGAAAATAAGTTCCCGCAACGGATGAAAGGCGCCTAATATGGACGAATCGCCCGCAGCCGCCGACGAACGGTTCATGCAGGAAGCCCTTGCCCAGGCGCGGCAGGCCGAGCGCGCCGGCGAAGTGCCTGTCGGGGCCGTACTTGTGCACGGCGGGGGCACTGTGGCCCGGGGATTCAACTGCCCGGTTTCCTCCGGCGATCCCACCGCTCACGCCGAAATCCTCGCCCTCCGCCGCGCCGCGGCCGCGCTGGGCAACTACCGACTGGAATACACAACATTGTACGTGACGCTTGAGCCTTGCATCATGTGCGCCGGCGCTCTGGTCCATGCCCGCATCAGCCGCCTCGTCTTCGGCGCGCGCGACCTGCGCTTCGGCGGCGTCCGCTCCAAGTTCCGCCTGGCCGACCACGAACTGCTCAATCACCGCATCGAGATCGCCGAAGGCGTGTTGGCGCCGGAATGCCTGGAACTGCTCCAGCGCTTCTTCAGGAACCGCCGGGAGTCCGCTCATCCTTGACCGCCACGGCGTCCAGGCGCCGGTACCACGATCCTGTTTCTCCCTCCACCGCCAACGTGTATCGGCTCTCCAGCAGCTTCGCGATGCGCGGGCTCCGCGACAACACCAGCCCGGCGTACTCCGGCGTGAGGACTATCGTCGAGGGCGCATGAGCTTCCCATTGATCCGCCAGATCCGCCCACTGTTGGTCGACATAATTCTCCGGCGACCAGCTTTGCAGTGGAACCGCCTGCTTCGCGTTTGCGCGGAAGATCACTACCGGATCGCCGGCACACACCATCTGCCGGACCGGCGGGCCGAACCGTGCCAAGTCCCGTTCGACCGCTCCGTAAAGCGGGCTTTGCACTTGCTGAAACCGGCGGATGGACGCCGCATCGCCGGCTAAGACCTTCAGACTCCATCCTGCCGTCTTCCCTCGCAGCTTGGCTAGTGCAGGCGTGAGCAGCACAAGAAACGCCGCTATGGCAACAGCCGGATGCAGCTTCATCCGGGAGGTAAGCGACACCAGCCCGAACGAGGCCAAAATCCCGACCGGGGCAAACAGCAGCAGGAAGTGGTAACTCCACCACGAGCGTGTTTGCACAACGATGATCACCGCCGCCAGGACCAGCCAGACCGCCATCATCCGAGGCAGCAACCGCTTTTCGCGCCCCCGCAGAACGGCCCATAGGGGCAACATCGCCGCGGCGATCCAAGCCTGTTCATTGACCACCCACCACCCGGTGCTCTCAAGCAAAAGCCGCAGCGGCTGGCGCGTCAGTTCCGTCACATACCTGCCCGGATAGATGAGGCAGGTCCACAGCGCTTCGCGCAGCGTTCCCTCGGAGTAAAAAGGAGCAAGCATCGCCACGGTCATCAGGCTGAAGCCCGCCGCCAACGGCCACATCCGCCGCAGCGTACGCGTTTTTAGCAGGTAGAGCAAACCAAACCCAGCCGGAATCAGGATCAGCACCGGCTTGGACCAGAACAGCACGCCGCTACTGGCGCCGGCCAGCGCCAGCCAGCGCGCGCCGCCAGCGTCCGCCGCCTCCCCAAAAAAAACGGCTGCCAGCAGCAGGAAGGGGTACACCAGCCCCTCCAGTTGCGTCATCATGTTGATCTGTCCCACCGCGTAATAAACCCACACCGAAAGCAGCGCCGCCAGCGGCCCGAGCAGTGGATGGCCGCCATGCTTCTTCAGCGTGCAGGCGATCGCCACCGCGCCGAACAAGTGGAACAGCAGTTCGAACAGATGCAATCCGCGCTCGGTGGAACCGAACAGCATCGCACCGGCACGGTAGAAATAGAAAATCCCGGGCGGCTTCAAGTCCCAGAAATCCTTATACAGCAGCCCCACCGAGTCCAGTTTCTGCACCCCGACCATGAACAGCGCCTGGTCGCCATAAAGCGGATAATCCAGTGTCATCAATCCGGTAGCCAGGATGAGTGCCAAAACCGCAAGCAGGGCACACCGGAAGATCCTGTTGCTGTGCACGGGAGACACACTTGCAATGTTATGGGAGAACCTGCGGGGGCAGTATCCGCCGGCAGGACCAATCGTGTGGTCCTTGCGGCCTAGTACCAGGGCACTTTTAGGTAGTTTGAACCCGTCCCTTGGCGCTATGATGTAGACAATCATGTGGGGAACTCTGCGTTTACCTCTCTGGCTGGCTGCTTTAGCCCTGCTGGCGCAGGACACCTCCGCCGTTTTGGAAGAGCTCAAGCGCGACTGCAGCGGCTGCCACGGCCAGGGGCAAGTGCTCTCCAAGCTCGACATGCGCACGCGCGAGGGTTTGCTTGCCGGCGGTGCTCGCGGACCGGCGATCCTTCCCGGCCGCGGAGCCGGCAGCCTTCTGGTCAAGGCGCTGGAAGGCAACGGCGTTCCGCAGATGCCCCCGGGTACAAAGCCCCGGCCTGATCTTGTCGCGCGGGTCCGCGCCTGGATCGATAGCGGGGCGCCGTGGAGCGAATCAAACAAGTGGGGCAACTACAACCCCGAGGACCTCTGGGCATTTCAGCCACGGAAGCGAGCACTCAAGGGCGGCGTGGATGAGTTCATCCAGCGGAAACTCGCCCGGCGCGGGCTCCAGGCCGCGCCCCGCGCCGGCCGGCGAACCTTGATTCGAAGGGCGGCGATCGACCTGACTGGACTTCCCCCAACGGCTGAGGAAGTCGACGCTTTTCTCAACGACCGTTCTCCCGGCGCCTGGGCGAATCTAATCGACCGTCTGCTCGCATCCCCTCGCTACGGCGAGCGTTGGGGACGCCACTGGCTGGACGTGGTCCGCTACGCCGACACCAACGGCTACTCGAACGATTTCGAGCGGCCCAACGCCTGGCGCTACCGCGACTACGTCATCCGCAGCTTCAACCAGGACAAGCCCTACAACCGCTTCATCAAGGAGCAGGTGGCCGGCGACGAGCTCTATCCCAAAGACCCCGATGCCCTCATTGCCACCGGGTTCCTCCGCTCCGGCCCCTGGGAACATACCGGCATGAGCGTCGAGGCCGTTACACGCCAGATGTTCCTCGACGATGTCACCCACGCCACCGCCGCCACATTCCTCGGCCTCACCCTCGGCTGCGCGAAGTGCCACGACCACAAATTCGATCCCATCCCCACGCGCGACTACTACCGCATGCAGGCCGTTTTCTCAACCACCGAGTTCGCACGGCCAAAACTCGGCTTCCTGCCAACGGAAAACACCGCCGGGCTTGACCAGGCTCGCATGCGGATGCAGACGGTCGCCGAGGCAACCCGCGAAAAGCTGCAAAAGTTCGATGAAATCGCCAAGCACAACGCCATGCGCAAGCACGGTGTGAGCCGGCCGGAGGATCTGCCAAAGGATGTCCTGGCCAAGGCCATCCGTGAGAAAGAAGGCATCACGCCGGATGAATATGAAGAGCTGAAGCTCTATCAAAAGCATGGCCAACTTTACCGCGAATCGCTCGACCGTTTTGAGGCCAAGGCGTTTGCCGTTTCCAGCGGCCCTTTGGACGGCGCAACCGATGGCGGCCCCAATCTCCGCTATCCCAAGCGCGCCGAATACAAGCCGCCGGAGGTTCACATCCTCACCGGCGGCAACATGCAATCTCCCGGCGAACGTGTGGAACCCGGGCTTCTCAGCGCTGTCGCCCGATACTCGAATCTGCCGGAGCCCGAGGTGCCCGCCACTGTGGCAGGCCGCCGCTCCGCGCTGGCCAACTGGATCGTGGATCCGAAAAACCCGCTCACGGCGCGCGTGATGGTGAATCGTACCTGGCAGTATCACTTCGGATCCGGCCTGGCGCGCGATGCGAACAACTTCGGCAAAATGGGCGCCAAGCCGTCTCATCCGGAACTGCTCGACTGGCTGGCCGATCGTTTTATCGAAAGCGGCTGGAGCGTCAAGGCGCTTCACCGTCTGATCATGCTGAGCGAAACTTACCAGCGTTCGAGCGGCCATCCCTCACACCATCTCGTGATGGAGAAGGACCCGGACAACAAGCTGCTTGCTTTTTACCCGCCGCGCCGCGTGGAGGCCGAAGTGCTCCGCGACAGCATCCTCGCGGTGGCCGGTGAATTGAGCCTCGAAGCAGGCGGCCCGGGCGTCTTTCCCGAGATGAATGAAGACGTCGCCCGGCAGCCGCGTCACGCGATGGGTTCGCTTCAGCCAGCCTACCGCCCCTCGACGGAAAAGCGCCAACGCAACCGCCGCACCATATACACGTTCCAGCAGCGCAGCCTCGTCGATCCGATGCTTGCAGTCTTCAACAGCCCCAACCTCGACATGAGCTGTGAACGGCGTGAAGCGAGCACCGTGCCGTCACAAGCATTCTCCCTGTTCAACAGCCAGTTCGCGCACGACATGGCGCTGGCTCTGGCCGATCGTGTTACTAGGAGTGGAGCCGCGTCGCCTGTTCGATCACTTTTCCGCCGGGTTTATGCGCGCGAGCCTTCCCACGACGAGTTGCGTGTCGCACAGCAGCACCTCGCCAGGATGACCCAGCAACACCAGGCAGCTCCCGCGGCGCCGCGCCCGAAGCCCGAGCCCGTGGTCCACACCATCACCTCCGAACTCACCGGGCAAGCCTTCCGGTTCGTGCAGGAAAACGAACCGGGCAACTACGAACACAACCTGCATCCGAGCGAAGCCGACCCGTCGACGCGCGCGCTGGCCGATCTCGCCCTCGTGCTGATCAATTCCAGCGAGTTTGTCTATGTCTACTGACCGCAAGCCACGAATGCTGTTCGCCACGCCTTCCCGCCGCGAGTTCCTCTACAACGCAGGCATGGGGCTGGGAACCGTGGCTCTTTCCGCCATCGTGGCCCAGCAGCAGGCCCGCGCCGGTGTGCTGTCGCCCAAGCCGCCTCATCATGCCGCCAAGGCCAGGCACTGCATCTTTTTGCTGATGGAAGGCGGCCCCAGCCACATTGATACCTTCGATCCCAAACCCAAGCTCACCTCGCTCCACATGACCAAGTTCCAGAAGGAACGCAACAAGTTCGAAGCCAACATGAACACCGGCGAGCGTTACTACGTCCGCAGCCCGTTCGAGTTCCGCCGCGCCGGCAAGCTGGGGATCGAGATCAACGCGCTGCTTAACCAGTTCACCCGAGTCGTTGACGATGTCTGCTTCTTTCGCGGGCTGCAGGCGGAAAGCGTCAATCATCCCACCGCGATGTATCACCTGAACTGCGGCAACCAGTTCGGCGGCGACCCCGCCGTCGGCGCCTGGGTCAGCTACGGGCTCGGCACCGAAAATGAAAACCTGCCCGCCTTTGTCGTGCTGCCCGATGTCGCCTATCCCCAGGGCGGCGCCGCTAACTGGGGCAACGGCTTCCTTCCTGCTCACTATCAAGGCACACCGCTCAGGCCTGAAGGCGCCCCGATTCTCGACATGACTCCTCCAACCGGTGTCAGCAACCAGCGCCAGGCTGCCAACCTGGAATTGCTCAAGCTAATGGAGCGCATGCATAGCGACCGTCATCCCGAACATGCCGAGCTGGCTGCGCGCATCGAAAGTTACGAACTGGCCTTCCGGATGCAGGCCGAGATGCCGCGCGTGATCGATATCGGCAAGGAGACCGAAGCCACCAAGGCGATGTACGGCATCGGCGGGCCCGACAAGGACGCCGACGCGCTGGGCCGCCGTTGCCTTCTTGCCCGCCGGCTGGTCGAGGCCGGTGTCCGTTTTGTCCAGGTCATCGCCATGGGATGGGATTCCCACGACTATATCGAAAAGGCGCACGGCTCGCGCTTGCGCGCCATCGACAAGCCCATCTCCGCTCTCCTGATGGATCTCAAGCGCACCGGACTGCTGGAGGAAACACTGGTGGTCTGGGCCGGCGAGTTCGGCCGCAGCCCCGATAACGGCATCCGCCGCGGTGGGGAAGTCTGGGGCCGTGATCATAACGCCCACGCCATGCCCGTCTGGCTTGCCGGAGCCGGCGTCAAGTGCGGCACGATTATCGGCGCCACCGATGAAGTCGGAGGCTGCGCGGTGGAAGCCGTCCACCCGCTCAAGGATTTCCACGTGACGCTGCTTCACCTGCTCGGACTCGACGACAACAGGCTGCGTTATTTCCATGCCGGGCGCGAGAAACAGCTCAGCCAGGTCGGTGGTCAGCTAATCCGCGAGTTGCTCGCTTAGGGGGGCGTCAGCCAGCGTTTCCCTTGCCGCCTCGGCCGTGTTGCAGTGAATCGTCACCGTGTCCTCGGTCCGCATCGCGTAGCCGCCCGCTAGCGTGATCGCCACGGGGATCTTCAGCTTCAACGAGCTCTCCAATACGATCCGGTCCCTTTGCTTGAGCCCCTCCATTGTCAACGCCAGCCCGCCCAGCTGATCCTCCATATAGGGATCGGCGCCGGCGATGTAGAAGACAATGTCGGGCCGGAACCCGGGAATCGCCACGCGGCAAACGTCCGCCAGCTTCGCAAGGTACTCCGCATCGCCGGTCCCGTCGGCAAGGTGAATGTCGATGCTCGACGGCGGCTTCTCGTTCGGATAATTGTTGTACTGGTGGAGCGAGATCGTCGAGACGCTTTCGTCCGCTGCGAAGATCGCCGCCGTTCCATTGCCGTGATGCACGTCGCAATCAATCACCATCGCGCGCACGATCCGCTTGTCGCGCTGCATCGAGCGTATCGCTACCGCCACGTCGTGAATCGCGCAAAAGCCTTCCCCATGGCCCGGAAACGCGTGGTGGAACCCGCCGCCGATGTTGAACCCAACCCCGTCGCGTAGTGCGCTCTCCCCGGCCAGCCTTGTCCCGCCCGCCGCATGGAAGAATGCCTGTACCATCTGCCGCGAGTAGGGAATCTCCAGCCGGATCACCTCTTCGTAGCTCAGCGTCCCGTTCTTCAGCCGCTGCAGCCAGCCGCGGTCGTGCACCAGCAGCATGTCATCATCCGGTGCCGGCTCCGGCGAATCGAAATCCTCCTCCCCCGCGAAGCCTGTTTCCAGCAGCCGCCGCCGGATCAGCTTGTATTTGATCGCGGGAAAGACATGCTCGCCCGGATTCAGGTCGTACTTGTCGCTGTAGATGAGCCGGAACCGTTTCACGAGCCTTCGACAGACTGCAGCGCCGTCACCAGCGCGACGCCGTAGATATCGCTCGCCGAACAGCCGCGCGAAAGGTCATTGGCCGGCTTGGCCAGCCCTTGTAGAAACGGTCCGAATGCCGCCGCGCCTCCCAGCCGCTCCACCAGCTTGTAGCCGATATTCGCCGCATTCAGGTCGGGGAAGATTAGCGTGTTCGCACGGCCCGCCACTGTCGAGCCGGGAGCCTTGCTTTGCCCTACCGATGCCACCAATGCCGCGTCGGCCTGCAATTCCCCGTCCACATGCAGCCCCGGCTGCCGCGCCCGCACGATCCGCAGCGCCTCCACAATCCGGTCCACCTCTTTGTGCCGCGCACTTCCTTTGGTGGAGAAGCTCAGCATCGCCACCACCGGCTCAATCCCCAGCAGCGCGCGAACGCTGCCCGCCGTCGCCAGCGCGATTTCGGCTAGTTCCACCGAGGTCGGCTCCACAACCATTGCCGTGTCGGCAAGCGCCAGCTGCCCGTGGTGCCCGTAGGAACGCTCCCGCGAACACAGGATCATGATCGTCGACACCGTTCTCACCTTCGCCGGCGTCCCGATGCAGTGCAGCGCCGCACGAACCGTCTCCGCTGTGGAGTTCGACGCGCCGCCCACGAATCCGTCCGCGTCGCCCGCCGCCACCATCAACGCCGCGTAGTAGAGCGGCCGCGCCGCAACCTGCCGCGCCTCCGTTTGTGTCACCCCCTTCGCCCGCCGCCGCTCGAAATAGAGCGCCCCATAGGAATCCGTCTTCGAGCACTTTGCCGGATCGATTACCTCAACTCCGCCCGGCGGACCTCCCACCAGAATCGGATGCACCAATCCTTCGCCCCCAAGCCGCTCGGCGGCTTCCCGCACACGAGGATCCGCCCCTTCTGGAAATACGATGCGCTTTTTCGGTTTGAGTCCGCGAACACGCCGTGCCTGTTCCTCCAGGAACTCCACGGCCGATTCTGGCAATGACATAGAAACAGTTCATTGTACCGTTCCAGGCCCCGGCAGGATGGTATAGACTATACGGGTTCCGTACATAAGGAGACCTGGAATGTACTGCCACCATTGCGGTGCGGCTGTTGACAACAACGCCAAGTTCTGTCCGGCTTGCGGAAAGACACTCAATGCGGGAGCTTCCGGTGGGCCGCCGCCTCTGCCGGCCGCGCCGGTTCCCTTCACTCCTCCGGAGCGCGTCGAGGTCAGAGTCTGGCACTGGATCGACGAAGGCTGGAAGATCGTCAAACAGGACATGGGCAACTTCGCCCTGATGACCATCGTCATGGTGCTGCTCTCCGGCATGGTGCCGCTCATTCTGCAAGGCGCGATGGTTGCCGGCTTCCACATCGTCGTGATGCGCAAGATGCTGGTAGGCAGAGTCGAGTTCGGCGACCTGTTCAAAGGCTTCAATGATTTCGTCCCCTGCCTGGTGGCCAGCCTGCTGATCTCCCTTTTCACCTTTCTCGGCATATTGGCTTGCATCATCCCCGGTCTCGTCATAGCCGCGATGTACTTCTTCACGTATCTGTTCATCGTCGACCGGAAGATGGACTTCTGGCCCGCCATGCAGGCCTCCCATGAGCTCGTCAAGAAGGACTACGTCGGCTTCACTCTCCTGCTCCTCGCCTTCATTCCCTTGCATCTGCTGGGCGCGCTGGCCTGTCTGGTGGGACTGCTTTGGACCGTGCCGGTGCAATATGCCGCCATCACGGTCGCCTATAAGGAGCTGGTTGGCTTTGCTTCGCCGAGAGTGGATTGAAGCGGCGGCGGCGGCCACCGCCCTCGCCTTCTTCCGGTTTTATGACGCGCCGGCGGAGCCCGCCTTCCGTGCCTGCGGCTTCCACTGGCTCACTTCACTGGAGTGCCCCCTGTGCGGCCTCACTCGCGGTTTGTGCGCGGCGGCCAAGGGGCAGGGGAGCCTTGCACTCCAGTTCCACGCGTTCAGTCCCCTTGTCCTGGCGGCCATCCTGTTGTGGCCTGCTTCGAGATTGGCCGGCCTCGCCGTGCCACGCTTCCCCTGGCTCACCGCGGCGCTTGTGATGGCCCTTTTTGGCGCTCTGCGGCTCGCCCTGCGTACGCTATAATTCCACTGATATGAGAAAGAAAGTTACGGTTGTTGGCGCAGGCAATGTCGGCGCCAACGTCGCCCTCCGAGTGGCCGATAAAGAACTCGCCGATGTCGTTCTCGTCGATGTTGTCGAAGGCGTGCCACAGGGCAAGGGGCTCGATCTGCTCCAGTCCGGTCCCGTCGAAGGCTACGACGTCCAGATCACCGGCGCCAACGATTACGAGCCCACCGCCAATTCCGATATCGTCGTCGTCACCGCCGGCTTCCCCCGCAAACCCGGCATGAGCCGTGATGACCTGCTCATCGCCAATCACGAAATCGTCTCGGCCTCCGCGCAGCAGGCGGCCAACTACTCGCCCAACGCCATCCTCATCCTCGTCACCAATCCGCTGGATGCCATGTGCTGGTCCGCCTACAAAGTGACCGGTTTCTCCAAGAACCGCGTCATCGGCATGGCCGGCGTGCTCGACACTGCCCGCTACCGCACTTTCCTGGGGCAGGAACTTCGAGTTTCGGTCGAGAACATCTCCGCCATGGTCCTCGGCGGCCACGGCGACACCATGGTGCCGCTCGTCAGGCTCACCAGCGTCTCCGGCATCCCGCTGACCGAGCTGCTGCCCAAGGACCGCATCGATCAGATCGTCGATCGCACCCGCAACGGCGGTGCGGAAATCGTCAGGCACTTGAAAACCGGCAGCGCCTATTACGCCCCATCCGCGGCCACCGTGGAAATGGTCGAATCCATTTTGAAGGACAAAAAGAAGGTCCTGCCTTGCGCCGCCCTGCTGGAAGGCGAATATGGCGTCAACGGACTCTTCGTCGGCGTCCCCGTGAAGCTCGGCTCGCGCGGGATCGAGAAGATCTATGAGTTGCAGTTGACCTCGGAGGAAAAGGCGATGCTCGAAAAGAGCACTGCTGCAGTCAAGGAGTTGGTTGAGGTTCTAGAAAAGAAGATGGCGGGCAACTAGCGCCGCCGAGGGAGAAGATTGCCGTGGATCAACAAACCGTGCAGATCGTAAGCGCAGTGTTGGCGGTTCTATGCGTCGTGATTATCATCATGCGCAGGAAGAAGAAGCCGAAGTCGGACGGAGATGACTTCTAGCCCCAAACGAGCGGAATCCCCACCTTCACTCGATCCCAAACATTGCTGTTTCCGCCTCCGCGTCGGCCGTTCGCCGATCGAAGGGTGGGGTGTATACGCCGAGGAACCGATCCCCGCCAATCGCAAAGTGATCGAATATACCGGTGAGCGGATCAGCAGACGCGAGGCCAATCGCCGCAGCGAAGCTTCCCGGAAAGTCTTTTTGTTTACGATCGACTCCTACTGGTGCAAGGATGGCGCCATCGGCGGCAGCGGAGCCGAGTACATCAATCATTGCTGCACTCCCAACATCCGCTCCGTTGTTCTTAAGGGGCACATCCTCTACATGAGCCTCCGGCCCATCGCGCCGGGTGAGGAACTCACGGTCGATTACAATTTCGGCAAACACGAGGAAAAACACCCTTGCCGTTGCGGCTCGCCGCACTGCCGCGGCACTCTCAACGAAGAATAACCGCGCCGCCCGGGTATTGCAGTCCCGACTCCGCTTCAATCTCCAGTAGCCGGTTGTATTTCGCCAGACGTTCCCCGCGCGTGATGGACCCGATCTTGATCTGGCCCGCTCCGGAAGCCACCGCGAGATCGGCAAGAAACCAATCCTCCGTCTCGCCGCTTCGTGCGGAGATGACAGCCTTCCACCCCGCCTCCCGCGCCAGCCGGATCACCTCAAATGTTTCCGTCAGCGTCCCGATCTGGTTCATTTTCACCAGCACCGCGTTCGCCGCCTTCTCCGCGATTCCCCTGCGGACGCGCTCCGGCCGCGTGGTGAAAAAATCATCGCCCACCAGCTGAACCCTTGACCCAAGACGTTTCGTCAGATTCTGCCACCCATCCCAGTCGTCCTCGTGCAGCCCGTCCTCAATCGAGACAATCGGGTATTTGCCGCACCAGCCGGCCAACAGTTCCGTCATCTCGGCGCTCGTCAAGGCACGCCGCTCCGTCCGCAAATGATAAGCGCCGTCCTGGTAAAAATGCGTCGACGCCACGTCAATCGCGATCGAGATCTGCCCGCCCGGATCGTATCCCGCCTCCCCGATCGCCTCCGTCAGTATCTCCAGCGCCTGTTCATTCGATTCCAGCGGCGGTCCCCAGCCGCCTTCATCGGCCACCCCCGTCAGCGGAAAGCCCCTCGCCCCCAGCACTCGGTGAGCCGCTCCGTGCACCGCCACCACCGCCGCCAACGCTTCCGCGTACGCCCCGAACCCATGCGGGATCGCCAGGAAATCCTGGAACTCCAGATTCCCTCCCGCATGCAGCCCTCCGGAGAGGATATTCACCATCGGCACGGGAACCTGCGGCTTTCCTCCCGCCGCACTCAGATGCTCCCACAACGGAATCCCGCGGCTGAGCGCCACCGCGCGCGCCACCGCGCACGACACGCCCAGAATCGCATTCGCCCCCAGCCGCGATTTGTTCGCCGTCCCGTCCAGCTCCATCATCGCCCGGTCCAGCCCTTCCTGATCCTCCGCTTCCCGCCCCGCGAGCGCACGGCGCAACTCGCCTCCCACGTGCCCCGCTGCCTTCTGCACTCCCTTTCCCACGTAACGGCTCGCGTCCCCGTCGCGCAATTCCAGCGCTTCGTGGCGCCCCGTGGATGCCCCCGAGGGAACCTGCGCCCAGGCTGTTGCGCCGTTCGACAGCCTCGCCCACACTGCCACCGTAGGCCTGCCCCGGGAATCCAGTATCTCCAGTCCCCGCAAATCCTCAATCGTTAGCTTCATCCCAATACCCGTCCAAAGGCCTCCTCCACATCTCTTGCCCTGTTCTGTATCATCCCGCGCGCCAGCACCCGCACTCGCTCCCGCTGCGCCGGGGTCAAATACTCCGCCGGCGATTTCCCATCCACCCGCGCCAGAAACAGGCAACCCAGATGCTGCATCGTATCGCTTCGCAATTGCTCCGCCTCGCCCGGATATCCCGCGATCAGCGCATTCCAGAACCACCTCGCCGTATCCGCATAGCTGCTGCCCCACTCCGGCCGGTGAACCGACTTCAGCAAAAGATGATGGATCAGGAACGCCGCGTCAAATGCCGGGTTCCCGTAGTGAATCACTTCGAAATCGATCACCGTGACCACCTCGCCCCTCACCAGCAGATTCTTCGGACTGAAGTCGCCATGCACCAGGCAATAGCGGTGTTCCTGGCATAGCGCGATGCATTTCTCCATCGCCGGAGCCAGGTCCGTGTGCCGCCGCGCCAGGAACCGGTAGTAAGGATCCAGCCGCAATTGATCAAAGCACCTCAGATCCCCGAACTCTTTCCGGCATTCCTCGGACTCCCACGTCGCGCCAATCTGCGCGCTCAGGATCGATCCGGCGATGCACCCGATTCCCGGGTCCACATCCCCTTCCAGCAGGTGGCTTTTCCAATCCCGCGCCCCCTCCGCGGCCGCGGCCATCGCATAAATGCAATTTGCCTCATCGGTGAATACGATCTCCGGCACCGCTTCCAGGGGCAGCACCGGCGCCAGCCGCTTCATCGCCGCCGCTTCCCGGTGTATCCGCGAACGGTCCGCCAGCCACTCCTCTTCCACGCGCAGCTTCCCCAGCGACTGTTTGATTACCCACCGCCGCCCCTTCGATTCCGCAAGCAGGACCGTGTTCGATACTCCACCGCCAAGTGAGACGATGCGCCAATCCCTTGCGCCGGAAGCCTCTAGCCGGCTTCCCAAATACTCGCTTGCGTTTTCGGTGGTGAGTTCCAACAACACTGGCCGTTGAGTTAAACAGGGCGTTATGGTATAGATAATGATCTTACAGAAAATCACCGCCAAAAGGCGGAACAGGGAGAGAACATGGCATACGTCATAGCGGAACCTTGCATCGGAACCAAGGACACGGCGTGCGTGGACGCCTGCCCGGTGGATTGCATCCACCCGAAGAAGGACGATCCGAAGCACGAAACCGAAGAGATGCTCTACATTGATCCGGTCGAGTGCATCGACTGCGGCGCCTGCGTCCCCGTGTGCCCCGTTTCCGCCATTTTCGCCCTCGACGATCTGCCGGAGAAGTGGGCCGGCTTCACCCCACGTAACGCTGCCTACTTCGGCCGCTAACCTCGCCGGCCTTTACGCAGGAGGGCGGTATACCGCCACCGACGTTTCCGTTTCCCAAACCTTCACCTGGGACACCCGGACTCCGTCCTCCAGCCCGCCGCACACCTCCTGATAAAAGTGCAGCGCGATGTTCTCCGCCGATGGGTTCCACACATCGAACGGCGGAACTTCGTTCAGATACCTGTGGTCCAGCCGGTCGATCACCGCTTTCATCAAACGCTTCAAGTCGCTGAAATCGGCCACCAGCCCTGTGCGGTTCAGTTCTTCGCTCTCCAGCGTCACTTCCACCTTGTAGTTGTGCCCGTGCAAATTTTCGCATTTGCCCTTGTAGTTGCGCAGCTGGTGTGCGGCCGCGAACGTCTGGGTCACCGAAACTTCAAACATCGAAAAACCTCGCTACTTCATTGATCTGCATCGTGAAGCCATAATCGGGCAGGCTGTCGAAAAAAATCTGCCCGTAGCGCTGCTTCGTGATCCGGTTATCCAGCAGCGCCAACACCCCGCGGTCAGACCGGCTGCGGATCAAGCGCCCGAACCCCTGCTTCAGCGCCAGCGCCGCCGAGGGCACCTGGTAATCGTGAAAGGCGTCGCCGCCGGCTTCCCGGATGGCGCGCACGCGCGCCTCCACCACCGGATCGGTGGGCACCGCGAACGGCAGCTTGTCGATGATCACGCAACTTAGATTATCGCCCGGCACGTCCACGCCTTGCCAGAAACTTGACGTCGCGAACAGCACGCAGTGCGGCGTGTTCCGGAACTCATCGAGCAGCGCGTGGTTGGGCCCGGTGCCTTGCAGCAGCGTCGGATACTCGATCTCAAACGAGATCCGGTCATGAAACGCCCGCATCTGCTGATAGCTCGTGAACAGTACAAAGGCCCGGCCCTTGGACATCTCCAGCAGCCGGATCACCTCCTCCGATGCCGATTCGGTAAAGGACGGACTCCGCGGGTCCGGAAGGCCGTTGGCCACGTAGAGCAGCGCCTGCTTTGGATAATCAAACGGCCCCTGCACAATCGCCGTTCTCGGCGCCGGAATCCCCAGCCGCGTCTTCACATACTCAAAGCCTCCGCCGACGGCCAGCGTTGCTGACGTCAGAATGATCGTGTCCACCTGGTCGAACAGCTTGTCGCGCAGCAGCGAGGATACGTCAATCGGCGTCGCCTCCAGGTAAACTCCGCGGCCCCGCCGCTCTATCCAATAGACGAAATCGGAATCATCGCTCTCCATCCAGAACTGGAGCGTCTGGCGCAGCTCCTCCACCCGCCCGTTCAGCGGGATCAGTTCGTCGGTGGCCCCCTTCACCAGTTGCAGGTGCGCGCCGGTCAGCTCCAGCACACGCAACAGGTCCTGATACACCGCCTCGCAGGATTCGCGCAGCTCCACTCGGTCCGGAATGCCGCTCCGTCCTTCCTTCCCCGCGAATACCGCGAAAAACCGGTCCGCGCATTCGTCCAGCGTCATCAGCACCCGGTCCAGTTCCTGCGTCCCGAAGTTCTTGCGCCGCGCCAGCGCCGTGATGTCGCGCCGCAGATCCTCCACCTGGTGATTCGAGATGCTGCAGCCGAAATAATCCCCGGCCACCGATTCGATCTCGTGCGCCTCGTCGAAGATTACCGCCTGGTAGTCGGGAATGATCCCTTCATAATCGCGGTCCTTCACCGCCAGATCCGCAAAGAACAGGTGGTGGTTGACGATGATGATGTCACTCTCACGTGCCCGTTGCTGCATCCGCGTGATGAAACACCGCTCAAACTGCGCGCACTTCTGGCCGGAACAAAGCTCACGCCGCGCGTCCAGCTTCGACCATGCCGTGCTCCCCGCCGGCAATTGCCGGATTTCGGCACGGTCGCCCATCTCCGTGGTCTTCTCCCACTCACGGATCACCTGGTAGTCGGCCACTTCCTCCAGACCCGCCAGCACAGGCTCTTTCTCCGCGTCGTACACCTTCTGCCGGCACAAATAGTTTTTCCGCCCCTTCATGTAGGAGACGCGCAACTCGCGATTCATGTGCCGCGCTAAAAACGGAATGTCTTTGAAGTAGAGCTGCTCTTGCAGGTTCTTGGTGCCCGTGGAAACCACCACCCGCTTCCCGGACAGGATCGCGGGAATCAAGTACGCCAGCGTCTTGCCCGTTCCCGTTCCCGCCTCCACCACCAGGTGGCGTTTTTCGGCCAGCGCTCCTTCCACCGCCTCGGCCATCTCCTGCTGGCCGGGACGGTATTCATACTGGGGATGCCACTCGGAAAGCAGGCCCCGGCCGTGGAAGAATTGCCGCGCGGTGGGGGAGGTCTGCGGCGGGGGCATCTCTGATCCAGTATAAATTCCCCCGCCTCTCCGCGGGCCTTCTGTACAATCGATGGAGTGACCTCTCCGGCCGGCTACACCTTCAAAGAGAGCCGTTTCAGCAGCCATAGCGCATTGCTCGCCCGCCTGCCCGAGCCCGGTCAAGGCAAACGGGTGCTCGATCTCGGCTGCGCCGGCGGATACTTGAGCCGCATTCTCGCCGCCCGCGGCTACCAGGTCACCGCAGTCGAACGGGCCGGCGGCGCAGGCCACGATTTCCCGCCCTCGGTCCACCTCATCGAAGCCGATCTCGACCACGGTCTGCCGCCTCTCAACGGCCTTTTCGATTGGGTCCTCTGCGCCGATATCCTCGAACATCTCCGCCATCCGGAATCCCTGCTCAGCCAGATCCGCGGCGTGCTTGCCCCCGGCGGCCATATCCTTGCCTCCCTGCCCAACAGCGGCAATCTCTACTTCCGCCTCGTTGTACTTTCCGGCCGGTTTCCCCAGCACGACAAGGGCCTGTTCGACCGTACCCACCTGCGTTTCTACACCTGGGACGGCTGGCACGACCTGTTTTGCGGAACCGGCTTTCTCATCGAGTCCGCCGAACCTACCGGGATTCCCGTCGGACTCGCATTCCCCGGCCGGGAACAGCGCCTGGATGTCCGGGCGGCCGAGCGGTTATGCTATGAATTAGCCCGTATTTGGAAGAGGATGTTCGCCTACCAGTTCGTCCTCCAGGCGAAGCCGAAGTGAGTCAGCAAATGAAGCCCAAGGTTGTCGTGGTGATGCCGGCATATAACGCGGCCAAGACGCTCCGCATGACCTATGCCGAGCTGCCGCGCGACGTCGTGGACCTGGTCATTGTCGTCGATGACGGCAGCTCGGACGAAACCGCCCGCATCGCGCGCGAGCTTGGCCTGGAGCTCTTCGTCCACAACCGCAACTACGGCTACGGCGCTAATCAGAAAACCTGCTACCGCGAGGCCCTTCGCGCCGGCGCCGATATCGTCGTCATGGTCCATCCCGACTATCAGTACGACCCCACTCTGCTGCCCCAGGTGATTGCGCCCATCCTCCAAGGTGAAGCCGACGTGGTGCTTGGTTCCCGCCTGCTCGGCGGCCATCCCATGCAGCAGGGCATGCCCTGGTGGAAGTACATCTCCAACCGTTTTCTCACCGGCCTGGAAAACCTCGTCTTCGGCTTGAGCCTCGCCGAATATCACACCGGCTACCGCGCCTACACGCGGCCGGTGCTGGAAGCCGCGCAAACGGAAATGAACTCCGACAACTTCATCTTCGACCAGGAGATCATGGCCCAGTTTGTCGAGATCAAGGCCCGCATCGCCGAAGTGCCCGTGCCCACGCGCTACTTCCCTCAGGCTTCTTCGGCCTCTTTCCTCCAAAGCACCGTTTACGGACTCTCCATCCTCTTTCTCCTCGGCCGCTACTTGCTCCATAAATGGGGCATCCGCCGTCAGCGCCAGTTCCAAAGCTTGAGCCGGCGTTACTCCAGCGCGGCGGTGGCCCCTTCCAGGCATGCTTGAGCCGCTTTCTCCCCGGCGGTCCTCCTCCGCCGGCCTGCTGATGGATTCCCTTCTGATTTTCCTCGTCACCGCCGCCCTCATCTGGCCGCTTTTCCGCATCGAGTATCTCAACCAGTGGAGTTCCATCGAAAGCATCTTTATCGCCGATGCCCGCTTCCTTGCCGACAACTGGCCGCACGCGCAATGGCAGCCCAATTGGTATTGCGGCAACCGCTTCGATAACATCTATCCGCCCGGTCTCCGCTACGCCACGGCCGGGCTGAGCCTTCTGCTCGGAGTCTCCACTGCGCGCGCCTATCACATCTACATCGCCTTCCTGTACTGCCTCGGCATCGCCGGCGTCTACGTCCTGGCACGCGTCGGAGGCGCCAGCCCGTTTTGGTCCCGCGCCGCCGCGCTCGCCACCACGCTCACTTCCCCCATCTTCTTCTTCCATACCCAATTCCGCACCGACTACGGCTACTCGATGTACCTGCCTGTCCGTTTGGGTGCGCTTGTCTTTTACGGAGAAGGGCCGCACATGGGCGCCCTGGCGCTTATCCCTTTCGCCCTCGCTGCCGCCTGGTTCGGACTCCGCCGCGGGCGCCTCGCTGCCCTCGGCCTCACCGGCCTCCTGCTTGCCCTCATCACCGCCAACAATTTCTATGGCTCCACCGCCATGGTGATCTTCTTCCCGATCCTTGTCTGGGTCATCTGGCTGGAGCAACAGGATCATCGCATCTGGCTGCGCGCCGCCGCCATGGGCCTGCTCGCCTACGGCCTCATCGCTTGTTGGTTCACGCCGTCTTTTGCCGCCTACACGCTGCGCAACATGAAGCTCGTCTCCCGGCCGCCCACCTCTTGGTCATACTGGGCCGCCGCGGCCGTGATCCTCGCCTTCGCCGCCGTGACCTGGAAATGGGCCCGCGGCGGCCGTGTCAAAACCTGGACTCTGTTCCTCGCCGGATCCTTTCTGTTCTGGACCATGCAGGTCCTTGGACACTACTACTTGGAATTCCGCGTGATGGGCGAACCGGAACGCCATATTCCCGAATTCGACATGGTCTTCATCCTTGCCGCCTGCGGGATCCTGCAATGGGCCTGGAACCGCCACTGGGCGGGCAAAGCCGTGGCCATTGCCGCCCTCGGCGCCGCCGGCTGGTTCGTCTCCGGCTTCGCCCGGCACTCCTGGCAATTCTTCCAGGAGGACACCGAACCTTACAAGCGCATCGAGTACCGCCTCACCACCTGGATGAAGCAGAACATGCCCGATGCGCGCGCCCTCGCCACAGGCTCCAACCGTTTCTGGTACAACGCCTGGTACGACCTCCCTCAGATGGGCGGCGGCTCCGAGCAGGGGCTCATGAACATGAATACCAATTTCGCCTACATCTACATCACCGCCGGCTACGATCGGAAGCTGTCGCTGGCCTGGGCGCAGAGCATGGGCGTCGACGCCTTCATCGTTCATGACAAGACTTCGCAAGAGATCTACCACGATTGGGAAAAGCCCCATGAATGGCAAGGCGTGCTCAAGCCCGTCTACGACGACGGTGAGGGCAACTGGATCTACGAAGTCCCGCGCCGTTTCAAGGACCGCGCCCGCGTTGTCGACAGAGCTAGCATCGAAGCCCTGCCCGACACCGGAGCCGAGCCCGCCGGTGATACCGTGCTCGCCTACGCCAACGCCGTCGAACAGGGTCCTGATGTGCACCCTCGCGTGCTGCGGCCCGCCACGGATCGCATCCGCATCCGCACCGCCATTTCCCCCGGCCAGCTTCTCCTGGTCCAGGAAACCTACGACCCTGCTTGGAAGGCATTCGCCAACGGCCGCCCCGTCCCCGTCAAGAAGGACCTCATGGATTTCATGCTGATTGACCCCGGACCAGGGCAGCATGAAATCTCACTCCAGTTCGAATTGCCCTTCGAGATGCTTGCTGGCCGCATCGTTACCGTCTTATCAATAGGCGTGCTCATCGCCTTGCTTCTCGGCAACCGCTGGAGGCGGCTATGAACACGCGCCGCGCCAACCCCCTTGTGATCTCGGCGGGCATTTTCCTGCTGAACGTCGCCCTCAACGCCGCCCTGTTTCTGCCAGGCGAAGGAAAGTATCGCGACTCCATCGAGGCCGGCTACGCCTCCATGGCTCATTTTATTTCCCAGTACCCCGACCCCTTCGGCTGGAATCCTTTCCAGTACTGTGGCCTGCCCACTCACATGTGGTACCTGCCCGGTCTGCCCTATCTGGCCGCCGCCGCCATCAACCTCCTCCCCGCCCTCAAGCCCGAACACGTCTACAGGCTCACCGCCACCGCGCTGGCCTGCATGGTCCCCGTGACGGTCTTCCTGATCAGCTTCTATTTCACTCGTAGCCGCAAGTGGTCCGCTCTGGCCGCCCTGCTCTACACCTTCAGTTCTCCTGCCTATGGTTTGTACGGCATCATCGACGCCGACCGTGGCATCACCTACCTCCCTTGGCGCATCCAAGTGCTCACCAAGTACGGCGAGGGTCCGCACAACGCCGGCCTCATGCTCATCCCCCTCGCCCTCATCGCTTGCTGGCGCTGCGCCGTGCGCCGCGGATATGCAAGCATCCTGCTGGCGGCTGTCTTGCTCGCCGCCGTCACCCTCATCAATTGGGTTGCCGCCATGGCCCTGGGCTGGTGCTGCCTGATGATGATGATCGCCGGCGTGCGCTCGGCTCCCCGCACAGGATTCCTCGCCCGCCGTATCCTCGCGGCCGCCGCCCTTGCTTACCTGCTCGCCTGCTTCTGGCTTACCCCGCGCTTCATCCAGACCACGCTCCTCAACTGGCCGATGGACGCCTTCAACTACAAGGTCGGCTACTCCCAGTACGGGCTCTGGGCCGGATTGCTCGCCCTACCCGCCCTCATCCTGCTCCTGTTCCGCCGCTGGCCGGACAAGGACTATCTTTGCTGGCTGGCGCTCTGCCTGGCCGGTTTCGCCTGGGTCGTCTCCGTCCGCTACTGGTTCGGCATCGACACCATCCCCGAATCCCGCCGCTACGCTCTCGAACTGGAACTGTTCCTCTTCCTCGTCGCCGCCGAACTGCTTCGCACCTGCTTCTCCCACGGCGGTAAGCGCTGGCGCGAAGCCGGCATCTTTGCCCTTGCCTGGATTTCCGCCTGGGCCTCCCTGCAAGCCGCCACTTACGTTGCCAGGGGCTGGGTCATGATGCGGCCCGTCCCGAAGCAGGAAACGGTCGAATACGAAGTCGCCGAATTCCTCAACTCCCGCCAACCCAGGGGCCGCGTCTTTGTCTCCGGCGGAACCCGTTTCCGTCTCAACTCCTGGTTCCTCATCCCGCAGGTCGGTGGAACCTTCGAATCCGGCCTCCGCAACCGCACGCCGCTCTATTTGATCTATCACCTGCGCACCGGTTTGGGACGACCGGTCGATGCCCGTGGTGACGATGCGGTGCGCCTGCTCCGCATGGCTGGCGCCGAATACGTCGCCATTCACGGGCCCGGCTCCAAGGAGCATTGGAAAGACATCGCCAACCCAGACATGTTCGAAGGCGTGCTGGAGCGTGTCTACGCCAGGGACGATAACTTCATCTATAAAGTCCCTTATCACAGCCTTGCCTACTTCGTCCGGCAAGACGAACTCGCCCCGCGCGAACCCGTCGGTTACGACGCCCATCTCTCCATCCCCTACGTCAAGGCCATGGACGATCCCGCGCGCCCGCGTCTCCTGACCACCTGGCAGGGCGCAAGCCGTGTCGAGGTCGCCGGAGAAATCCCGCCCGATCTGCTGCTCTCCGTGCTGGTCAGCTACGATGGCGGCTGGCGCGCCTTCCAGGACGGCCAGCCCCTTCCCCTGGAGCGCGGACCCATCGGCTATATCCTGATGCGCCCGCGTCCCTCCACCAATAGCCGCATTCAACTTCAGTACGTCGGCACATGGGAACACCGCGCCTTCGCTTCTTTGAGCGCAGGCGTCTGGATCCTTGCTCTCGCCGGCCTCCTTGTGGAGCGCAAGTGGAAAAGCAGAAAGCGTCCACCGCTCGCCGCTTGAAGAAGGCCGTGCCCGCGGCTTTCCTCATCGCCATTGCCAACCTCTGCTTGAATGCCGTGCTCTTCCAGCCCGGCCTCTCTCCCTACCGCGAATCCATCGAGCCCGGCTACGCCGCCATGGGCTTCCTCCTGCTTCGGCCTCAGCCCTCAGCCGCCACCCGCATCCGTCTCGAATACACCGGCTCCGCCGAGCAAAAATATCTCACCGCCCTCAGCGCCGCCGTCTGGCTTGCCTGCTTCACCGGTCTCTTCCTCTCCAGGAGGCGCGTGTGGAAACCGTAGGCCCCATCGCCCGCTTCTGGTGGCTGCTGCGCCGCGCCGCCGTCGTCTGCTATGAGGAAAACTGCTTCGCCGTCTCGAAAGGCGCGGCCTACTCCGCGCTCCTCTCTCTCTTTCCCGTCCTCACCACCGTCGCCGCACTGCTTGTGCAAGCCAAGGCCGGCCCCGTCCTCGACGTCCTGTCGGACCTCCTCTATCAGGCCGCTCCACCGGGCACCGAAGAACTCCTGCTCAACCGCTTCACCGGCCATGGCGAAAAACCCGTCATGATTCTTGTCACCGCCATCTTCGTCTCCTTGTTTGCCGCCTCCGGCGTCATGCTCAGCCTGATGGAAGGCTTCAACGGCGTCTATCACGTACCCACCAATCGCAGCTTTCTCACCAACCGCGCCGTAGCAGCCGTGCTCGTCTTCTCCACCGCGCTGCCCGCCGTCGGAGCCTCCGCCCTCATCCTCTTCGGCTCCCGGACAGAACAGGCCGTGCTCGTCCGCCTCAGCGGTCTCCAACTCGCCCAGCTCACGGGAGGCGTTCTGCTCGCCGGCCAGATCACCCGCTACCTCGTCTCCTTCCTCACCATCGTCATGGTCACCGCCATCCTCTATTACGTCGGCGCCAACCGACCCCAGAAGTGGAACCAGGTCTGGGCCGGCGCCTTCGTCGCCACCTTCCTCTGGCTCCTTGTCACCCAGGGCTTCGCCTGGTACGTCCGCAATATGGCCGGCTACAACTTCTTTTATGGCAGCATTGGAACCGTCATCGCTCTGCTCGTCTGGATGTACCTGCTCGCCATCATTGCCTACTACGGCTGCGCCTTCAACGCCGCGCGCGAGCAGCTCCTCACCGCCGAAAGCCAGTCCGATTTGAGCGGCTTGACATGAGCTTCCACCTCGGCATTGACTACCGCCCCCGCGGTGATCAGCAGACCGCCATCGATCAGCTCACCCGGGGTTTGACCGATGGTGATCAGCACCAGGTCCTGCTCGGCGTCACCGGCTCCGGCAAAACCTTCACCATGGCCAAGGTCATTGAAAACTCCGGCCGCCCCGCCCTCGTCCTCGCTCATAACAAAACCCTCGCCGCACAGCTCTATCACGAATTCAAATCCTTCTTCCCCTCCAACGCCGTCGAGTACTTCGTCAGCTACTACGACTACTATCAGCCGGAAGCCTACTTGCCCGCCTCCGACACCTACATCGAAAAAGAGGCCACCATCAACGACGAGCTCAACAAGCTCCGCATGTCCGCCACCCGCTCCCTGTTTGAGCGCCGCGACTGCGTCGTCATCGCCAGCGTCAGCTGCATCTACGGCCTCGGCTCTCCGGAAGCCTACTACGGCATGCTCCTCATGCTCGAAAAAGGCCAGAAGATCGAGCGCTCCAAAATCACCGAGCGCCTCGTCGAAATCCTCTACTCCCGCACCGAAGGCGACTTCAAGCCCGGCACGTTCCGCGTCCGCGGCGACGTCATCGAGATCTACCCCACGTACGACGACTACGCATTCCGCGTTGAGCTCTGGGGCGACGAAATCGAATCCCTCGCCCAAATCGACCCGCTGACCGGAGCCATCCGCCACACCCACCTCCGCCTGCCCGTCTACCCCGGCACTCACTACGTCATGAGCCGCGAGACCAAGGAGGAAGCCGTCGTCAGCATTGAGCGCGAGCTCCACTGGTGGGCCGCCAAGCTCCGCGAAGAGGGCAAGGCGATCGAGGCCCAGCGCCTCTACCAGCGCACCATGTTCGACCTCGAGATGATCCGCACCGTCGGCTACTGCCACGGCATCGAGAACTACTCGCGCCACTTCACCTCGCGCCTTCCCGGCGAAGCCCCGCCCACGCTGCTCGACTATCTCGCCTCCGACGCCGTCATCTTCATCGATGAAAGCCACCAGACCATCCCGCAGCTCCAGGGCATGTACCACGGCGACCGTTCCCGCAAGCAGAACCTCGTCGCCCATGGCTTCCGCCTCCCCAGCGCGCTGGACAACCGCCCGCTCAACTTCGAGGAGTTCGAGAACCGCGTCACCCAGGTCATCCACGTCTCCGCCACGCCCGGCCCCTATGAGCTCACCCGCACGGCCGGCGTCGTCGTCGAGCAGGTCATCCGTCCCACCGGCCTCGTCGATCCCGAAGTCGAGGTGAAGCCCGTCCGCGGCCAAGTTGACGATCTGCTCGCCCAGATCCGCGAGCGCCAGTCCCGCAATGAGCGCGTGCTTGTCACCACCCTCACCAAGCGCATGTCGGAAGACCTCGCCCAATACTACGGTGAAGCCGGCGTACGCTGTACCTATCTCCACTCGGAAGTCAGCACGCTTGACCGCGTCAGAATCCTCCGCAACCTCCGCCGCGGCGAAATCGATGTCTTAATCGGCGTCAATCTGCTCCGCGAAGGCCTCGACCTGCCCGAAGTCTCCCTGGTCGCCATCCTTGACGCCGACAAGGAAGGCTTCCTCCGCTCCACCGGCTCCCTCATCCAAACCATCGGCCGCGCCGCACGCCATCTCAACGGTACGGCCATCCTCTATGCCGACCGCCGCACCGCCAGCATCACACGCGCGCTGGAGGAAACCACCCGCCGCCGCCGCATCCAGCTCGCCTACAACGAAGAAAACAACATCACCCCCCAATCCATCATCAAGCCCATCGACATGAGCCTGGTCGCCGTCGCCGAAGCCGACTACGTCACCGTCCCCCTGGAACCCGATGTCGATGAGCCGCCGGACATGACGCCCGAACAGCGAGACCGCTTCATCGAGGAACTGGAAACCCAAATGCGCGACGCCGCCGCCAAATTCGACTTCGAACGCGCCGCCAAACTCCGCGACCGCGTCAAAGCCCTCAAATCCGCCACCGTCTGATTACCATTCAGCTCCATCGATACTCCCCAGGCTCGCTAGTGTAGTGCCCAAGAAATAACTGGGCAATCAAAATCGTGGGTCTCAGCCGAGATCAGCGTTCATCT
>Ga0194128_10000447_pt1 | contig 75820 bp, 68 predicted proteins | sample TA2KigCa65mmetaG_FD_148650 | JGI IMG/M metagenome (GOLD analysis project Ga0194128, IMG submission 148650) | Freshwater microbial communities from Lake Tanganyika, Tanzania - TA2015037 Kigoma Deep Cast 65m | ecosystem: Environmental > Aquatic > Freshwater > Lake | place: Tanzania: Lake...
CTACCTGCAATCCCAGGGTCGGCTTGATCTGGCAGTGAGGGCCTACCAGACGGCACACCAGTACGGGCAGGTACAGCCGGAATCATGGCACTTGAACGAAATTCGCGAGATTGCCACCTGTTGCCACGCGTTGGCGCTGCAACTGCAGGAGAACTGCGAAGCGGCCCGGAGCGTACTCGAGGCAGGCGCGCGAGAATGCAGGTCGTCCTTGCGAATCCACAAGCACCTGATCGATCTGTATTTGAAGCTTGGCTTGAAAACCGAAGCGCTTTCCCAAGTCAGGGAATTGCCACCATCCTGGCGAAACCTCGACGCTTATCGCAACGCGGTTCGAGGCGCGTGCCTGGCGCACGATCGAAACTGGGCAACCGCCCGTGGATACCTTGAATCGTCGTATCAGTCCGATCCGCGGGAGCCGCTCTGCCTGCGCTGGCTGACGATGACTCTGGTGGCTCTTGGTGACCACGCTTCCGCCAGGATGATCGCGACCCAATGGCGGTCGATCGAGCCGATGAATCAGGAGCTGCGGGGTTTCGTCCAGCTGTTAAACCTGGACGAACATCTGGCGGTCGATCGCAGTGCGATCCCCTCCGTCGATATCCGGGCGATTCCCCAGGTCGAAGCCACGACTGTCCGCCTTGATCCGGCGGCGTTGGAAGCCACCTCGACGCCGGCTTCCGTTCGCTCGCCTCCCTTGCGCGAACGAATCCGGGCACGATCGTCCGCGAATCAAGCCGACTCGAATCGATCAACGGATTGACTCAAATCCCTTTACCGGGCGTTTTGTAGCGCCAGTGTGCCGTTCATGCGCATGAACGGCTCGTAAGTGCCATTTCGGCCCGAAACCTCGATCGTCCCGGCGCCCACATCCTCGATGGAGACATCATTGGCCGCAGCATCGCCTTGTACCTTCAGTAATCCTTTGACCAACGACACGGAAACATCCCCAGCCAGGAGGGACCGATCTTCCAGTTGTTCCATGCCACTCAATACCGACCTTTGAATTCGCCGATGCACGATGAATCCTCCCAAATTGGACAAATGCAAGTTGCGGGACGAACGTCCCTGTAAAGGGAGTAGCGGCATGCGCGGAGAAAGACCGCCAGAAAATCGGCGGACGCCACTGCCTTTCAGGGCATGGTGCCTGGCTGGCGCGTCGGCGCTGCGGTGGAACTGCTCGCGGTTGCGGCGGGGGCGTCGCCTTTGCGTTCGTCGTATTCCGTGGAAAGCTGAGAGCCTTCATCCGGATTGACATGCTTGGTGAGCAGGCTGCGCGTCTGGTCGAACAGCTTTTCAATTTTCTTCTGTACGGTCTCGATCGATGAACGCTGTCGGGCTTGCTCAAGATTGAGCACTTTATCGACCGAGTCGCGGGTCTCGATCCCGAGGTACTCGTCAAGCAACTTCTTGGCGTCCTGCAGTTTTCCCTCTTCCATGCGTTTCTTGAAGCGGGCTTTGGCGAGCGTGCGGTGTGCCAGAATATCCATGATTCGACTCTGGACGCCTCGGAGCATCCCTTCCACATGCAGGCGTTGATCGTCACTGGTAATCTGCACCACACGCCGCACTTCCCAGCCGGGAATTAGCGGCAAACGGGCCAACAACTGACTGCCGTTGCGCACATACACGAGCCGCAAGGGATTATCGGAAGACGGAATCTCCATCGTGCCTCGCCAATCGGTGCGGCCGATCAATTCCTGCTTGTCGGTAATCGGATCTTTGGCGAATATGTCGTAGCCGGAGAGTGGGTCGGGCCGTTTGGCGGTGGACTGCAAGGCCAGGGTAGTTGAGCCGCCGGTGGCCGGAATTACAACCGCGAATCGTTGGATGCGCTGGCTTGGCTTGCCGGTGACCGGTGCGCGCGTTCCCGTATGTACCTGGGCGGTGATCAGTTCACCGTCGCGGGAAACGACGTGGCAATAGGTCCAAGGGACTTTTTGAATGCCGACTTTGAGATTTGGTTCGCCATTGCGGTCGTTGTGCCGCATGTAGGGCTGCAGGGTCGTCCCGGGTTGGATCAAGATTGGAGACGGTCGTTTTGCACCGGTTTCATCCTCGGGAACCAATCCCGCAGCGCGGATGCGCAGTTCAATTTTCTTGTCCCGTTCCTTGGTCGATTCGATGCGTGCCAACGGACGGAACGTGGCCATAAGCGTGTTGAACGCCGCATGGCCAACCTGCTGGATGTCTGCGACCGTTCGTTCCACGACGTTACCAAATTCACGGGATCTGCAATCGAGTTCCCTGGCCTGGATGCGGAAACCGTCGCCGGTTTCATTCACCGACAGCAGGAAAAGCTTGTCACCGAGCGCGATTTCGCGCGCGTGTTTGATCAGGTCAGCGGCGGGAATCGAGTCGATGCGTTGCAGCAATTCCGTGCGGTATTGCTCGGGAACCATGGTGACCTTGGCGTCCCAGGGCGCGTGGACCAGGGCTTCGCAGCGCAACGAGATTTCCAGGCGCAGTTGTTCTTCCACCGTCGCGTTAATTTCCGTCATTCCTTCGGCGGCGAACCAGACGAAGACCTGGTACGGGGAGTATTCCCAAGGATCCTGCGCAAGGGCACCGCTGCGCGTCAGGATGCTCAAGATCGCGGCCAGCAGGAGAGTACGCGTTGTTCGCGAGCAGAAAGCCGTCATGACTATTCCTCCACCAGCCGAACACCGAGTTCCCATCGTTCGACGTCCGAGTAAAGTTGAACCGACTGGGGGTTGGGTCCCTTGAGCCATTTGCGGTAGGCGTAGTGTTCGGTAATCTGCCAGAGCGGGATCACCGTGGTGTCGTCATAGACGATTCGGTGCAGGTCGCGCAACGCATCGCTGGCCGACTTCCAATCCTTGGCCGCTTCGAGCCGCCGCAATGCCAGGTTCACATAGGGATTGGTTTCGGGAAGAAATCCGCCGGGCCCCAGGAGCCGGATCGCATCCACCGCTGGTTCGCACATCACGATTTCGGCGAACACGAGATCACATTCGTTGTCGGGGTCGGTCAGTTTTTCGGTGGGAAGTTCTTTGAGACTGACTTTGAGTCCGACCTGTTTGAGTTGTTCGACGATCGCGAGACTGGCGATGCGTCCCATTTCATTGGCGGGGTGGCCCAGAACCAGGTCTCCAATTTTCGGAGTGTTGACGGTCGGAGGCGTGCTGGGTGTGGCGTCGGACGGCTGCTGCGGCGACGCGTTCAATTCGGCGGCGACCGCGGCGGCCGCGGAGATTCCCGCCTGATTATCGGCCGCCTTCTTGGCCGCCTCGGCTTTCTGCTTTTCCAGTTGTTCCAATTCCTTTTCGGCGATGCGGAGCAACGAGTATCCTAATCGAGGTTCGTAGTTGCGAGGACGAATCCGCTCGTCGTAGGCATAGGCCAGCGAATCCTGCGTACCGAATCCTGGTGGAAACGGTCCACTGATCACGGTGCTGCCGCGCGGCGGGAACCCCCCCAGCAATTCCTCATACAGGATCGCGTTGCGATCGATCGAGTAGAGTATCGCGCGGCGAAATGTGGAACTGTTGCCGAAGGGTCGGCGAAAATTCGGGATCAGCACATGCAGCGTCGGCAGCGTGTATTGCCCGACGGAAATCGCGTCATCGCCGCGCAACCGCGGAACGTCGGCCGGGAAGATTCGATCCAGCACGTCGATCTCACCCCGTTTCAGTGCGTTCACGGCCTGATCCGATTTGACGAAGACTTTTTCGGCGATTTCCACCGGCTGCTTGGGCTGCCGGAAGCTGTACCGAGGATTAATCATGAAGGAATTCTCGTTCGGGCGCTGGGGGCCGACGACATAGGGACCGTCGGCGGCGGTCCTTCCTTCCACCGAGGCTGTTTGCACCATGGTCTGAAGCAGCGCTTCGGGCAGCACATGCGGCTTGCGGAAGTCGATGCGCACGCGGTAGATGTCATCCACGGAAACCGACTGCACCAGTGCGCCCCAGGCGGGGAGGTACGATTTGTGCGACGGGTTGGCCAGAGACAACAGGCGTTGCGCGATATCGTATCCAGTGATATGCGAGCTTTTGCTGCGCACGCGTGCCGGATCGAGCGCAAGAAACAGTTGTCGGTTGTCGTCGCTGGTTTCCAGCGAACCGAGCGGCGAAATGTAACGGCCCCCTTCCGGGCCGCGATCGGCGTACTCGCACAGCCTGCGCTCCATCAGGCGGCCGGTGCGTCGGGCGGCCCAATCCTCAAACCGGGCCGAATCGTGCACCGTGGCGTACTGGGAGACGCCGACCAGTACCAGCGGGTAGCGAACCACGATTGTCTCGGTCAGCTCGCGCCCTCCCTTCACCTCGGGCCAGATCCGCATCATCTCCTTGGCGGTGGCGATTGCTTCGCGATATCGCATGTTGTCCAGATGATCGCGGGCTTCATCCCGTTTCGTGGACGCCATGCCGTTCAGTACGTCCTGCCAGCGTTTGATCGTCTCGGCCTGCCGATCGCCGTAGCGGATCCGGATCTGGTTCAATGTCTTGCGCGCCGGTCCAAAGTCGCCCTGGGCGACCGTTTGTGACATGATCTGATCAAAAAGCTGTCCGATCGCCGCCCCAACGTCGCGCCGTTCGACGCGGTAATCCGGATTACGCTGGAACAGTTCATCGAGGATCGCCAGCGACTCGCCGTACTTTTTTTCCTGGAAGAACTTCATCGCGTTCTCATACAGGAATTTGTGAATCAGGTCCTCCGCTCCGAACGGCATGCCGTACTCGCGATAGATATACGAGAGATACTCGAAGGCCTCGTTGTACTCTTTGGCGTCGAGCAGTCGTCGAGCCTCTTTCAGCAGCATTTCATGGTGAAACTCGATCGATTCGACGGCCCGCCACTGCAACTCGTACAGCCGGCTGCGGTACTTCAACAGCCGTAGCCGGATCGGAGTATCTTTTTTCGAGGGGATCTTGCCATTGAAGCCGAGCGGCAGGACCTCGATCGCAACTCCTTTGTTGGCGGCGTCCAGCGTGATGCGATCAAACGGTTCGCGATCGAGCAATCGTTTCGGCGTTTCGGGGGCCTTCGCCGGCTCGTCGGCGTCCTGGGCCTGTGCTGCGCAGGAAAGCATCGCGAACGTGAACGACACCGCGATAACGATCGCTGCCGCAAAACAATCGACGCGCGCTACCGGTGACGCGTCCATCAGGCACGACGATTTGCAGACCACGCTTGACCTCCCTGTTGCCGCATTCATTGTCCCGCTCCTGCCGCGCCCTCTCCGCTGCTGGGAATCCTTACCGCCAGCAACGTCCCGTCGCTGGCAGTGACAAGGATTCCGGCGGACGTGACAACCGCACTGCTTAACAGCGGGTCGCCCATTTCCAGCTTGCCGGTCTCGACGCCATCCCGCAGTCCGACTCGCCAGATCACGCCGCCGCGCCCGGTGAGCACCAGTGTCTCGCCGTCGAGCTGCGGGGGACCAGCCAGCTCGCCGTAAGGCATGGGCGATTGCCAGCGTTTTTGTTGCCCGGCGTCGAGGCAAACCAGGCCTTCCTTCGAGCTGACCAACAGCGCGGTTCCACCGACGGTCCAGGGCCCGGCCTGAATGCGTCCCGAAAGGGGAATCTCCGCTCCGACGCTGAGATCGTTCAGCGCGAACGCCTGGACCATATCACTGCCATCCCGTCTTATGGCTCCATAGACCGTATCTCCGGCGACGGCAATCGCGCCCAGCAATTCCGCGGGGAGAGCACCTGCGGCCAATTGGTCGAGGTGGGCCTGGGGCTGGTCTTTCAGCCCGATGCGGAAGATCCGCTTTGTACCGTCGGTAATCAAGAACTGGTTACCGATGGCGACGGGCGTCCGCCAGGCCGCTTTGGTACCCGGTTCCAATGCCGGTTGAAATGGCAGTGCCGCGGCCTTACCCGTTTCCGGACTGAACAGGTGGACCTGTCCGGAATCGAGTGCCATCAGGACCGCGTTTCCCAGCGCGATAGGGACCGTGTTTACGGTGGCATCACCGACGTCCATGCGAATCGTGCGTGCGGAGTTGGATTCCATCTGGGGGTTGTGCAGCAGGATTTGGGCGCGATCTCGTTGATTGGTCAAGACAATCCGACCGTCGGCCAGTGTCGTGGCTTCGCTGAAGGAATAGGCGACTTCGGCTCCATCCACTTCCATGACTTCGCTAGGCTTGTCAACGATGCCGGCCTCGGGCGAAAGTCGGTAGACGTCGCCGAGCGACGTGACGGCGTTGATCTGGTTCCGGCCATTGTCGTAGGCGAGGATCGGCGTCGGCGAAGCGATATCGGTTCGCCAGATCATCGCGCCGTTATCCATCCGCGACGCGGAAACGGTGATGCCCAGCGAGCCGCGCCGTCGCCGCGTATGCACGATCGCGTTGCCAACCTTGAGCAACGGCGCAATAAATGTCTCCGATTCGTTGAGCGACCAGCGGCGATTCAACTGCTCGCGTGCGGTCTGGATGTCAAATGCCGACAGGCGATCGCCGCCGACGAGCACCGACGCGCCGTCGACGACATGGTAGCCCGGAATGGGACTCCGGGCCTGGGCGACCATCGTAGCGTCGGTCCGGATCGGTGATTCTTCGTTCGAAGGATCGATCGAGAGCACTCGCAGTTCCCCGAAATTGGTCAGTACCGTAATCCGGTTCTTGGTATGCACCAGCGGTACCACGACATTTCCCGACAATCGCATCGGTTCCGAGATTGCCCGCTTGAGGCCTCCGCCTCGCTCGTCGGCGCGGAGGATGTGCAGGAGGCAGAAGTCAGCGCCGGCGTTTTCCACGAGGAAAAGATGCTGAAGGGCCATGACCGGCGGAATCGCGATCGTACCGGCGCGGTGGCCGAGGAAGAACACTTCCGTGCAAGTCAGTGTTTCCGGTTTGAGGACATAGACGTTGGAGTGTTCTCCGATCTGATAAACCTGCTCCACGCGTGGATTGCCGCCGATCCCAACGGTCAGCTTCTGCGGAAGCTGCGCGGCGATCGAACATGCGCCGGTTTCCAGGTCGAGTTGGAGGATTCGTCCGGAGTGCTCGGAAACCAGGATCCGGTCCTCGACGACCACGGTTGCGGCAAATGTTCCTTCGATCGAAAATCTCCAGACGACTTCGCCTGTGCTCGCCTTCAATCGCAGGATTTCCTTGCGGCCGACATCGCTGACGATCGCATCCGCGCCGGAGAGCTTGGATACGGGAATCGGCTGAATCAACGAATCGATCCCCACGAAACGCCGCCAGAGCAGTTGACCGGTGCCGGCATCGAAAGCGAAGACCGAACCACGGACGAGCACATACACGATCTGATTTTCGGCGCCGACCACATTCTGTCCCATGCGGCGCGCCGGCACGATGCGCAAGGCATTGATCTTCGTTGCGGAATCTTCGCTCGAAGCCTTACGGGAAACGGCCAGCGATTGAACCGCGGCCCGTTCACGGTTCGTGATTTCCTGCACTTTATCGTTGAGTTTCGCTTCGCGCTCCAGTTCAGGAAACTCCTTGAGCACGCGGGCGCGGATGCCGAATGCCTCCACCGTGTTGCCTTGCTGGACGGCGGCGTCAATCTGCTGGATCGCCGCTTCCAGCGCGATATCTTTTTGTATGGTGCGTTTGGCGAGCGTGATATTCTTGTTGATTTCATCCAGAGTCTTTTGAATGTTCTCCCGCATTTTGGGCGGGATGTAGCTGGGATTATTCACCAGTTCCATCGCCTCTTCGGCGTGGCCGACGAACATCTGGGCGTTGTCCCGGCTGGATGCCGAGCGGGCCTGGAGAGCGAAACCGCCGGCGATTTTTGGCAGCAGCGCCGTCAGTTCGTCTCGTGCCGCTGGAAAGTCTTTTTCCTTTTCAACTTCAGGAATTACCTTCCTCGCTACGTCGAATGCGGAACGCATGTCGCGAGCGCCTTCCGTTGATACTCGCAACTGGGCGGTCGCCTTCTTGACTTTGGCCAGGCTGAGATCATCGCCGTTCGGATTCGCCTTGATGTAGATTTCGTATTCCTTGATTGCCTGCGGGAACATCAGGTTCTTATAGGCCGTTTCACCCCGTTCGAACTGATCCTTGGCGTTCCCCTTGGTGAATTTGGAAATCAGCACCCAACCCATGAAGATCATCAGTAACAGTCCCGGCACGCCGAACAAGATCAGCATCGACGTGGAGAATGTCTCCGATTTCTTCTTGCGGAATCCGACAACGCGTTGCTGTGGTTCGGCGGCGGCGTCCGGAGTCGGCCCCGCGGGCCCGAAGCCACCCGCGGCCATTGGATAGCTCGGCGAAGCAAGTCCGCCGCCGAGTTGTGTTAGTCCGCCATCCAGGGGCATGAGTTCTTCGGACAACGGCGTCAGGCCCGTGGCTGCAGCCTCGAGCGGCTGTGTTTCCCGTGGTATGGCCGGCGGCGGGACGATATGGCCGGTCTTGAACTGCGTTTTGCTCCGCTCCGACTTCTTTGCGGCGGGATCCGCCGTCGCAGGTGGCACAGACGTTTTTGGCGGCGGAGCCTTGCTGGCAGGTTTTGTAGCCGGTTTGACCGGTTCGGCCTGCGCTGCCGGTTCGTCGCCCAACGGGGCTAACCCCAGATCGTCGGAGCGCGCCGCTTGCGAAGGAGTCGCAACGGGCGCCTTGAAATCTCCCAGCAGTTTCTTGGCCTGAAAGGCGGTCAGATGACCGCCATCCACCAGCAACTTCGCTACCGCTTCCGGCGTGACCTTGACTCGGGAGCCGGCGACTTGTTTCCGCAGGCCGCGGATCGCCGCCTGCTCCAGCAAGCCCTGACTCTCGAGATGTTCCAAAAACTTATCTGCCGACATGCTGAATTCCTGAGGAGATTATTCGTTTTCTTCCACGGTCTCGAGCCCGACCTTGCCGAACCCGGCGGTGGCGGCCGAATCGATCGCCATCACCACACGGTAATGCGGCGCTTCACCGTTCGCCTTGACCATCACGGTGATCGTCGCATCGGGGCCGACGATTGAACGAGCCTGACGCAGCTTGGTTACTAATTCCTGCTCGCTGGGCGCCTCTTCCATATCCCCGTCCTCGTTCTCCAGTCGAAACGCGCCTTGATGATCCACGTGGATCGTCAGCGCCACCAGATCGGGATCGGGTGGTTCGGGCTGGGCCATCGAACTGGGCCGATCGTCTTTGGGCTTGGGGAACGCCTGCGACTTCTGCATCGAGAACGAAGCCGTCACCATGAAGAAGATGAGCAGTTGGAAGACAATATCGACCATCGGCGTCATGTCCATTTCCGCCTCTTCCGCAGGGCGATTGAACACAATCGAAGCCCCATCGTCATCGAACTCGTCAGCGGGTGGCCCGGCTTCCACGGGAGGCTCGCTGCTTGGTCGTTTGTCATGCATCGCTTCATCCCCGATAGGGACCGAACGGAAGTCGTTTCAAGCCTAACCCGATTGCTGTACGGCCACGTGGATTTTGTTGAGATCGAGTCCTTGCGTGGCCGCTTTGATGACTCGCGACACCTCGCGGTGCTTCACCTTTTTCTCTGCCTTGATCAAGATCGCGGTCTTCTGTTCCGTGCGCATGGTCGCCTCGACGTACCGCGTAATCTCCTGCTCCTGCAGGGTGGGATCCGCGTTCGGAATGATGTTCTCGGTAACTGGACCGTCGCCTTTGTAAACCATCGCGGTCGGTGCGCTACCGGCCATCACCGTCAATACGACCGCTTCCCTTGTCGGCAGCACGACACCGTTTCGCGCCTGGGGAGTGGTAATCTGGGCTTCTTGGTTGATCCGTGCACAGACGATGAAGAAAATCAACAGCAGAAATGTGCAATCGATCATCGGCGTGATGTCCATTTCGGACTCTTCCAGCGCCGCCGTCTTTAACTCGAATTTAGCGTTGCCGGCATCGGCGTTACCGGCATTGTCTACCAGTGAGGCCATGATCTATCTTCCGTGCCGAGCGCCGGCGGAAAGTCCTTGATGATACATTTCGAAAAACCGGCCCATTCCGTTCGCCACCAGATCCTGCATGCTCCGCATGCGAACATTGGTGGCGGTGAGAACAAACATGAGCGGGATCGAGATCGTCAGTCCCACGCACGTGGTGATCAGAGCGAAACTGATGTCGTGGGCCAGGTCCTCGGCCTTGACCGATTCCGCCACGGCCAGTTTGCCGAACGCCTGCATCATTCCCAGCACCGTCCCGAGCAATCCGAGCATCGGTTCGGTTTTGATGGCGATGTTGATGCCGCTTATGCGTCGTTCGAGATCGGCAAGGACTTCGCGCTGAAAATAGTCCATCACAAGGTCCCTGACCTTTTTCAGTCCGAGCTTGCGATTGACGATCGCCATATATCCGAGTTGCACGACGGCGCGGCGGTCTCCGTCGCAAATTTGCTGTGCCGAATCAAAATCGCCTCGAGCCAGCGGTTCTTCCAGGACATCCAGGAACTGCGACTGGCCGTCGAACGTCTTGAATCGTTTTTGCTGGATGCGCGTAAAGACGACGACCGCGCAGTAAGTTCCGTAAATCGCCACGACGGCTTGGAAAAAGTAAACAGAATTGTTCACGATGTCCATGAAGGTGTTCATTTCCATGGTGCGTACTCGTTGAGGCTCCTGGGTGCTTGTGCGGTTGTCAAAAAAACAGCCCGAAAGCATGCGGACTTTCGGGCCGAAATCTGGATCGACTTACTTGATGAAGTTTCGGTAGTACTGGTTTTCGACGAAATACTCGTAACCGTTTCCTGAATTTCTTACGCCGAAGACGGTACGACGGATCGAACGAACATCCCGATCCTTGCCGGCGTATTCCCGTTCCAGTCGTGCCAGAGAATCCTCGATCTCCTTGTTGTAGATCTGCACGACGATTCGGCCTTTGATGACGACGCCGGCTCGGGACAGCAGCGCTTTGTCCGATTGCTGCAGCGGTCCTTCTTTCCAGCTGAAGTACAAACGCTTTTCCTCTTTGGCCAGGCCGGTTCGGCGCGTCGGCCGCCCGCCGCCGAAGCCGACGGCGTAATCGATGTTTTGTCCATGGGCAGCGCCACCGACGGCGCCAAGTTCAATTTTGAAGAAGTCCAGCTGCTGGGAATAGATCGCCACCGAGCTGGCATTGTATTTGATCTGCCAGCGCTCCCATCGCGGGATCACGTCGGCGTCGCCTGGCCCGCCCGGTCCCACGCCGCGCCCGTCGCCTTGCCCACGCCCGTCGCCGCGCCCTGTGTATTGCCTGGGCTGCAACTGATCGAGCACCGCGACCTGGGTCGTGATCGTCTCGGTGATCTGCTCGAAAACAACCTCGATCACCGGTTCGATCACCTCGATCTCGTCTTCCTTCGGTTCCTCAAGGTTGGTGAATGCCGCGCCCTGGCCCCCACCGCCCGGCTCGGGTTCGGAAATGTCGATTTCCACCACCCTTTTGAACCGCCAATCCTGACTTGTGATCCAGACAATGACCAGCGTCCCAACGACGAAGCCGACGAAAATCAGCAGCGTGATCAGGAAGCCTGAAACTTTATCGTATCGGGAAACGCGCAAATCCCGGAGTGGTTTAGGCCGGGGCGGGTCGGACGACGGTCCCGGCGCTGCCGCGGGGTTGTTTTGCATGGAATCGGTTTCCTTGTTATTGCATCCTAATCGCCGCTGTCTTATTTCCCAGCCATTTTACCGACGTTTTCCATCGAGGCGGAAACTCAGTCGAGGAAGATCGCCGAAGGGTTGACCGCCTTGTACCACTGTTTCCAGGCCTGGGCCGCCACCAGTCGCTGCTGCGGGTTAGGGTCTTTGGCCATGCCGACGCCGTCGAGCTTTCGCGTAATGTGCTTCAATCCCAGGTCCGCGGCGTATGCGATCTTGGGATCAGGATCGGTGAGCGCGTAGATCAAATACGGAATGTTGTCGAAGTCGTCGGTCTTGCCCAGCGTGCGAACCGCCACGATGCGCACCTCGAACTTCTCGACCGACACCAGACGTCGCAAGCGGGCAACCTGGGCCTGCAACTTGGTCGGGTTTTTGAAATCGAGCGCCAGATAATCGACCGAGGCCGCGATTCCCTCGACGTCCGAGTTCTTGGAATCTTCGAGTGCGTTCAGCAGGTCTTCGACCGCATTGGTCTTCGGAACGGCGACAATCTTGCCGTCATCACGCAGTTTGGCTTTGGTCATGTCGCCGTTGAAATTTTTGCCACCAGACAACAGACCCTCGCCCGGCACCAGCTTCTCAATTTTCTTCTTGGTGCTGCGCGTCAGAAACATGATCGCAAAAGCGGTATCACCGCCAATCCCCGCACCACCGGTGCCGTGCCAGGTACCATCTTTGAGTTGGTTCTGCCGCAGGTACTCCACTCCCTCATTGTACCAGCGAGGCTCCGCGACGCCTCCACCTTCGACCGCCTCGCGGAAACTCATGTAGCGCTCCAAAGTGTATAGGTAATAATAATTCCACATGCCCGGGTTGATCTTGTAGACCGCGTCGAAGTAGCGATTGCCGTCCTGCTGGTACCTCTTGAGCAGTTCCCGGTTGACGTTGCGCGCCACGCGTTTGACTGCCGTTTTTTCCTCGGCGTCATCTTTGATCAGGCGCAGGGCGGGCGGTATGTCATCCTCCTTTACCCTCTGCTTTTCGCCCTGTCCCAATCCGACCAGATCGCCGCCAATATACAACGATGCCGTTCCTGCCGCCGAAAGGCCGATCGACACACTGCCCTGGGAATTGCGGTTGAAGGTTCCCGGGTCCATCGGATGGTAGCCGAACCCGCCTTGCGCATCCTGCGTTCGCATGAACCAGTTGACCGCTTTCTCGCCGCATTCGAGCGATACGTCGAAACCGGCCTTTTGTGCCGTCCAGAGCCCGAGCACGGCGTACTGCGTCTGCGACGAATCGCCGTTCGGCATGCCGGGGTATGTCCAGCCTCCGATGACAAGCTGACTTTCCTGCAGCATCTTGACCAACGTCTCAATCTCCGGCTTGTACTGCACCGGGTCGAGTTCCGTCAGGAAGATCAAGGAAACGGCCCTGGCGTAGGTCGGAGCGTGCCCGTCGCGCCCCTGGCCCCCGCCGGGAGTCGCGAATTGACGCGCGACGCCGATTGCGGTCTTTACATGGGGATGGTCGCGATCATCGGCTTTCACGAACGGCAGCGCCAGCAGAGGAATCACTCCAATGCCATGTTCTCCGCTCGTGTCGATCAGTCGCGACAGGCCCGCCATCGCCCGATCGACCATCTCCACGACCTCCGGGCTTTCCGGGCTGTAAGCCTGGAGCCGTTGCCCCAAATCGGACACAAGCAACCCAACTGCCAATACAACTCGCAAGCCGATCGGTATCTGCACCATCATCGGTAAAGTCCTCGATTCCTTTTGTGAATTTGATGCAAATCCCCATGGTCGTCGTTATTGCCCCGGCAGGCGGCCTTATCGATCGGGGGCCCGCAAGGGAAGTGACTGCCATGCAATTGCCGACGGATCCACGATTTCATACCACTCTTTCCATGCCATCGCCGCCGTATGCCGCTGGGACGGAATCGTCATTGATCAGTCGCAAGGCCGGCGGCAGATCCGCCTCACAATGCTGCATCGGCATGCCATGTCTCAGCCCTAAGAGTTCGCTGCCGATATACAGGGACGCCGAGCCGGCCGCCGACAAACCCAGGGCAACGCCACTTTGCATTCGACGGTCCCAACTCCTCGGATCGATCGGGTGATACCCAAAGCCGCCTTGGCTGTCCTGGATCGAATGCAACAGGGCCTCGATTTCCGGCCGGTATTGGGCGGGGTCGAGTTCCGTCAGAAAGATCAGCGAGACTGCTCGCGCGTAGGTTGGAGCATGACCGTCGTTCTGCATGGCGAGCGGGCCGAAAACAATTTGCCGCGCAACGCCGATTGCCGTCTTGACGTGTGGATGTTCAGGTTCGTTAGCCTTGACGAATGGCAACGCGATCAACGGAATCGCCGTTCGGCCACGTTCTCCGTACAGGTCGCGAAGATTCGTCAAACCGGTCATCGCCCGATCGACCATCTCGCAGACTTCGGGGCTCTCGGGGCTATGAGCCATCAAGGGCGAAAGAAAGGACGAGAACAGCAACGCAAAGACGAGTATGCCGCCGCAATCGGCTCGCCATTGGATCATTTGCTATGCCCCTTTGTTCCTTTGTTCCTTGCCACAATCAGCCTCGATTGTTCCAACCTCAATCGGGATCCTCCCAACCGGCGACTCCGATCGGGCGAATCGGACCGTGCGAGGGAAACCGCACCACGGAAACAGAGGAAATTCGAACGCGAAACACAGCGTTGATCGTACTGCTGCCAGGAGCAACTGTCAAGAAACGGTGGCGTCCCAAGTCCTTACCAGTGGCGAGTTTGTCGAAAACTCCCCGGACACCGCGAAGTCGATGCCGCCAAGTTGGGGGTGGGGGTGGTTTTTGCGGTCTCCGTGAGAATCCCGCGATCAGGAATTCGGATGCCCGAATCAGGTCCGACACAGTTTCCGGATACTGCTTTGATTCTGCAGTGAAGGCGGACCCCCAAGTTGCGCGCGCCTTGCGACGTTCGACCCGCGCCCCGATCGCAACGAGACTCTGAAATCGATCGACCGCGGTATCATCACGCGTGGCCACCCAGCCGATGTCGCAGCGGAAAGCCGTAATGGCGGCCTTCTTCAATCCGCAGCAACTCGTCGAACGGGTTCCCATTGGGCAGCCATGTTGCACCTTCCTGATCGGTGCAAAACAACTGTCCGCCTGGATCCACGGTCAGCCCGACTGGGAAACGGATTCCACTGCAGAACGGTTCATGCCGCGTCGCGCCAGACTTCAGCCGTTGAATGGTACCTCTCTGGCCGCGCGGATCGTATTGGCTTCTGCCGTCCGCGCCGATCAGGTAGGGGTTCGTGAAGTCAGCCGTTCCCAGGCCGAAGAAGATCTCGCCTCGCGCGCCGATCGCCACTCCCAAAGCGTCGACATTGTGCGGCAATTCCGCCCAGATCGTCGCGAGAATGGACTCGGATTCCGCGGTGCCATCCCCATCTTCATCCGAGATTCGGACGATCTTACCTTTGGCCGTGACCACAACTCCTTTGCCCCATGGCGAATTCGCTGGCAGGATAGACCAGCGTCGGGCGATGGTCCTGGAATGGCTGCTGCAGATCCCATCGTTATCCGCTGCCGTCGTGCCAGACGGCGATTGGCGGCGCGAGGCGCGAGCCGGGATTCGGCGGCGGAACGACGTGCCCGTTTGCGGCCGCCGCGGCTGGAATCGTTGACGCATCGAGCCACAACTCGAGGCCTTCCGAGACCGGCAGGCGCCGGTCGATCCAAGGCTCGGTTGCGGCCAGTGGAAGACCCTCGCCCCCCACGCAGGCAAGTGCGATTCCAGCGAGGTACAGGGAGCGAAACCAGCCGGTCATGCGAAACACGATGGTTGGAGAACCGGCGCGGAATTGCATGGGCGGAATTTCGTGAAGATCGAAGAAAAAGAGCCCCACTGGCGGTCGGCCAGGGGGCTCGATATTTCTCCGCGTACGAACACGGCACGATCCGGTTACAGCGTGTAGCCGGCTCGGTATTCGTGCTTGATGATGCTGGCGACTTCCGGTGCGTTCGTCGCGACCATGTTCTTGGCATCCCATTCGATCTTCTTGCCGGAGGCCCAGACCGCGAGATTGCCGAGCAGGATCGTTTCCGTGAGCGGACCAGCGTAGTTCGGGAAGTTCGACATCGCCGGTTCACCGCCGCGAATGGCATTGACCCATTCCTGGAAATGGCCAGGCGACTTCTTGAACTCCACATCGGGTTCGTCGCAATCGATGTAGTGAATCTTCTGGTCGGCATAATCGCCTTCCGCGTACATTCGTCCCTTGTCACCGACAATCAGGGCACCGCTGTCGGTCAACTTCTTACCCTTCAACAGGGCCGGATCAACCTTCTTGCCACCGTCGTACCAAATGAACTTGATTGGGCCTCGTTCCTTGTTTGCGGGGAACTCAAAGTGGATGACACTCCAACTCGGGTACGTTTCCTTGTTGTGACCGGAAGTTTCGGCCACGACGCTTGTCGGATCGTGCAACCCCAGTGCGGCGTAAGGCATGTTGAGCGTATGGCAAGCCATGTCGCCCAGAGCGCCGGTGCCGAAGTCCCACCAGCCGCGCCACTTGAACGGGTGGTAGGCGGGATGATATGGACGCTCCGGAGCCGGGCCAAGGAATTCGTTCCAATGGATCGACTTGGGTGTCTCGACTTTCTCCGTGGGTCGGTCGAGTCCTTGCGGCCAGACGGGACGATTGGTCCAGACGTGGACTTCGGTGACTTTTCCGAGCGTTCCGGCCTTGATCGCTGCTGCTGCCTTGCGGAGATAGCTCTGGCGGTGCCCTGATTTCCCATTTGCGTGGCGACACCCTTTTCCTTGGCGATGTTCCCGAGCGTGCGGGCTTCGAAAATCGAATGGGTCAACGGCTTCTGCGCGAAGCAGTGTTTGCCCATCCGCATTGCCATCGCGGCGGCGACGGCGTGGCAGTGGTCGGGAGTGCTGACGGTGACCGCGTCGATGTTCTTTTCGGTTTCCAGCATTTTGCGGAAATCGAAGTAGGTCTTGGCACCGCGAAAGCGGACCTTGCCTTTTTCCAACGTCGATTCATCGATATCGCAGACGGCCACGATGTTGCCGGACGAGCGAGCGTCGTTGGAATCGCTTTCGCCTTTGCCGCCGATGCCGATGCAGGCGAAATTGATCTGTTCGTTGGCCGATTTGCTCGGCGCGGCCTGTAGGCCGGCGGCGGCAAAATAGCCGGCGCCGATCACGGCCGATGTTTGCATGAATTCGCGACGATTGGACCTTCGAGCCATTTGGGGGAATCCTCCAAAAAGGGTAGGGTGGTCGCGGCGGGCCGGCCCGCCACGACGAAGCAGTAAGTTCACGAGGGCGGTCGCCGACGATTCTGGGCGGCAAAAGTCGGCCTCGACCACTCCTTCGCGGCATCTAAAGTAGCGAACTTTCGCCGCGAATTCAATCATTCGATCGGCCCACGCCACCAAAATTGCAGCCTGGCGCCTGCGAGAATCCTTGCGAGGAGCCTTGTGAGAATCGCCAGGGGATCGTTACGGGAACCGGGCCAGTTCTTCCGCCGTCGGCAGCGACGGCTGGGCGCCAAGGCGAGTGACCGACAGGGCGGCGGCCCGAGCCGCATACCGGATCGAATCCCCGGCCGCCATGCCGCGCGACAAGCCGGCCGCAAAAGCCCCACAAAAGGCGTCGCCCGCCGCGGTCGTGTCGACGGCGCCCACCTTCAACGCTTCGAATCGCTCCAACCCAGCGAGCCCCGCAACCACCCCTCCTTCCTCCGCCAGCGTGACAATGGCCGATCTGCAGCCCAACTGCAACAACCGATCGGCCGCCTGTTGTGCTGCCTGCTGCGTGTTCGAAGCGTCCCGTTTGGCCGCCGCAACCCCCGACAAGACTTCCGCTTCCTGCTGGTTGGGAATGATCCAATCGACCAGGCGAGCGATCTCCGCATCGAGCATTCCCGGCGCCGGAGCCGGATTCAGAAGGGTGACCATCCCGGCGGCCCGAGCCCGGCGCAATCCGGTCAGCACGGCCTCCTGCGGCGATTCAAAACAGCTAAGAAAAATGCCGCCCGATCGAAAAAGTTCGCCGGGCAGGTGGTCCACATCGGACGAAGTCAAATCCAGGTTGGCACCGGAAGCGACGCTGATCTGATTTCGGCCATCGTGATCCACCATGATCAGTGCGATACCTGTGGCGGAGGACGTACGTCGTACTTGGGAAACATCAATTCCCTCGCCGGAAAGGCTCGTCAACGACTGCGTTCCAAAGTCGTCATTGCCAACCGCGCCGACGAACTTCACGGCCGTGCCTAGCCGAGCGGCAGCAACGGCCTGGTTCGCGCCCTTGCCGCCAAATGCCCGATAGAATTCGCCGCCACCCACGGTTTCCCCTGGCTGGGGCAAGGTCCTGCCTCGAACCACGAGGTCGATATTGATCGACCCCAGGACCAACAGGGACACGACCGACGTCCTTAATGGCCGCTGGGCGCGTAGTACGGATTGCGGCCCGCGGCATGATCGGTCGTGTCGAGGATGTCGCCGATTTCCGGAACAGCCGCTCGGATTGCGACTTCAACGCCTTGCCGCAAAGTGACGTTCGCCATGCCACAACCTTGGCAACCGCCGCCCATCTGCAGGAACGCGGTGTTGTCGCGCACGTCAATTAGCCGTACGACTCCACCGTGGGCCGCAACATACGGGTTGACCTGGCTCCGCAAGACCTCTTCGACCCGTGATCGCAGGACCTCGGCCGGCGGCAGGCTCGAACGTAAGTCGCGAGACACCACTTCCTGGCCCGACGCTATGGTCGATCGAATCGCCGCACCGATGGCCTTGCCAAGCGCCGGCCAGTCATCGGATGTCGATTTGCCGATCGTGATCGCGTCGTGGGAAACGAGAACGTTCGAGATCCCCGGAATTGCGAACAAGGCTTCCGCCAGCGGCGAACCCTTCGCGGAGTCCTGGTTGGCAAAGTAATGGGCTTGATTTTCATAGACCGGCCGGTTGACCACGAATTTGCACTTGGTTGCCGAAACCGGCTCGCCCCGGATCTGGATTGTCGCGGGATCAATCATCGAACAATACCTCCCTCATCACGAATCGGAACACACTCGATCAGCCGCCCCGGAACGGGCACAGGAACCCGATCGAGGCGGTTTCGACCGCAGCGAACGAGCTAGAAAATCCCCTGCGGTCACTGCTTTGCCCGTATTCTAGCGTTCCCCGCCGGCTTGGAAACACCCGCTCTCTCTTTCCACGGAAGGCATCCGGGTGGTCGGCGAGATCGGGGGAGGATGGAAGCGCGTTCAATTTTAGGCGGCAAACAGCGGGCGGTTCAGGCCGCACGTCGCAAGACGTGAGTCCTGGCGGGCACCGTGGCAGCGCGTTGCAGCATGGTTCGGATGACGATTTCACCGGCCAGGTCCAGTACCTTGGCGTGTCGGGAACCGGGCAGCGATCCTTGGGAGATCATCGCTGCAATCTGCTCGTTGAGCACCGGAACGGCTCGGGTCCGAATGTAGCCGCGAGCTTCGTTCATTCCTAGCGTCGGCAGGCGAGACCGCACGCGATGCCAGACACTTTCCGCAGCCTGCACCGCTACGATTTCAGCGGTACCTTGAAGATCCGGACTGCCGCTGAGTTTCGCGAGTAACTTGCCGAACATTGTTTCGGGTCCTTTCCGTGCCATCGAATGCCAGAAATTACCCTCCGTGTCGCGCGGCTCTGGCCATGCCGCCGCGGTGCTACTTCCCTTCCATCGAATCAGAATCCAGACGATCTTGATTCCCGGGCCGGTCGTATCAGATGGTGCAGGTACATCGAGTTTTTGGCGTGTCGCAACGGGGACCCCGGTCGGAATGTCGAGGAAATATTGCGCCTCTTCGCGCCGTCGCGCCACTCTAGTCACCGCAGTCCGCCGGAATTCACACATCGGTAATGCCTGCGCCATCCGTCGATCCCTCTTGACCCTTTTTTCTGAAACCCGTACTCTCACTCCAGGTTGATGCGACGGCGCCGTAGCCAAGTGGTAAGGCAGTGGATTGCAAATCCACCATCCCCGGTTCAAATCTGGGCGGCGCCTCTTTTTTCGTTTTCGCAATAGCGCGACCGGGACTTCGCCGTCGCGGCGTTGTAGCCGGTTCCTATCAATCCCCGTTGCCGTTCGGGTTGACAATGTGTCGACGAAGTAGGAAAAATGCGATTCGTTGCACTCCTGACGCTAAGTTTCCTGCCGATATCATCGCTCCCCGCCACCGCAGCGGAGTCGGACGCTCAGGAACGGGCGAGTAAAGTCATCGAGGCAGCCGGCGGCGAATCGCAGTTGTTGGATTTGTTTCGATTCCGCGAGCGTGTCCTGATTACGGATACGCCGGCGCCCCCGGTTGTGAAGGACGAGAAAGAGAATCGCACGTCCGTCGTACGGGTTGGCGGCGACTGGTGGGTCGGCAGCGATAAACGCGACAAAGACAAGGTCCGCGTATTGTGCTGGGCTTGGAGTCTCCGCATCCTGCGAGACTCGAAGTCGATCCTTCAAACGATTCCCGACATCAAAGTGGCCGACCAGCCCGCGTTCGGTCTTCGCGTGACCGGGTCCGTTAAGGATCCGATCGACTTGTACTTCGATCATGAAACGAAGCGCCTGGCAGCGATCGATTATGACGACACGCGTCACATCTTCAGCGATTGGAAGAAGTCCGAAGATGGCCGCCACTATCCATCGCACGTCGCCGGATTCCGCTTCGAAAATCGCGCGGCAGGTACCCTCAAATCCAGGCAGTGGTATCAAACCGACATTCTTGAGCTTACGCTGTTGAAAGAACTGCCCAGCGAATTAAAGCGCTAGCGCCGAACCCGACTTCAAAAGATGGCGTTGGACGGCGTAGGACGAGCGTAGGACGAGCCGCCAGGCCCGTCCAGAAGTGCGAAACGACTTCGATAAAAAGAACAATCATGTTCGATCGAGCGCGAGAGACGGGTCTGGAGACCCGTCCTACCTACTGCCGGGAGCGTTTGAGGATGACGAACAAGCTTCGACGAACGGGGATCGTGCCGCGATTCCTTGCGGTGTGGCTGATGGCGACCAGCGCGTGCGGCGCGCTGACGGCGGCGGATCGGGTTTTTCGCGTCACCGAATACCAGCGTCGAACGATCTACCACTCCCCCGAGACACCCGGCTACACCTGTTGGGTTTACGCTTGGGCGATGCCCGACAACGATCTAATGGTGAGTTTCTACGAGGCCACTGGTCCGACGGACGAGAGTGTACGGGCTCCGCTTGAGGTCCAGAAGAAGTTGAGCTGGCCGCACCTCGCCGATGCGCGTCGTGATATGAGCGGCCTGAGTGCCCGCAACGTCTACTTGCGCTCCTCGGATGGCGGCGCGACCTGGAATTCCGTGAGTGCTGACGCATTCCGCAGCCCGATGAACGGGCTTGTGCTGGGAGGTTTGGGATTGCGCGATGGCGTTATTCTGCGCGCGGTCTATGGTGCGTATCTCCCGTACGATGCGGACGTGCCGCGCACCGGGCTCCTGCAGCGCTCAACCGACGGCGGAAAAACGTGGGGCAGGATGGAGAGCGTTCTGCCCGCGGACCAGTACCTGGTCTACCCCGTGGGTTTGCGACAGTTACGGGACGGTCGCGTCGCGCTTTTGGGAGGAATCGCACGCGGCCCGGCGGACCGCGCTTGGGATGAATACGGTCCATCGATGGAGCCGCTGCTCATGGTCTCGGACGACGGAGGCAAGTCGTGGGGGCAACCGATCCAGGTGATTCCCGAAGAGAATCGAAGGGACTGGTCGTGCGAGGAGTGCGATGCGGTGGAATTGCCCAATGGAGACCTGTTCTGGGTCTTTCGCCGCTGCGATCCTCAGGACCGGGATCGCCCGTTGGCGCAGCGCAGGCACGTGCAATGGCAAGGTCGCATGCGAAAGCAGGACAATTCGTGGGTCCCCGATTCGGTCGGCCCCGCGCCTTTCCCCAACACGGGGCTCCCCAATCTGCTGCTCACCCGCGAAGGCGTGATTGTGCACGTCCCTGCCGGGCACTGGACCGCCGACGAAGGCAAGAACTGGCATCGATTCGACCTGCCGCCCAGGCCGTACTACGCCAAAGGGCTGCAGCTCGCGGATGGCCAGATACTGATCTTAGGGCACCTCGGCAGCGACGACCCTTATGGGACCGTCGATCAACAGATTGTCATGGACCGCTTTCGCCTGGAAGCAAAGTGACGCTCGCCACGGTGCCGAGCGTCAACAAATGCGAGGAGATCGAAACGATGCGAATGGTCTGTAATTCGATGGTGATTATTGTCCTTGGGGCGACATCGGCGCTGTCGCAGGAACGGTCGACGATTTTCAGTTCCACACCGGTGATGATCCAGGAGACGGGCGCGGGGGAAGGTCCGGCGTGGCATCCGGAACTGGGGCTGCTCACCAGCGGCGATGGCGATATTCATCGCCGTGATCGCGATGGAAAGCAGACGGTGTATCTCAAGCAGGCGGGATCGAACGGCCTGATGTTCGATCGACAAGGCAGGCTGGTAGTGTGCGAGCCGGTACGGAGGCGCGTGTCACGAATTGAACCCGATGGAGCAGTGACGGTTCTGGCAGCGACGTATGGCGGCAAGAAATTCAATCAGCCGAACGACCTGACGATTGACCGCCGCCAGCGGATCTATTTCTCCGATCCTCAATACGGAGACCGGAGTGGCATGGAGATGTTGGACGAAAACCGAAAACCGATCGAAGGGGTGTACCGGATCGATCCCGACGGACGCGTGACTCGGATCATCGCACACGAAGTCGATCGTCCCAACGGGCTGGTCGTCACCGACGACGACAAATACCTTTATGTCGCGGACAACAATAACAACACGCAGGGCGGCGCGAGAAAACTGTGGCGATTCGACTTGCGCGCGGATGGCACGGTCGACTTTGCCAGCCAGAAGCTGATCCACGATTGGAAGACGACTCGCGGTCCCGACGGCATGAAACTCGACGCCGAGGGTCGCTTGTACGTAGCGGCCGGGCTGAACAAGCCGCAGCCTCCGTTTGAAACGGCCGAACGGCCCACGGCCGGCATTTACGTCTTTTCCCCAGCGGGAGACTTGTTGGAGTTTGTTCCGATCCCGCGCGATGAAACAACCAACTGCGCCTTCGGTGGCGACGACTTTCGCACGCTTTTTGTCACCGCTGGCGGCAGCCTGTGGAGCCTTCGCGCAAGAACGCCGGGAAAACGGTGAGTGGCAGGGGCTTCCAGCCCCTGCAAAGTGAATTGCTGGGGCAAGATGCCCCAGCCACGCCCAAGATGCCCCAGCAAGAATCACAGCCCCGTTCCTCTAGCCCTTTCTTCCTCCGTTTCCTCCGCGGTAGAGGACTCCCCGCGGCAAACGACCTTCGCGGTAAAGCACCGCCGCGGTTACCCCATGACGCCGCCGAATTCGCGCAGCATTCTCGCGAGCAACTCCATGGGCAGTCCGACGACGTTGGAGGGGCTGCCTTCGAGCAGCTTTACCCATTCCAGGCCGTCCTGGAAACCGAACGCGCCGGCTTTGCCTTCCCAGGCGTTGCTATCGAGGTATTCCTGCAGTTGGGATTCGGAGAGCCCATCCATGCGCAGTCGGCTGACGGCGACGTCGAGTCGCTGGCGGTTATCGGGGCGTCGCCAGAGACAGATTCCGCTGTAGACATGATGGACGCGGCCGCTCAGCCGTTGCAGCATGCTTTGGGCATGTTCGCGATTCTCGGGCTTGCCCAGGATCTGCCCCGCGCACTCGGCGACCGTATCGCATCCGATCACAATTCCGGTCGCAATGCTTGGCGCGACATTCGCTGCCTTCTGTAGCGCCAGTCGCGCGACCAGTTCGGGAGGCGTCTCGCGACTGCATACACCGCATTCGGCCGACGGGTCGGGAGCGATCACTTCGAACGTGTAACCTGCCTCCAGCATCAGTTGTCGCCGACGGGGCGATTGGCTGGCCAGGATCAGCTTGGGAGGGGGCGCGTCCGCATGCGGCGAGTCGATCATCGTGGTGGTCCTTGTAAGGCGACTCGGATTCCGTTCGCGGCTGCCGTAGGATGGATGTTGGGATTCGTGAATCCGTGGGCGTGGCGCGGGCGAAAGCGGTACCAGGTTCGGAGAGGGTGGCGTTCGTCATGGCAATCAACGTGCTGTACGAAGATAATCACTTGCTGGTTGTGAACAAGCCATCGGAGCTGCCGACGATGGGGGCGACTCCCGGCATGCCCAGTTTGCATGCGCTGGCCTGCGATTATGTACGCGTGCGGTACGCCAAGCCAGGGAAGGTCTATCTGGGAGTGGTGATGCGTTTGGACGCCGGCACCAGCGGCGTCGTGGTGTTCGCCCGCACGTCGAAGGCGGCGGCCCGCGTTTCTCAGGCATTGCGCGAGCATCGCTGTGACAAATGGTATTGGGCGGTCCTGGAACGACGTCCCGCGGAGTCCCAAGCCGTTCTCGAGGATTGGCTGGTGAAAGACGAAGAGGCCCAGCGCATGCGCGTGGTCGCGCCGCGTACTTCCGGGGCAAAACAGGCGCGATTGCAGTATCGAGTGGTCCGGGAACTGCGGCGCGGGTTTCTGATTGCGGTCGCGCTCGAAACTGGCCGCAAGCACCAGATTCGCGCTCAATTCTCTTACCGAGGGTGGCCGCTGCTTGGTGATCGCAAATACGGGGCGCGGCACGATTTTTCGAGCACCGGATTTGCATTGCATGCCGCCATGCTGGGCCTGCAGCATCCGGTGAAACAGGAGCCGATGCGGTTCCGGGCCCCCCTGCCCTCGAACTGGATTGCGCGGGGAGTAGGTCCCGACGAGTGGCCGGAGTTTCCCCTGAAGTAGGCGGTTGTTTTTGCCGGCCTTAGGACAGCTCGGCCGGCGAAAATCCCGGGCGGCGAAGCCGATCAGTGGTCCGAGACGTGGTGGGTATCCTGTTCGGTTTCCCGTCCGGTGCCAACGTTCACGCTGGCATGGCATTTCAACCTGGTCTCGCCATGCAGATTGGTCGTGATCTCGAGAGTGGTTGCAATCTTGCGAATGTCTTTGGTGGCCTGGAAAGTCACCGGGATCACATGGACTTTGCTCGCCTTGTCGGGGATCTGAAAGGCGAATCCCGCTTCGTCGCAGTCGATGTTCTTGATCTTGAATGGTTGCTTCCCTTTGACCACCAGTTTACCGGTGGCCGTGCCGTCCGGCGCGACCTCTCCGAGGAAGAACGGTGAGGGGCTTACCGACAGTGCGGGCGCGATGCGCCCCGTTACCGCCAGGGGAATCTTCTCCATTTTTGCGTCATCGGTCACGATCAGCAGTCGATCGCGCAAGTTGCCTTCCGGTGCGTCGGGTTTGAGTTCGACGAGCATATCGTAGACCACGCGTCCGCCCGCGCGTTGCACCTCTTTCAATTCGACTTCGAAATGGGAGTTCGAACTCTGGACATCGCGAATCTGCCAGTCGCCGCGTCCCGCGTAGGTTACTTGGACTTTTTTGCTTGCGGTGGTGCCCAGGTCGACCGCGCCGAAGTCAATTTCACCCGGGCTGAACACCACGTCGCTGCGGATATAGCCGCGAATCTGCAACTGCACCTGCGCGTAGAACGGTTTGTCGATGGTGACGGTGAGCGTGGCGCTGCGCTGGCCCAGGAAGGTTCGTGTATTGAACACCGCCAGAATCGAGCTCTTTTCCCAGGTCTTCAAGTCGTGCTTGGTCACGGTGGGGGTTGTGCACCCGCAACTGGTCTGCACGCCGACAATATGCAAGTCTTCTTCGTACAGGTTTTCCAGTTCAAACGCGAATTCCTGACGCGATCCTTTCGCGACGGAACCGAAGTCATGCTCACTGACCTTGAACATCTTGCGTGCCCATTCCTGCGCCGCAAGCGGAGGCGGGGTCAGCCAGGCGAGGACGATCAGAGGAGCCAGTAACAATTTTCGCGCTGTCACGGAGCCAGTTCCTTATCGATCGGTTCAGCAAGATATCATGACCACCGACCGCTTGGAGAATCGGCGGACACGCTCAAGCCCACGTCATTATCGGTTGATTCGGCGAAATTTGCGCAGAACATCGCCTGAATGAATACTCAAAGTGTAATTTCGGATAAGCTGGGGGGGACAAACAAGGATTTCCGACGGAAAAAACAGTTTTCCTGGCCCAGGATTGGCCGAGCTTCTCCCGAAATCGGTTTTCCCGGATCGGCGGTTCGGCTACGATGGATGCCAATCTGGTCGGCTGACGCTGGCCCCGCCCGGGTGCTCGCGGACGCCGATCGATCGCAAACTTCGGAGCCAACGCATGATCCTACCGTTCTTTACGCCGCGACCTGCGACGCATGGCGACCTGTTTTGCCGTCGCTGCCGGTTGTTTCCTGGATTGATCCTGGTTTTTCTGTTCGCTGCCGGTGGTTTCGACGGCAATCTGAGGGCATCGGCGGTTGGCCAGGAAACAACGGCGGCGGGTGACGACGACGAGCCGGCGGCCCCCAAGCGTCGGCCAGGGAGCCAGACAAAGCAGGGTGCCGAGCAGGGTGCCGAGCAGGGTGCCGAGCAGGGTGCCGAGCAGGGTGCCGACGGGCAGCGGCGTGCGCTCCCTCGACGGCGTGCCGTCGAAGATTTCCCTCGCGATTTGCAGTGGATGAACACCCAGGGCCCGCTGCGGAAGCAGGACCTCAAAGGCAAATTCGTGTTGCTCGACTTTTGGACCTATTGCTGCATCAACTGCATGCATATTCTCCCCGAGCTGAAAAAACTCGAACAGGCATTTCCCAATGAGTTAGTCGTGATCGGGGTGCATTCGGCCAAATTTGATGGCGAAAAAGATTCGCAGAACATTTCGGACGCGATCTTGCGCTATGAAATCGAGCACCCCGTGGTCAACGATTCGGAACGGGAAATTTGGAACAATTTCGCCGTTCAGAGCTGGCCGACGATCGTGCTGCTCGATCCGGAAGGCTATGAACTGGGGCGGCACAGCGGCGAGTTTCGTTTCGAGATGCTGGCTCCGGTGTTCAAGGAGTACATTCCGATTTATCGCGAGCATGGCCTGCTGGATCTTACGCCGATCCGCTTTGACCTGCTGGCGCATCGACAGGAACCGACCCCGTTGCGTTACCCGGGAAAAGTGTTGACGGACGATGCCGGCAAGCGTGTTTTCATCGCCGACAGCAACCACAATCGGATTGTCGTTGCCGGATACGATGGTGCCTTGCAGGCGATTATTGGTTCCGGTGAACTGGGGAGCAACGATGGCTCTTTCGAATCGGCGACATTTCATCACCCGCAGGGGATGGCGCTGCACGGTTCGCAGTTGTATATCGCGGATACGGAGAACCATTTGATTCGCCGCGCCGATCTGAACCAGCGTACGGTGGTTCGCGTGGCAGGGATCGGTGAACAGGCGACGAGTGCCTGGCCGGGGATGGACCGCTATCAGGAAACGGGAGAGATTCCCAGTCGATGGGTGGGGCCGCCCTTAAAGACAGCGCTGAACAGTCCCTGGGACCTTTGGGCGCACGACGATGCGCTTTGGATCGCGATGGCGGGGCCCCATCAGATCTGGCGCATGCCGCTGAACGGGGACGAAATTGGTCCTTTTGCCGGCAACGGCCGCGAGGATATTGTGGACGGCAGGCTGCTCCCGAAGCGTCCCTACGAACTGGGATATTCTTCGTTTGCGCAGCCGAGCGGCCTCACGTCCGATGGCAAGCGGCTGTTCGTCGCCGACAGCGAGGGAAGTTCGATTCGCGCGGTCCCGTTTGACGTTCGAGAGCGGGTGGAGACGGTGGTTGGCACGGCGCATCTGCCGGCGGGACGACTGTTTCATTTCGGGGACGTCGATGGTCCCGCCGAGGAAGCTCAGCTGCAGCACGCCTTGGGGGTCGCCTACTCCCGCGGAAAGATCTACGTGGCCGACACATACAACAACAAGATCCGTGTCGTCGACGCGAAGACCGGCACCACTTCGACGCTTGCGGGAACCGGTAAACCGGGCGGCAGCGACGATGAAGGTACGTTTGACGAGCCGGCGGGGATTGCGGTCGGTGAGGGGATCGTCTGGGTGGCCGATACGAACAATCACCGTATTCGCAAGGTCGACCCGTCCACGGGCGAGGTCCGTTCGTTCGAGATCCCGGGGCTGACGCCCCCGGAACGAAAAGCGGTACGGCGCGAGCCCGATTTTTCGGATGCGAAGCGCATTGCCGCGGCAGCGGTGCGCCTCAAGCCGATCGACGGCCGAATCACGTTGCAGGTGCAACTGGTTTTGCCGCTCGGCTGGAAACTCAACCCGCGCGCAAGGATGGCGTATCATCTCATGGTCGACGGCGAGCAAGGCCCCTTGCAGCGAAGCGCGATGGGCGAAAAGGAACTGGATCGCCCACGCCAGGAATTTGAGGTTACGCTCCCGGTCGATGCGGCGGGAACCGATACGTTGCAAGTCGGATTTCATTTCTACTACTGCGAGGAAAACGATCAGGGGTTGTGCAAAGTCGGCAGCGTCCTGTTCACCCAGCCGATCACGGTGGCGGACGACGGCCAGGAACAGGCCAAAATCACCCATAGCGTCTCCCTGGAGTGACGGTAATGGGTTGATTGGCGCGGTGGGGCGCGATCTTCGGCGGCCCGTTGCCTCCCGATGCGGCGACCCGATGCGGGAGAGTGGGCAGAGTGGGCTCGCCGTTTACAGAAGGCCCAGGTTTTCGCTAAGATAGCGGGCTTCGAGAATCCCAGGCTCCCCTGTCAGGGGGAGCCGGCGCGGAAACCACGCTCAAATCCTGTGCACTGAATGCCTTTATGTTCGAGTCGCTTCAAGATGGAATTCGGTCAGCCCTGAAGACATTGCAGGGCAAGGGGAAGTTGACCGAATCCAACATGCGGGATGGTTTGGCTCTGGTGGAGCGATCGTTGCTCGAGGCGGACGTAAGCTATTCCGTCGTGAAGGACTTCATGGCGGCGGTGACCGAGAAAGCGCTTGGTGAAAAAGTCCTGCTTTCGCTCGATCCTTCCCAACAGATCGTCGGGATCGTGCGCGACGAGTTGTTGCAGATCCTGGGCCCGGTCGACGCGAGCCTGCACCTGAACCGGGATGTGAACGTATTGATGTTGTGCGGCCTGCAGGGGTCGGGTAAGACGACAACCTGCGGCAAACTGGCGCGACTGATCCAGCAACATGGCCGCCAGTGTTTATTAGTCGCGGCCGACCTTCAGCGCCCGGCGGCGGTCGAGCAGTTGTTTGTGATCGGTCGGCAGCTCGGCTTGCCAACCTATTCCGATCCCCGCGCTTTGGACGCTTCGGTCGACCGTTCGAAATTGGATCCGGTGCAGGTCTGCCAGGACGGCGTCAAAATGGCCCATGCGCAGCAGATCCCGGTGGTCATTCTCGACACGGCTGGCCGCTTGGCGATCGACCAGGAATTGATGCAGCAGCTGGTGCGCGTCGAGCAGCGGGTCAAGCCCGATCACGTCTATCTGGTTGTCGACGGAATGACCGGTCAAGACGCCGTGAACAGTGCCAAGGCGTTTAACGACGCGCTGGAACTGGACGGCGTGATCATGACCAAACTGGACGGCGACGCGCGCGGCGGGGCGTTGCTTTCGGTGAAGCATGTCACCGGAGTACCGATCAAGTTCATCGGTACGGGCGAGCATCTCGAGGCGTTGGAACCGTTCCGGGCGGAGGGAATGGTCTCGCGCATTCTGGGAATGGGCGACATCATTGGATTGGTGGATGCGGCCCGCCAGGTGGTCGACGAGAAGCAGCAGCAGGAGATCGAAGCCCGACTGCGGGCCGGACAGTTTACGCTGGACGATTTTCGCTCGCAGTTGATGACGGTGGCCAAACCGGGCCTGATCGCCAAAATGATGGATCTCATGCCCGGGGTCGCTTCGTTGAAAGAAATGATGGCGGGTACTGACGCGGAAAAGGACGTCAAACGGTTGATCGGGATCATCGATTCGATGACTCCGCAGGAACGCCGCAATCCCAACCTGATCGATCCGTCGCGGCGAAACCGGATCGCGAAGGGTGCCGGGGCTCAGGGGTCGGAAGTCACGCTGCTGCTGAAGCAGTACGACATGACGCGCGGGGTCATGGCGTCGATGGCTGGCGAAGGCATGCTGGGGCGGCTGAAGAAGCTGCGGGAACTGCAGACGAGCGGTTTGCTCGACCCCGGGGCAAAGCTGGTCCGGGAGAAACAGGGGACCGGCAAGCGGCTTACGTCGAAGGAAAAGGCCGAATTACGGAAAAAACGCGAGAAAGACCTGCGTCGACGCCGCCGGGAGGACCGGGGCCCAGGCGGCTGACCCCTTTCCGCTGCCCGCATGGTACGCTCGGCTCAAGTTGGCTATCATGAGCCATTACCGTTTTGGTTGAATCATTGAAGTTAGGGAGGAAGGTTCGGTGGCAGTTCGAATTCGTATGAAACGCCTCGGTCGAAAGCACCGGCCGTTTTATCGCGTCTGCGCAATCGATTCTCGGCGCGGACGGGATGGGCGGGTGATCGAAGAACTGGGTCATTACGACCCGCTGGTTCCCGAGGTCGATGCGCGAGCGATCTTGAATGGTGAGCGGATCGCGTATTGGATGGGCGTTGGGGCTCTGCCAAGTGACCGGGTGCGAGTGCTTGTGAAGAAATATGGAAAGAACGGCACGCACGCCCAGGCACAGCAGCACGCGCTGCAGCGTTTATCGGCGAACAAGCCCAAAGCGCCGCCGCCGCAAAAAGTGCCGATGCCGGTAAAGGAAGTGGCGGTTCCGCAGACGGAAGACGGCGCCCCTGCGGAAGCCGCCAGCGGTTGACCTCCCCTTACGAAATAACTGCCGAAATAACGGGCGAAATATCCGCCAGAAATGAAGTCAGGCGGACCGACAGCGGGATGCGATGGCATGCGCTTCGATATTGTGACGTTGTTTCCGGAGATTTTTTCGGGATTCGTCGGCGAGAGTTTACTGAGAAAAGCGATCGACAAACGACGGTTGGAAGTCGTCACACACGATCTGCGGAACTGGTCAAAGGACAAGCACCAGAAGGTGGACGACCGGCCCTATGGAGGCGGACCCGGAATGGTGATCAAAGTGGAACCGGTCGTGGAGTGCATTGAGGAGATACGACGGCTTCACGCGGAACCGGGCGAGTTGATTCTGCTGACCCCCCAGGGCGAACGGCTCACGCAGCCGCTCGTCGAACAGCTGGCGGAATTTCCTCGACTGATTCTGCTCTGCGGACGATATGAAGGCTTTGATCAGCGCGTCGTCGATTTGCTTCAACCGCGGGAATTGTCGATCGGCGATTATGTGCTCAACGGAGGGGAAGTGGCGGCGATGGTGGTCATCGACACGGTGATGCGGCTGATTCCCGGGGTGCTGGGAGACGAACAGAGTGCCCGAAGCGATTCGTTTTCCCAGGAAAACCGTGGTTTGGAGGCGGCCCAATACACGCGGCCTCGCAGTTATCGAGGTTGCGATGTGCCCGAAGTATTGCTCAGCGGAGACCATGCCGAGATCGACGCCTGGAGGCAATCGCAAAGTTATCATAAAACATTGAGCCGACGAGCGGACCTGGTTGGTTCCGAGGGCGATTCGCCGCGGCGACCTGAAACGAACGAAGGAGAGAAGCGTGAGCCAGTTAATTGATAAAGTTGAAGCAGCCAACCTGAAGTCCGATCTGCCGTCGTTTGCGATCGGCGACACCGTGGATGTGCATACCCGGATTCTGGAAGGCGACAAGGAACGCACACAGATTTTCAGCGGCACGGTGATCGCACGAGCCGGCCGCGGAACCCGCACCATGTTTACGGTGCGGCGGATCGTCGCTGGAGAAGGTGTGGAACGCAAATTTCCCCTGCATTCGCCGCGGATCGCTCGCATCGAAGTGAAGCGATCAGGCATCGTGCGGAGAGCGAAATTGTATTACCTGCGCGATCGCGTCGGCAAATCGGTTCGGCTTCGCGAGCGTCGCGCTGCGGCGGCCGACTAGTACTCTGCCAACTCTTCGACTTGGGGTACGACGGACTTCCCGTCCGTCGCAACACACGTCTCGCCACGGACTTGGAAGTCCGTGGCACGGAGTGCCAACCCCAAGACTTGGCTGTTTGCCGCTCGCTTGCCGCCAATTTACTTGTCGTCCGTCGACGCCGGCTACGGTTGCCGGGGACGGATTGCAGGTGCAAGACATTCTGCGCGCGAGGCATGCGTTGGGTATTCTTGCGTCGATTCGAAAATATCGTGGTCGCCTGCGGGAGTACGTAACGGGCATTTGTCGAGCCTTGCGGGGGTCGTCTGGCGAAGCTGGCGACGCTGAAAAGCCCAACATGGGAACCATCGGCGAGCAGCTTGCGGAGCGATATCTGCGGAAGCTTGGCTACCAGATTGTCGAGCGTTCCAATCAGAGCCGCGCGGGGGAAATCGACCTCATTGCGATCGATCGGCGGACCGTCGTATTTGTCGAAGTGAAAACACGGCGCTCGCACGAGCGAGGGCATCCGGCGGACGCGGTCGATCGGGACAAACAACGTCGCCTGGTGCGACTTGCCCTCGCCTGGCTCAAGCGCCAGCGACTGTTGGACGCTCGAGTTCGTTTTGACGTCATCGCGATCACGATGGCAGACGCCGCATCGTCGGCCGACGTGCGGCATTACCAAAGTGCGTTTGAATCCGATCTGCGGTGGCAATTTTTCGCTTGACCGCGGGGAACGGTGGTCATTCCGAAAGCGGAATCGCTCGCAGCATCGAACTGCCTTCCTGTGTGGGAGCCAGCACCCGGTACCGGCGTCCAATCGCCAGCACAGGCCGACGCGCCGGGTCGGAGACGGCAGTGGGGAACTGCGACGTCGACCGCGAGTTGTCGGCGGGCAGGCGATGGGGCAATGCGTCGCAAGACTCCGAAGGCAACGCCGGCGACGTGCGATTCGCGATCGCGGCAAACGGTGGCGATTCGACCGAAGCCGTCGGGTCGGTTTGCTCCGCCTTCAATTCCGTCCGTTTCACGCGCACGTCCCGGGGAGCATCGATGCCAATTTGAACGGTGCGGGCGCTGATCTTGAGGACGGTAATATGGATGTTGTCGCCGATCTGGATCTGTTCCTTCAGTTTCCGGGTGAGGATGAGCATGGTGGGACACTCCTTTGTGCGCTGGGGACGAGAAGCTGTTGACGAGATGGAATCCGAGAATATGCAGGTCGTGTGCCAATCCCGTTAAGAGCTGGAAAATCGTGTTTTCCACGGAATTAGCCGGAATCTGGGTAAACGGTAGCGAAGAAGTGCCACCCGGGCATTGTACGGATTGCAAGAGTACTGCAATTCCTGCAATCGGGCCCACAGTGGAACCGTCCGTCGTGCGGGTTTTTTGAAAAGTGCGAAATCAGGAGCGGGCCGGCGGCCTGCGCAATCAGCGGCGGCCTGGATTCCGGCGGTTCAATTCGTCGCGAATTCTGGCGGCAACTTCGTACTGTTCCGACGCGATCGCTTCCGCCAGTTGTTCCTGAAGCGTTTTGCCAACGTCATGCTTTTGCCGCAGCGTTTCACGCGTTTCGACCAGTCGGGCGACGAGCTCATCATCTTCGTACTGATCGAGTGCTTCGTAGCGTTCGAACACGCTGCGCATTTTCTCCAGGCCTTCGCTGATTTCCTGGATTGCTTCCTCCGCGCCGCTGCGTTCGAGCGCCGCCATCGCTGCCGCCTGAGTGCGGTGGAAAAGTACAAAAGGGCGGTACTGTTCGTGGGTGATCGTCCATTGTTCGTCGGCGGAACGATCACGGCAAAAATCCATCAGACCCAAGGTATGGTCGGCATCTTCAACCGCCTTGGAAAAATTCCCCAACGCCAGCCAGCAGACACGGCGATGATAGTATTGGACGAACTCGCGGTCCGCTTCTGCCGACTGCTCTTCGTTGAGCACAAAGTCGTCGCCCGCGTTCAGGGCCTCATGGATCAAATAGTCGTGATAGGTTTCGAAACCGTTCGGCCAGCTGCCGTCCGGGCGGCCCGTGGTTTCCAATTGCAGGATTCCCAGGTCGATCCGCATCTGGATGACGTCACGTTTGTCGGCGCCTAGTACCAGACGCACGCTGATTCCGGTCGGATCAAAGGGCCATTTGCGAAAGTGGTCGTCGAGATGTTCGGATTGGGATCTGCGGCGTGCCATTGCGGAACATCGGTCCAGGGATGTAGGGAACCTCTCCAGCGAATTATAGCAGATGGCCCGCCGGAGCAAATTGCCGCCCCGCCGATAAACAGGCACGAACCGGTCGGAACCGCTTGACTTTCATCGACGTGGGCTTCGTTGGGGCGCCGAATAGTCGTTATGATACTTCCCCGTGGAAGTTCGTCGATTCTTGAGGAGCAACAGCATGTCGGTTTCGGAGCAGGAACGCGAGCAGCAGATGCGGCAGGCCGAGGAGATTCTGGGGGATGAAGCGCAAAAACGAAGCTTTGCCAAGGGACTTTTTTTTGGCGAATACTCGAACGACGAATTGTTGCCGTATCCCGATCGGGACCATGATGAGCTTACCGACCAGCTTGTGGAACGTCTGCGCGACTTTTGTCGCACGGAAGTTGATCCGCAACGGATCGATCGACAGGCGGAGATTCCCGCGACGGTCGTATCGGGCTTGGGGAAACTGGGCATCCTTGGCGCCTGTTTGCCTCGTTCATGCGGTGGAATGGAGCTGTCGCAGGCGTCGTATTGCCGGCTGCTGGAGGTGCTTGGCGCCCATTGCGGCAGCACGGCGCTGTTTGTGAACGCGCATCATTCCATTGGACCGCGCGCGGTGGTGCTGTTCGGAAGCCAGGACCAGAAGCAACGCTGGTTGCCGAAGATGGCGACCGGCGAATGGATCAGTGCATTCGCGCTGACGGAGCCGGAAGCGGGGAGTGACGCCGCCAATGTGCAGACCACGGCGACGCCGGCCGACGACGGCCAGTCGTTCCGGATCAACGGGCAGAAACGCTGGATCACCAACGGCGGGATCGCCGACGTGCTGACCGTGATGGCGCGCACGCCGGTTTCTGGTGGCAAGGAAACCAAGATCACCGCGTTCATTGTCACTCCCGACATGCCGGGCTTCACGGTGCTGGAAAAACGCATGGAGAAATGCGGAGTGCGGGGCACCGCCACCAGTCGACTCGAATTTCGCGACATGCCGGTTCCCCGCGCCAACATTCTGGGGCAGCCGGGGAAGGGCCTGCGCGTGGCGCTGACGGTCCTTGATTTTGGTCGCACGACATTCGGCGCCAGTTGCACGGGTACCGCCAAGCGTTGTCTGGAACTTGCCTGCGCGCATGCCCGGAGCCGTGTACAATTCCAGCATCCGCTGGCTGATTTTGAACTGGTGAAGGAAAAGATTGCCTGGATGGCGGCAGGCGCGTTTGCCATGGAAGCCTGCACCTACCAGACGGCCGCGCTTATCGATTCCGGCGCCGGCGATTTCATGCTCGAAACGGCCATGCTCAAGGTCTTCTCCACCGAAGTCCTTTGGCGGATCATCAACGACACGTTTCAGATTTACGGAGGCAAAGCCTATTTCACTGACGAGCCGCTGGAGCGAATGCTGCGCGATGCGCGGATCAACATGATTGGCGAAGGCGCGAATGATGTCTTGCGCGCATTTACGGCCCTGGTCGGCATGCGGGATGTCGGGAAGGAACTCGAAGGGATCCTGCACGGGATTCAGAACCCGTTGGCCAACTTGATCCCGTTATTCCAATTTGCCGGCAGGAAGCTCGGTTCCCTGGTTACGGCACCGTTGGTGCGGGTGCGAAACGCCGAACTGGAACCGGACGCTTCGTCGCTCGCCTGGCTGGTCCGGGCGCTCGGCATGAACGTCGAGCGGCTTTTGCGCACCTATCAGCTCGAGATTCTGGAACGCCAGTATCAACTCGGACGTGCGGCGGACGCTGCCACCGAGATCTACGTTTCCGCCTGCGTGCTCAATCGAATGGACCAGTTGCTTCGCGATCATCACCTGACCGATGTCGCCCGGAATACGGCGTTGGAAACCGGGCGCTACTATCTGCGGACCGCTCGGCGGCGCATCGAACGCGGGTTCCGCGAAATGTGGTCCAATGACGACCAGCCGACGACATCCCTTGCCAACCGTATTCTCAAATTCGGTCTGGCGGGTTTTTAGCGGCTCTGCACGACAAAACGCGGAGTTTCCAGGAACTGGATTTCATGGTCCGGCGTTGTCCCAGCCGTGGGAAACGTCGGGCAGTTGTCGGCCGCCGGCCGTCCCGTGGACGTTCCCGCGATCGGAGTTGGCGCAACCCCGCGGAAAGCACTGCGCAGGTCCCAGAACATGAGCCCGGCCACCGCCCACGGCCAGACCAGCGATTCGGGAAAGTGCTGTCGGGCCACCAGGATGGTCCAGGGAAGGGCCAGGAAAGCGCCCCAACCGGCGAAATAGGCCCAAGCCTTCCAATGGACCGGCCAGGGAAATCGTGGAGCGGCCGAAAACCAGGTGCGCTGCGCGATCATCGTGAATCCTCCGAGTCGTTGTGCGTTCTGACCCAACCTCCTGTTCGGCAACCGAAGCCACATATTCGAAACGACGGGGTGAATCGACGCAAAAAAACAATAAACGGTGGCGTTCCCCCGATCGTGGAGGGCAACCCAGGTTATGGCAATGACCCGAGTTATCCGATCTTCAGCTGATCTTCCACCCGTCGCAGCGCATCTTCGACGGGGCAGTGATGCTGGTCGAGTCGGATCGTACATTGCTCGGCGACGAGCTGGTCGACTTTACGTTGGGCGGCGAGCACGCTGGTGTGGCTGCGCTGGCCGAAGAACTGGCCTATTTCGCTGAGTGCCGCTCGCGTGTGCTTGCGCGCCAACCACATTGCCAGCATCCGCGGGTGGCTTACCGCCCGCGCTTTGCCACCGGTCTGCAGCGTGCGCGCATCCATGCCGAATACCGTGCAGATCGCCCGCTGAATGTCGGCGAGCCGCACGATCCGTTTGGTGGCTCGGAAAAGGTCGGCCAGACAGGATCGGGCAAATTCGACGTCGATCGGTCGCTCCAGTGCCGTGCTGCCCGCGTGGATCCGATGCAGCGCGCCACTCAGCTGCCGCGCGTCCCCGAGCAGTTCCGTCGCGATCAAGGTCAGGACGTCGGAGCTGAGATTCATTCCGCGGCGTTGGGCAAGCTGGGTGACGATTGCCAGTCGGGTCTCGAACTCCGCCGGCTGAATTCCACAGACCAAGCCACTTGCCATGCGTGTGATGATCTCGGCGCCCAGGCCGAACAGTTCGGCAGGCGGTCGATCCGCGGTAAGGACGATCTGGCTTCCGGATCGCTGCAGCATGTCGAGTGTATGTTGGAATTCGACCAGCGTCGCTTTCTTGCCGACGAGAAACTGCACATCGTCGATCGCCAGCACGTCGGCATCGCGGCATTTGCGACGGAAGCTCGGCAAGCCACTGTCCTGCAATGCCTCGAGAAACTGGCTGGTGAACTGTTCCGACGAAAGATAGACCGCGCGGCGCATTCCTCGGCTTCGCACCGCTTGCACAATCGCCTCGGCAAGGTGGGTCTTTCCACAGCCGGAAGGGCCGAACAGGAACAGGGGTGAAACGATGCCGGGCCGCGCCAGCGCGGATTGCGCGGCGGCGTGCGCGACGCGATTATGATCGCCCAGGACAAACTCTTCTAACGTGGCAAGTCGCCGTCGTCCGCCGGGCACTCCCGCTTGTGGACTGGTCGCCGGTTTGAACGGAAACGTCTGCTGTTTGAGTTGCCCGCGGGGCTCACTGGACTCTAGCGGAGACGACAACGGTAACGCCGGCGATGGCAGGAGCGACACGGGCTGCTTCGGGGCGCCAACCACGAATTGGACTTCGACCGACTCGCCGACGACCGACCGCACGGCGGTTCGGATCTCCGCCGACAGTTTCGCCCGCAGGCGCTCCCGGGAAAATGCGTCCTGGGCGACTACCGACACGGTGCCCTCCGACAGTTCGAAGTGCACGTGGTCGCCGAACCACAGTTCGTATCGTTCTTTTCCGACCTTGTCGATCAACTGCTCGCGCAGTCTCGACACGATCTCCATATCGTCCTTGGCCACGTTCCGACGTATCCCCTGCGCGCACCACATCGTTCGTCCCGCTAACCACCAAGATCCTCGCGAGCATAAAAACACGCGCGTGATGGAGGAAGGATGTGGCACATTCCGTTAAAGGAAAGCTGGCATCGACCGTCCGTCGCATCCAGCCGAAGGTACTTTACGAAACCGATTCCCTTCAAGCCGGCAAGCCGAAAACTCCCCGGCCCACAAGCCGGAATTTTTCGCCCCGCTGGCTGAAGCGGAGCCCGATTTTAGTGATGCTAGCACCTCTGTCAAACCTCCTTACGACCCGCGGCCGAACTTTTTTCGCCGTCGCCTGAATTCGCGAACATTTCTCCGTAAAACTCGGTACGACACACCGGGACATTCCCGGTGTGAATTTTGGCGCGCCGGTGGAAAAGCTGTCGGCCAAACAGCGTGCCACGTACTGGAATTTTCTGCCGGCGAAATCCGAGACCGCGGCTCGCCTTCGGAACCGCTTACCTTTTCAGGACTTTGATGAAAATCCGGCGCCGTACCCACTTGCGGAACCCCTGCCGCTGTTAGACCTGCAATGCCGGCTGATTCCGTGTGTCGACCGCCAGGGACATCGCCCGGCCACCGTGCCGGGACGCATACGATTGCGCGAAGATGACCATCCATTTTCCCAGGCCCGCAACCGCGCGATTCGGGCGCGATTCCCATATAGATCAGTCCCCATTGATGCGATTCATGTTCCCCCAGTAAGAGACACCCCACAGGGCGATCCTGATAACGCAGCAGGTGCCAGTGCCGATCGCCGCTGACGCCGGTTGGCCGATACCCCAGCAGAATGTCGTCGATTGCTCGAACACCATCGATCTCGGGACAATCGAGCGATCCCTGATACGTTTTCAAAATCATTTCGCGCACGCCGAATTGGCGGTCATCCGCCATCGCGATCAGCCGAACCTCGTCGGGTAACGGGCGGGCAGCTGCCGCTAATTGATCGTTAACAAGAAAGGCGACTTCACCAACGCGAAAATACTGCATTGCCCCCAGAATCGGCTCGGGATCAAGCTGCCCGCCAGGCTCGACCAATCACCTGCAGCACGTTGCATCCACGCGCTACGAGGAATCGCTCGAGCTGTTGGTAGAACATTGTCGCCGCTTCCGCGCCAAGCTCAGCGTCGACGCCCGCGGGATAGACGACTCCGATCTTTCCGGGTGCAGGATATCCATAGATGGCCCCCCGGCAGACCCCCGAATCGGAAACGATGCCACGATCCGTTCCGATCGAAAACAGTTCCAGGAGTCCTCCGTCATCAAGTTCGCCGCTCCGCAGCCGTTGAAGCACCTATTCCTGCAATCCTTCGCTTTCCAGGGCGGAAGCGGATGCGAAAACTCGCCGCAGTGCCGCCAGCCGCCGTGCCGGCGCGACATGCCGTACTTCGAAATCAATCTGGCCAGCCGGATCGGACATGCAGTTGAAGATAACCCAGGTCGCTGGAACTGGCAGCCGGGCACAGCGATTGTCTATAATGATTTTGCGATTGCTCGTTTGCTGCCGCTGTCGTGCAACCATGGAGAACCAGGAGGGCCTTACGATGACCAGGGTAGGACGGATTCTTGTTGTGACAATCGGTTTCGCATTCTTCTCTCCCGAGTCCGTGCGTGGCCAGTCTTTGCTGGAACGGTTGGAAAAGCGGCTGCAGTCGATTGGCGACGAGTTCAAAGAACCGCTCCGCGGTTCGGCGGGCGACGGTGAGCCGGCGGAGGACCTCGGGCGACCGGCGGACGGGCGGCCCGGTGCGTTGGGCTTGGTGGTCACCGACGATCCGGACAGCGATCAGTTGCGCGTCGTTTCGGTTCGTGCCGGCAGTCCGGCGGAAAGAGCGGGATTCGAAGTGGACGACATCATCACTTCGATTGGCGGTCGCGGCATCCGCACTGCCGAAGAGATGGCCGAAGCGCTCTCGGAAGGCGGACGCGGCGAAAATATCCGGTTCGACGTGCTGCGTGATGGCGACCCCTTACGCCTGACGGTGATCTGGGGGACTCGTGAACTGCCTGCGAGCGCTCCGCGGATCGCTGTCTCCGAACGCCCATCGCTCGGTATTACCGTGAGACCGGTCACGGACGACGCTCGGGCTCGCTATGGACTCACCGTTCGACGCGGCGCCTTGATCTCAACCGTGAAGAGTGGAGGTGCCGCCGCCAAATACGGACTACCGGTCGGCGGGGTCATCGTGACGTTCAACGGGCAACCGATTGAAACGCCTCAGCAGCTCATCGCCGCGGTTCACGGCGCGCAGGTCGGCGAGGAAGTCGAGCTACGTTATTACCAAGGCGCCGAACTGCATCGGAAGCGCGTTCCGCTGGCGCCCGAGTTGGAACCGACGTCGCCGAACATGAACCGCAATCGGTCCGATGTCCCCCCCGCAGCGCGCCGCCGCGAAACGCTCGGCACCGAACTGCCGGCGGTTCGGCGCCTGGAAGAACTGCTGGAACGCACGCTGTCGCCCGCGGAACAGGCCGGCGCGACGCGTCTGGCCGACGAAGTGCAGATGCTGCGGCAGGAAGTCGAGGCCTTAAAGCGGCAGGTTGAGGAATTGACGCGCAAACTCGAGAATCGATAGCGTGGCAGGTCGGCCCGGCGTCTTTCCTGCTGTCTGAGGCATTCTGCCTCTGCTGCGGCTTCTGGGGCTGGAAGCCCCAGCCACGAGCAACGAATGACTGGCGCAGGTCTATCAGAATCGCGCGTTGGCCTTGTCGTGGTCCAGGACCTCCTGGAATTCTTTGCTCAGCGAATAGTACGCTCGTGGACGATTAATCTCCAGCATCACCTCGATGCGATGGTGCGGATCGTTTGCGCGCACGACCGGTGCGAAGGTCAAGCGCAGGACACTGCGAGGTTTGCCATTCCAGCTCACCATGTACAATCCGGCTCCCAGCGTCGGAATCGTTTTCATTCCGAACAGCTCGGTCGCCAGTTCCACCAGCCGATGTTCGTCGCCGGTGTAGCCTTGGAACGTGATCCGCTGCACAACTTTTTTTTGGTCGAAGTAGTAGGTCAGCGCTCCGGAAAGGTCATCGGGGTCTTTGCCCGTGACCAGCGGCACGCGCAGGCCTTCGAGTGCCGGCTCCGCCAGCACGGTTGTGACCCGCGGCCAGCGCGCGAAGATCGCTTTGGGGTGCAGGTCGAACCGGAACACCTCGTGCAGTTCCTGGAACGATGGGCCTTCGATTCCCGGTTCAAAATCATCCGGCCTCGCCGAGCCGTTCGAAAGTGAATTGGAATTCGTCGCGGGCGTGGAACCGCTGCGCGAATCCCCGGAAATACTGTTCGTCCCGCGCGGTTCGTTGGCGTTGCCGATCAGCCAGCTGCCAGCCTTGTTGCTTGCGGAACTGCCCGCCGAGTTGCCCAGGGAATTGCTTCCGGTACCGCTCGTCGAACTACTTGCCGATCCGCCACCCGAACCTCCGGCGGTGCCGCCTGCCGTATTCGACGAACCACCGTACTGGCTGGAGGAACTGCCGGGCGTAGGCGTATTTGTCCAGGACGGACTGTTACCGGTTCCTTGATTCGAGCTGTTCGTGGACCCCGAGCCTCCTCCGCTGGTACTACCGCTGTAGCCGCTGCTGTTATTGCCACCGTTGTTGTTCGTGTTGGAATTGGATGGGTAAGTTTGCAGTGGAGGCGAAGCACTGTTGGTGGAAACGGGGATGGAGCGGATCCAATCGCGCCATTGAGCGATCCATTGTTCCTGCGCCAGGCCAAAAGGAACGAAGCCGGCCAGGGCCAAGAGCGTCAGAAGTTTCCAGGCGCGCATGATTCAGAGGCCTAAGGATGGGGAACGGGGTTCGGTTTTAAGTGGGATCGGCAGATTTCTGGGTTGGAGTTCGCTGAGAAGCGGCTGTCCAGATCAATCGCTGGATTCGATGTGACCGGGTTGGAGAATGGGAAGGGTCGATCGGTACGGTCGTGCGAAGGCCTATTTCAGGCAGGATCGTCAAAGTCGCCGAACTCTTGGGCCAGTCGTTGGGGCGAGGTGCCCAGCAGCGACGCGGCGTACTCCTCGTCGGAAAAGTAGGCGGTTCTTTCGCCGTCGGCTTGCATGCCCAGGTTGTGCAGCAGCCGTTCGGAATACTCGGGGGAGTAATGGTGCTGGAGTTGCTGCAGGAGTGTCTGGAATTCAGGTTGCTGGCAGGCCTGGCCGAGGGAAGGCCAGCGGGCGAGCAGGTGATTGGGGTTTTCCGCTAGGACGATTTGGCGGCAGAGTGCGGCGATGCGTGGCAGGCGCATGTGCGCGGCGAGTGCGCCGGCGAGCACCAGCAGTCGTCCGCGGACATAGGGCCGTTTGCGTTTTTCGCTGGCCCGCGCCAGATGCAGATAAATTCCCAGCAGCTCGATCGGTGGCATGACACTCTACCTTGCTTGCTTGTTCGCAACTCGATCATAATCCGTTTGTCGAAACGGCGGCAGCCAGGGCAGTTCAAACAGGTTGGTGGTGTTGTTGCATGCCTGAAGGTTGGAGCATCGAGGAAGCAGAGTGGCTGACGGCGCAAGATTCGCAACCGTGGCTCGAACTTCTCGCCGAAACAACAACCGTACTTCCCAGCCTGGTCGCGCGGTTACGTCGCACGGTAGGGCCGGCTCGGACTGCCGCTCTGCTCGAGCTTTCCGAGGCGAGGCGGCGCGGGGCAGCGAAGTTTCCTCGGTCCGACGAGCTTTTCTTTACGCGCAAGGGCGTGGAGCAATCGACCGACGTCTGGATCGCGGCCTGGAAGGCGCGGCGGTTCCGCGACCGCTCGTCTACCGTCGACTTGGGGTGCGGGATCGGCGGCGATTTGATGGGGTTGGCGGCCCTTTCACCGACGCTTGGCGTCGATTCCGATCCCGTATCCGCGCATTTTGCCCGGTTCAATGCCATGCGGATCGGATTGAAGGCGAGGTTGCGCACGGCGCAGGTCGAGGAATTGGATCCATGGGAGTTTGATGGCTGGCACTGCGATCCGGATCGGCGGGTGAATGCCCGTCGTACGACCCGTCTGCAGTGGAGCGCTCCGTCGGATTTCTGGATTGACACCTGGCGTGCCGCGTTGCCGCACGGCGCGGTGAAGTTGGCGCCTGCGGCCGAGCTGCCGCCGAATTGGCATGGTGTCGAGCGGGAGTGGATCGAGAGTCGCGGTGAGTGCCGTCAACAAGTGGTCTGGTTCGGCGATCTGGCTTGGAATTCCGGACTGCATACGGCGACGATCGTGCCGGTGCAAGGTGAGCCGTGTAGTTTTTCGGGACTTCCCGATGAACATTCGGGTCGATCAATGGTGACCACGGGACGCGAGGCGGCTTGCGGCCCCATGCCGAGGTACCTTTTTGAACCGGCGCCGTGCATCTTGGCGGCCGGGTTGACGCAGTCTTTCGCGCGCGATGTTGACTTGGAGTGGTTTGACCCCGCGCCGGTGATGCTCTGCGCCGACGCTCCTCGCAGGCATCCGTTGCTCCAGTCGTTTGAAGTGCTGGAGGCGCTCCCCTTCGACCGCAAGCGGCTGATCGAACTGCTGCGTCGACTGGACGGCGGAACGATCGAAGTCAAGACGCGGGGGGTGCGCGTCGATGCCATGCGGGCTCAGGAGATGCTGCGACCCGATGGCAGCCGCCCGCTTACCGTGTTACTGCTGCCGCGCGGCGGTTCGACCATAGCCGTCGTCGCGCGACGGCTCGACCTCCAAGCCGAAACCGGCGGCCTCCAACTCAATTCGAATCCAGGCCCGTGAGCTTCTCCTCCGCCTGGTCGGCCTGGAACGCGATCGATGAAATCGTTCGGGAGACATCCAGCACCGTGGCGGTATCGGCCATCTGATTCGCCTGGATCACCACCATGTCTCCCGACGGAGTACTCTGCACGGCAAACGCGCCGTGGACCAGTTGGGCATTGAGCTTCAGCAGCACCGTCGCGTTCTTTTCGTTCATGGGGCCGCATGTCGAGGAATACGACAGCAGCGGATGCCCCTGGGCGTCTTTCCCCGCGAAGCTCACTTCAACGGTCTGTTTGCGCAGGGCACCGATCGGTACCACGACGGCGAAGCTGTCGGCGGATTCCGTCAACTGCCAGCCCGACGACTGGGCTACAGCCCGCACCAACTGCCTGGGGTCGGCCGGCGTCAGTCCGCTCAGGTCCATCGGTCGCGCGGCGGCAGCCAAACCGCCCGCCACACCCGCAGCAGCGCCGGCAGCAGCGGCGCCCGCGGCGGGAGCCGCTGGTCGCGCGGTCTGTTGCATCGCTTGCTGGAGAATTCCCGGCATCAACATTCCGAAACCGGCGCCCATACCCATTCCCAGGGCGCCCGCGCCAAGTCCGCCGCCGCCTTGCTCGGCCATCTTGGACATGCTGTTGGCCGCCTGGAACATCGTGTAGGCGTGCAGATCGCCCACGGCACCCATGCTGCTGCGGGCATCGATCGCCTTCTGCACTTCCTCTGGCGGCGTGATCGCGTTGATGAAGAAGTCGACCAGTTCCAATCCGTATTTGCCAAAATCATCGGCCAGCTTGACGCGCGTCGCCGAACCTAGTTCCTCGAACTTGGCCGGCAGATCGAGCATGCTGATGTTGGCGGTCCCCATCACATCGGTCATGCGCGAGACAATCTGATCCTTGAGATACGATGTGACATCGTCCGTCGTATATTTGCCCTGGGTACCGACCAGCGTGTTGATCAGAACTGCGGAATTCGTAACGCGAAACGAGAACTTGCCGAATCCGCGCAGCCGCACGATTCCAAAATCCTTGTCGCGCACGATGATCGGTTGCTTGGTGCCCCACTTCTGGTCGAGAAATGTCTGTTTGCCGACGAAATAGACTTGAGCCTGAAACGGCGACTTTTCCCAAGGGATCGTCAACAGCCTCGTCAGGACCGGCACGTTCAATGTCGAGAGGGTATGGCGGCCCGGCCCGAAGGTGTCCAGCGCCTTGCCGTCGCGGAAGAAAACGGCTTCCTGGTTTTCCTGGACAATCAATTGAGCGCCAAGTTTAATGTCGGCCGAACCCTCGGGCGGAATGCGATGGACCAACGAACGATTCGACTCGTCAAAGAACTGTAAGACCTCGAGGCGAATACCCATGCTGTTTTTTCCTTGTGCGATTGCAATGAGTGCGGGACAAACCGTGTTGGTCAGCGACAACGCGAAAAAGCTAGCTCGAGGAAAGTCCTCGCAGGATTTCCGCACGCTTGCCGAATTCAGAATCCACTTTATCGACGTGGGTCAACATTTCACTGGCAGCCTGCGGATTGCTCGACGCAGGACGCTCCAGCGCTTCCGCCAACCCGCGCACCGACTCCATCAAAGTCATGTCGGCCTGATAAACCTGCCCCAACACGTCCTCGGTGACCTTGACGTAATCAAAGAAACCGCTGTACCCACGCTCGGCCGACCGGATTTTGTTGATCAGGCCATCCAGTCTCGATCGGACGCGTTCCCAAGGTGGCAGGGCGTCCAACTGCGCGGCATCGGCAAGCTGTCGCAGAGTATTGTCGAGCCCCTTTTTTGCCTGCTGCAGTCGATCGGCCATCCACTTGCGCGCCAGAAAATCGCTTTCGCGACGTTCCTCGCGCTCCAGGTACCCGCTGAATCCCGGAATCCAGTTCGCGATTGTTTCCAACCAACCCTTGTTCTGTCCATGTCGACTCGGGTCAATCATCGTCGGAAATCCTGCCCTTGCATTTGCGCTCCCCTCAAAAAACTCCATGGCATTAATCTAGATGTTTACCGTCCATGCCGCTAGCTGCTCGCAAAATCTGTTCCCGGGAACCGGCCCAGGACCGTCCACCCGTCCGTCGGTCCCGGCCCGCACGTCCAAGGTGATTGGTTTCGTCTGGCGGCGGCGGGGCGGTTCTGCTATTGTCCCGCGTTCCGTTATTTCCGGAAGCGCCTTATCCATGACTACATTTCGCTCGTCGATCCCTGTTCTTTATCTCTGTCTGGCGTCCGTCATCAGTGCCGGCTGCGCAGGGATGCCGCTGGCCTCATGGAACCCGTACTATCGGAACCAATGGGAACACGACGAAAAGATCGCTCCGACGTACCATGCCAAGATCCGGGATCTGGTCGCTATTCGTTCGGCAGCGCCCCAAATGACAGCCGCCGAGCAGGAAGATCATTCGCAAAAGCTGTTGGTCATTTATCGAGAAGACCGCAACACGCAGATTGCCGCTCACGCGATCGCGGCTCTGGCGGAATTTCCCACGGCGGCTTCGCTGGAAGGCCTGCGCCTGGCGGTCGAGCATGCGGATCAGGAGGTACGTATGGCAGGCTGTCGCGGCTGGGGCAGAAAGCAATCGCCCGAAGCGTTGGACACTTTGGCGCGTATTCTTGGCTCCGACTCCGATCTGGACGTGCGGCTCGCTGCCGCCGACGAACTGAAAGCTTATCGCGACCCCAAAGCGTTGCAGGCGTTGGGCTTAGTACTCGGTGAAAATAACCCGGCATTGCAATACCGGGCGATCGCGTCGCTGAAACAGAATACGGGCCGCGATCTGGGTAACAACGTCGACGCCTGGCGGCAGTCGCTGCAGGACGGCAATCTGGCACCAGCACAGAATGAAAACGTGGTCCAGAAACTCCGCTCCTGGTTCTAACAGCATGGATCCCAAGGCCCCTATAGCCCACCCAGGCCGCAAACTCCTACAGGATTTGCCAATGGGAACTTGCTGAGTACAGGTTCACGCCTCGACGGGAAATTCCGATAGTGCTTGATGCACTTTCCCTGGGAAGGTCGTTCGCCATTTCCTGCAAGCTGTCGCCAAGTACTGGATAAGGGAGTTCCGCATGCTTCGTCGGAGTCTGTCGATCTGCGCCGTAATGGCGGCTTTGGTCCATGCCGGGTGGTCAGCTACGGCCGACGCAGAACAGGGCCGCGGTGCATCGTCTCGCATTGGACGCCCCCTAAGCGATCCCGCGACGGTCGCAGTGCCGGAGGCGGTGCCGGACGAGGCGACGATCAATACCGACGCGCAAACGCCTCCCGATTTGCCCGGCACGACTGCGCCGGGTACGCAGCCAGCTTCGCCCGATTCCGGCACAACCGCTTCCCCCCCCACAAGCTCGTCCGCCGAGGAACAGTTCAGTCCATCGATGCTGGCACTTCGGTCCAAAGTGCGCAAGTGCCTTTCGACCTACTATCACGAACCGATACAGGTCGCTGATCACAGCCCCTGGGGCATTATGCACGCATTGATTGCCTATGGAGTGGATACCGAAATCCTCTCCAATGGGCGGAACGTGAATGCAGTCGGGCATCTTTGCTTCAATCAGCCTGGCCGCGGCATGCAGTTGATGACGTTGAACAAGCAGCGAATCGAGGTCAGGATCGGGCCGGGCTACCAGGGCCATTCCGGACAATTCCTCGCGATGCTGGCCCAATCGAAAGTCAGAACCGATTATCCGATTCGAATCGAAGGGCACGAATTCACGGTTGCCGACTTGATTGAATCGGAAAAGCTCGGCTGCCGAACGCGCACCGAATTGACGTTCAAGTTGATCGGATTGTCGCACTACCTGCCGCTTGACGCCCAGTGGAAAAATGACCTGGGAGAACCCTGGAGTATTTCCCGGCTGATCAAGGAGGAGTTGGCTCAAAATGTGGTCGGCTCTGCCTGCGGTGGAACGCATCGAATGACGGGATTCAGCTACGCGGTAAACAAGACGATCAAGCTGGGCGGCGAGTTCGAAGGTCAGTTCTTGCGAGCGAAAAAGTTCGTCGACAGCTACCACGAGTACATTTTCAAGCTGCAGAACGCGGACGGCAGTTTCAGCACGAATTGGTTTGAAGGTCGCGGCGAGGCGCCCGAGGCGAAACGCCGCGTGGAGACTACCGGGCATATGTTGGAATGGCTGGTCTGTTCGCTTGCGGCCGACGAATTACAGGATCCACGCGTCGTCAAATCGGTAGATTACCTTTCCGGTCTGCTGTTGCAGTTGGCGAAGCAGAAACAGACGGTCGAAATCGGGCCTCGCGGCCACGCGATACACGGCCTGGCAATCTACGCCGACCGGGTCTTTGGCGACCGTCCCGGCGAACGCGATACCGTCCTGGCGCGGAAAGCCGCAACCAAAAGCGACTCCCCACCGGCCAAACGTTAAGGTAATTCTTAGGACGGACATCCTGTTCGTCCGGGAAGGCTTAGACGGACAGGATGTCCGTCCTACATAAAAAGGGGCACTGGTTCTGTCCGTCCATCGACCCTATAATCTTCAGGCTTAACTTCCCGCTGTTTTCCGCAGCGGGCTTTTTGTTTACGGATGACAAAACGCGATATGAGCCATTCCGGGAAAACGTCCTCACGCGCGGCGGACGAACGGGTTCTGATCCTTGACTTCGGTTCGCAATACGCTCAGCTGATCGCTCGCCGGGTTCGAGAGCAGCATGTCTATTGCGAAATCGTACGGCATGACATCACCGCTGAGCAAGTCAGACGCCATCATCCCGCCGGGTTAATCCTGTCGGGTGGGCCGTCCAGCGTTTACGACGCGAACGCTCCGCGCTGCGACGCGGAAATGTTCCGACTGGGCATTCCGGTGCTCGGCATCTGCTACGGGATGCAGCTCGCTTGTGAGATTCTGGGCGGCAAGGTCGAGAGCGCTCCAGCGCGCGAGTACGGTCGAGCTCATTGCACGATCACCGACACCACCGACCTTTTCGCCGGAATTCCCGGTGAGATGGATGTCTGGATGAGCCATGGCGACCAGGTGGCACGAGTGCACGACGATTTCGTTCCGTTGGCCCGTACCCGTACCTGTCCGATCACGGCGGTACGTCATCGGCGGATGCCTGTCTACTGCATACAGTTCCATCCGGAAGTGACCCACACGCCTCTGGGCGGAACCATCCTGCACAATTTTCTCACCTTGATCTGCGGCTGTGCCGGCAAGTGGCGTCTCGGCGAATTTGCGCAAGAGACGATCGGCCTGCTTCGTGAACGGGTAGGCGCCGGACGTGTCATCTGCGGGTTGTCGGGCGGGGTCGATTCGTCGGTGACCGCCGCGCTGCTCTATCAGGCGCTCGGATCTCGCTTGTCGTGCATTCTGGTCGACAACGGGTTGCTGCGCAAGGACGAGGAAGCGTCGGTGATTTCCGAGTTCAGTAACCACTTTCAAACCGACCTGCACGTGGTGAAAGCCGAGCAGCGGTTTCTCGACGCCTTGCGTGGAATTCGCGATCCCCAGGAAAAGCGAAAAAGAATCGGCCACGCGTTCATCGACTGTTTCAAGGAAGAGGCCGCCAAGATCGGCGACGCAAAATTCCTGGCCCAAGGCACGCTTTACCCCGATGTGATTGAAAGCGGTGCCGCGCCCGACGGGCCGGCCGCGACGATCAAGTTGCATCACAACGTCGGCGGACTGCCGGACGAGTTGGGATTTGAACTGATCGAACCGCTGCGGGACCTGTTCAAGGACGAAGTCCGCCGGCTTGGTTCCGAATTGGGACTGCCGGACGACCTGGTCTGGCGACATCCGTTTCCCGGTCCCGGCCTGGCGGTGCGCTGCCTGGGCGAGGTCACCCATGAGCGGCTGGCGGTCCTGCGGGAGGCGGACGCGATCTGTGTCGCCGAGATCAAAGCCGCGGGACTCTACCGGCAAACTTCGCAGGCGTTTGCGGTCCTGCTGCCCGTGCAGAGCGTCGGAGTGATGGGGGATGCGAGGACCTACGAGGACGCGGTAGCGATCCGCTGCGTCAACACGGACGATTTTATGACCGCCGATTGGACCCGGCTGCCCTACGAAGTCCTGGCGCAAATCTCCACGCGGATTATCAACGAAGTCAAGGGAGTGAATCGCGTCTGCTACGATATCAGCAGCAAGCCGCCGGCGACCATCGAATGGGAATGAGATGTTTGCCCGGCGCAAAAAAAGAGCCCCGCTGCTGGGAACAACGGGGCTCGGGGCGGGAGTCGACCCCCGGATTCCCTGCAGGTGGGTCGAGCACGAGAGAGTGGAGGTAATGCTCGGAGCGGGAATCAGGCGGCTGGCAGGCAATGGGCAGGCGGTGACCATGTGCAGGGTCTGGTTTTGGACACGATTCACCTTTTCCAAGTCATCGGCCGGCAATGCTGGAATCCTTGATGTCGGCTGTCCTGGACGGCACGTCTTTGGCAGTTTGTCGAATCGTCAGAATCGGCACTCTTTCGCGGACCTGGCACGATCGGGCCGTTGCGGACCGCGGATTTGACGGGCCGCGAGACAACTTGAAATTCCTCGGAAAGACCATGATGGCTCAACAATATATCTTCACGATGGAGCGGCTGACCAAGAAACATGGTCCCCGCGAGGTCCTTAAGGAAATCTGGCTGGCATTTTATCCCGGCGCCAAAATTGGCGTGCTGGGACGGAATGGCGCCGGCAAAAGTACGTTGCTGCGGATCATGGCGGGCACCGACCGCGACTTCGACGGAACGGCGCGGCTCAGCGACGGATTCTCGTCCGGCTACCTTCCCCAGGAACCGCAGTTGAATCCGGAACGGGACGTCTGGGGCAACATCGCCGAAGCGGTCGAGCCCCGTCGACGAATGCTCGACCGATACAATGAAATCAGCGCCCGGCTCGGGGACCCTCTGGACGAATCCGAAATGCAGAAACTGTGCGACGAACTGGCGCGTCTGCAAGATCGGATCGAGGCCGACAATACCTGGAATCTGGATCATGAATTGGAAGTCGCGATGGACGTGATGAACTTGCCCGAACGGGACGCCGATGTCACGCGGCTGTCGGGAGGGGAACGTCGACGCGTCGCGCTTTGTAAATTGCTCCTGCAACGCCCCGACATGCTTTTGCTGGATGAACCGACCAACCACCTCGACGCCGAAGCGGTCGCATGGCTCGAACGGCACCTCGCCGAGTACCATGGAACGATCGTCGCGATCACCCATGACCGTTACTTCCTCGATAATGTCGCCAAGTGGATCCTGGAACTCGATCGCGGCCAAGGCATTCCTTGGGAAGGGAACTATTCTTCGTGGCTCGAACAGAAACAGGCCCGCCTGCAGCGCGAGGAAAAATCGCAGGAAGCGCGGCAAAAAACCCTGGCACGCGAACTGGAGTGGGTCCGCATGTCGCCGCGCGCCCGGCAGTCAAAAAGCAAGGCACGCATCAAGGCCTACGAACAGATGGCGTCCGAGCGATTCGAGGAACGGCCGGACGAATTCGAATTACAGATTCCACCGGGAAAACACCTGGGCGAACTGGTGATCGACGCGGACGGAATTAGCAAAGCGTATGGCGATCGGTTGTTGTTCGAGAATCTCAGTTTTCGATTGCCGGCCGGCGGAATCGTTGGCGTGATTGGACCCAACGGAGCAGGAAAGACAACTTTGTTCCGCATGTTTGTGGGTGAGGAACGCCCCGACGACGGTCAACTGCGCCTGGGTGAAACCGTGGAATTGGGCTATGTCGACCAGAACCGCGACGCCTTGTCGCCGGAGAAAACGGTCTACGAGGAGATTTCGGGCGGAAACGACCTGCTGGAAATGGGCGGCAGGAAGATCCATGCCCGGGCCTACGTATCGCGCTTCAATTTCCGCGGACCCGACCAGGAGAAAAAAGTCGGCCAGCTTTCCGGAGGAGAACGCAATCGCGTGCATCTCGCTAAACTGCTGCGCCGTGGTTCGAACGTACTGCTGCTGGATGAACCAACGAACGATCTCGATGTCGATACCCTGCGGGCACTTGAAGAGGCGATCTTGAACTACGTCGGCTGCGTGGTCGTGATTACGCACGATCGCTGGTTCCTCGATCGTATCGCCACCCATATTCTCGCCTTTGAGGGCGACGCTTATGTGCATTGGTGCGAGGGCAATTTCCAGACCTACGAGGAACAACGCCGCGCCCGGCTGGGCATCGCCGTCGACGAGCCCCAGCGGTTTCGATACAAACGATTACAGAAACGATCATAATCTGGGCGCCTGCCGGCATTGGTGGTCAATGTTCCCGTGGCAGGCGACTCAACCGCGATCCGAATCCCAAGGAGTGATATGCGATGACCGTCCTGAATTCCGGAGCCACCCGGGAATATTCCGACAACTTCGCGCGAGCCTTCGGCGCCAAGTCTGCTGGATTGAAAAGTGTAACCGCCAAGGCAGCCAACACCAGGACCACCAAAGCCAATAAGGTCGCCAAAGCCGGTTCCGCAAAAAAGTCGAAAACGGCAAGCCCTGCTGGAACCCGAACGGCGTCCAGGAAGTCTCCCTCTGGAAAAAAATCGGCACGCAAGGCCTGAGAACAGTCCCGCGTTTATTGCCCGTCGATGTAACTCGAAGTTTAATCCTCGCTGGAGCCACCCCGATGCGCGTCCATCTCAAATACTGTGCAGCTTGAGGCTACGAACGGCAAGCGGTCAGTTTGACCGCCCGCATTCTTACCGAGTTCAAGCAGCAAATCACCAGTTTCGAACTCGAACCGTCCCGCGGCGGTTGTTTCGAACTCACCGTCAATAACGGCCTGGTCTATTCCAAGCTGGCGACGGGGCAGTTCCCAGACGAGGAGGAAATGGTCGCTGCCGTTCGCAATCGAATGAAGTGAAGATCGACGACGTGTCGATCGCAAAACTGGATCAGAATATGGAACATGACGCAAGGCAGAAAGGTGTGGGGCATGGTGGGTCCTGCGTGTAGGGCGAAACTTGTTTCGCGGGACTTGTGATGCGAAACTTGTTGCGCGGGACAGGTCACGAAACAAGTTTCGTGTTACGTAGCGCGAAACCCTCTAGAATTCATCTTCTTGTCCGATGCCGCCCTGCCAGGCTTCGAGTGCCGCGAGCACGGCGTCGCGTTCTTGGCGGTTAGCCCAGACCGATTCATCCTGTTCCAGGCGAACTTCATACAGGCCTTCGCACTGGCATTCTTCATCGCCACAGAAATGGGGCACGGCGGCAATCCACATCACGCGATAAAGGGGCACGTGTTTGTCGTCGACGAGGCAGAAAATCGATCGCGACTTCTCACCGCCGTTATCGTTCGCCATGATTCGGTCTCACTGTTTCTGGCCCAATTCCTGCGATCGCCGCGTGGCTGCTACCACAGCCGCCATAAGTCCGCTGCGAATGCCGTGATCTTCTAGCGCCTGTAAGCCTGCGATTGTCGTGCCACCGGGACTAGCGACACGATCCTTAAGTATTCCCGGATGTTCGCCGGTGGCAAGGACCATTTCGGCCGCGCCGGCGACCGTCTGGGCGGCGAGCTGCGTGGCGACGTCGCGCGGCAGTCCCACCCGCACCCCGCCGTCACTCAACGCCTCGATCATCACGTAAACAAATGCCGGACCGCTGCCCGAAAGGCCGGTGACCGCGTCCAGCAGCGATTCGTCAAGCCGATACGTGCCTCCGACGGCCCGCAACATCGAATCGACCCAAACGGCGTCGTCGGCGGTGGCAGCCGCCCCTAAACTGTAGGCCGACGCCCCCTGTCCGACCAAGCACGGTGTGTTCGGCATGACGCGGATCACACGCTGGATGCCGCTTTCCGCAGCCAGTCTGGCAAGCGTCACACCGGCGGCGACACTGATCAGCAGGTGCCGCGCGGTCAGCACCGGTTTCAGTTCGGCGAGCACCACCGGAATCTGCAGCGGCTTGACCGCCAGAATGATCACCTGGCAATGCTGGGCAAGTTGACTGTTGCCCGCCATGAGGCGACAACCCGGCACAATCGAAGCAAAAGTGCCGACAGCGTCCTGCGAGGTATCATAAGCGGCGATACGTTCCGCCGGGACGAGACCGGCATCGACGATGCCGCGTGCCAGGGCGCGCGCCATTTGCCCGGCGCCAACAAATCCGATCATCTCGTTTGGCATTCCAGTTCCCGCAGTTAATTCTGGCCGCCCCCATGCTAAGTCATCCCCCCACCGGCTGCAAGACGCAAAGTGCCGCACTGGCCGTCGCCCGGCGGGTCCGCGAAAAATCTGGGCTTTACGCCTACGCCATTTTTTGGCAAACTCCCGCCGCTTTTCCCGGAACGATCGATTCCCAATTCAGGCCGGCGGCCAGACCAGGCCGCACGTGCGGAAACTGAAATCTCGGCAGGAAGGAGCTTGGACCATGTCTTTCGCCCCGTCGCTGACGCGCAAACTCGCCATGGCCGCCGCACTCGTTTTCGCGGCGGGATTTACCACGGATGGCCGCCTGCAGGCCGATGACGGCTGGAAATTCCCGAATTTGAATCCGTTCAAGAAGTCGGAAGAGACCGGTTCGGCGGGCAAAAAGAAAACCTCCGCGAAATTCAGCGACAAGAACCAAGACAGCTCCTGGAAATGGTGGGGCTCAACAAAAGACGCCTCGAGATCACGAGCGGCCGAGCCGTCGACATGGGACAAGATGAGTTCCGGAACGAAATCGCTGATGGCGAAAACCAAATCGGCGATCACTCCTTGGAAGTCAGAGGAGACAACAACCAAGCGTCCCGCGACCGGCACCAATCGGTTGGTGTCGAAGAAAAAGCAGGAAAAATCGAGCTGGCTGCCGACCTGGAAAACGGAAAAGGAATCATCGGATGGCCCCAGGACATTATCGGACTGGGTCGGCCTGCCCAAACCGGAGTGACCGGTCGATTTCGCAATGAGACCAGGCGGGCCCCGTTCGTCGCGTCGTCGCCGCCGGGCCTGTTTTTCGCTACAATAGTCGATCATGGCGATCGACCTGATTCTGGGAACCGCGGGCCACATCGATCACGGAAAGACCTCGTTGATCCGTGCGCTGACCGGTACCGACCCGGACCGACTGCCCGAGGAAAAACGCCGGGGGATCACGATCGACATCGGCTTCGCCCATCTCGACCTGGGCGCGTATCGGCTTGGAATCGTCGACGTACCGGGTCACGAGCGTTTTGTCCGCAACATGCTGGCCGGCGCCACCGGAATGGACCTGGCGATGCTGGTGGTGGCTGCCGACGATTCGATCAAGCCGCAGACGCTGGAACACCTCGAAATTCTCCGTTTGCTGAAGCTGCCAGCTGGCGTGATCGTATTGACCAAGTCGGACATGGTGGATGCGGAATGGCTCGATCTGGTCGAGAGTGAAATCCGTGAACTGGTGGCCGGTACGTTCCTGGAATCGGCTCCGATTGTGCGGACGAGCATCGTCCGCAATTCCGGGTTTGACGAGCTGAAATCGGCGCTGCGTGTTGCGGCGGAGCGTGCCGCCGTGGCGCGCGGGCAAACCGACTCGAATAACCCGTTCCGCATGGCGATCGACCGCGTATTCACTCTGGCGGGGCACGGGACGGTCGTCACCGGAAGCGTGAGCAGCGGCAGCTGTGCGACCGGGGACGAACTGCACCTGGAACCGGGCAGCATTCCGGTTCGGGTACGGGGTATTGAGAACCATGACCACAGCGTTGAACGGGTGGTGCGCGGGCAACGAGCGGCGATCAATCTGGTAGGCGTCCATCACGAGCAGGTCCACCGCGGGCATGAGCTGGCGACACCGGGCCATTTGCGTTCCAGCCGCGTGTTAACGGTTCAGTTTACGTTGCTGCCGACCGCCGCGCATCCGCTGAAGAGCCGACAACGCGTACGACTGCACGTGGGAACAGCCGAAATCCTCGCGTCGGTAATGCTGCTCGACCGCGACCGGTTGGAACCGGGCGAATTGGGCTCCCTGCAGCTGTTTCTGCTGCAGGGAGCGGCCACGACCTGGGGACAGCCGTTCGTCTTACGCAGCGAATCGCCGGTAATCACGATCGGCGGCGGAAGGGTGCTCGATCCCGATGCCGAACGGTTGCGCCGACCTGATGCGGACACGCTCGAACAAGTTCGCTCGCTCAGCAGCGACGAGCCTTTGGTACGTGCTGGAGCGGCGTTGTTCCTGGCCGGATTTCGTGACTGGCGTCCCGACGACTGGCAGCGGTCGGCCGGCATCACAGCCACCGCGCCGGTTTACGACGCCTTGAAAGGTCGAGGAGACGTCATTGAAATCCCCCTGTCGCCGACCCGAAATTGGCGGGGCCACCGACTCGTGCTCGACCGACTTTGCGACCGGATCGCCGCCGCGCTGGAAACGTTGCATCGCCAGAACCCGTTACGCATGACCCTGGACCGTTCGCGTGTCGGCAGCGGATTCGCCTACTTGCCTGACCCGGCCTTGTTTGATGCGGCACTGGAGCGAATGCGCCGGGCCGGTCGGCTGAGGATCGTCCCGAACGGAATCACGCTGGCGGGACAGGGGCCCAAGTTGTCGGCCAATGAGCAGAAGCTGTTGACGCAGATTGTCGACCAGTATCGTGCGGCCGGCGTTGAGCCGCCCACGGTTAAAGAACTCCAGGCGCAAACGGTGAAAAATCAAAATGCCGTTCCGCAACTCGTGTCGCTGGCGGCCGATGACGGGCAGCTGGTCAAGATCAATAACGATTTCTACCTCCATGCCGACGTCGACCGGGAGATTCGCGAGAAGCTACGGCCGCAGTTGGCCGACCAGGGCCTGACGGTCAGCCAGATCCGGGAGTTGCTCGGGACCTCGCGCAAGTACGCCTTGCCCCTTTGCGAACATTTCGACAAGGTCGGATTCACGCGCCGTCTGGGCGATGTACGATATCTTGGGAGTTAACCAGCGACGCGTCAGCGAACCTGTCGTAGAAAGGTCACCCTTCGATGGCACCCAACGTGCTTCGCAACATCCCGTCCGTCAACGAATTGCTGGAGAGCCCGCCGCTGCGCGGGCTGGTCGAGCGGGTTAATCGCAACGTGGTGGTGAGCGGTGTCCGCTCCTTCCTGGACAACCTGCGGGGCGACCTGCAGTCGGTGACCGACTTCCGCGTGCCAACGCCGACCGAATTGGCCGAGACGATTGCGTCCTGGATCCTGGCCGGCGAGGAACCGCCGCTGCGGCCCGTAATCAATGCCACGGGAGTCCTGCTGCATACCGGGCTGGGCCGAGCGCCCTTGGCGGAAGAAGCGGTGGCGGCGATGGTGGAAGTCAGCCGCGGCTACGCCAGCGTGGAACTCGACTTGAAATCCGGTGAGCGTTCCCAGCGCATCGTGGCGGTCGAGAAGCTGCTTTGCCAGGTCACCGGCGCCGAAGCTGCCGTCGTCGTGAATAACAACGCCGGCGCGACTCTGCTGGCCCTGACCGCGTTGGGATTAGGACGGGAAATCATCGTCTCCCGCGGGCAGCTGATCGAGATCGGCGGCAGCTATCGCCTGCCCGACATCATGACCGCCAGCGGCGCCCGACTGCGGGAAGTGGGGACGACAAACAAGACCCGCATCGCCGATTTCGCCAACGCGATCGGCGAACAGACCGCCGCGATGATGCGGGTGCACACCAGTAACTACGTTGTCTGTGGTTTTACCGAACAGCCAACCCTGGAGGAACTCGTCGTGCTGGGCCGGGACAAGAACCTGCCGGTGATCGACGACATTGGGTCCGGTGCTTTGATCGACTTCGCCGAATTCGGCCTGAAAGGCGAACCGATCGCTTCGCAGAGCGTCGCGACCGGGGCCGACCTGGTGCTGTTCAGCGGCGACAAGCTGCTTGGCGGTCCTCAGTGCGGTGTCGTCGTCGGCAAACGACGCTGGGTGGACCGATTGAGTAAGCATCCGTTGACCCGCGCGCTGCGTGTCGATAAGGTGACGCTGGCCGGCCTCGCCGCCACGTTGAGGCTGTATCAGGATCCCGCCAAAGCACGCGAGGCGGTGCCGCTGCTGGCCTTGTTGGGAACGTCGATGGAGAACCTGCATCTGCGGGCGGAACGCATCGCTCAAAAACTGGCCGTCGTGCCTGGCGTCCGATCGGCGGCGGTCCAGGAGGGTACCACGTTTCTTGGCGGCGGCTCCATCCCCACCCAACAGATCGGTACCTGGTGCGTGGCGATCGAACCTCAGTCGGCGTCAGTCGACCTGTTCGCCAACTCCTTACGCGCCGGGATGCCGGCGGTTGTGGGACGCATCCAGCAGGGAAAACTGCTGCTCGACCTCCGCTCGGTACTGCCCCGGCAGGACATCGAATTGTCCGACGCCGTCGAAACCGTAACGCGAAACTTGTAGCTCGAAACTTGTTTCGAGTCGCCCTGTCGCGCGGAACTTATTTCGGCTCGACCCTGTCTCGAAACAAGTTTCGAGCTACGTCCCCCATCGTCGCTAACGTGCATTTCGGCGAAATGACAATGGGTGCTTCGCGGATTACATGGGAATTCCCATTTGCTTTGTGCGGTTTACTGGCCTCTGCTTTGGGTTGTTCACGGACCGCGATCTTGCCGCAAGACGGTGCCGTCGCCAAGGATCCGGAGTCGGCGGATCCGCTGCAATTCCGTGGCGCTGAAGCTGGCAATGAACGGTCGATCCAGGGAGTTCGTTTCTGCTGGTGTCCGTGGGGCAGTTTCCTGATGGGCAGTCCGCCCGGCGAACTTCCAAGGAAAGCCGTATAACGGGGGCGAGCGGGGGCCTGTGCGGGGCGTACCGCACCGGTTGGCAGCTACCCGACCAACGCCTGGGCCTGCACGACAGGCATGGGAATGCGTTCGAATGGTGCCGCGACTGGTATCATGCTCGACTCCCGGGCGGCGTCGACCCGGACCTTTATGCGGCGAAAGCGAGTGCGACCCGCAGCGAGCACGGCCACGGTCCCGGCGCGGCGGATGCTGGGCGGACGATGGTTGGCCTTGCCGATCCGCTTTTCGGCTGCGATTTGAGCCCGAACGGCGGTACGATCATATCGGTTTTCGCGTCTTGGCGGTCCGAAAATGACGCCTGCGGCGGCGCGGCGACCGACCTGTCGCGCCATGGAACCCCTCTGGCTGGGAATATACAGCCGTTGCCGACCGTTCGACAATGACCGGCCATCAGCGCATGCCAATTCCTCGTTCCTCACATCCTGGTTGGGCTCGTTCGGCCTGCTTCGGCACGTTCATCATGTGCTGTAGTTTCGCCTGTCTGCAACTTTGGGCGGACGAGTCGGCTCGGGCTAGGCACCAATGGGGCCGTTTTTCGCCCGGCGCGTGGAAGCGGGTCCGGATCCAGACGGAGACGATGGACGAGCGGGGCGGCGTGGCCAGCACGTCGACCACGGAATCGTTTACAACGCTGACCGACGTCAACGATGCCGATTACACGCTGCGGATCGAAGTCCAGGTGGATGTCAAGGGAAAGCGGTTCTCGGCCCAGCCGCAGACGATCCGTCAAGGGTATTACGGTGAAACCGAAGGCCAGACGGTGACTGTCCGCAACCTGGGTCCTGTGAGTGTCCTGATCGGGGGTCAGACGATCCCTAGCGAGACGCAGGAAGTCACGATCCTGGCTCCGAATCTTCGTCGTCAGATGACGATGCAGGTATCGGAACGGGTGCCGTTTGCGGTGCTGAAACGGGATTGCCGCGCCACCGACGCGGAAGGAAAGCAGGTGAACTATACCACGGCGGTCGAGGTCCTGGCGCTGCAGATGCCGCAGAAGGTCTTGTCGGAGATTCGCGACACTAGCTACGTCAAAACGGTGCATAAGCAGGGAAAGAACACGGCGATTACGATCGAGATTGAGTGTCTGGAAGTGCCGGGGGGCGTGATCGCTCATTCGTTGCGGGAAGAGGACGACAAGGGCCGCCTCCTCCGCAAAAGCACTTTGGAACTCGTCGATTTCGGCCCGGGGGCGGGTAACGCCGAAGAGACAACCGCTTCGCATCGGCGCATCCTCAATCGCAGCCGAACACGCAGTAATGACCGGGGAAACCGGACCGAATAGCGTGCGCTGCCCCCCCAATCCGCGCGTACAATCCGTTGTCAATTGTGCCGTGGATCGGCATAATGCCGGATTACATTTTTCCGTTGGGCCAGGGCCATTACGACTCCCGATTCCCATGGCGTGGAAGGGGCGTTCGCAGCAGCGAAAGCGAGGGCATGATCATGGAAAGCCGGTTCGATCGCACGGGGATTACTTTCGACGATGTGCTCCTGGAGCCCCGTTACAGCGACGTCGTTCCGGCGGAGGTAAGCGTCGCCACGCAGGTTACCCGCTCGATTTCGCTCAATGTGCCCCTGCTGAGCTCACCGATGGACACCGTGACCCAGAGCGCCATGGCGATCGCACTGGCCAAAGAGGGCGGAATCGGCGTGATCCACAAAAATATGTCGGTGGAGCATCAGACCGAAGAAGTCAACAAGGTGAAGCGGAGCGCCAACGGCATCATCCGCGATCCGGTCACCCTCCCCCCCGACCAGCCCGTTTCACGCGCCTTGGAACTGATGGCGCAGCAGAACGTTTCGGGGATCCCGATCACGCTAGCATCCGGGCGGCTGGTCGGCATCCTGACGCGACGCGACATGAAGTTCCTCGAGCGCAGCCACCTTGCCATTTCAGAAGTTATGACGAAAGAGGGATTGGTAACGGCTACGGGAACTGTGTCGTTGGAGGAAGCGGAGAAGATTTTGACGGCTAAAAAGGTGGAGAAACTGCTCCTGGTTGACGAAAATTACAACCTGACCGGATTAATTACGATCCGGGACATCGACATGATGAAGCGGTTCCCCAATGCTTGCAAGGACAGCCTGGGCCGATTGCGGGTGGGGGCGGCCATTGGAGTCAACGATTTCGAGCGTGCGGAGAGCCTGATCGCCAAAGACGTCGATCTGCTGGTCGTCGATTCGGCCCATGGGCATTCGGCGAATGTGATCGCAACGGTCAGGGAACTCAAGCGACGCTGGTCGATCGACGTCGTGGCGGGCAACGTGGCAACGTATGAAGGGAGTCAGGATCTGATTCGGGCGGGTGCGGACGCGGTCAAGGTCGGAATTGGGCCTGGATCGATCTGTACGACGCGCGTGATCTCCGGAGTCGGCGTACCACAAGTGACCGCCATTTACGAAGCGGCACGGGCGGCGAGCGGCACTGGGACGCCGATTATTGCCGATGGCGGAATTCGTTATTCGGGTGACATTACGAAAGCGATTGCGGCGGGAGCTCACTGTGTAATGATCGGGGGCTTGTTCGCCGGGTTGGCGGAGAGTCCTGGGACGACGATTCTGTACAAGGGTCGAACGTTCAAGGCCTACCGCGGGATGGGATCGTTAGGTGCGATGGTAAAAGGGTCCAGTGAACGGTATCGCCAGGGCGAGTCGGGCACGGGGAAACTGGTACCGGAAGGAGTCGAAGGGCGGGTGCCGTTCAAAGGCCCGCTCAGCGACTTCATATATCAGCTTGTGGGGGGGCTCCGAGCTGGTATGGGTTACTGTGGAACGCGGACGATTGCCGAATTGCGCACGGATGCACGGTTCATTCGTGTTACTGCGGCCAGCGTAAGAGAGAGCCACCCCCATGATATTGCGATCACTCAAGAATCTCCGAATTACAGCCCGGATTATTCCACGACAGGTGAGGACCAGTAACGGGCTCAATCCGGGCCTGCTGCGCGGACTGTTGAAGACCACCGGCAAAACGGTCGTGTGGAGTGGCTTGCTGGCGTCTTGCTTCCCCTGTTTTGCCGCTGACGGTCGTCCAACCGAGGCCCGTGTAACCCGTTCGGCGCTGCAGTGGCAGCCACGGCGCGCGGTCGAAAGGATCGCCGTCGATCTCTCGGATTCTCCGATCGAGGAGGCCGCGGAAGGCAAACAGGTCGGGTACGAATCGAAAGGCTGCGGTTGGGAGTCGGGGCTGAAATGGCGCGTTAAGGCACCGACGGAATTCGCCACGGCTCGGGAGATTTCCCCGATGCCGGAGCGGCATTCGTTCATTCGCACCGTCAGCCACACTGCCGCGGCCAAAGCGGTGCGCGATGCGGAATCGGACGGTAACCGGCGCGCGGTCGATCCGTTCGACGAACCGTTCGGCGATCGTTCCAGCAGCGAGACGGACGCCCGTGACGAGAGCGTTCTCAATGCGCCCCAGACGCTGGTCGCCAGGCGTGCGGAAGCGCAAAAGCCGGCTGCCGCTCCCCGACCAATCGCCTATCGGGACGATCGAGCGTCTCGCTTGAACGACCTGCGGGCGACCAACGAGCGCGACTGTGTTGCCGCGATCGGCAAGTGCACCGACGCTCGCAAGAGACTCCGCAGCGAGAGCATCGCGGATATCTCGGTTGATATTACGCCGGCTTACAAAACCGATCCCAAGAATGTCGAAGAGGCCCAGGCGGAACTCGAGAAGCTCTACAACAATCGGGACTTCAAGGAACACACGTTCAAAGATCGGGCGGGCAACATCGTGGCCCACGGTAAGCTTAAGAACTACCTTCGCGGCAAGATCGTGGTCACCAGGGAAGATGGGACCGACACCCTGATCCCGTATCGGGACTTGAGCGACGAGGATATGTGCTTTCTGTCAGCCTGGTGGCGGCTGCCGACCGAATGTACGCTCGGCGGCGAACCGCTCCTGGCCCGCAACTGGAATCCGTCGACGATGACCTGGAAAGCGTCCGCACTCTGCCACAAGCCGCTCTACTTCGAAGAGACGCAGTTGGAACGTTACGGACATACCACGGGACCGCTTTCGCAGCCGATACTCTCCAGTGCTCATTTCTTCACGAATATCGCGGTTTTGCCCTACAAGATGGGCATCAATCCGCTCAACGAGTGCCAGTACGCCCTCGGCTATTACCGGCCTGGAAGCTGTGCGCCCTGGCTGCTGCCACCCATACCGATCAGTGTTCGAGGCGCCTTGGCGGAGGCGGGAACGGTGATCGCTGGCGTGGCGGTACTACCCTGATCGATTCTGTTCTTCGGGAGCGATTGGCTCGCAAACGGTGGAGTGCACCCGCACTCCACCGTTTGACTTTTCATGCGTTGATCTTGCAATCGTTGCCTTTTCATCCCATCCCCATGCAGCGGCCCGTGCCACACTGGGGGCGACCACAGCCGCCTTCCATTGTCGGCAGAGAAGAGGAGGTCGTCGCCGGGCTGGCGGGAACGCTCCATTCCTTTGTCAGGCTGGGACGCTGGCAATTCGGACACAGAGGTTCCTCGTTACCGCGCACCAAAATCTCGCATTTCTGCCCGCACTCGCGACAAGAATATTCGTAAATAGGCATGATGATCTCGCTGCGTAAGGACGTTGGGGATATTGCCCGCGTTGTTTTCGATCCGATCGGTGCTGGTTAATTATGGATACCTTCTGCTTGAATCGGGAGCAAGCCCAAGCGATCGACCGGTACGCGATCGATCGGCTGGCGATCCCCGGGACGATTCTGATGGAGAATGCGGGGCGGGGCTGCGTGGACGCGATGTTGGATGCCGGTCTGCGCGGTCCGGTCACGGTCTGTTGCGGCCGTGGCAACAATGGTGGCGACGGGATGGTGATTGCCCGCCACTTGTTGCGGCACGGCATCACCTGCCGGACCATGGTCTGGGGCCCCGCTGACAAATTGGCTCCCGACGCGCTCCGGAATTGGACGATTCTGCAGCGGGCGGGGCATCCGGTCGCCAGGATCGATCAGGAGTCGGACGTGGACGCCTGCCGCGAGTTGCTGGAGGGGGCCGCCTGGATTGTCGACGCGCTGTTGGGCACCGGTACGCGCGGCGCGCCGCGCTCGCCTCTGGATCACTGGATCGACGCCATCAACCGCAGCGCCGCACGGCGGGTCGCGATCGACATTCCCAGCGGACTCGATGCCGACACCGGTGAGCCGGCCAGCAGCACGGTTCGCGCTGCGATCACCTGCACGATGGTGGCGCCCAAGACCGGTTTCGCCAATCCTCGGGCACGGGAATTTTTCGGGGAACTGCGGGTGGTCGATATCGGCGTCCCGTTGGACTGGCTGCATCAGGCCGCATTGCCGGGAAATTGAAAACAATTTACCATGCGAAGGCTTCGCCAGGCGGAACGGCGAACCAACCAGGAATCCTTTCGGGCGCGGATGCATGATGCGGTTCGACGATTTATTCGGCAAATTGATCGACTTGGCCGTGCGGCTGTGCGCGGAAGCCCAGGCCGACGCGCTGCTGATCATGCTTCCCGGCCCCACCGATTGGGAACGGCTCCGCGAACACTGCGACCGCTACAAGGTGATCGTCAGTGCCGAATCGGCGGAACATCTGGCAGGCGCCGCGGAAGCCGGCCTGGAAGCACTCGCCCTGGAACAGTCCGATGTTCCGGTCGCGGAAAAAATGACGCAGGCCCTGCTGCTTGGTGTCGCCCGGGAAATGCTGCAACCAGGCGCTGGCGTCGTGGCCGTCTACAGCGGATTCGAGGACGACGTCGTTGACTCGCTGAGCTTCATCTGGTTAGACGAGCACCTGGGCCGATTGACCGCACGCGACCTGCAGAAACTGGGGACCAGCGTCCCGCTGGAAACATTGAAGACCGTGGTCGACGTCGCTGTCGAGATCGGCCGCGAGGGTCGCGAAGGCAAGCCGGTGGGAACGATGTTTGTCGTGGGCGACACGCGCCGCGTCTTACAACATGTTCATCCGGCCGGCTTCGATCCCGTCAAGGGATATGGCCGCAAGGACCGATCGCTGCACGATTCCAGAGTCCGCGAAGCGATCAAGGAAATTGCGCCGCTGGATGGTGCGTTCATCATCTCGTCCGATGGCACCGTCGAGAAGGCCTGTCAATTGATCGACGCCACGCACGCCAGCCTGACGCTGTCGCGTGGACTTGGATCCCGGCACTGGGCCGCCGCCGCGATCAGCAAAGTCACCAGCGCCGTTGCGGTGGTGGTCAGTGAATCGAATGGGACCGTGAGAATATTTCAGAACGGCGAGGTTGTTTTGCGCGTCGAACCGTTTCGGCGAGCGATGAAGTGGAAGGGGTTCGACTCCGATCTGCCATCGACATCGACCGCGGAATAATCGCCGGGCGACGCGGGGAACGGTAGCGATGCGAATACTGCTGACGAACGACGACGGCATTTACGCTCCGGGTCTGGCGGCATTGGAACAAGAATTACGCCACCTTGGCACCGTCGACGTGGTCGCCCCGGCTGTCGAACAGAGCGGCGTCGGCCACTCGATTACCTTTCTCAGTCCCTTGATCTGCAAGGAAGTTTTTGACGGGGCCCGCCGCCGGGGCTGGGCCGTTGAGGGAAGTCCGGCCGACTGCGTGAAAATCGGCATCTTTGAATTCTGCGAACAGCGCCCCGACCTGGTCGTGAGTGGCATCAATGGCGGCCTGAACGTCGGGATCAACGTTCTCTATTCCGGAACGGTCGCCGCCGCGATCGAGGGCGCGTTTTTCGGCATCCCCAGCGTCGCCGTTTCGCTGGAATACAACGAACATCCGCAGTTCGCAAAGGCCGCTCGCATCGCACGCCAGGTGATCGAACAACTGCTGGCCCGCAGGGATGAGCAATCGACCCTGTTCAACCTGAATATTCCCACGACCGCCCTGCAACAGGAACCCGAACTGCGCGTCGTCCCGATGGGAATCGAACGTTATGGCGAACATTTTATCAAACGCGTCGATCCCAAAGGCCGGCCCTATTACTGGGCGACCAACGATCCGCCACCACGTCCGGGAGCGGCGGAAACCGATCTGACCGCGATCGCCCAGGGTTGTATCACCTTGACACCGCTCCAGTACGACATGACTCGTCATCCCGCACTGGATTCGATGCGCAAATGGAACCTGAAATTGCTCGGGCCCGAGCCTTCTTTCGATTGAACGGTCCACAAAGGGTCCGCCAGCCGCGTCCAACCTGCGGTTGCATTCGACGCCAGATTCAATTCACCTTGAGACTATGGAACTCCTTGTTTGTCCACATTGTCATGTTCGCGTCGCAATTACTTGCGATCGCACCTGCCCGAGTTGCCGTACCGGTCTAGGCAACTTGACGACGCGTGAAACTGCCGGGAATTAAAGTAGCGGCGGTTCTGCGAATATCAACGCAACGCAGAGCGCCGCGCTGCGCGACGGCGACGGACACATTGCGATTCGGCTGCGGTTGCAACGGGGCGCCGATCGTCGATAGACTGTTATGGTCTTGTTTGGACAGTTCCGCAGGAGCCAGCTCATGTACCGTCCCCGTTCGTGGATTCAACGATCCGTTTTCGCACCGGCCGCAGTGGGTTCCGCCGCGTTGACCGTCTTGCTTGCCGTCCCGTGTGTTATCGGTTGCAAGCCGAACGCGGTGGTACCGCCCACCGCGACAGATAGTCCCCCTGCGGCCGCTTCACCGAGCGTTCCGCCGGCTGGTGCCACGGAAGATGTCAAAGCGGGTGTTGGCGTTGGCGCCCAGGGACGCAGCCTGGATGGCCATTCCGGCCTGATTGTCACTCCCGCCAAAACCCTGTTCGCCGCAAAAGAGAAAATCGTCTTCGAAATCGCCATTCCGCACGCGCTGAACCTCTACAACGCTGCCGAAGGCAATTACCCGCGTTCCCATGACGAGTTTATGGAACGGGTGGTGCGGGCAAACAACATCGTGTTGCCAAAACTCCCCGAAGGAAACAGTTACGTTTATGACCCGGAAACGTACGAACTGATGGTTCGACGGCCGGTCGCCGCGGCAAACGGGACAAAGTAAATCCGATTTGGCGGTCCCGCGAAAACCGGAACGCTGCTTGCAGTTCCCACGTGGCACGCCAAACGTTGCCATCAACTCGATCGGCCGCAGTCCAACGGCGCTGCCTGACTGGACGCTGCTCCCTGCGATCGTCGCGCTGCTGCTCGCATTGCCAGCCGATTCGACGTCTGCGGCGGACCCGGTGCGGATCCTGCGGGCTTTGGGCGCAGTCCCCACCAACCATGGATGGATGGCCACTACCCGAAGTACGAGCGGCATGATCGAGCGCCGTACTACTTTCCTTACCGTGAACCGTATCGATCGAATCGCGGGTATGGAGGAGCGGACGGCGACACGGGCCTTCCCTGATCGATCCGGCAAGGGCAGCCCGGCAAAAGTGCCTGGGGTGCTTCACGGTCCAAACGCTTCGCTGAACTGATCGGGGCTACCAAGCACACTGTTATGGGAATAGTTCCATAATCGCCAATCGTTGCCCTGTTTGGCAAATGTCAGCTGCACCGTTCTCGCGATATGCTGGTCCGTCACCATCCCCCCCGCATCGCCCAGCACCACCACGACATTGAAATGGGCGACGGCCTGATCCGTGGTGGGGGAACTCATTTCCACGCGCAGATTGTTCTTCACGACGACGCGCACGAATTTATAGTTGCCCATTTCCCGGCTGGCGCGAGCGCGGACGTTCGTCGCGTCGGAATGGATGTATTCGAGTAATCCCGGGACATCGTTTTCCTGCACACGCTGGGCCATGGCCAGCACCGTGTTTTCGACGCGTTCCCGTTCGGTGACAACCTGGCGCTCGAGCACCACCAGGCCGGCGGTGATGCCCAGGGCGGCCAGTGCCAACAGCAGCATCCAACGATGACCGGTCTTCAGCCAGCCACCGACAAACAGGGCCGTGGTGAGTCCTCCCACCATCAGCGCTGGCACGGGCGATTCCAGCCAGGAACTCATTGCGGGACCTGTCCTTTCTCAAGGCGGAGCCGATAACGCAACTGCCGCCAGAACAATCCCCAGGCGATCGCAACCACCAGTGCCACACCCCAAACGATGGGGCTCAGCCCGACGATCGTTTGACCGGGAGTTGAGTAGGCGACGCTGGACTCGCCGCCCGGCGAACCGGTCTGTGCGAATTGCCGTCCTTGGAACTGCTGTTCGATTTGCGTCTGGCGTTTTCCGAATTTGGGTTGCGCCAGCGCCAGTGCCGCCAGTGCCGCTGTCCCGAAAACGCAGGCCCAGAACCAAGGTGAATCGGTCACGGGCGAGTTGCGGGAGGCGGCCATGGCAATTCCGACGAACGGCTACGATCAATCCCTCGATTTGCGGAACAACGGACCAGCATAGACGGCCGTTGTATTCAACTCTTCCTCGATCCTCAGCAGTTGATTGTACTTTGCCATCCGGTCGGTCCGCGAAGCCGAACCGGTCTTGATCTGACCGGTGCCCAGCGCCACGGCCAGGTCGGCGATGGTGGCATCCTCCGTCTCGCCGCTGCGATGGCTGGAAATACTTGTGTAGCCGTTGCGGTGAGCCAACTGGATCGCGGCGATTGTCTCGCTCAACGTCCCGATCTGGTTGACCTTGATCAAGATACTGTTGGCGATTCCCTGGTCGATCCCCTTTTGCAGCCGCTCGGTGTTGGTGACAAACAGGTCGTCGCCCACCAACTGCACGCGGCCGCCGAGCCGCTGGGTCAACAGTTTCCAGCCGCTCCAGTCATCTTCGGCGCAGCCGTCCTCAATCGAGCAGATCGGGTACTTATCGACCCACTTTGCGAGGAAATCGACCATCGCCTCGGAATTCAATTTCGTCCCGTCGATCGAGTAGCTGCCCGACTTGCTGTCGTAGAATTCCGTGGCGGCGACGTCCAGCGCGATGAAAACCTGTTTCCCGGCTTCATAGCCGGCCGCATGAATTGCCTCCATGATCAGGTCGAGTGCCGCGCCGTTGCTGGGCAAATCCGGGGCGAATCCGCCTTCATCGCCGACGGACGTATTGAGTTTTTTCGACTTGAGCACTTTTTTCAGCGTATGGAACACTTCGCATCCGCACTGCAGGGCTTCGCGGAACGAATTGAATCCCAGGGGCATGACCATGAATTCCTGAACGTCGACGGAATTATCGGCGTGCGCGCCCCCGTTTACGATATTCATCATCGGCGCGGGCAGCAGCCTCGCTCCGGCACCTCCCAAATAACGATACAGAGGTTGCTGCGTGTATTGCGAGGCGGCTTTGGCCACCGCCAGCGAAACCCCCAGGATCGCGTTGGCGCCCAGGTTCTTCTTGTTGGGACTGCCGTCAAGTTCGATCATCCGCTGGTCGATGGCGCCCTGGTCGAGAGCGTCCCAGCCAAGCAGTTCTTCGGCCAGCTTTTCGTTAATATTCTGCACCGCCTTGGTTACACCCCGGCCCAAATAGGATTTGGCGTCCCCGTCGCGTAATTCCCAAGCCTCGTGAGCCCCGGTGCTGGCTCCGCTGGGTACAGCGGCTCGGCCAAACGCCCCGTCCGCCAACGTGACTTCTACTTCCACGGTAGGGTTTCCGCGGCTGTCAAGAATCTGACGGCCATGGACATGCGCGATTGTGCTCATTGCGTTTTCTCCTCTTGCTTATCGGTGTGCCGATCGCTTCGGGCTTGCCGATCGTCTGGTCGATTACGGTTTACCGCCGATCATGGCGGTCATGGCTGCGATTCGATCGCCGTTTGCTCTATACTGACGCAACGTATTCTGCCCGAATGACGCTCGATTGACTAGCACCAACGGAATCTAGGAGCCGAACCGACTCGAATGTTCACCGGTCTAATAGAAGGTACCTGTCGCGTCGTGGAACCGCGCAACGTGGAACCTGGAATGCGATTGATCGTTGAATCCCAGGCGATGGCCAGCGAGGCCCACATCGGCGACAGCATTGCGCTCAGCGGCTGTTGCCTTACTGTCGTGCAACTTGATACCGCGCTGCTGCACTTTGAATTGGGCCCGGAAACGCTGCAAAGAACGAAACTGGGGCGCATCCAGACCGACCAGTTGTTGAACTGGGAACGCTCGTTGCGTGCCGGGGATCGACTGGGCGGCCATTTTGTCACCGGGCACGTCGATGCCACCGCCGTGCTCGAGGAGCGTCACGACGATCGCGAATGGTCGACGTTCTGGTTTCGCCTTCCCGCGTTGTGGACGCGCCAGATGGTCCCCAAAGGCTCGATCACGGTGGATGGCGTGAGCCTGACCCTGGTCGAAGTGGAATCCGAGCGATTCAGCGTCTGTTTGATCCCTCATACCCTGGCGGTAACGACGCTCGGCAGGTTAAAACGGGGTGATACAGTGAATATCGAAACTGACCTCCTCGCCAAGTACGTCGAAAAACAGCTCGCAGGATTCCGCGCGTGACCACCAGTTCGCCTCGCCAGACCGTTTCCTACTTGATGCGTCGTTTCGGCGAGGTAGGAATCCAGCCGCAGACCCGCTACGGCCAGAATTTTCTGATCGACATCAACCTGATCGACCTGCTGGTCCAGTCGGCGAATTTGAGGCCGACCGACATCGTGTTGGAAGTCGGTACCGGAACCGGCAGTTTAACCGCCAATCTTGCCGCGCGGGTGGCGGGGGTACTGACCGTCGAGATCGACCCACACCTGTTTGCCCTGGCCAGCGAAACATTGATCGATCTGCCCAACGTCACGATGCTGCAGGTCGACGCTCTGAAAAACAAAAACCGCCTGCATCCGGAATTGCTGGCGGCGCTCGAAGAACTCCGCACTCGTTACTCGCCGGGCCCCCTGAAGCTGGTCGCCAACCTGCCGTATAACATTGCCACTCCGCTGATTTCCAACCTGCTCGATCTGCCGGTCCCGCCGGAGTCGATGACGGTTACGATTCAGAAGGAGCTTGCCGAGCGGATTGCCGCTCGACCCCGAACCAAGGACTACAGCGCACTGAGTTTCTGGATTCAATCGCAGTGCGACGTCGAAATCAAACGGATCATGGCGCCGACCGTGTTCTGGCCTCGCCCCAAGGTCGAGTCGGCGATCATTCAGATCACATTCAACCCTGAATTGCGAAGCCGGATTTGCGATCTGAGCTACTGGCACGCGTTCTTGCGGGCGATGTTCTTCCATCGTCGTAAGTTCCTGCGCAGCGAACTGCTGAGCGCCTTCAAGGGTCGGTTGAGCAAGCCGGAGGTCGATGCGATCTTGGTGGAAATGGGCTTTGCTCCCGAGACCCGGGCGGAAGAACTCGATGTCGCCGCGATGCTGCGACTGTGCGACCGCATGCGGAGCCAGTTTCCCGACTGGAAACTGCCCGGATGATGGCGAACCGGTCGGACCTGAACCGATCCGAACCAATCCATCCGCGCCTTGCGGCGGCGTCGCCCATGAGTAGACTTACCGCTGGGAGCGTTGTCCACGCGGAAGTGCCTGCACACCTGGTGGTGGCCACAGTCTTCAAAACTGCTGTGCCGTACGATAACCGTGCGGCAGGTGGGTTCGATTCCCATGCACTTCCGCCATTTAATTGCGGCAATTCGCGTAGACTCGTCGCGATGGGCGCAAGCCACGGAGTCATCTTGCGTTGGGTGGGCTGACTGCGATTCGCCGCCATTCCGCGTCCGGGGCCGCAGCGATGATCTTGCTTGTTTCATCCCGTGTCACGAAGTATTGCCGCGCAGCATTCCCTGCCGGCGCGGAAACCAGCTTGGCAAATGGGTTGACGGAAACTATTTCGTGTTCCACGGCCCGCGCGAAAAGTCCGCGTCTTGAACGAACTGGGGCTGGGATGTCTGAAGCTGGGACATCCATCGACGATTCTCTCCGGGGGCGAAGCGCAACGGGTGAAGCTGGCCGGGGAACTGGGCAAAATGACGCGTGGCAAGCACAACCTGTATTTGCTGGACGAACCGACAACGGGCTTGCATTTTGCCGACATTGACCGGCTGCTGATCAGTCTGAATCGGGTGGTGGACCACGGTCATTCCGTGGTGGTGATTGAACACAATCTGGACGTGGTCAAGACCGCCGATTATGTGTTCGACCTGGGGACGGAGGGCGGGCATAACCGGGGGCTGCCTGATTGCCTGCGGCCCGCCGGAGGCGGTCGCTGCTTGCCCGGTATCCCATGCCGGACGGTTCCTTACGGACTACCTGGACCGCCAGTTTGCCCGATCGTCAGGCAACCCATAATCCGAATCGTCGGCAAACGCCGTCGCTTCGTTGCCTCGCCGGGGCTCGGGTGACGATGCTAAGATACCGGACGGTTGTGCGGCCGGAGGCTCGATACATTCGTACAGGTAACGTCGACCGTTCGGGAATTTCCCCCGCCTGCAATCTGGGGTAAACTGCCAAGTCCAGGCCGGGGCAAATTCGCCAGCCTGGGCCCAGCTGGTCCTGCGGAGGTTTTCGTAAGTGGATCTAGACCGCTATCTTGCGCCCTTTCGCCCGCCGCGAACCAATCTGGTCGACGCGCTACGGTACTGGTCCGAAGTTCAATCCGACGCGCCGGCCTTCTATTTCACCGATCTCGAAGGCGAAGAACTCCGCTGGACTTACCGCGAACTGGATCAAATGGCTCGGGCAATCGCCGCACGGCTGATCGATCAGAAGCTGCAAGGCGAACGGGCATTGATGCTCTTCCCTCCCGGTCTGGAGTTCGTCGCCGCCTTTTTCGGATGCCTGTATGCGGGTGTGATCGCCGTACCGGCCTATCCGCCTCGACGCAATCGGAACATGACGCGCATCCAGGCGATCGCCGACGACTGCCAAGCCAAGGTCGTATTGACGGTCCGGGCCGTCACCGAACGGATGAACGACGGCTTGTTGGAGGAAACGCCAGCCCTGAGCGATCTGCAATGGGTTGCCGTCGACGAAGTGTCCCTGGCTCGCGCTGACGATTGGCGACCCTCAAACATTCGCGGCCAACAATTGGCGCTGCTGCAGTACACCTCCGGTTCCACCGGAACGCCCAAGGGAGTGATGCTCACCCACGATAACGTGATGAGCAATGTGCTGGTGATCATGAGTTGCTTTGAACCGGATCGTAACACGGTCGGATTGGCCTGGCTGCCAACCTACCACGACATGGGGCTGGTGGGTGGCGTCCTGGAACCGATGTTCGTCGGCCGGCCCAACGTGTTGATGTCGCCGATGACCTTTCTGCAGAAACCGGTGCGTTGGTTGCGGGGGATCAGCAAGTATCGAGTCACGATGAGCGGCGGCCCCAATTTTGCTTACGACCTGTGCGTGCAGCGGGTATCCGACGAGGAAATGGCGGGGCTCGATTTGAGCTCGTGGGACCTGGCCTTCAACGGTGCGGAACCGATCCGCCCGGGAACCCTCGAACGATTCACGCGAAAGTTTGCGGAGGTGGGATTCCGCCCAGAGGCGTTTTTCCCGTGTTACGGCATGGCGGAAACAACATTGATCGTCACGGGCAGCCATAAGCGGGACCTGCCCGTGCTCTTGACTGTGGATGGGCGGGCGCTGGACGAGCATCGCGTCGTGCCGATCCGATCGAGTCATGAATCGGCTCGCATCATCGTTGGCTGCGGACACGTGCTTACGGGCGAAGACGTTCGGATCGTCGATCCGCAGTCGCTCGACCCGCTTCCCGACTATCAGGTCGGAGAGATCTGGATCAAGAGTCCCAGCGTCGCCCAAGGCTACTGGAACAAACCGGACATCAGCGAGGCGACGTTCGGGGCCGTGCTTTCGAACGGCACGGGGCCCTTTCTGCGCTCCGGTGACCTGGGATTCATTAAGGACGGGGAGTTGTTCGTCACCGGGCGACTGAAGGACCTGATCATCATTCGCGGCGTCAACCGTTACCCGCAGGACATCGAATTGACGGTGGAACGATCGAGCGAAAGGTTGCAGTCGGGAGCGGTCGGAGCGTTTGCGGTCGACATGCACGGGCGGGAGCGACTGATCGTGGTCGCGGAAGTGGAGCGATCGCGGCACAAGGCCTGGGACGACGTCATCCGGTTGATCCGCACCAATGTGGCGGCCGAACATGAACTGCCTCCCGACGGAGTGGTGCTTGTCCGCTTCGGTTCGATTCCGAAAACGTCGAGCGGCAAGATACAGCGTCACGCCTGCCGCGACGATTTCATCTCCGGCCAGCTTTCGATCGTCTCCGAATGGTACGTTTGGGCGACCGAAGAGGACCGTGCGACCGTGTCCGAAACTTCGGCGGCGGCTGTGGCTTCGGCGAGCGACCCGGCGTTGACGGCGGGTTTCGACCTCGCGACAACAGTCGCGATCGATCCGGTCGTGGCCGCGACGGTGCTCGACCATGTGCGGGCGGTCGCCAAGGAACGAGCGAAAACACTGCATCTCGATTCCAACATCGTGCTCGACCTGGGGCTCGACTCGCTCGAGCGCGTGCAGATCGCCAACAGCCTGGAAGAGACATTTGGCGGGCGATTTCCGGAGTCGGTGCTGGCCGAAATCGAGACCTGCCGGGAAGTCGCTGCGGCGATCCAGAAGCATATCGGCTTGGTGCCCAAAAAAGACCGCAAGCTGGCCGGGCCCGGTTCCAACGGCCGGCCGATCGGAGAGGTCCCTCCGGAGTATTACGATTTCGCAAGATTGCCGGAATATGTGCGATTGAAACAAACCATGTTTCAAATGATGTCGAGTGGACTTCCGAACCCCTATTTTTCCGTGCACGAGCGGGTGGCCAGCGATACGACCCAGATCGCGGGCCGGGAACTTATCAGTTTTGCAACCTACAACTACCTGGGAATGTCTGGCGATCCGGAGATTTCCGAGGCGGCCAAGCGCGCGATCGATCGTTTCGGCACCAGCGTATCCGCCAGCCGGCTCGTGTCCGGGGAAAAAACGGTCCATGTCGAACTGGAGTCGGCGATCGCGGAGTTTCTGGGTGTCGAAGCGTCGATTGTCTACGTCGGCGGCCACGCCACCAACGAAACCACGATCGGACATCTGTTTGGACCTGGCGACTTGATTCTGCACGATGCTCTGGCGCACAACAGCATCATCCAAGGCGCGATCCTTTCCGGTGCGCGGAGGCGTCCGTTTCCGCATAACGAATGGCGGGAACTCGACACGATCCTGAAAGAGGTTCGTACGGAATACCGCCGAGTGCTGGTCGCCATTGAAGGGGTTTACAGCATGGACGGCGACTACCCCGAACTTCCGGCATTCGTCGAGGTCAAGGAACGCCACAAGGCGTTGATCCTCGTCGACGAGGCCCATTCCCTGGGGACGATGGGGACGCGGGGCCATGGAATTGCCGAACATTTCGGGCTGGCGCCCCGGCGCGTCGACCTGTGGATGGGGACGATGAGTAAATCGCTGGGAAGCTGCGGCGGCTACATTGCGGGCCGACGCGAACTGATCGAACTGCTGAAATATACCGCTCCGGGCTTTGTCTACAGCGTCGGTATTCCGCCCAGCAACGCGGCGGCGGCCCTGGCGGCCTTGCGAGCGATCGAGGCCCAACCCGATCGCGTGGACAGATTGCAGGCCAATTCACGCCTGTTCCTGGAACTCGCCCAGGCGCGCGGTCTCAACACAGGATTCAGCGAAAACACCCCGGTGATTCCTGTGATCACGGGCAATTCACTACACGCGCTGATGCTCTCGAGGGCCCTCTACCAGCGCGGCATCAACGTCCAACCGATTCTGTATCCAGCCGTCGAAGAGGAGAAGGCCCGCCTGCGGTTCTTTATCACGTCGCGTCATACCGAGGCCCAGATCCGCGAAACGGTCGACGCCGTTGCGGAGGAACTGGCCCGGATCGACGAGCGGTACCTGACGCCGATGCGCTGAAGCCAACGCCCGGACAGTGTCGGCGAGCCCGGTGGCGTGCGATTCCTTCGTCTGATATTGCGTGAATCAAGTCGTCTAATAGAATAAGGTCTGTAGCCAGCACCGATCGAAAACCATCCCCATCACCTTACCTGGAGGCCGCCTTGCTAACCGAAGCCGAAGTGCAACGCAGTTTCAGCCAGCTATTTCGAGGCGGAGATCGATCCACCGAAACTTTCGATAAGGCCGAAGCGCTGTTGGAAGAACTCCGCGCTGAAAGCCCGTTACGCCACCGATTGTCGCTGGAGTTGGACGAATTGCGAAAGCTGTGCGACGCCGGCTCGTAATACCGTCACCCGCTTTCCGAGTCAGTTTTCAACCCGACACCCACAAGTATTGCTCCAGCAAAAAAGAAAGGACTCACCTTGGTATCAAGGTGAGTCCTTTCTTTGTTTGCGGTTGTTGGACGTCTAGCGATTGACGGTCACACCAAAGTTGATGCCGGCCATCACCACATCTTCGCCCTTCTGCGTGAAGTCCTGTCCTCGCAGCACACCCTTGCCGATGTCCATGAAGCTGAAACCGAAGTTCAGGGCGATGTCGCGAGTAATCTGGTAAGCCGCTTCCGCTCGAGCTTCTATACCAAAGACAAATTCCGCACCATGGTCGTAGGTGGTGGTTCGGCTGTACTGGTTTACCGAAGGAGCCTCCGTCTGCTGGCCACCACCGCCGCCGCCACCACCGCCGCCCTGGGCACCGGCTTGGTCGAAGAGCGTGAGCATGCTGTCAACCTGCCGGCTGAAGTCGGCGAAGTTCTGCAGGGCAAAGACCCGCAGTTCGGCGCTCGTCCGCCACAAGTTGCGTTGACGGAAGTAACGCAAACCCAACTGGCCGCCGAACATGTTATTAATCGTTTCCGTGGTGGTAAGCGAAATATCTTCGACCCGCGCGTCGTCAAGGTTCTCGATGTCGATCAGAACCCCTTCATCGTCGAATCGAGCGTACGATCCTAGTTCGGTGAAGTCGACGTAGCGGATGTATCGAGCCCCAAGAAACGGCTCCAGGAACCCGCCGTTGTGGAACGGCGCCAATCGAAACGATTTGTTAATTTCGACGCTCATCATGTCCGCTGCGTTCAGCGAATCCCGCTGA